>Ga0079224_100000539_pt1 | contig 37515 bp, 34 predicted proteins | sample Stecom2015_FD_80414 | JGI IMG/M metagenome (GOLD analysis project Ga0079224, IMG submission 80414) | Agricultural soil microbial communities from Utah to study Nitrogen management - Steer compost 2015 | ecosystem: Environmental > Terrestrial > Soil > Agricultural land | place: USA: Utah... | reverse complement strand
TGGATTCACCGCCACCGGCGCCATCCAACTAGCCGGCGCCGACATCAAAGGTTCACTCGATCTCACCGACGCTCAACTCAACGGTACCGACCAGCACGGCAACGCCCTGTTCGCCGATAGGATGCGGGTCAGCGGCGATGCGTTCCTGGATGACGGGTTCGTCGCCAACGGCGCGATCTCGTTGTCCGGAGCGCAGATCAACGGAGCGCTACTCTTCTCTGACGCACAGCTTCTTGGCCAACCGGTGGCGTTACGCGCCGACGGCCTACGAGTCGAACATGAGCTTCGCTGGTCACCCACCAACCCCGTTCAGGGCCTGGTCAACCTTGAGCGAGCAGCCGTGCATCGCCTCGACGATGACTGGGGGGCGGATCGACCTGAGGGGCACTGGCCCCCAGCCGGCAAGCTCCGGCTAGACGGATTCACCTACCGCGGTTTCGGGGGAGACAATCACGCCAGTCTCCAACAGCGACTGGCGTGGATCCGCAAAAGCCACCCCCCTGCCAACACTGGCACCCGCGGCTACCAAGCCCAGCCCTACCAGCAACTAGCGCAGGTATACCGCCAAACCGGGCAGGACGCGGAGGCCCAACAAGTCGCTATCGCTCAACACACCGATCTACGCAGGCACGGCCACCTCACCTGGGGAAAGAAGGTGGCTAACTGGCTGCTGGATGTGAGCATTCGGCACGGTTACAAACCAGGCCGGGCGCTGTGGGCCCTGCTGGTGCTCTACCTGGTCGCATTCGGGCTACTGTGGCATGCCCAGCACCAGGACGAGCTGATCGTCCCCACCCGGACCGTCAGTGAAGTCACCCCGGCACCTACCGCCCTGGCCTGTTCACCGGACTACCCCTGCTACTACCCACTCGGGCACGCCTTCGACACGGTCGTACCGATCATCAGCACCGGACAAGCCGACCACTGGCGCATCAACTCCCAGGCCCCCGCAGGCACCTGGTACACCGCTGCCGTCTCGTTCCTCACCATCCTCGGCTGGGCCTTCACCACCCTGGCCGTACTCGGCTTCACCGGAATCGTCCGAAAAGAGTAACCACGAACCGTAGGGAGACGCTGGGATCGGTCTCCGCACCCGACCGGCCAGGTGTTGTTGATTCGGGCACTTGACACCGACAGTCAATCCCGCAGCAGGCGCACCCCGTCGTGCTGCCGAAGGGGCACTGGCCCACCGGGCGGTTCGAGCGCGTCGAGGACCCGCACAGTGAAGGCTTCGACCAGCTGCTGTTCGACTCGGTCACGGCTCCACCAGGCGACCTGGACCGACTCCTCGGTCGGGGTCGGGGTGCCGCCGACCGGATGGGCGAGGAAGACCAGGGCGATCACGTCACGCTGCATGTTCTGGTAGACGCCGGTGAGACGAACTGGCTCGACGTCCAGCCCGGTTTCCTCGCGGACCTCGCGGCGTAGTCCGTCCTGAATAGTCTCACCCAGCTCCAGTACGCCGCCGGGGATCTGCCAGTCGCCAGTGTCCCGCCGCTGAATGACCAGGATCTTTCCTTCCTCGTTAACCACCACGGCGGCGACGCTGACCGAATGCTTGGCGCTCATGCCAACCCTCTCCTTGTCGCTACTCGAAGCGGCAGAAGGCGACGGTGGCGTCGTCGTGCCGCTTGTACCGGGGTCGGGTCATCCCGGCGTGGTCGGTGCGTTCAAACTCCCGCACCCGGCGGATCAACTCCGCCGGTCCCTGTTGTTCCAGCACATCCAGTAAGCCTGGCCAGTCCAGCAAGCCGTACGGGTCCACCGCGCTGGAGGCGCCATCCGTCAACAGCGCGGCCCGTCGGAGCCGGTCCGGTCCGGTCAGCGGCACCGTGCCGGTGACCGCCTCATAGGCCGCGTGTGGGGTGGCGGCGGCGACCCAGTAGCCGCCGGGGCGGTTGGTGCGCTCCTGCCGCAGCGCCACCGTCTGTCGCACCCGGGCCTCGTGCTCCGGGGTACCGATCGGCGCCACATCGACTGTGATCAGTTGGCGGATGTCGGCCACCACCGCGGCGAACCGCTCATCGGTGACTGCCTGGACCCGGTCGCCGACCTCCAGCACCGCCAGGGCATCGCTGAGCACCAGGTACTCGGCCCGGTCGCCGCTGGTGCGTAGCAGCGCCACCGTGGCCGCCGGGGTGTTCGGATGCGTCAGGTCACAGCGTCCACCGTGGTCCTCCCGGGTGGCTGCGATCGCCGCCGCCAGGCCGTCGGTCAGCGGTACCGCCGGGTCAACTGCGGTACGAGCAAGGTGATCGGCCAATCGGCGCACGTACCAGGCGGGCCCGTGTCCACAGCCGGACTCCACCCCGGGCGGGACCGTCACCCCATCCAGCACACCGACCAGGCCATCGGCCCGGAACGCGTGATCCTCGTTGGCTGGCGCATCCGGCGCCGGCTGGCTGAGCAGATCAACCCGCACCCCGTGCACACCCCCTCGGTTCGCGGTAACCCCCTGGGCAGATTGCCACACCACCAACACCTACACCGCCGAACCGGTCCACCGCGCGAGACCGCGCGCCCGATAGCGCGGGTGCGGCAGGGACGGTAGGCCGCTGCGGGGACGACCGACCCCGTGGCGGTGATCTCCGAGCGAAAGCTCATCTGCCGGATGTCGGATCCCGTGGAAGTCTTTCGTTGAGGGAGTGACAGCCGGTTGACCAACCACCTGCGACCGCAGCAAGGAGATTGACGTGGCACAGTACCTGCTCAACATCTACCAGCCCGACGGTGACCCGCCGCCACCGGAAATCCTGGAACCGATCATGCGTCAGCTCGACGCCCTGAACGCGGACCTCAAGGCCGCCGGTGCCTGGGTGTTCGCCGGCGGACTACATCCGCCGAGTACCGCCACGGTGCTTCGCGCCAAGGACAGTGAGGTGCTGATGACCGACGGCCCCTACCTGGAAAGTAAGGAGCACATTGGTGGCTTCACCATCATCACGGCGCCGGACCTGGACGCCGCCCTGGACTGGGGTCGCCGGCTCGCACAGATCGTCCACCCGCTCGCGGTGGAGGTGCGCCCCTTCCACGGCGCGAGTGGCGGCTGATGCCCTGAGCAGTATCCTCCGCCCAGATCGAGCAGATCTTTCGCGAGGAGTAGGCTCGCGCCCATCGCGCAAGTGGCGCTGCCCTGCGACTACCAGCCGGTTAGCTCCACAGCGGAGTCACGGTGAGGCGATCAGCTGGACCGCGTCGTCGTCGACCAGGAGCGCCTGGTCGTCGTGGAGGAAGGTGAGCGGGTAGGTGGCTCCGTAGGTCTGTCTGATCCGTTCGATGAGCTCCGGTGGGTAGGGAGGAAGCGCGCCGTCGGCGTGCGGAATCACGACCGTGTCGATCACTGACAATCCGGTGTAATCGGTCAGGTCCGGTGCGATGGCAGGATCATCCATGAGGGAGACCGGTGCGATGCTGGGGCCGGTGATGATCGACCCTGCGCTCGATCCGATGTAGGGCAACCCGGCTCGGATCCGGTCGGCCAGGATGTCGCCGGCCTGGTTACGGCGCAGTGCGGCCAAGAGCGCGAAACTGTTTCCGCCGGCCACGTAGATGGCGTCGAGGCCGTCGAGCACCGTGGCGACGTCGTGACCCCGGGGGTAGTCACCGACGGTGATGTCGATCAGCGGATAACCCCACGCCGCTGCGCGCTCCCGTTCCGCGGCCACGAACCACGCGTCCGCGTACGGACGTGCCGCATCGTTGAGGTAACCGATGCGGGCTTCGTCAGCGGGCCGCTTGATGTGAGCGGCGAGGAAGGTGGGGACGGCGCCCACACCGAGTGAGAGCAGCAACAAATGCATGTCGCGAGCCTACGAACGGGGCCGACATCGCGGATCAGGCCGGAGCGTCCGGTCGACGGGCGAGCCGCCCCGGCCACCACACCACCCGACCGAGGTCGTGGCTCAGCCCGGGCACCAGCAGCGACCGCACCACCAGAGTGTCGATCAGCACCCCGGCCGCGACGATGAACGCGATCTGCGCGAGGAACAGGATCGGTATCACCGACAGCGCGGAGAAGGTGGCCGCCAGGACCACCCCGGCGGAGGTGATGACCCCACCGGTGACGGTCAGGCCAATCTGTACTCCCGCTCGGGTGCCGTGGCGGGCCGACTCCTCTCGGACTCGGGTCATCAGGAAGATGCTGTAGTCGACTCCGAGCGCGACCAGGAACAGGAATGCGTACAGCGGCAGGGACGGGTCCGCGCCGGGGAAGTCGAACAGGTGGTTGAACACCAGGGCGGCCAGCCCCAACGTGGCGGCGAACGACAGCACCACCGACCCGAGCAGCAGCAGCGGGGCCAGCAGCGCCCGCAGCAGCACCGCGATCACCAGGAACACCACTACCAGCACCAGCGGAATGATCAGCCGTTGGTCGCGCCGAGCCGCCTCACGTGTATCCAAGTCGACCGCGGTCGGCCCGCCGACCAGCGCGTCCGCGTGCGGCACCGCGTGTACCGCGTCTCGGAGCCGCTGGACGGTGGCGATGGCGGCGTCACTGTCCGGTGGATCGGACAGCACCGCCACGACCCGAACCAAGCCGTCCTTCTCCCCGATCGGGGTCACCTGCGCGACCCCTTCCACCGTGGAGGCCGCGGTCACCACCTCGTCGGCCTGCTCCGCCGCCGCGATGATCACGGTGGGGGCGGAGGCGCCCGCGGGGAAGTGGGCCGCCAGTACCCGCTGTCCGGCGGCGGATTCGGCGTCGGTGAGGAACAACTCCGAGTCGGCCACCCCGTCGGCCCGGAACTGGGGCAGCAACGCCGCGAATCCGGCGAGCACCAGCGCGGTGACCGCCCAAACGATCCGGTCCCGCCGCGCCACCAGGTCGGCCAGGCGGGCCCACCCGCTACGCCGAGACGGCTGACTGGTGGTGGGTGAGAACGGCCAGAACGCCGCCCGGCCGGTCAGCGCCAGCACCGCCGGGAGGTAGGTGAGCATCACCAGCACCGCGGAGATGATGCCGATCGACGCTACCGGTCCCAGGCTGCGGTTGGAGTTGAGGTCGCTGACCAGGAGACACAGCAGCGCCAGCACCACCGTGGCGGCGGAGGCGAGGATCGGGCCCAGCGAGCGCCGCCAGGCGACCCCCATCGCGGCGAATCGGTCGTCGAGATGGCGTAGTTCTTCCCGATACCGCGCGACCAGCAGCAGGGCGTAGTCGGTGGCGGCGCCAAAGACCAGGATCAACATGATCCCCTGGCTCTGTCCATTCATGACCACGACGTCTCGGTCGGCCAGGAAATAGACCGCGGCCGAGGCCGTGCCGAGGGCGAGCCCGGCGCCGACCAGCACCAGCAGGGGCAGCAGTGGGCTGCGGTAGACCACGATCAGGATCACCGCCACCACCGAGGCGGTGACCAGGATCAGCATGCCGTCAATGTGGCCGAATGCGTCCACCAGGTCGGCGGTGAACCCCGCCGGGCCCGCGACGTACCCGTCGACGCCGTCGGGGGTGCCGGCGGTGACCGCCTGCCGGACCGCTGTCACCCCCTCGACAAGGGCACCGTCGGCCAACGGGACCGTGAACTCGGCCGCCACCCCATCGGCAGAGACCACCACCGGGGACGGTGGGCCCGCCACCTCCGGCAGGGTGGCGAGCTCTTCCGCCAGCCGCTCCAGCGCGGTCCGGTCGGCGGTGGTGAGACCGCCGGAACGGGTGAAGACCAGGACCGCCGGCACCACGTCGCCCTCGGTGAACCGGGCCGCCAGCTCCCCGGCACGGGTCGCCTCCGCCGTGGCCGGTAGGTACGACTCCTGGTTGTTGTCCTGCACCTCCGACAGTCGGCCCTGGAAACTTCCCAGCGGGCCGCCGCCCAGCAGCCACACCGCCACCACCACGATGGCCCACAGCAGCGGCCGCCGCCACCACTTTCGCACCTTGCGTGCCCCCCTGCCTTGACCGCCGGATACGTGCCGGACTCAGCGTATCGGTACGCCATCGACGGGTTCACGCAGGGAACCAGACTCAGAGCACCTTCGCGAGGAACGCGCGGGTCCGTTCGTGCTGCGGCTGGGACAGTACGGTCTGCGGTGGCCCGGACTCCACGATCTGGCCACCGTCCATGAACACCAGGGAGTCCCCGACTTCCCGCGCGAACCCGATCTCGTGGGTGACCACGATCATGGTCATGCCGTCCCGGGCCAGGTCCTTCATCACGTCCAACACGTCGCCGACCAGCTCGGGGTCCAGGGCGCTGGTCGGTTCGTCGAACAGCATCAGCTTGGGCTGCATCGCCAACGCCCGCGCGATCGCCACCCGCTGTTGCTGTCCACCGGAGATCTCGGACGGATAGGCGTTGATCTTGTCCGCCAGCCCGACCCGTTCCAGCAACTGCAGCGCCCGCTGGCGAATCTCCGCCCGGGGGGCGGTGCGGAGCCGGACCGGGGCCTCCATCACGTTCTCCAGCACGGTCATGTGCCGGAAGAGGTTGAACTGCTGGAACACCATGCCGATGGACCGCCGTTGGGCGGCCACCTCCCGCTCCCGCAGCTCGTACAGTCGACCTTTGTGTTCCCGGTAGCCGATCAGTTGACCGTCCACCCAGATCCGGCCGGCATCGATCTTCTCCAGGTGGTTGATGCAGCGCAGCAGGGTGGATTTGCCGGAGCCGGATGGCCCGATCACCACCGTCACCTCACCGGGGTCGACGGTGAGGGTGACCCCGGTGAGCACCTGCAACGATCCGAAGCTCTTGTAGACGTTCTCGATCCGGACCAGTGGCTGCCGCTCTCCGCCGTTGTTCATCCGTCCACCTCCGGCTGCCCGTTGGCCGGTCTGGGTGCTGGTACTTTCGCCACCACGTCCCCGGAGCTGCTGCGGCGACGCCGGGTGCTGCCGTAGCCGCGGCTGAAGTACTTCTCGATGAAGTACTGGCCGATCATCAAGAGGCTGCTGAGGAACAGGTACCACAGGCAGCCGGCGACCAGCATGGGGAAGACCTTGAAGGTACGGGAGCCCACCGCTTGGACCTGGAACCAGAGTTCGTTGCTGATCGGCACGTACGCCAACAGCGCGGTGTCCTTCAGCAGCGCGATCATCTCGTTGCCGGTGGGCGGCACGATGGCGCGCATCGCCTGCGGCAGCACGATCCGGCGTAGGGTCTGGGCCCGGGTCATCCCGAGCGCGGCCGCTGCCTCTGACTGTCCCTTGTCGACTGACAAGATGCCGGCTCGGACGATCTCGGCCATGTAGGCGGCCTCGGACAGCGCCAGTCCCAGGAGCCCCGCCAGGAACGCCTTGAGCACGGTGTCGGTGTCGAATCCGAAGAACCGGACCTCCAGATCGTCGAAGCCGAACAGCTGCCCGATCTGGCGGTCGAGCGGCAGCCCGAACTCCAGCCGATCCCACAGGATGCCGAGGTTGCCGAACAGCACCAGCAGCACGATCCGGGGCACCGCCCGGAAAAACCAGGTGTAGAGCCAGGCGGCGCCGGACAGCAACCGGTTGGACGACAGCCGCATCACCGCGATCACGACGCCGAGCACGATGCCGATCAGCATCGCCAGCACCGTCATCTTGACGGCGGTCCAGACACCCTCGACGATCGGCCCGTTGAACAGGTTGTCGAACACGAACGACCACTGGAAGGCGTCGTTCGTCAGCAGCATGTTGACGAACATCGCCGCCAGGACCAGTACTCCCACGGCGGCGATCCAGCGGCCGGGGTGGCGGACCGGGACCGCCCGGATCATCTCCGGACGGTCCCGGTCGGATCTCGTCTCCGTAGCCATGAGGGGTGGTCAGAGGGTCACGGGTTGACGGCCGCGTTGCTGATAGCGCCGCCCTCGACGCCCCACTGCTCAAGGATCGACAGGTAGGTACCGTCGTCCATCAGCGCCTGCACCGCTGCCCGCAGGGCTTCCGCCAGCGCGGTCTGCTCCTTGGCCACCACATACCCGTACGGGGCGGAGTCGTAGATCTCCCCGGCCAGCTCCAGCTGTCCGTCCGTCTGCTGCACCGCGTATGCGCACACCGGCGAGTCGGCCAGCATGGCGTCGTTCTGGCCGGAGACCACCGAGGCGGTGGCCAAGTCCTGCCCCTGGTACTGGTTAATTTCGATTGGTGGCTTCCCCGCGGCCTCGCAGGCTTCGGAGCGGGCGGTGATGTCCTCCACCTGCACGGTGTCCCGCTGCACCGCTACCCGCAGCCCACAGGCGTCGTCCGGGTCGACCGGCTTACCCACCGGCGCCGCCCACTGGGTACCGGCGTTGAAGTAGCTGACCATGTTGACTTCGGCCTTGCGCTCCTCATTGATGGTGAACGAGGAGACGCCGACCTCGTACTTACCGGACTGGACCCCGGGGATGATCGCCCCGAACGGGGCCGGTTCCCACTCCACGGTCAGCCCCAACCGAGCAGCGACCGCATCGAACAGGTCCACATTGAAACCAGCGACGGTCCGGCCGTCCTCTTCCAGGTACTCACCCGGCGGGTAGGTGGCGTCCACGCCTACCACCAGCTTGCCGTCCGCGGCGATCTCCTCCGGCACCATCGCCGCCAGCTCGGGATCGGCCGTGGTCGCCGGAGTCGACGAGCCGCTCGGCTCGTCCTCGCCGCCACCACATCCGGCCAGTACGAGAGTTACCGCCATGGCCCCGGCGAGCCCGATCAGACCGCGGCGAAATCCGCGCATCACCATGCTTCCTCCCTTGGGGCGACGCACGGGCCTCGGGGGTTTCAGGGGGTGCGCCGCCCAGATGGGCTCGTATCCTAGCGATCTCGCAGGTAAATCGGCAGGGTGCAAGATTTGGTTTTTTCCAGTGGCACCACGCTCCTCCCCCTGCCGTGATCATTTCCGCGCCATCCCGGCCGGGCTCGCTACGATGGCGCGGCAGGCACCGGCATGACCGATGGGGGGTGCGATGGGCATCGCCGAGCACCAGGTGGTGGTGGGGTTGGACGTGGGCGGCACCACCTGCAACGCCACCGTGCTGACCGCCGGCGGTCAATTTCTGGTGGACCAGCTGGTGGAGACCCCGAGCCGGGTCCGAGAAGGGCCACAGGTGACGCTCGGGGTGCTGGTCGACGCGTTGACCAACGTCCTCGCCCTGACCGGGGTGCCGCGCTCGGCGGTGGCGGCGGTGGGGTTGGATACCCCCGGTCCGGCCAGCGCCGACGGTCAGCTGTCCACCGGTGGCGCCACCAACTTCGGGCACCCGGACTGGCGTGGGTTCCACTTCCGGCAGGCGTTGGCGGAGCGGCTCGAGCTGCCGGTGATCTACCTCAATGACGCCAATGCCGCCGCCCTCTATGCCCACCAGGTCCATTTCGGGGCACTCGCCGCAGAGCGTTCGTCGGTGGCAGCGATCGTCGGTACCGGGCTCGGCGGTGGCGTGGTGGTGGACGGCCAGGTGCTGACCGGCGCTTCGGGGCAGGCCGGGGAGTTGGGGCACGTGCACATTCCGATGGACGGCCTGCTCGCTCCGGACCAGCCGCTTCCCCGCTGCAACTGTGGATTCGTCGGGGACGCGGAGAGCGTGGCCTCGTTGACCGCCATCGGCAACAACCTGCTGCCGTACTGGCTGAGCAAGGAACCGAATCACCCCCTGGCCCAACTCGGATCGCTGACCGATGCGGCCCGGCAGGTGCGGGGGTACGCCGAGCGGGGCGACGCCCTGGCGTTGCGCATCTTCGAACAACAAGCCATGGCGCTGGGGCGACTGTTCACGATCATAGCCAACGTGGCGGATCCGGACGTGTACTTCGTCGGCGGCGGAGTGGTGGAGGCGGCGCCCCACTTCAACCAGTGGTTCCTGGATACCGTGCGGGCCCACACGGTGCTGCGCCAGGAGCAGGCTCAGACCACTCAGTTCGCACTCGTGCCGGACCGGGACATGGCCGGGGCGCGTGGAGCGGCGCTAGCCGCGCTGGCGAGCGTGTCGGATGGCTGACGCGACCGATGCCGCCGGCCCGGTCCGGGCCACGATGCCCTGGTGGGTCATGGTGACGATCACCCCGCTTCTGCGCTGGCTGGTGCTCGTGCATGCGGTGCCGTCCGGTCAACCGTGGCGCACCACCTGCCCGGCCTGCCCGGCCCCGCTACCTGGGCGGCGCGCGGCGGGGGACGTCCCGACCACCGCTGCCTTGTTGCCGACCGGCCGATGCGGTCAGTGCGGGCAGCGGGTCGGCGCCGCACCGTACCTGGTGGAGCTGACACTGTTGGTCGCCGTGGCGGCGGTGGTGGTCGCCGCGGCCGGAGGCCGGTGGCCCGCCCCCGCGCTGATCGGCCTGATCGGCTGGGCGGTGCTGGCGGTCCCGTTGAGCGCCATCGACGTGGCGGTGCACCGGTTGCCGGACCGGTTCACGCTGCCGGCGGCCGGCTGGGTGCTGGCCTGGCTGGGCGTGGCCGCGCTGATCAGTGACGCCTCGGACGCCTGGGTCCGGGCCGCGCTCGCCGGCCTGGCCTGCGGAGGCACGTTCGCGTTGATCACGCTGGTGTTCGGGGCGCGTGGGTTCGGCCTCGGTGACGCCAAGCTGGCCTTGTCCGCGACCGCGCTGCTGGGGTGGGTCGGGTGGACCGCGGTGGTGGCCGGACTGCTGCTGGCGTTCCTCGCCAGCGGAATCGTGGCCACGGTCCTGCTGGCTGCCCGGCGGGTGAGCCGCCAGGACGCGCTGCCGTTCGGGCCGTTCCTGGTCGGCGGGGTGTTGGCCGCGCTGGCGTGGGTGGGGCTGTCCGGCTGAGTCGGTAATCGGCCCGTCCCACCATCGCCCCAGGAACATCCGGGCGTAGCCTGGGAGTATGAAGCGGCTGCTGACCCCTGGGTGGCTGGTGGTACATGCCCTGACCCTGTTGGCGGTGGTGGCCATGCTGGGACTGGCGGTCTGGCAATACTCCCGGGCCCAGGGCGGCAACACCATCAGCTGGGGATATCTGTTCCAGTGGCCGGCGTTCGCGGCATTCACCGTATTTGTGTGGTGGCGAGAGGTCCGGCGGGTGCTGCGGGCGGAGCCGGAGTCGGTGGAGCCACCGGTGCGGGTCGCCCCTGACCCAGCCGCTGACCGAATGGGGGCGGTGCGCGCCAGGACCGATGCGAGCGCCCCGGCGCCCCGGCGCCAGCCGGTGGTGACCCGGCGGCCGGCCACCATCCCGGCGGACGACGACGATCCGCAGTTGGCCGCCTACAACCGGTACCTCGCCTGGTTGAGGGAAAATCCGGGGGCGCGACCGAGTGACTACCCTGGTTGACGTGTCCGGTGCATTGACCCGATTCCGGGTGATCGCGTACGTGGTCGGGGTCTGCCTGCTCCTGCTGACCGTGGGAGTGGTGCTGCGGTACGGTTTCGGCTACCCGACCCTGTCTCAGACCGTTAGCCCGATCCACGGCTTCCTGTACATGGTCTACCTGGTAGCGGTGTTCGACCTGGGGCGGCGGGTGAACTGGCCGCTGAAGCGGATGGTGGTGGTGATGCTCGCCGGCACCATTCCGTTCCTGTCCTTCTACGCCGAACGGGTGGTGGTGCGCCGGTGGGTGCCGGGCGCGAACGACCCCGCACTCGGCGAGTCGGCGGCGTAAGAGTGGATGGATGGTCGGGGCGGTGCCGCGCCAGCCGCCGCCCCGACGGCGACGCTCTCGGCAGCCGGTGGCTACCGGTCGAACCGGCCCTGCCGGATGTCCCGAATCAGCGCCTGCCAGCTGACCGGATCGAACCGCAGCTGAGTCTGGGGGTCGAGGGTGCTCCGGACCGCTACGGTTGCGGTACCGGAGGTAGCCACCTCGAGGCACTGATTGGAGTCACACCGGCTGCTCTTGCGCCACACCTGCTCCGGTGATCCGCTCTGGTTCATGCTGTTTACTCCAATGCTGTTGGGAAATGAGTCCGACATCTAGGCACTGACATCCTGTTCTCGGACGCCAAGCGCCGTAGTTCTCGCCATTGGACAGGCGTAGCATACGACTTGCTACTACCGGCCGAGGTCATCTGGTCAGACCAATGGCCGCGCCGGCCAACAGCCCTGGTCCGGTACCCGGGGACTGGCCGATCAAACAAACGAATTTTTCGCGGTAAAGGAATTTTACCGACAATAGCGACGTATTTCCCGCTCCCCTGGCCGGAGAGTATGACCATCCTGCGATCACCCCAACGGATACCAGCGGTGACAGTTCGACCGTTCGGGGTGTAAGGTACGCATGATGTTCACGATCAGCCAGGTGGCTGTCCGCATACTCGCCGAAAGCGGCCTACCGGTCTGCGGCCCTTCAGAGCCGGGAGACGTCGATGACAACCGTGCACAGCCCCACTGCCGGTCGACGCCGACTGCGTAACACCCTCCGGCGCGCACGGGCTGAGGCGGGGCTTACCCAAGAGCAGGTAGCCGCAGCGATGGACTGGTCGCTCTCGAAGGTGATCCGGATCGAGAGCGGCATGGTCAGCATCTCCACCAACGACTTGCGCCAGCTGCTGCAGTACTACCACATCGAGGACCCCCAGCGGGTGGCCGAGCTGGTTGAGCTGGCCCGGATCAGCCGGCGCCGCCCCTGGTGGACGCGGTACAAGGACGCCTTCCCCCCGGAGTACATCTCCTACGTAGGCCTGGAGGACGAGTCCATCGCGATCAGGTGCTACTCCCCCACCGGGATGCCCGGCCTGCTGCAGACCGAGGAGTTCGCCCGGGCCGCGGCGGCCGCCAGCTCCCTGCGTACCTTCGAGCCCTCACCGTCGCTGCCGCCACCCGATCTGGTCGCCCAGGTCCGGATGCTCCGCCAGGAGCATGTCTTGCAACGGGAGCATCCACCGGAGCTGACGGTGGTGTTGGACGAGTCGGTGATCCGGCGCCAGATCGGCGGCCCGGAGGTGCTCAAGCGGCAGCTGCTCCACCTGATCCGCCTCAGCGCCGCCCCGAACGTCAGCCTTCGCGTGCTGCCGTTCAACGCCACTTTCGTGAGCATGATGAGCTACTTCGTGATCCTCGAGTTCGAGGATCCGGCCGACCCGGCGGTGGTGTATGCCGAAGGCGCGTTCGAGCAGCACGTGATCGAGGGGTCGGTGATGGAGCGGCATCAGCGGATGTTCGAACGGCTCCGGGAGGCGGCGCTGTCCGAAGCCGACTCGGTCGCGCTCATCGCCCGGGTCGCTCGTGAGCTCTGAGGATCCGCTCTCCACCGCGGTGGGCGAGCGACGTCCGTCGCTCGCCCGTCAGGTCGCAAATGGTCGGGCCTAGACCAGCCCGGCATACTCCTGGGCTCGGGTCAGTGCGCGGCAGACTTGCCCGAACTTGCATTGATTGCGAGTGCGAAACAGCCGCACCCGCTGCCCACGGAAGAGTGCCCTCAGTTCATAACTACGCCCCCGGAACCGGCTCCCACTCTCCACGCGCTCCACAAACGCCAGCTCCTCCACCGGATAGCAACCGTCTTCGCTCCAGAAGGTTTCGGTGGTGACCAGCGTGTTCCAGTCGCGGTACAGAACGATCGGCCGGCGGGCGGGGCGGCGGTTCATCCGCTCATCGGGAAGCGGCGCCAGGTTGCTGCTACCGTACATCGCGGACCCCCTGTCATTGGCTGGCAGCTGGGGATGGGCGCTCGATCAACGGATCCGGACGCCGGTCGCTGATCGCGCTAGCTACGGCGCTGTAGCACAGTCGGCTCGCACGTTGTTCCTGATCCTCCTCTTCTGTCCTTAACGAGCCTTCATGGTTGCGATTGTGCAACAAGCTACCCGCTGATCGGTAGGGTAGCGAAGTGCCACCTGGCAAGATCTTTTGCAAATTACGGCATTTGTGGGGAAATGTCGATCATTCATTCATGTCAACAGACAGATCTTCTGCCCCCAGACGACTGAGGGGCGAGCCGGAACGCCTCCAACTCACCCCTCAGTGATCACCGTCAGGCCGCCTGCAGCCCCTCGGCCCGGGCCAGCTCCCGCAGCCGCCCCAGCGCCTGGATCTCCAGCTGCCGGATCCGCTCCCGGGACAGTGAGAACCGGGACGCGACCTCAGTCAGCGAGTGCTCCCGACCGTCCTCGAGGCCGTACCGAGCCCGCATGATCCCGGCGGACCGGTCATCGAGGTGCTTCAGCAGCCCCTCGATCCGCTGCCGCTCCAGTTCGGACAGAACGACGTCCTCTGGCGACGGCTCGTCCGAGTCGGCCACCAGGTCACCGAGGTTGGTGTCGCCGTCGTCCCCGACCGGCGTGTCCAACGAGACCGTGTCCTGCGACCAACGCTTCAGTTCGTTGACCCGCTCCACACTGACCCCGAGCGCCTCGGCCACCTGCTCCGGCTGAGGCTCCGCGCCGCTCTCCCGGGTCAGCTGGCGGATCACGTTCCGCATCCGGTTGACGTCCTCCACGAGGTGCACCGGCAGCCGGACCGTCCGCTCCTGCTGCGCAATCGCCCGGGAGATCGCCTGGCGAATCCACCAGGTGGCGTAGGTGGAGAACTTTAATCCTCGCTTATAGTCGAACTTCTCCACCGCGCGGACCAGCCCGGTGTTGCCCTCCTGGATCAGATCCAGCATCGGCATCCCCGACCGCACGTACCGGCGGGCGATCGACACCACCAGCCGCAGGTTGGCCCGGATGAACAGGTCCTTGGCACGCTCTCCTTCGGCCACCAGCTGCTCCAGCTCTTCTCGCGTGGCCCCCTGCGGGATCCGGTCCTCTTCCAGCAGATGGGCGGCGTAGAGCCCCGCCTCGATCGCCTTGGAGAGCTCGACCTCCTTGGCCGCATCAAGCAGCGGCGTCCGGGAGATCTCGTGTAGGTAGACACCGACCAGGTCGCGCTCCTCAACGACCTCGTCGGTCCGGATCACCATGCCTTCCACGCTGCTCTCCTCCCCCGTCGTGTCGGCTACGTGCGCGGTGCTCGCCACCTACACAACAGCTGTCGCCCCGTGATGATTCCTCGTTGCCGGCGGAACCAAACGAAACTTCGCGCCGAGACTGTCATGGGCACCTGAATGCACAGTGACAAGCGCCTGGGTGGCGGCTGTGAATAGCCGAGCTGAAGGCGATTCACCCGGTTAGCCACTTATCCGCTAATTTCTATGACAACACGCCGTACCGACACTCACAGTGACCAAGGCCACGAATGTGCTGCGACCCTGGTCACAAGGTGTCCCGGACCCGCGCCCCCAGGGCTTCCGCGCCCACCTCCGCCGCGGCGTAACCGCCAGCGAACCGCAGGGAGGGGGATACCGACCGTCTCGCGCTGTTCGAGGTGAATGTCCGGGCCCCGGCGTGGTCAGCTCGCACGGGCGGCCAATGCCAACCCGGTCCGCTCCGGCTCCCCGGCCCGAGATCGGGGCAACGCTACCCGCTCCCGTCGGGTGGTCACCCGTCCGTTCCGGTCCCGCCGCTGGTAGCTGGCCACCTGGCAGGTACGACCGCAGTACCGCGGCACTCCCCCGCTCTCGGTCAGCCGGACCGGCCGCAGGCCGCAGTTAGCGCAGATCAGGGGCACCATGCTGTAGCCGCGGGAGGTATCGACCAGCAGCATTCCACCGCGGATCACCCCATTGTCTCGCTGGCGTACCGCCTCGTCGAGACAGTTGTCACGGACCGGGCACGACAAACACAGCCGGACCGCGTTCTGCCACATCGGGCGGTCGTCGGAAGACCACCAGGTGGGGTTACGGCCCGCGCAGGCGGCCTGCTGCCACCACCGGGCACTGTCGTTGCCGTTCATCAGCCTCTCCTCTACTTGGTGGAGCCGGCGAGGACACCGTGGACGAAGTAGCGCTGGAACGCGAAGAACACGACCAGCGGGACGGACATGGACAGGAACGCCCCGGGGCCGATCACGTCGAGGTTCGACGAGAACGCCCGCATCTGCTCTCGCAGGGTGTAGGTGATCGGGGCGTTGTCAGAGGTGGCGAACACCAGCGCCACCAGCAGGTCGTTCCAGACCCACAGGAACTGGAAAATCGTCAGCGACGCCAACGCCGGCCCGGACAGCGGTAGCACCACTCGGGCGAACACGGACCATTCGCTGCCACCGTCCAACCGGGCGGCTTCCAACAGATCCCGCGGGATGGTCCGGAAAAAGTTCCGCAGCAGGAAGACCGCCAGCGGCAGCCCAAACGCGACGTGGAAGGCCACCACCCCGACGATGTGGCCGTAGATGCCCAGCATCCCGAACAGCCGCGCGTTCGGAATGATCGCCACCTGGACCGGGACCACGATCAGCCCGGCCAGCACCACGAACAGCCAGTCTCGGCCCGGGAACTCCAGCCAGGCCAGGGCGTACGCCGCGAACGCCCCGATCACCACCACCAGGGCGGTGGACGGCACGGTGATGAGAACCGTGTTCCACAGCGACCGGAGGATGCTCTCATTGCTCAGCAGCGCCACATAGTTGTCCAGGGTGAGCTGATGCGGCTCGCGCAGCACCGTCCACCAGCCGGTGGCGCTGTTGTCCGCCGGGCTGCGAAGGCTCGCCACCGCCAGACCCAGGGTCGGGAACAGCCAGATCGCGGTCATCGTCAACACCACGGTCTGCGCCACCACTCCGGACAGCCGGCGGGCCAGCCGAGTGCCCAAACTGGGGCGAGGAGGCCCCACCGGGAGCGTGCCCGCCGGTTTGAGCTCAGGTACCCGGGTGCTGACGAATGTCATAGCAGTTCACCCCGCCGCGCTTCCTGCCGTTTCAGAACCCGGGCCCGCCAGGCCATGCCCGGTAGCACCAGTGCGAACAGCAGCACCGCCAACGCGCTCCCCAACCCGGTGTTGAGCTGGGTGAACGAGGCGTGGTACATCTCCAGCCCGATCACACTGGCCTCTGGCTGCACCGACTCCGGTGCCAGCACCATCACCAAGTCAAAAATCTTCAAAACATTGATCACTAGGGTGACCACCACGACGGTCAACACCGGCCGGATCAACGGGATGGTGATCAGCCGCAGGATCTGCCAATCAGTGGCGCCGTCCATCCGGGCGGCCTCCACCGCTTCGCGCGGGATGGAGCTGAGCCCGGCGGAGATCACCACCATCGCGAACCCCGCCCACACCCAGATGTAGGAGCCGATGATGGCCGGGGTCACCAGGCCCGGTCCGAGCCAGGTCAGCCCACGGAACGGCTCCGCGAAGTTGTCCGCCGGCAACCGGACGGTGTATCCACCGCCGGTGAGCTCCGGGAAGGTGAACCAGCCCTGCGCGTCGGTGGTGGTCGTGGCCACCACCTCCCCAGCCCGCAGCACCTCCACGGTCACGCCGGGCAGGCCGTACTCCTCGGCGTCCACCGCCCCGGGGGTGCCTCCGCCGCCGCGGATGAAGTCCCGCCACACCACCCCGGACAGCCCCGGCCCCGCCGGTGGCTCGGCCGCCGGTGCGGCGTGCGGGGGAAGCTGATCGGCAGGAAGCCCCACCAGGGGCAGGTACACCACCTCCCCCGCGGCCACCGGGGTGCTGGTGAGGACGGCACCGTCGTCAGTCGACCGCAGCCCGGACTCCGCGCGGACCGTCGCCCCCGGGTACGGCGAGGACGGCGCGAACGAGTCGTGCACCGCCACCAGCGCGGCGTTCAACAGCCCCCGATCCGGATCCTCGTCGTACACCAGCCGGAAGGTCACGCCGGCGGCCAGAAACGAGATCGCCATGGGCATGAACAGGGTGAGGCGGAACGCGTTGACCAGCCGGACCCGCTCGGTGAGCACCGCGAACATGAGCCCGAACGCCGTCACTACGGTCGGGGCGACGATCACCCAGATCGCGTTGTTGGTGATCGCCCGCCGGGTGTTCGGCGAGGTGAACATCTCCACGTAGTTGGCCAGCCCGACAAACCGAGAGCCGTCGGCGCTGTGCAGGCTCATCCAGATCGTGTGCAGGATCGGATAGGCGACCAGCGCCCCCACGATCAGCACGGTCGGGGCGAGAAACAGCAGCGCCACCCGCTGGTGCTCTCGCCGGCGCCTACTACGCACCGCCGGTCCACCCGGGGACCGGTGACGCGGGCGGGTCAGGGGCGGCTGTCGGCTCATGCGGGGCTCCGGAAGGCACGCTGGGCGGCCGCCTCCAGCTGCTCCGCCACCTGCTGGGGGTCCCCGCCGTCGGCCAGGAAGCCTTGCAGGAGCCGCCACATCTCGGCGTTGGTGCCGCCACCGAACGATTGAGGGGTCAGGTCGGACAAATCAAACCGCAGCACGTCCGCGTTCCGCAGCGAGGTGGCCAGCTCCCGGGTGACCGGATCCGGGTACGCCGCCGGATCCAGGCCCTGGTTGGCCGAGAGGAACCCGCCGCGCCGCGCCGCGATCTCCGCCGCCTCGGGGGAGGCCAGGAAGGCGATCAGCGCCATGGTGACCGGCCGGTTGGTGAACGCCACCGCTTGGTCCCCGGCGGTCACCACCGCCGGCGGTGATCCGTGGATGGACGGCCAGTCGAAGAACGCCGCTCCGTCCCCGACCGCCACCATGCCCAACCGGATGATCTCGGCGGCCACGAAGTCGCCCTCGAACAACATGGACGACTTGGGCCGCGGCCCGAACACGTCCGCCACCGCCTGGACGAACTTCAGCTGCAACGGGTCGTCCTGGATCGCCCGATCCGCCGACCAGTAGTCCTGCAGTAGGGTCAGCGACTCCACCACGGTCGGGTGGGTCCACGGGATCTCGTGCCGCGCGAGCTGGTCGTACCGCTCCGCCCCCGCCACCCGCAGGTAGATGTTCTCGAACCAGTCGGTCAGCACCCAGCCGTCCGCGCCGGGCACCGCCATGGTGCCCACCCCGGCGTCGGCCAGGGTGCGAGTGACCTGGTGCAGCTCCTCCCAGGTCCGAGGCGGCCGCACCCCCGCCTCGTCGAACGCGTCCGGTCGGTACCAGATCACCGACTTGTTCGCGACCTTGTAGTAGACCCCGTAGAGGGTGCCGTCGATCGTCCCCAGTTCCACCCACTCGGGCGAGTAGTGGCTCCGTACCGCCACCTCCGCCTCTCCGGTCAACGGGGCGAGCACCCCGCGGCGGGCGAGCTGGGTGACCACCCCGGGCTGACCGATCAGCGCCACATCCGGTGGGGAGCCGCCCGCCAGCCGACTGTTGAGCAGGGTGGGGAGGTCGTCGCCACCGGAGGTGTACCGGACAGTGGCGCCGGTACGGGCCTCAAACGCCTCCAACACCGCCAGGAAGGCGGCCTGCTCGGCCCCGGTCCAGATCGCGGCCACCTCCACGGCCTGCCCGGCCAGTGGACCGTCGGCCGGGCGGGAGGGCCGGCCGGCACAGCCGACGACCAGCGTCATCGTCACCAACAGGGCGACGAGCCGCGATACGCTGCGGACCATTTGGGAAGCTCCAAGGTACGGGTGGTTGCCCGTCATGGTTACGGTCGCGTTACCTCCCCACAATGGGCGGCAGCGTTTTGTAACCCACTTTGAAAAGACCTCACAAGATCAACAACGGACCGGAGCGGCCTTGCCCCACCGTGTACCCCCGTCGACCAGTGGGGGGATTCCGCCGCTAGCCGGCTACACCGTGGCGGTGGCCAGTGACCGGCGGCGACATCTGCTGGCGGATCTCCTGGAGAGCGTGGGCGCCCGTACCGTCGGCATCCAGGCGGCCCGGTCGGTGGCCAAGCCTGATCCGGAGGTGCTCCGGGAAGCCACCGACCGGTGCCTGGCGGGGCCGATCCATGAGCTGGTGGTCTCCTCGCCTCTCGGGCTGCGGGCGTGGCTGGCGGAGGCGGAGCGGCAGCGGCGGGTCGGTGCCCTGTTGGCCCGGTTCGCCGCGGCTCGGCTGCTGGCCCGGGACGCGGCCGCGGCCGACGGGCTGCGCGCGCTCGGGTTCCGGCAGATCTACTCCACCGATCAGGAGACCACCGAGGACCTCCTGCGCTACTTGGCCGCCCAGCCGCTGGCCGGGCGCCGGGTGGTGGTGCAGACCGATCGGATGACGCTGTCCGAGTCGTGCCGGGTGCTCGCGGCGGCGGGGGCGGAGGTGATCGAGGTGCCGACGTTCACCCCCTCCCCGCCGGCCGAGGTCTACTCGCTGCGGCGCCTGTTCGACCTGCTGTGGCGGCGACAGGTGGACGCGTTGGCGCTGCTGGGTGCCACCGTCACCAGCCAGTTCCGCGAGCAGGCCACCCGCGCCGGACGACTACCTGAAGTAATCACTGCACTACAGAAAGACGTGCTGTGTATAGCGATCAGCCCCGCCAGCGCCGCCGCGCTGACGGAGCTGGCCGTACCGGTACGCACCGCGGATCGCCCGTTCGTCGAAGAGGTGGCCGAGGACGTACTGACCACCCTGCCCAGCCGGAGCCTGCACCTGTCCGCGGGCGGCCACCGACTGGAGGTGCGGGGACAGGCAGTGGTGCTGGACGGCCGCCTGATCCCGATGCCGGGCGGCCCACTGGCGGTCCTGCGGGCGCTGGCGCGCCGACCGGGCGAGGTGCTGTCGGCCGCGGAGATCCGGGACAGCGAACCGACCTGGGCCGACGTCGACGACCACGCGGTGGAGATGGCGGTGTCACGTTTACGCCGCCTGCTCAAAGGCGCCGACCTGATCCAAACTATCGTCAAACGCGGATATCGATTGGTCGCCTAACCTCGATATCCACTCGTTATCGAATCGTTACCTACAAATTGAATAGAGGGCCCTGACAAGCTCGACCGCCACCTGCCTACCGTGGCAGCGGCCGGGCGCCGCCGAGGGGGGCGGCGGCGAGTCCACGGCCCTCCTAATGACACTGGGGGAGGATCATGAGAGCACGAACCTTGATGGCCATGGGTGGCGCAGCCGCCCTGTTGGCGGTCGCCGCCTGCACCCCGAGCGGTGGCAGCGGCGGTGGTGACAGCAACGAAATTGTGTGGGCGATCGGTGGCGCCGAGGCACAGCCCGGAGGAATCCACCAAAAGGTCGCTGAACTGTGGAATGAGCTGAACCCGGACACCCCGGTCCGGATCGAGATCCTGCCGAACGAAGCCGACCAGCAGCGGGAACAGCAGGCGCTGGAGCTGCAGGCCGAGGGCAGCGGCTTCGACGTCCTCGGCGTGGACGTGATCTGGACCGGCGAGTACCAGGAGAACGGCTGGCTGGAGAGCCTGGAGGACGTCCGGGACCAGATCGAGCCGGTGGTGCTGCCTGGTCCGTTCGAGTCCGCCATCTGGGGCGGCGAGCTGTGGGCCGCGCCGTACAACACCAACGCCGGCTTCCTGTACTACCGCACCGATCTGGTCGACACTCCCCCCACCACCTGGGAGGAGCTCTGCGAGATCGCGATCGAGGTGGGGCAGGAAGAGGGCATCGGCGGCTACATCGCCCAGGGTGCCCAGTACGAGGGCTTCGTGGTGAACTGGCTGGAGTTCTACTGGGGCACCGGCGGTGACCTGTTCAACTCCGACCAGTCGCAGGTGGTGTTCGACGTCGACCGGGCGACCCAGGCCACCGAGTTCATGGCGGAGGCGCTGGACAGCGGCTGCTTCGCGCCGGGCTTCAACACCGCCATGGAGGAGGAGGCCCGCAACGAGTTCCAGTCCGGCAACGCGGTGTTCATGCGTAACTGGCCGTACGCGTACTCGCTGATCGAGGACGACGCCGAGAGCCCGGCCAACGGCAACTTCGGCATCGCCCCGATGCCGACCTTCGACGGTCAGGGCACCATCTCCACCCTGGGCGGCTTCAACCTGGCGGTGAGCGCCTTCTCCGACAACAAGGAGGCCGCCAAGGAGTTCGTGGTGTGGGCCGCCACCGACCCGCAGGTGCAGCGGATGCTGGCCACCGAGGCGTCGGTGCCGCCGGTGATGGCTTCGGTGTACGAGGAGCTCAGCGACGACCCGGTGATGGCGCTGCTGGGTGAGGTGCTGGCCGACGCCCGGCCGCGTCCGGCCTCGCCGGCCTGGAACGAGATCAGCGTCGAGATGCAGCGGGCGCTGTTCCCGGCCTACAACGGCGACGCGGACGCGCGCGACGCGGCGGAGACGGTCCGCTCGTTCCTCGAGAGCACCATCAACTGAGTTAGAGGAGGGCTGCCATGGTCAGGGCAACGGTCACACCGGATTCCGGTGACGCATCGCAGGCTCCCGTAAGCCAGAACGACCAACCGACCGACCGTGGCAGCCCTCCTCCCCGACTACGTCAGGGGCTGTCAGAACGGGCGCTCGGGCGGCTCTTCGTCTCACCGTCCATCCTGTTGATGGCGCTGGTGGCGCTGTTCCCGGTGATCTGGGCGTTCGTGCTCAGCCTCCAGCTGTACAACCGCCGGCAGCCGCAGGGGTTCGGCGGGTTCCAGAACTACCTCGAGGCGTTGACCATGCCGCGGTTCTGGGACTCGATCCAGTTCACGTTCCTGTTCACGGTCACCTCGGTGACGGCCGAGTTCGTGATCGGGATGGGATTCGCGCTGCTGATGAACCAGTCCTTCCGTGGCCGGGGGGTGACTCGGGCCGCAATCCTCGTGCCGTGGGTCATCCCCACGGTGGTCGCGGCGCAGATGTGGTTCTTCATGTTCAACATCACCCCGGGCTTCATCAACAACCTGCTGGGGTTGGAGAACTTCAACTGGTTGGGGCAGCGTGGTTGGGCCACGTTCGCGGTGGTGTTCGCCGATGTGTGGAAGACCGCCCCGTTCGTGGCGCTGCTGCTGCTGGCCGGTCTGCAGACCATCCCGGGAGACGTCTACGAAAGTGCCCGTGTGGACGGTGCGGGGCCGTTTGCCCGGTTCTGGCACATCACCCTGCCGTTGCTGCGGCCAGCGATCCTGGTGGCGCTGCTGTTCCGGACCGTGGAGGCGCTGCGGGTGTACGACCTGCCGCAGGTCATGACCCGAGGCGCATTCGACACCGAGTCACTGTCCATGTTGGTCCAGCAGTACGTGGTGCGTACCCCTGACCCAGGATTCGGGGCCGCCTTGTCCACCCTCACGTTCGTGCTCATTCTCGGCATCGGCCTCATCTTTGTGCGGCTGCTCGGCCGGGATCTCGTCATCGGTACAGAGGGGAGCCGGCGATGACTAGCACCACCGCCGATCCGGTCCGGCCGAAGGCGACGCGGTCGCTCGACCTGAAGAGTCGGCGGGCGGCGCGGCGCCGGGACGCCGCCCAGCTCTGGGGCAAGACCGCTCTGCTCGGGGTCATCCTGTTGTGGTGCCTGTTCCCGTTCTTCTGGCTGATCATGACCAGCCTGAAGCAGGGCGACCGGGCGCTCAACAGCCCCAACCTGTTCCAGGGGCCGTTCGGGTTCCAGAACTACCTCGCGGTCTTCCAGCAAAACTTCCACCTGAACCTGCGCAACTCGTTCGTGGTGGCCGGCACCACCACCATCCTCTGCGTCGTGATCGGCACGCTGTGCGCGTACGCGATCGCCCGGTTGCCCATGAAGGGCAAGGTGCTGCTGCTGTCCGGGGTGCTGGCGGTCTCGCTGTTCCCGCCGGTGGCGCTGGTGCCGCCGCTGTACGAGCTGTGGCGCAGCCTCGGACTGCTCAACACCTGGGAGGGGCTCTACATCCCCTACACGGCGTTCACCCTGCCGCTGACCGTCTTCATCCTGACCGCGTTCTTCTCCTCCATCCCCCGCGATCTGGAGGAGGCGGCGAAGATCGACGGCGCCACCCCGTTCCAGGCGTTCTTCAAGATCGTGCTGCCGTTGGCGTCGCCCGGGGTGTTCGCCGCCGCGATCATCATCTTCGTGCAGGCGTGGAATGAGTTCCTGCTGGCCAGCACGTTCGCACCTCGGCACCCAGAGATCGCGCAGACCGTGCCGGTGGCGATCGCCTACTTCACCGGTGCGGTGGAGTATCAGCGGCCCATCGGGACCATCACCGCCGCCTGTGTGGTGGTGACCATCCCGATGATCATCATGGCGCTGATTTTCCAGAAGCGGATCGTCTCCGGCCTGATCGCCGGCAGCGTCAAGGGCTGATCGTTCCGAGGCCACACCACTGGGGCCGACCCGCGACCGGGTCGGCCCCAGTGGTGTGAGAAGCCGGCGGTGTCAGTAGCCGCGCACCTCCGGCCAGTGCAGCTCGACCCCTTCCGCGACCAGCCGACGCTGGAAATCCGCCACCCGCTCCGGATCCGCGGTCACCGCCTGCGGAGGGCGGCGATGGGTCAGGCAGTGATCGGCCAGGAGGCCGGCCACCTCCCCGACCGTCCACTCCACCGGGTGCAGCCGGAAGCAGCCGTTGGTGATGTGGGTGGTGCCGATGTTCTTCGCCGCCGGCAGCAGGTTGGTCATCCGCACCGGCACCAGGGCGCGGAGCGGAATCTCGAACGGCCGGGAAGCGACGTCCAGGTAGCCGTCTCCGCCGGTGCTGGGGTGAAGGTCGATCCGATAGCTCCCCACCCCCACGCTGTCCGGGAACCGGACCGGCTCGACCTGACCGGTGGCGGCCACCGCCACGTCTTGTTCGACCACAGTGTACTGTGCGGCGATCCGCCGGGACTCCCGAATGTACGGGCGCTTCGCCAACCCGTCGGCGGTGCCCAGCAGGTCGCCCCGCAGGCGCAGGCCCGGGTAGCCGGTGCCGCCGTCAGGCCGAGGAGCTTCGGTCTGCAGCCAGTACAAGAAGCTCAGCGACAGCTCCCGGGCCCGCCGCAGGTGGGTCTGGGCTTCCTCGGCGGACCCGCCGTACACCGGCCCCTCGAAGTAGTCGATCATCGGCCAGTTGACCAGGGTGACGTCACTGGCGAGGAAGCCGGGCGTGAACGTCTCCCGGGCGAGGATCCGCCGGAACGTCCATAGTTCGTAGTCGCCACCGACGGTGCGGTGGTCCACCGTGATCGGCACCGGCGGTGGGTTGGGGGTGAAGGTACGAGTCAGCGGCTCACCGGTGCGGGGCACCGGCGCGACGAACGACAGCAGCGGACCGGTCCACGCCGGCGGATGGTGGGTGCGCCAGAAGTCGTACTCGGCCGGTCGATCGATGGTGTGGTCCTCCCCGGCGCGGTGCTCCACCGCGAAACACCAGGAGACCGCCTGGTGGTTCAGCGGCTCCGGGGAGTCTTTGGCGTGCGGCTCCCCGGTCTGCACGCGGGACTCGGCGCCCATGACATGCTCGGCGCCGGTGAGCGGCAGCAGCTCCCCGGTCTCGGTGGCGTCCAGCACGTACTCCGCGGTGACCGTGACCGAGTCCTGGTCCGGCCCGGTCAGGGTCACCGAGGTCACCCGGTCACCGGTCACGGTGGCGGAGACCGGACGGTGCTGCATCAACACCGTCAGCTGACCGCTGGTCCGATACGGCGCGAGCATCGCCTCCAGCACCACCACCGCCACCCGCGGTTCGGCGCACAACGCGCTCACCGTCCCCCGCCCGGGGTTCAGGTAGCGGTCGGCGCGGGCCGCCTCCGACAGCGGGTACCAGCGGCGGTAGTACTCCCGGATCCCTTCCCGCAGCGTCCGGTAGCTGGCGGGGCAGCCGAACTGCTCGATCCAGGGATGCTCGTCCGGTGGCACCGCCTGGCTGGTGAGCTGCCCACCCAACCAGTCGCTCTCCTCCGTCAGCAGCACCCGCCGACCGGCGCGGGCAGCCGCCAGCGCGGCGGCCACCCCGCCCAGTCCGCCTCCGATCACCGCTACATCCACCGCTAGTTCCCGGCCCATCGCCACCCTCCCCGTCAGTTCACCTGCAACCACCGGACGCCGTAGGCCGGCAGCGGCACCTCCACGGTGCCGTCCGCCTCGGTGCGGAACTCGCTGCCGTCGCACAGATCGACCAGCCGCGCGCCGGCCGGCAGCCGGTCCGGCGCCTGACCCCGGAAGCGGCCGTCGCGACCAGAGACATCGTGGACACACAGCACCGAACCGCCTCCCGCGGCCGGGGTGCGTTGGAGCACGAACCGTCCGCCGGTACCGGTGCTGACCCGCTGCTCGGCGGCGGGATGGAACGCCGGCTGCCCGGCCCGGACCGCGATCCGTTCCCGGAGCCGCCGCAGGATCTGGTAACGCAGCGAACCGGGGTCGGCGAGCTCTGCCTCCACAGTGGCCCGGGCGAACTTCTGCCGGTTGATGGTCCGCGGTTGTCCGGTGTGCTCGGCCCCTTCCGGCCAGCTGCGGCTGCCGAACAGGGCATGGAAGTAGATCGCGGGCACCCCCGCCAACGCCAACAGGATGGAGTGCGCGGCCAGGAACCGGTCCACCTGCCGGACGCGTGGTTCGGGCGTCTGCGGCGGTTGCAGCGCGTCGAAGTAGGAGATGTTCAACTCGTACGGGCTGGTGGTGCCGTCCGGTAGCGTGCGGTAACTGACCTGGCCACCCTGCTGCCACACCTGCTCGCACAGCATGGTCACCTGCACCGGTGGCACCAGCCCCTCGAGCGGCCGCACCCCGATCCCATCGTGCGAGCCCAGGAAATTCAGGAAAGTGGCGGCGGGTCCGGGAGTGGTCAGTTGGGCGGCCCACTCCGCCAACCCGGTGGCATCGCCGGTGTGGAAGGCCAGCAACGTCAACGGCGGCAGCGGAAACTGGTAGACCAGGTGGGCTTCGTTGGTGCCGTCACCGAAGTAGGAGATGTTCTCTGCGTGCGGCACGTTGGTCTCGGTGACCAGTAGCGTGCCGGGCGCCACCGCGTCCACCACCGTGCGCCACAGCCGCACGATCTCATGGGTCTGAGGCAGGTGCAGGCAACTGGTCCCCGGCTCCTTCCACAAAAACCCGATCGCGTCCAGCCGAAGCATGCCGGCGCCGTGGGCGAGGTAGTTCAGCAGCACGTCGGTGACCGCCAGCAACACCTCCGGGTTGGCGTAGTTGAGGTCTACCTGGTCGGCGCTGAAGGTGGTCCACACCCACTGCCGCGCGGGATCCGGCGACCAGGTGCGGCTCAGCAGCGGGGTGGTCCGGGGCCGGACCACGGCCGACAGGTCAAGGGCGGGGTCCGGGTAGTGGTAGAAGTCGGCATACTGCGGATCACCGCTGACGGAGCGTAGGAACCACGGATGAGACGCGGAGGTGTGGTTGACCACCGCGTCCAGCATCAGCCGATACTCCCGCGCCAGTGCGTCGACCTGCGTCCAGTCCCCCAGCACCGGGTTGACGGTGGTGTAGTCGGTGACCGCGAACCCGTCGTCGGAGCTGAACGGGTGGTGCGGCAGCAGGTGTACCCCGGTGATCACACCGGCCAGGTGTGCGCCTAAGAATTTGCGCAGGGTCTCCAGGGTAGGCGTCCCCGACTCACGTACCTGGTCACCGTACGTGATCAGGACGACGTCGGTCTGGTCGAACAGCCGGCCTGATCCTGCTTCCGGGTGGGCGCGCCGGAAGGCGTTCAGTCGCTCGACCAGCCGGGGAAGGTACTCGTCAGCGAGCCGGTCCGGGTAGATCCGGTGCAGATGTGCCCGGAGCCGGGCGATCGTCGACTCAGGTATCACCAGGAGGCTCTCCTAGACCGTGAAGGCTGTGACAAGGTGAACCTACCCAGCGGTACTCCTGCGCGGGTGGGGAACACCGTCCCCTCCGGTCGCCCGAGACCACCCCGTCTGCTCGGCGTACCCCCCTCGATCGGATGGCCGGGGAGCCCCTGAGACCACTCTCACACCCCTGCCCAGGTCGCACGGTGAAACCGCGAGGCCAGAGACAATCTCTCGGTGCTCGATCCATACCGTGAGATCCTCGCCCTACCCGGTGCGCGGCGATTCACCTTGGCCGGGCTCATTGGACGACTGCCGCTCCCGATGGTCGGGCTCGGCATCGTGCTCATGGTCTCGGCACTGTACGGCTCCTACGGCAAGGCCGGGGCGGTCGCGGCGGCGTTCATCATCGCCCAAGCCCTCTGCTCCCCCCAACTGGCCAAACTCATCGATCGGTTCGGGCAGGCGCGGGTCATGCGCCCCGCGCTCGCGGTGGCCTGCCTCAGCCTCAGCGGTCTCGTCGTCGCCGCGGTCCTGCGCGCCCCGGAACCGGTGCTCTACGCCACGGCGGCCCTCGGCGGCGCCACCATCGGCTCCATGGGAGCCCTCGTCCGCGCCCGCTGGAACGTCGTGGCGTCCTCGCCCGCCCAGCTTCACACCGCCTACTCCCTGGAATCTGCGTTCGACGAGCTGACGTTCGTCGGCGGTCCGGTGATCGCCACCGTGTTGGCCACCAGCGTGACCCCCTGGTCCGCGCTGGTGCTCCCGATCATCGCCGCCGCGGTGGGCGGGTACTGGTTGCTCGCCCAGCGCGCGACCGAGCCCCGACCGAGCGGCCGCCCCCGCCGCGGCGCCGCGCGCGGGGCGCTGTTGAGCCCCGCGTTCATCGGACTACTCGTGATCTTCATCGCGGTCGGGATGCTCTTCGGTGGGCTCGACGTCGTGATCGTCGCCTTCACCGCGGAACGTGGGGTCCCCGGACTGGCCGGGCCGGTCCTGGCCGCGTTCGCGCTCGGCTCGTTCCTGGCGGCCCTGGCCTACGGCGCCCGCTCGTGGCAGAGTCCGCTGTCGCTCCGGCTCGCGCTCGGGATCGGCGTCCTGGCCGCGGGGGCCACCGTCCTGATGCTCGTCGACACCGTCCCTCTGGTGGCGGCGGTCGGTTTCCTCACCGGGTTCGCCATCGCCCCGACGATCGTCAACGGCACCTCCCTGGTCCGGCTGCTCGTGTCACCGCAGCGGATCACCGAGGGCTTCAGCTGGCTCAGCGCCGCGATCGGGGTGGGGGTGTCGGTGGGAGCCTCGGCGGCCGGCGCGCTCATCGACCGCTACGCCTCCCCGGGTGGGTTCGCGGTCGTGGTCGGCGCGGCTACGGTGGCGCTCCTCGTCGCGCTGCTGATGATCCCGAAGCTGCGCCCACTCGACCTCCGGCCGCCCGATGATCCTGGCGCACCGGAAAAACGCGAGGAAACCGCATCAGCGCGCCCGACTAAACTTCCGTGACCGAGGCAGAGTTGTAGGGATCTTACGCTGCGGATCGTACCGCCGTAGTTGGCGCTGGTGCCGCTGCTAGCCCTCTTCGAGAAGAGTCTGCCCACGGCGACGTGGCGACCTGCAGCCGTCGAGATGTCTATCGAGGACGGACCCATCTGGACGTCTGTTGGTGGCGTTGATCTCTCTGATGGCACCAACGACCACCCGCCAACCGAGATGCTCAACAGCCAGGAGGGCGGGCAACCCTCATCAAGGCCGTCTGTCTTGATGATGTTCCGCTGAGCTGTTCATCGCTTCAGCAGTATTCCCGTCCGCCGCTCCGGCAAGGGTTGACCATGCTTGGAGCGGCACTTTCTTAGGTGACGGGACCCTGTCCGTGTGAGTTGATTGGGTAACCTGTGCCAGTCGGGAGCCGCTTCAAGGGGGCAGCCATGACGCGAGCAAGGCGTAACCGTCCCGGTTTGGGCATCGAACGGATCGTGGTTGAGGGCTATAAGTCGCTACGCACCCGGCAGGAGATCGAAATCCGACCCCTCACCGTGCTCGCGGGAGTCAACAGCTCCGGCAAGTCCAGCGCCATGCAGCCGCTGCTGTTACTCAAGCAGACCCTGGAGACACCCTATGACCCGGGACCGCTTCAGCTTAGTGGCCCGAACGTCGACGTGACCGAGATCGAGCAGGTGCTCGCGCGGGGGCCAAAACGAGCTTCCACGGCACAGGAATTCAAATTTGGGGTTACCATACGCGACCACAGCACAGAATGGACATTCGGCAAGGATCCTAGTGGTGACCTCCGGGTGAGAAGTATGGAAACTGCAGTAATAGACCGCCCGAAGACTGGTCGTAAATTTCGCACTGTCTCACTCCGGGAAGGAATGACTTCATCTAGATTGCAGGACCTGTTCCCTGAACTTAATCAAATCCTTAAAGCGCGTCCCAAAAAAATCAATTTATCGTTTACTGTGGTCCGACGTAGATGCTTCCTCCTGCCAGGCATCCGTGTCGACGACATGCCTGTTCCCATTCCCATACATACCGAGCTTGCAAGTGACCAAACACAACGTGAGCTGGCTCGGGCCATCCACCTGCCAGCCCTACGCGGCAACCCAAGACGGACCTACCGGACTGTGGCCGTAGAAAATGAATTCCCCGGCACGTTCGACACCTACACTGCCGGAGTGATCGCCGCATGGCGGAGTCGTGAGGAAACAGAGCAGCTGGAGCGGCTCCGCCTCGACCTTCAAGAGCTTCGCCTCACCTGGAAAGTGGAGGCACGCAAAATCAACGATGCGGAAGTCGAACTTTTAGTGGGTCGACTGCCGCAACCCCAACGTGGAGGCGCATGGGATCTGGTGAACATCGCCGACGTGGGGTTCGGAGTATCGCAAACACTTCCTGTAGTGGTCACACTGCTTGTCGCCGGCCCGGGACAGCTGGTCTACCTGGAGCAACCAGAAATCCACCTTCACCCTCGAGCGCAAGTGGCGTTCGCCAACTTGCTGAAACGAGCGGTCGACCGAGGGGTACGAGTAGTGGTAGAGACCCACTCCTCACTGCTGATCCGCGCGCTGCAGACCCTAGTTGCCCGCCAGGAGCTATACACCGACGACCTCATTCTGCACTGGTTCAGCCGGGATCCCCGTACCGGCGACACCAAAATCGACACTGCCGAACTGGATCACACCGGCGCATTTGGGGACTGGCCGGAGGACTTCGTCGAGGTACAGCTGGAGACCGAGGCCAGATACCTGGACGCGGCGGCGGAGGCGGCCCGGCGATGAGGAAGATGTCCCGCCGGATCGTCGTGGACGCGTCGGTGGCCCGGTCAGCCGGCAGCACTGAGCATCCGGCTTCTGTCGCCAGCCGCCAGTTCCTCCAGGAGATGCTGGCCATCTGCCATCGGGTGGTCATGACCGACGAAATCGAACAGGAGTGGAAGAGGCACCGCTCCGGGTTCGCCACCTCCTGGCTTGCGACCATGCGCAGTAAGGGGAAGGTGGTCACCGTCGCCCCAGTGGACCAGGAGGTTCTGCTAGCGGCGGTACACGCCAGTGAACTGGAACCCAGACAACGCACCGACGTGGAAAAGGACTGCCTGCTGGTCACCGCGGCCTGGGCGGCAGACAACCTGGTTGCTTCCAACGACGACAAGGTGCGGCGACTGCTGCGCCAGCTGGCAGCCAACTCGCCGGAAGTCGGACGGGTGGTATGGGTCAACCCGACCGCGTCCGAGGAGACACCGGTTGAGTGGCTGCGGGGCGGCGCACGTACCGAGCAGAAGCGGACGTTAGGGTACGTACCTCGTCCACGGAATCGGTGACCGTACCTCAAGGAAAGGGGACGGGGACCGGGACCCGACCCCCGATCTGTCCCTTCCGGTCACCGCTATCGAGGCGCTCGCGGTCATCCGGTCAGTAGGCCCCCTGGCGGCGTAGCACCGCGCCGACGGTCTTCCAGAGGATCACCAGGTCAGTGGTGAGGGACCAGTTCTCCACGTAGTAGAGATCCAGCCGAATACCGTCCATCCATGACAAATCTGACCGGCCGCTGACCTGCCACAGCCCGGTGATGCCCGGCTTGACCAGCAACCGGCGGGCCACGTCCCGGTCGTACTGGGCCACCTCCTCCGGCAGCGGCGGCCGCGGCCCGACCAGGCTCATGTGCCCGAGCAGCACGTTGAGCAGCTGCGGAAGTTCGTCCAGCGACCAGCTACGCAACCAGCGGCCGACCCGGGTCACCCGCGGATCGTTCCGGATCTTGAACAGCAGCCCGTCAGTCTCGTTCCGGTCCGCCAGGATGTCCTTCATCGCATGCGCGCCGGCCACCATGGTGCGGAATTTGTAAAGGTTGAATTCCTTGCCTTTGCGCCCGATCCGGATCTGTTTGAAGAACACCGGCCCTTTGCTGTCCAGCCGGATCGCCAGCGCCACCACCAGGAACACCGGCAGCAGCAGCACCAGCGCGATCAACGCGACTACCCGGTCGACCAGCTCCTTGACCACCTTGCGGCCGCCCTCGAACTCAGGCGCGGCCACATGGATCATCGGCAGTCCGGCTACCGGTCGGGTATGGATACGGGGCCCGGCCACATCGGTCAGTGCCGGGGTCACCACCAGATCGATATCGGTGCCCTCCAGCTCCCACCCGAGTCGGCGCAGCCGGCTGGCGGTCAGCTCCCCCGAGGCGGTGACCGCCACCGTGTCCGCCCCCACCAGCTGCGCCGACTCCGGAATGTTCCGGAACGTGCCGACCACCGGCACCTCGCCGAACGTCTGCGGCTGGGGGGCGCGCAACGCATCCGGGATGCAGGCGCCCACCACCTGGTACCCGGTGTACGCGCCGCGCCGTAGTTGCAGCATCAGCTCGTACAGGTGGGCCGGGTCCCCCACCACCAGCACCCGCCGGGACCAGCCCTCACCCCGGGCCCGGGCCCGGTGCAGACGCTTGTTGGCGAGGAACCGCCCGAGGGTCAAGGTGGCGGTGCCGGCCAGGAACGAGATCGCCAGGAATCCCCGGGACACCCCGATGTCCAACAGGTACAGCCCGATCGCGACCGTGGCGGCCAGCCGGAAACTGGCCGACAGCACCCGGCGGTACTCCTCCGCCCCGTACCCGATCACGCGGTAGTCGTAGCAGCGCAGTCCCCATAAGGCACCCAGCCACACCAGCGCCAGCACCGGCGCGATCAGGGCGTACGGGACCGCAGCACCGAGCGCGGGTTCACCTTGGAACCGGGTGAGGTACCCGATCCCGACCGCGAACCCGACCGCGAACGTGTCAGTGATCGCCAACAACCGCACGTGTGACCGCTGCCGGTCCCGAAGTGGCCGGGTCGGGGTGCCGGAAGCGGTCGCCGTGGCCGGTTGTAGGGACGCGACGGAGAGCGTGGACAACGCAGCTACCTCCGGGGACGGATTCACAGCTTATCCTCAGCCGCGCGCCCCGCTCCTGGGCCACTGTGTCGGGTACCCGTCAGTCCGCTTGACCGTTCGGCTGAGCCGACTGGTCCGTGGTGACGAACTCTGCCAGGTGAGCGGCCTGCTCGATCCGGCTCGGCTCGTGCACGTACATCATGTGCCCCGCCGGGTAGTACGCGAACTGGATGTTGCTCCGCAGCTCGTCCGGGATCTCCAGGTGCGCCATGGTGTGCTCGGCCGCCAGGTAGGGCGTGGCGCCGTCGTACCACCCGCATCCCACGTACACCCGCAGGAACGGGTTGGCCCGCATCGCCTCCGCCAGCTTGTCGGCCACCGACACCGACAGGCCCTCGAACTCCTTGTAGGACCAGCCCTGGTTGACCTGCCGCGACAGCACCTCGTACGGCAGATCGCAGGTGTACCCGAGTTCGCTTCGCACGTAGTGGTTGAACGCCGCGGTGTACGGCCCCATGATCGCGTCCAGGGACGGGTCGGCCGACCACCGCTCCTTGGCGTAGTCGCTCTCCCATCCGGTGAACCGACCGTCCAGCCGGCCCACGGTCAGTCGCCGGTGCCGCAGCAGCTCGGTGAAGAACCGGATGTGCTCGATCCGCAGATCCACCCGGTCGATGTAGTCCTCGGACAGCCCTGTCAGGGAGGCGAGCTTGGCGACCACCTCCGCCCGCTCCTGCTGGCTCAACCGGGAGCCCCGGGACAGCGCCCACAGGTACTCCTTCTCCGCGAACGCCTCCGCCTCGTCCAGCACCTCCCGCAGCGGCCGATCGCCGTGCAGACCGTGGTAGTGGGCGATCGCGGCGTACGTGGGCAGGAACATCACGTACGGCAGGTCGTTGTGCCCGTTGCCGCGTAGCAGGCCGAGGTCCAGCACGGTGGAGATGAGCATCAGCCCGTTGAGGTTCATGCCGTAGGTCGTCTGCAGGTGCCGGGCCAGTCCAGCGGCCCGCAGGGTGCCGTACGACTCCCCGCACAGGTACTTCGGGGACAGCCACCGGCCGTGCCGAGTGGTCCACAGCCGGATCACCTCCCCCACCGACTCCAGGTCGGCCTGGTAGCCGTGGAAGTCCTTGGACTTCTCCCCTTTGGCGGGGCGGGAGTACCCGGTCGAGACCGGGTCGATGAACACCAGGTCCGAGTGGGCGAGCAGGGTGTGGGGGTTGTCGTCCAGCCCGTACGGCGGCGGCACCAGCGCCCCGACGTCGCCGGAGCGGGCCAGCCGCGGCCCGAGCAGCCCCAGGTGGAGCCAGACGCTGGAGGAGCCGGGGCCACCGTTGAACGCAAACGTCACCGGCCGCTCCTCCGGCCGCGCGTCGTCCAGGGTGTACGCGGTGAGGAACACCTCGGCCTTGGCCTTGTGCCCGTCGAACTTGTCGTCGGTGTGCTCCTCCCGGCGCAGCACCAGTCGCCCACACGTCGCGGTGTAGGACAGCTCGGTCCCGTCCGCGAGGGTGACGGTGTGGCGCGTGACCACCAGCTCGTCGGTGGGCTCGGCGGGTTCGGCCTGGGACGGGATGGACTGCGAATCGGTGGCGGTGGTCACCGGCTACCTCCTGGAGGGGTCAGATCAGGGGTACGTCAGCGGGCCAGCCGCGGCAGGAGGGCCGCGGCGGCCGAGACCATCACCACGGTAACCCCCACCATCACTGCGACATCGAGGGCGTAGTCCGCCGGCGCCCCGATCAGCAGCCCACGTAACGCATCCACCTGATACGTCAGCGGGTTGAACCGGCTGGCCACCTGCAGCCAGGCGGGCAGCATGGCGATCGGGTAGAGGGCGTTGGAGGCGAAGAACAGCGGCACCATGATCAACTGGCTGAGGCCCATCATCCGCTCCCGGGTCCGGACCAGGCCGGCGATCAGGATGGACAGGCAGCAGAAGGTGGTGGAGCCGAGCACCACCACCCCGACGGCGGCCAGTAACCGCAGCGGATGCCATTGCACCGAGACGCCCAGCACCTGCCCGATCAGCAGCACCACCACCGCGTTGGTCAGTCCCCGTACCGCGGCGGCGAACGCTTTCCCGATCACCAGCGCGCTCCGCGGGGTGGGGGTGACCATGAGTTTGGCCAGCAGCCCCGCGTCCCGGTCCCAGATCATGTGGACCCCGTACAGGATCGCGATGAACAGCACCGACTGGGTGAGCACCCCCGGCAGGATGAAGTCCACGTACGACAGCCCCCCGGTGGGGATGCCCGGCAGTCGGCTCAAGGCGGCGCCGAAGATGCCGAGCCACAGCAGCGGCTGGATCGCCCGGATCACCTGTTCCCACCGGTCCCGCCGCAACTTCTGCCACTCCGCCAGGCTGAGCGCCGCGACCCGGGCGACCAGGGTGGCCACCGGGTTGCGCCGCGGGCGACCCGCCTCAGCCCAGTCGGGAGGCGGTGCGGCGAGCGGCTCGGACATCTCGGATACTTCCTGGCTCATCCTGCCCGTCCGCGGCCCGGTCGCCGGCGTGCGCCCGGAACACCTCGTCCAGGTCGGCGACCCCGTGTGTGGCCACCAGTTCCTCCGGGCGGCCGACGACTCGAATCTGCCCGCCGGACATCAAGGCCACCCGGTCACACCACTGCTGCGCCTCGGCCAGATAGTGGGTGGTCATCAGTACCGTCATCCCCGTTTCCCGCCGAATTGCGGTGATCCGGTCCCACATGCCGGCCCGTGCCACCGGATCCAGCCCGATCGTCGGTTCGTCCAGCACCAGCAGCCGGGGGGCGCTCACCAGCGCCTGCGCGAGCTCCAATCGGCGCACCATCCCGCCGGAGAAGGTGGCGGCCGGTCGGTCCGCCACCTCGGTCAACCCGACCGCGGCCAGGGCCGCCGTCACCGCCGCGCGGCGGCGTCGCCGAGGCACGTCGTAGAGGCGGGCGAACAGGGCGACGTTCTGCCGGGCGGTCAGGGAGCCCTCGGCGGACAGCAGCTGCGGCACGTATCCGATCGCCCGGCGGACCGCCATGGGGGCGCGGGCCACGTCGTGGCCGAAAACCTGGATGTGACCGGGCGGCACCGGCAGCAGCGAGGTGATCGCCCGGAGGGTGGTGGTCTTGCCGGCGCCGTTCGGCCCCAGCAACCCGAAGATTTCCCCTTCCCGGACCGTCAGATCGACCCCGTCGACCGCTACGGCGCTCCCGAACGTAACCCGCAATTGGCGGCAGGTCAGCGCGAATCCGCCGGTCACGGCTCCACCGTAACGCGCAGTGACCGGCGGCGCGGGCGGCTGGAGAAACCAGAACGGCCCACCACAAGGCTGGTGGGCCGGAAATTTGAGGTGGTACGCCGCCAGGGACTCGAACCCCGAACCCGCTGGTTAAGAGCCAGCTGCTCTGCCAATTGAGCTAGCGGCGCCTGTCAGGTAGCCGGGATAAACCTTAGCATGCCCCACCGGGGCGCCTGCTACCGCGGGGGCGGATAGCAAGGTGCGGGGGTCGCATCGGTGAGGCACGATAGTGCCGATCAAGGAGGACCACCCCAGTGACCACTCCCCGACACCTTTCGCGTTCCCTGAGCTTGTCTTCCCACCCGCGATCGACCGGATCACCGGCTCCGTCCCGCCGGAGAGGCGGCCGATGGTGGCCGGTGGTGCTGACCACGGCGATCGCGCTGGTGCTGGCCGGCTGCGGCGGTGGCGACGGTTCTGGCGCCGCCAGTAACCCGCCGGAGCCGAGCGTGAGCGCCGTCATCCTGAATCCCGCCGACGCTTCCACGGACGTACCTACTGCGCTGGACATCCAGTTCACCACCGAGAACGCGGTGGAAACCCTGGTCACCCTGGAAGAGTTGGACGGGGATTTGATCGACGGTGATTTCGTCGGCGATGGGTCGGCGTGGCGGCCCATCGGCCAGTTGGAGTACGGCACCACCTACATCGCCACTTTGACCGCGGTCGGTGCGGATGGCCAGAACGCCATCACCACCAGCACGTTCACCACCATGCCCGAACCGGATCAGACCGTGCAGGTGTACAGCTTCCTCGGGCCGAACCAGGAGATCGGCGTGGGGATGCCGCTGCGGATCGAGTTTCATGACGACCTAGGCAATTTGTGGGAGATTCCGGAGGAGTACCGGGCCGCGGTCGAGCAGCGGATGATGGTCAGCACCGAGCCGCACCAGGAGGGCACCTGGCACTGGGTCAGCGGCGCGGAGGTGCACTACCGCCCCCGGGAGTTCTGGGAGCCCGGCACCCAGATCCACTACCGGTTGGCCACCGGTGGCCTACCGATCGGGGACGGCTGGTTCCTACGCAACGACATCAATGTCAACGTCGCGGTCGGACCAGAGATCCTGATGGAGGTGGACAACAACACCCGTCAGATGACCGTCCGGGTGGACGGGGAAGTGGTCCGCAGCATCCCCGTGAGCCTGGGACGGGAGGATTGGCCCTCCTCCAGCGGGACCTTCGTGATCATGGAGAAGTTCCGCGAGACGGTGTTCGACACCCGGCAGGAGATGGGGGCCGACGGGTACGTGGTCGACATTGAGTACGCGATGCGGCTGACCTACCGGGGCGAGTTCATCCACGCCACGGTCCGCTCCGGAGAAGAGCTCGGCCTCGAAAACGTCACCCACGGCTGTATCAACATGTCGCGAGACAACGCCGAATGGTTGTTCGAGCTGACCCATGCCTGGGGCGACCCGGTCATCGTGACCGGCACCAGTCGGCCCGCCGAACCGGGCAACGGCTGGACCGACTGGAACCTCAGTTGGGAGGAGTACCTCCAGGGCAGTGCCCTGACGCGCGGCTGACCCAGTGGGGTGCCGCCACCGCTGACAGTGGCGGCACCCCACTACGGTCACCTCCCCGCAGGCGGCCGCCACATCGGCCACATCGGGGGGCCGTCCGGCAGCCGGAACGGCTCCCCCATCGGCCGGTAGCCGTGTCGTAGATACAG
>Ga0079224_100000538_pt1 | contig 37549 bp, 38 predicted proteins | sample Stecom2015_FD_80414 | JGI IMG/M metagenome (GOLD analysis project Ga0079224, IMG submission 80414) | Agricultural soil microbial communities from Utah to study Nitrogen management - Steer compost 2015 | ecosystem: Environmental > Terrestrial > Soil > Agricultural land | place: USA: Utah... | reverse complement strand
GCGGCGATCGACTCTCAGCGCGTCGCAGTGGGCCCGCGCTCGGTGCGCGCGGGAACCCACCACGGTGCCGGCGGATCGGCCGTCAGCGGTCCCCGCCCGGCTTCCACAGGACGTCGCCGTCCGGGTTGGCCAGGCGCGCGAGGATGAACAACAGGTCCGACAGCCGGTTCAGGTACTTCACGGCGAGCACGTTGGTGCGATCGGCGTCGGCCTCGACCAGTTCCCAGCCGGAACGTTCGGCCCTCCGGGCCACGGTGCGCGCCTGGTGCAACAGCGCAGCACCCGCGGTGCCCCCTGGCAGGATGAACGACGTCAGCTTCCCGAGCCGCTCGTTGAACTCGTCGCACCACCCTTCGAGGCGTTCGATGTACGGTTCGCTCACCCGCAGCGGAGGGAACTCCGGGTCGGGAACGACGGGCGCGCACAGGTCGGCTCCGACGTCGAACAGGTCGTTCTGGACGGCCCTGAGCACGTCGGCGATCTCGTCGGTGAGCCCGCCGAGGGCGATGGCCACGCCGATGACCGAGTTCGTCTCGTCGACGTCGGCGTAGGCACCGAGGCGCGGGTCGGTCTTCGGCACACGCGAGCCGTCGCCGAGTGCCGTGCTCCCGCTGTCGCCGACTTTGGTGTACACGCGGTTGATCCGTACAGGCATGAGCTCGAGGCTACGTCAGCGTCCGCCGCCGCGGGCCGCATCGCCGCGGGGAGATCGTCCGTTTCGTGTCCTGCGTCGATTGTGACCACGCTTGCCGTAAGCGTGCCCCTTCGCAGCGTTCCGGGCCGGGCGGGGCAAGATGTCGGCATGAGCGAGCACTTCGACGTGCACGGTGGTGCGCGTCTGACCGGCGAGGTCGAGGTCGTCGGAGCCAAGAACAGCGTGTTGAAGCTCATGGCGGCCGCGCTGCTTGCCGAGGGCACCACGACGATCACGAACTGCCCGCGGATCCTCGACGTCCCGCTGATGGCGGACGTGTTGCGCAGTGTCGGTTGCCACGTCGAGATCGAGGACGACGTCGTGCGCATCACGACGCCCGCCGAGCTGTCGCATCGCGCGGATTCCGCGGCGATGAGCAGGCTGCGTGCGTCGGTGTGCGTGCTCGGCCCCCTGGTCGGGAAGCTGAAGAAGGCCGTGGTGGCCCTGCCCGGTGGCGACGCGATCGGCTCGCGCCCCCTGGACATGCACCAGAACGGCCTGCGCAAGCTCGGCGCGACGAGCTCGATCGAGCACGGCTGCGTGGTGGCCGAGGCCGACGGGCTGCACGGCGCGCAGATCTGGCTCGACTTCCCCAGCGTGGGCGCGACCGAGAACATCCTCATGGCCGCCGTACTCGCCGAGGGCACGACGGTGATCGACAATGCCGCTCGCGAGCCCGAGATCGCCGACATCGTCGCGATGCTCACCGAGATGGGCGCGAGGATCGAGGGCGCGGGCACCTCGACGCTGACCGTGGAGGGCGTCTCGGAGCTCAAGCCGACCGAGCACCGCGTGATCGGCGACCGCATCGTGGGCGCCACGTGGGCGTTCGCCGCGGCGATGACCCGAGGCGACGTCACCGTGACCGGTGTCGACCCGCACCACCTGGAACTGGTTCTCGAGAAGCTGCGCCTGGCTGGCGCGGAGGTCACGACCTACGACGGCAAGGGGTTCCGGGTGAATCAGTCCGAGCGCCCCCAGGCGGTCGACTTCGTGACCCTGCCGTACCCGGGGTTCGCCACCGACCTGCAGCCGTTCGCCGTGGCGCTGTCCTCGGTGTCGGAGGGCACGTCGATGATCACCGAGAACGTCTACGAGGCGCGGTTCCGGTTCATCGAGGAGATGGTGCGGCTCGGCGCCGACGCGCGCACCGACGGCCACCACGCCGTCGTCCGCGGCGTCGAGCGGCTCTCCAGCGCCCCGGTGTGGGCCTCGGACATCCGCGCCGGGGCGGGTCTGGTCCTCGCGGGCTTGTGCGCGGACGGGGTCACGGAGGTGTGGGACGTGTTCCACATCGACCGGGGGTATCCGCACTTCGTCGAGAACCTGAACCGGCTCGGCGCCCGCATCGACCGCGTGGGGACGCCCTCGGGCGAGTGAGGCACCGCGTCCCGGCGCGGGCCGGTTGCGTCGCGCTCTCAGGTGCCCGCGCTCAGCCGCCCGCGGCGAGTGAGACGCCGAAGCCGATGAGCGTGCCACCGGTGGCGACGTCGAGCGCCCTGCGCACCCGCCTGCGCCGCAGCCACGCCCGCACGCGGTGCACGAACACCAGCAGCAGCACCAGCCACAACGCGCCCAGCACGGCGACGGTGTAGGCGAGCAACAGCGCGTCGAACGGGGTGCTGCGCACCGGGTCGAGGAACTGGGGCAGCACCGACAGGTACAGCGCGAGCACCTTCGGGTTGGTGACGTTGGACAGGAATCCCTCGCGGAACCGGCGGAAGCCGCTCGCCGCGGCACCTTCGGCGTCCATCGCGGCGTAGTCGCCGCGCCACGCCGAGCGCAGTGACTGGATGCCGAGGTAGCACAGGTAGAGCACGCCTGCCCAGCGGATCGTGGTGAAGACCGGCTGCGACTGCACGATGAGCGTGCCGAGGCCCAGCGCGACGAGCGTGCCCTGGAACAGGTTGCCGACCGCGATGCCGAACGTCGCGAGCATGCCGCCGCGGAACCCGCCCGCGAAGGCGTTCTTGAGCGTCACCAGCGTGTCCGGGCCCGGCGCGATGACGACGAGGATCGTCAGGACCAGGTAGCTGCTGTAGGAACTCCACGTCACGACGTCTCACGGTATGCCATGCGCGGCCGCGGGCCCGCTCGTCCGGCTGAACGTCACAGACCCTGTTTTCGCAGGGCGAGCGGCTGGGCACTCAGGGTGCATGATCGACAGCGGCCGCCGAATGGTGCGAGACGGCACCCGGAGAAGGGCTCCGGGAATTGGTGAAACGCGCGGCTCAACTCCGACCACGGGAACACGCCGAACGACTCGAGGATTTTACGTGCGTGTCCGGAATGTTGTTTTCCCACGTCATCGTGGTATCCGAGGGTCTCGTTCGAGTGGCGTGCGCCGGAGGGAATTGCGTGATCGATTGCGCACATTCGGGTGACGTGCCTAGGGTGAGCGGCCAATCGCGATGGCGGTGGCCCGGAGTGGGAAACCGGTGCCGCCTGCCGGCGCTGATGTCCAGACAGGAGCTAAGAGCAGGTGAACAACTCCAGGCTGAGTAGGCGCGGTTTTCTCCGCGGGGCATCAGGACTCACCCTCGGTGTCGCGGTGGGCGGCGGCGCGCTGACCGCGGGCTGCACGTCGATCAACGTGTCGGCCGACAGCGGGGGCGGAGACCTGCTCGAACGGCTTCGCGGTTCGGGCACGGTGCGCATGGGATTCGCCAATGAGCGCCCCTTCGGTTTCATCAACGGACAGGGCGACCTCACCGGCGAGGCACCCGAGGTGGGCAAGGAGATCTTCCGCAGGTTGGGCGTCGAGTCGTTCGAGCCGAAACTGGCGGACTTCAGCTCGCTGATCCCGGGATTGAAGGCCGGTCTGTTCGACGTGATCGCGGCCGGCATGTACATCACGCCCGACCGCTGCGCCGAGATCGAGTTCACCAATCCCGACTACAACGCGCCCGCCGCATTGCTGTTGCCCGAGGGCAACCCGCGCAATCTTTCCGATCTGCAGAGCATCGAGGAATCGGGCGCGCGGATCGGCGTGCTGACCGGCTCGGTCGAAGAGGGTTATGCCGCCGATATCGGACTTCCCGGCAACCGCATCGTGGTGTATCCGGATCAGTCGTCCGGCATCGACGGCGTCGCCGCGGGCCGGTCGGACTGTCTGATGCTGACGCGCCTGTCGCTGAACTCGGCGTTGCAGCAACGGCGCGGAATGCCGTTGGAGCTCGGTGAGCCGTTCGTTCCCGTGGTCAACGGTGAGGAGATGTTCGGTGCCGGTGGTTTCGGTTTCCGGAAGGGTGAGACGGCCATCGTCGACGCCTTCAACCGCGAGCTCGCCTCGATGCAGCGGTCGGGCGAGATCTTGAAACTGACCAAACCGTTCGGCTTCGCGCAGGAGGAAATGACCGACCTGACGGCTGCCGATCTGTGCGCCGGAACCGCGTCGTAGGAGGCCATTCATGTCTGCCGGCCTGATGGCCTATGTCTGGGAGGGACTGGGCGTCACCCTCATGCTCACCGTGTTCGGTGCGCTGCTGGGTCTCGTCTTCGCCTTCATCGCAGGACTCGGTCGCTCGAGCGACCGCAAGGTGGTCCGCGGTATCGCGATGGTGTACACAGAGGTCTTCCGTGGGTTCCCTTCGCTGGTGCTGCTGTTCGCGTTGATCTTCATCCTGCCGCAGTTCGGATACCAGCTGAACACGCTGTTCGCGGGCATCCTGGCGTTGGCCCTGAACATCGGGGCCTACGCCGCCGAGGTGGTGCGCGGTGCGGTGAAGTCGGTTCCGCCGGGCCAGCTCGAGGCCGCCGTGGCGCTGAACTTAACGCCGATGCAGCGGATGCGCAAGGTCGTGCTGCCGCAGGCGATCGTGGCGATGATCCCGCCGTTCTCGAACAACCTCATCGAGCTGCTGAAGGCGACGTCGCTGGTGTCGCTGGTCTACATCTCCGACCTGACGTTCGCGGCGCAGCTGGTCCGCGCGTCGACGGGGGAGACGACGCTCGTGTTCCTCGGCCTGCTCGTGGGTTACGGCCTGATCGCGCTGGTGCTGACCACGATCATGCGCCTGCTGGAGCGGATGGCGGCGAAGCGGCTGGGCAGGCAGGTCCCGAAGGGCCTGTTCGCGCAGAAGGAGGCCGCATGAACGACCATCGCGGAGCTTGCGGAGCCTCGTTCGTGAAGGAGGCCGTGTGAACGAGATGTTCGAGTGGAGTCGTGTCTGGGACGCGATGCCGACGATGCTCGACGGCCTTGTCGTCGCGTTGCAGGCCACGCTCATCGGCTATGTGATCGCGCTGGTCCTCGGGCTGCTGTTCGCGCTGTTGCGGCGCAGCAACAACCGGTGGGTCAGCATGCCGGTCGGGTTCGTCGTGGAGTTCATCCGTTCCACGCCGCTGCTGGTGCAGTTGTTCTTCTTCTTCTACGTGTTGCCGCTGATCGGGATCAGCGTCTCGCCGCTGGCGACGGGTGCGTTCGCGCTCGGCCTGCACTACGCGACGTACACGTCGGAGGTGTATCGCTCGGGTATCGACGGTGTGCCGCCCGGTCAGTGGGAGGCGGCGCGGGCGCTGAACTTCTCGCGGCGTCGCACGTGGACGGCGGTCATCCTGCCGCAGGCGATCCCGCGGGTGGTGCCGGCGCTGGCGAACTACGTGATCGCGATGTTCAAGGACACGCCGCAGTTGCTGGCCATCACGGTCGTGGAGATGCTCGGCGCGGCGGTGGCGATCGGGTCGGAGACCTTCCGGTACTCCGAGCCCGTGGCCGCGGCGGGTCTGGTGTACCTGGTCGTTGCTCTGGTGATGGCCTGGCTGGCGCGCATTGTCGAGCGCCGGTACGGGCAGGTTCGGGTTTAGTGCCGCGTGTCCGGAGAACGTCAAACAACCCCGAACAGACGGCACTAGGAGAGGAATAGTTCGTTGACTGGCGAAGACTTCATCACGTTCGAGGGCGTGCACAAGGCCTTCGGGAAGAACGTGGTGCTCGACGACCTCTCGTTCTCGGTCGCCTCGGGTGAACGCGTCACCCTGATCGGCCCGAGCGGCTCGGGCAAGACCACCATTCTGCGGATGCTGATGACGCTGACGCGGCCCGACCGCGGCACCATCGGCGTCGACGGCGACTACCTGTACCACGAGAAGCGCGGTGACGAGCTCGTCCCGGCCTCGGAGGCGCACATCCGCAAGGTGCGCCAGCGCATCACGATGGTGTTCCAGCACTTCAACCTGTTCCCGAACATGAAGGTGCTGCGCAACGTCACCGAGGCGCCGATCCACGTGCTGGGCAAGTCGAAGGACGAGGCCGAGGAGCGCGGCAAGGAGCTGCTGGAGATGGTGGGGCTGGGCGACAAGTTGGGCGCCCACCCTTCGCAGCTGTCCGGTGGTCAGCAGCAGCGTGTCGCGATCGCGCGGGCGCTGGCGGTGGATCCGGACGTGCTGTTGCTCGACGAGGTCACCTCGGCGCTCGACCCGGAGATCGCCGCGGAGGTGCTCGACGTGCTGCGCGACATCGCCAGGTCGACCGACACCACGATGTTGCTGGTGACCCACGCGATGAAGTTCGCCCGCGACGTCTCGCACCGGGTGCTGATGTTCAACGAGGGCAAGATCATCGAGGACGGCACGCCGGAGAAGCTGTTCAACGAGCCGGAGGAGGAGCGCACGCAGGACTTCCTCCGTTCGGTGATCGACGAGACCTGACGCGGCCCCCGCACCGTCGACGCCGGGGCGCCCGCGGCGCTACGGTCGCAGGCATGACCGACAACGGCGCGGCATCGACGGCAGCAGCGGTATCCGGATCCACAGGGAAACCGGGGCCTTCGGGTCCTTCGGGGGAGCCCGGGCAGCGCTCGGAGTTCGAGCATCTGCTCGTCGACCGCGAGGGCGACACGGTCACGGTGACGATGAACCGGGCTGCACGCCGCAACTCGTTGACCGAGGACCATCTGCGGGAACTGACGAGGGCGCTGCGGGAGACCGCCGACACCGACGCGACCGGCGTGGTGCTGGCCGGGGACGGGCCCGTGTTCTCGGCAGGCCACGATTTCGGGGACGTCGCCGGACGTGATCTGACGGGTGTGCGCGAGCTGCTGCTCGTCTGCACGGAGCTGATGCGCACGATCCATTCGATGCCGCAGGTCGTCGTCGCCCGGGTGCACGGGCTCGCGACGGCGGCGGGGTGTCAGCTGGTCGCCTCGTGCGATCTGGCGGTGGCGGCCGAGTCGGCGGGGTTCGCCCTTCCCGGCGGCAAGGGCGGCTGGTTCTGCCACACGCCTGCGGTGCCGGTGGCGCGGTCGATCGGCAGGAAGCGCCTCATGGAGTTGGCACTCACCGGCGATCCGATCGATGCGGCGACCGCGCTCGACTGGGGGCTGGTCAACCGGGTCGTGCCCGACGACCGGCTCGACGAGGCGGTCGCCGACCTGCTGGCTCGTGCCACGCGGGGCAGCAGGGCGGCCAAGGCGCTCGGCAAACAGACGCTGTACGCCCAGTTGGACCGGCCCGAGGACGACGCGTACGCGATCGCCGTCGAGGTGATGGCGGCGGCCTCCCAGCTGCCCGGCGCCCGCGAAGGCATGGCCGCGTTCCTGGAGAAACGCCAACCGGAGTGGCCGGACTGACACGCGGCACAACCGCCCGGCCGGGCACCGTGGCCGGGTTCCGCATCGCGGGCGACGAGTGGGGACACGCATGAACGGTGTGGGCAGCGGCGCAGTGGTCGTGAACAGGGCGATGTCGCTGGACGGCTTCATCGCCGGCCGAGGTCACGCGATGGACTGGGTGGCCGAGCTCCTTCCGGTGGACGCGGTCCGGGACGTCATGGCTGCCACGGGCGCGATGCTCGTCGGCAGAGGCACGTACGACGTCGCCAGGCGCATGCCCGATCAGGGCACCGCCTACGACGGCGGAAGCCAGTTCGTGCTCACCCACCGCCCTCCGGACGAGCCCGACCCCGCGGTCACCTTCCTGACGTGCGGGGTCGAGGAGGCCGTCGCCACGGCGCGCGGTGCCGCCGGTGGCAGGAATCTGGAGATCCTGGGTGCCGACGTGGCCGCGCAGTGTCTGCAGCGGGGGCTCGTCGACGAGGTTCTGGTGTACGTGTTGCCGCTCCTGCTGGGGGACGGCGTCCGCTTCGCGCCCGCGACCCTCGGCGGGATCGACCTGGAGCCGGTCGCCACCACGCGCGCGGGCGCGGTCACGACGCTCCGTTTCCGCGTGCGCAGGTAGGCGCTATCCGCGCTCGTGGAGCAGCAGGAGTGTCCACGCGGCGAGGGACTGTGCGTCGGTGATCTCGCCGGCACGGATCATCTTCTCGAACTCCTCGCGCGCGAACCACGCGGTGGTCATGTCCTGTTCCTCGAGCTCGCGCTCGTGGGCGCCCTCGGTCAGCTCGGTGGCGAGGTAGGCCGTGCCGCGCTGGCTGCTCAGTCCCGGGGCGACGTCGATGGTGCCGAGGGCGACCATCGAACCGGCGCGCAGGCCGGTCTCCTCGCGCAGCTCCCGCGCGGCCAGCTCGGCAGGGTCGAGGTCCTGCCGGTTCGGTGCCGTGCCTTGCGGGAACTCCCAGCGGCGCAGGCCCAGCGGGTACCGGTGCTGCTCCACGAGGTGCAGGCGCTCGCCGTCATAGGGGATGACCAGCGCATAGTGCGGTTTGTCAACGACTCCGTAAATGCCGGGGCTTCCGTCCGGCCGCACGATCTCGTCCTCGCGGACGGTCATCCAGTCGTTGCGGTACACCTCGCGGCTCGACACGCGCTCAATGGGGTCCACACAACGAGTGTGCCAAGTCCCCTAATCTCTGCCGGGTGCGATTGGTCATTGCCCGGTGCCAGGTCGACTACGCCGGCCGCCTCACCGCCCACCTGCCCATGGCCACCCGGCTGCTGTTGGTCAAGTCGGACGGTTCGGTGTCGGTGCACTCCGACGACCGCGCCTACAAGCCGTTGAACTGGATGAGCCCACCGTGCTGGCTCATCGAGGACGGCAACCTGTGGATCGTGGAGAACAAGGCCGGCGAGAAGCTCGTGGTCACCATCGACCAGATCATCGACGAGATCTCGCACGACCTTGGCGCCGAACCGGGGTTGCAGAAGGACGGTGTGGAGGCGCACCTGCAGGAGCTGCTGGCCGAGCACATCACGACGCTCGGCGATGGCTACTCGCTCGTGCGGCGGGAGTATCCGACCGCGATCGGCCCGGTCGACATCCTCGCGCGCGACGAGGCCGGGGCGTCGGTGGCCGTGGAGATCAAGCGGCGCGGCGAGATCGACGGGGTCGAACAGCTGACGCGCTATCTGGAGTTGCTGAATCGTGATCCGCTCCTCGCGCCGGTTCAGGGGGTGTTCGCCGCGCAGCAGATCCGCCCGCAGGCCCGCACACTCGCCGAGGACCGTGGGATCCGGTGCGTGACGCTGGACTACGACGCCCTGCGCGGCATCGAACCCGACGAGTTCCGTTTGTTCTGAGGCCCGCGCGAACGCCGGAAGCCGGTCGAAGCCGGTCGAAAGCCCGTCGAAGCCGTTGACGCGTGCCGTGCTTCGCGTTCCCCGCTCGCGGTTCCGATGTGGATCGGTCCGTTCCCGCTGGTCACCCGTCCTGTCGCGGGGGCTGACGGGTCGCCGGAACACGACCCGATGCGATGACGGTCCGTGCGGAATGTCGGACGGAAAGTAGTTGGGTGAGCGGGATTAAGCTGCGCTAGTGCGTGCGGTAATGTTCGCGCGCAGCTCAATCGCTGAGTGTTTCTGTTGACTACTGTTGATTCCGGAGGTGGGCCGATGACCGTCCTAGCCCAGGATCTACGGCTCGACGCCAACGCGATCGACTATCTGTTGCTCGCGTTCTACTTCGCCCTGGTGCTCGGTATCGGTTACCTCGCGCGGAAACAGGTGTCCTCGAGCCTGGACTTCTTCCTGTCCGGCAGGTCTCTTCCCGCGTGGGTGACCGGCCTTGCGTTCGTCGCGGCCAACTTGGGCGCGATCGAGGTCATGGGCATGTCGGCGAACGGTGCCCAGTACGGCTTGCCGACGGTCCATTACTTCTGGATCGGCGCCATTCCGGCCATGCTGTTCCTGGCCATCGTGATGATGCCGTTCTACTACGGCTCGAAGGTGCGCAGTGTTCCGGAGTTCATGCTCCGGCGGTTCGGTAAACCGGCCCACCTCGTCAACGGCCTCAGCTTCGCGCTCGCGCAGATCCTGATCGCCGGTGCGAACCTGTTCCTGCTCGCCAGCGTGGTGAACCTGCTGCTCGGCTGGCCGATCTGGGTGTCGATCATCCTCGCGGCGGTCATCGTCCTCGCCTATACGGCGCTGGGCGGTCTGTCGGCGGCGATCTACAACGAGGTGCTGCAGTTCTTCGTCATCGTCGCGGCCCTGCTGCCGCTGACGCTGGTCGGTCTGCACAAGGTCGGCGGCTGGGAGGGCCTGGTCGAACAGGTCACGAACGGCCCGGGCGGCGAGGAACAGCTCAGCTCGTGGCCCGGCAACCAGCTCACCGGGTTCGGCGACAACTTCCTGTCGGTGCTCGGCATCGTGTTCGGTCTCGGCTTCGTGCTCTCGTTCGGTTACTGGACGACGAACTTCGTCGAGGTGCAGCGCGCGATGGCCTCGAAGAGCATGTCGGCCGCCCAGCGCACGCCGATCATCGGTGCGTTCCCGAAGATGCTCGTCCCGTTCATCGTGATCATCCCCGGCATGATCGCGGGCGTGAGCGTCACCGAGCTCGCCGGTGAGAACAAGGCCGCACTCATGGCCGGTGATCCCGCGCCGAGTGGGGCGACGTTCAACGACGCACTGCTGCTGTTGATGCGCGACCTGTTGCCGAACGGCATGCTCGGCATCGCCATCGCCGGTCTGCTGGCCTCCTTCATGGCCGGTATGGCGGCGAACATCAGCTCGTTCAACACCGTGTTCACGTACGACATCTGGCAGGCGTACGTGAAGAAGGGCCGCTCGGACGAGTACTACCTCAGGACCGGTCGCGTGGTCACCGCGTGCGCCACGATCCTGGCGATCGGCACGGCGTTCATAGCCTCGACGTACGCGAACCTGATGGACTACCTCCAGCAGCTGTTCTCGTTCTTCAACGCGCCGCTGTTCGCCACGTTCATCCTCGGTATGTTCTGGAAGCGGATGACGCCGACGGCCGGTTGGACCGGTCTGGTCGCCGGTACGCTCTCGGCCTTCGCGGTGTTCGGGCTCGCCGAGACCGGCGTGTGGGACCTGCCGGGTCAGGGCGCCTCGTTCGTCGGTGCCGGTGCGGCGTTCGTGGTGGACATCGTGGTCAGCGTCGTGGTCACAATGGTGACGCAGCCGAAGCCGGAGCCGCAGTTGGTCGGCCTCGTCTACTCGCTGACCCCGAAGGAACAGCTCAAGCGCTCGACGGTGGGTGAGGATGCGGGCTGGTACCGCAACCCGGGCCTGCTGGCGGGCATCGTCCTGGTCCTCACGATCGTCCTGAACATCATCTTCTAGGAGGCGACCCATGAGTGACGAGACTGTGGGCAGCGAGACGCCTAAGCGCACCGCCGGAGCGTTCGACGTCCGGCTGGTCATCGCACTGTTGATCGGCGTGTACGGGATCGTGTTGACCGTGCTCGGGCTCGGGTTCACCTCCGACGCCGACCTCGCGAAGGCCGACGGGCTGAACATCAACCTGGTCGCCGGGATCGGCATGCTCGTCTTCACGGCGTTGTTCCTGCTGTGGGTGAAGCTGCGGCCGCTCAGGGTGCCGGTCACCGACGAGGACGCGGAGGAGAGCGACTCCGCCTCGTCGCAGCAGAGCTGAGTCCCGCACGAGATGACGATTCGGGCCGGGCGCCACGCGAGACTCGCGTGGCGCCCGGCCTGCTTCTGTCGTTAGCGTTGCCCCGAGCGTGCGCGTCGCGCTCGAGCCGGACCCAGGCGAGGGAAAGTGGGACGAGTCGTGAAGAAGATCATCAACGATCCGGCGACGGTGGTCGCCGAATCGCTCCGAGGACTGGCCGCGGCGCATGCCGATCTCGTACGCGTGGAGTACGACCCCGACCATGTGGTGCGCGTGGGCGCCCCGATCGCCGACAAGGTCGCGTTGATCTCCGGCGGCGGGTCCGGTCACGAACCGCTGCACACGGGCTTCGTGGGCGCGGGGATGCTCGACGCCGCGGTGCCAGGACCGGTGTTCACCTCGCCGACGCCCGACGCGGTGCAGGCCGCGATCGCGGCCACGACGGGTGAGGCGGGCGCGCTGCTGGTCGTCAAGAACTACACGGGAGACGTGCTGAACTTCGAGACGGCGGCCGAACTCGCCGCCGCCGAGGGTCTGGACGTGCGCACCGTGGTGATCGACGACGACGTCGCGGTCGCCGATTCGACGTTCACCGCGGGCAGGCGTGGCGTCGGCGGCACGGTGCTGCTCGAGAAGTTGGCGGGTGCGGCGGCGGCGCGCGGCGATGCGCTCGACGACGTCGAATTCCTGGCCCGGAAGGTGGTCGGTCAGGTGCGGTCGATCGGCGTGGCGCTGTCGCCGCCCACGGTGCCGCACGCGGGCGAACCGAGTTTCGACCTCGGCGCGCAGGAGATCGAGTTCGGGATCGGCATCCACGGCGAGCCCGGCAGGGAGCGGATCTCCGCCGAGCCTGCCGACGCCCTCGTGGAGCGGATGCTCGACGCGGTGACGGGCGACCTGCCGTTCGCCGAGGGCGACGAGGTCCTGTTGATGACGAACTCCATGGGCGGCACCCCGCCGATGGAGACCTACCTGGCACACGGCATCGCCGAACGGCTGCTGGCCGAGCGCGGGATCCGCGTGACGCGGCGGCTGGTCGGCCCGTACATCACGAGTCTGGAGATGCAGGGGATCAGTGTGACGCTGTTGCGCATGGACGACGAACTGACGCAGCTGTGGGACGCACCGGTGCACACGGCGGCGCTGCGGTGGGGTATCTGATGGGCTGCGACGCGGGACGGGTGGCCGAGGCGCTGCGCGCGGGTGCGGCGACCGTGGCCGAGCACAAGGCCGAGTTGATCGATCTGGACCGGGCCATCGGCGATGCCGACCACGGCGAGAACCTCGACCGGGGTTTCGCGGCCATCGTGTCCACCCTGGACTCCGGCGTTCCGGAGACGCCGGGGGCGGTGCTGAAGATCGCCGCCACGACGCTCATCTCGAAGGTCGGCGGAGCCGCGGGCCCGCTGTACGGTACGGCGTTCCTCCGCGCGGCGACGAAACTCGGCGACGTGTCCGAACTGGACGGCGCGGCGATCGCGACGGGTCTGCGGGCGGCGCTCGAGGGCGTCGTCACACGGGGTAAGGCCGAGGTCGGCGACGCCACGATGGTCGATGCGTTGTCGCCCGCGGTGGAGGCCGCCGAACGGGCTCAGGCCGACGGCGGCGACCCGGCGGCCGTGCTGAGCGCGGCCGCCGACGCGGCGAAGGAGGGCGCGGACTCGACCGTCCCGCTCGTCGCGCGCAAGGGTCGTGCGTCCTATCTGGGCGAACGCAGCGTGGGGCACGCCGACCCGGGTGCGACGTCGACCGCGTTGCTGCTGCGGGCGCTGGCGGAGGTGGCGCGGTGAGCGGCGTCGGCCTGGTGATCGTCTCGCACAGCGGCAAGCTCGCCGACGGCGTCGTGGAGGTCGCGGCGCAGATGGCCCCGGACGTCGCGGTGCGTGCGGCGGGTGGCCTGCCGGGCGGGGAGATCGGCACCGACTACGAGTCCGTGTTGGCGGCGCTCGAGCAGGCCGACTCCGGTGCGGGTGTGGTGGTGCTCTACGACCTCGGCAGCGCGCAGATGACCGCGGAGATGGCTGTGGAGACCCTGGCCGATCCGGACACGGCCGTCGTGCTCGACGCGCCGCTGGTCGAGGGTGCGATCGCCGCGGCCGTCGCCGCACAGGGAGGATCGGACCGTTCGGCCGTCGCCGAGGCGGCCCGATCCGCAGCCCGCCACCCCGAGGTCGCCGACACCGCAGACGCCGCCGAGAGCACGGACACCGGCACCGAGGAAGGTACGGCTGCTGCCGCCGCGCCGGCAGGTACATCTGGCGGTGGCGCACGGGCGGAGATCACGCTCGAGAACGAGGTCGGTCTGCACGCACGGCCCGCGGCGTTGCTGACGCGGTCGATCGCCGATCTGGACGCCGACGTGCGCATCAGCCACGGCGGTACCGAGGCGGACGGCAAGAGCGTGTTCTCGCTGATGTCGCTGGCGGCGCGCAAGGGCGACACGATCGTCGTGTCGGCGAGCGGTCCGCAGGCCGAGGAGGCCGTGCAGCGGATCACCGAGCTCGCCGGACGCGGTTTCGACGAGTAGGCGTCAGCCCTCGCGGGCCGTGTCCGACGGTGCGGCACCGGTTTCGGCCGGTGCGTGCCGCGCCTGGACACGGCCCGCGTACCACGCCGTCCACAGTGACAGCACCGTCACGACCGCTCCCAGCAGCACGATCGACAGCACCACCATCACGTCGACCGGCAGCAGGTACACCAGTGGGATCCGCACCGCCGCCTCGGCCAGCAGTGCGACGGCCCAGACGACGGTCATGCGGGTGAACGCGCGGCGGAACTCGGGAATCCGGTCGCAGAGCCGATCGATCTCGTCGCGTGTGGACGCACTCGCGCCGTCGCGGACGACCACGAGGAGCAGTGGATTGCGTCCGGCGCAGCTCGCGAGCAGGGCGATCGCGGCCGCTCCGGTGGCGATGGACTCCTTCATCAGCAGGAACCGGCTGTCGCCCGAGACGAGCGTCAGCAGTAGCCCCACTCCGAGGAGTGCGGCCATCAGGCCCGCGAACCCGTTGAACGACCGCGTGCGCGCGAACGTCCACGCCACGCGCACGGCGGCGACCAGCGCGCCCAGTAACAGGGCGAGGTGCTCGGCGACGCCGGCGGCGCGCAAGCCGTAGTAGGCGGCGAGGGGCCCGCCCACGTCCCAGAGCAGCATCCACACGAGGGGCGGAACGCCACCGCGGTCGCCGGCGGTCATGGCGCGGCCTCCAGGTCGTCGAGGAAGGTGAGGATGCGGGTGCTGACGTCGTCGGGGAACTCTCCGGCGATGGCGTGGGTGGCCGACGGCCACACCTCGACCCGTGCGTGTGGCAGCAGTCTGCGTGCGCGGTCCGCGGCGCGGCCGGCGTCGTGGATCACGCTGCGGCCCGCGATGAGCGCGAGCACCGGCAGGTGCAACCTGCGCAGTTGGGTGCCGGTCAGCAGGGTCGGGGTCGGCAGTGCGATGCGATAGGTTCGCATGCCCTCGTCGATCACGCGCACGACCGGATCGTCCGAGCCTGCCGCCGCCGCATCGGCGTCCCCGGACATCCAGCGCAGGAACGACTCGCGCGCACGCCCGCGGATGCCCGGCACGACGGTGAGCGCGCTGCGCACGATCAGCGCCGCCGGGAAGCGGGCGAACGTCTGCACGGGATCGAGCACGGTGAGCGAGGCCAGTCGTTCCGGACGGCGTACCGCCAGGTTGGCCGCCAGCCACCCGCCGAAGGAGTACCCGACGAGGTGGACGCCGGGCAGGTCCAGTTCGGACAGTACGTCGGCGAGCCAGGACGCCTGATCGGCACCACTGCGGATCGGTGCGGTCTGCTCGCTGCGTCCCGGTTCGCCGATGAGGTCCACGGCGTAGACCGGAGCGCGTGCGGCCAGCGCCCGCAGGTTCGGTTCCCACATCACCACGGTTCCGGCCCTGCCCGGCAGCAGAACCAGCGGCGGGCCGTCGCCGGAGCCGAACCGGTAGACCCGCGCGCTACCGAAACCGGTCCGGACGTCCCAGTGGCGATCGGGCTCGGGCAGCGCGCGCATCCCCCGGTCGTATGCGGTGTCGAAGTCGGCGCGGGCCCGTGCCGACACGAACCCTCCGGACAAGCCCCCGGACCTCATCGGCGTTCCCCCTCCGGTTTGGCGATACGATCGGATTGTAAAGAGGGCCGGCTGGGTTTGGCAATCCGGTCGTATCATGAAGAGTGGAGGTGCCCCGGATGCCAAAGGTCGTGGACCACGACGAGCGCAGGCACGCGATCGCCGAGGCGGTTCGCCGGATCGCGGGCGACCGCGGGCTCGAAGGCGTGAGCCTCGGTGAGGTCGCGGCGGAGGCCGGCGTCTCGAAAGGCCTGGTGCAGCACTACTTCTCCACCAAGGACGAGATGCTGCGGTTCGCGACCTCGACCCTGCGTAGGCAGGTCGAACGCCGCATGCCCGGCGAGCCCATGGCGTTGCGGGACGTGCTGGTGGCGATGTTGCCCTTCGATGCGGACGCCCGTACCGAGGCGCTCGTGGCCAACGCGTTCCTTCCCCGCGCGCTGAAGGATCCCGAGATCGGCAGGCGGTTCCGCGAGGGGCACGACGACCTCGTCGGCCTGGTGACCTCCCTGGTCTCGGCCGAGCAGCAGGCGGGGCGCATCGACCCGGCCCTCGACGCCGAACCGGAGGCGGAGCTGCTGTTGGCGCTCGTCAGCGGCCTCGGGGACGCCGTCCTGGTCGGACATCGGAGCCCCGAGCGTGCCACGGCACTGATCGATCGCCACCTCGCGCGTCTGGCCCCGTAGGGGAGTCGTGGGCCACGCTGACGGCATGGAGCCACACCTGTGCCAGGTGACCCCGACGATGCTCGCGGCGCTGGGCGTCCCGGGTTTCACCCGCACGCTCGAGCTGCCCGAGGCCTCCCGCGCGTGCGTGCTGTTGATCGACGGACTCGGCTGGGACCTGCTCGCGGAGCACGCCGACTGCGCACCCGTGCTCCACTCGCTGCGTGCGCAGCGGCTCTCGGTCGGCTACCCGGCGACGACCGCCGCGGGGCTGGCCGCCGTCGGCACGGGAGTGCCGTCCGGGGAGCACGGCATGGCCGGATACAGCTTCGCCGTGCCGGGAACCGGGGTGGTGAACGCACTGCGGTGGTGCCGTCACCCCGACGGGGAGGATCTCACCGAGCAGCTGCGCCCCGAGGACGTCCAGCCGCGCGCCACGACGTTCGAACGCGCGGCCGCGGCGGGCGTGGCCACGCGAGTGGTCTCGTCGGCCCAGTTCGCGCGTTCGTCCCTGACGCGGGCGGTGTTGCGGGGAGGCCGCTACGTCGGGGTGCACGCCATCGGCGACCTCGCGGCGGAGGTGCTGGAGGCACTGCGCCCGCCGCGGGCCTTCGTCTACGGCTATCACAGCGATCTCGACCTGGTCGGGCACCTGTACGGGCCGGGGTCGGGCGCGTGGCGGATGCAGCTGCGTCAGGTCGACCGCCTCGTCGAGTCCGTTGTGGACGGCCTGCCCGCGGGTGCCGTGCTCGCGATCGTGGCCGATCACGGCATGGTGCGCGTGGAGGAGACGATCGACCTGGACGACGAGCCCCGCCTGCGTGCCGGAGTGCGGGCGTTCGGCGGTGAGGTGCGGGCCCGGCACGTCTACCCCGAACCGGGCGCCGAGGCCGACGTACTCGCGGCGTGGCGGGAGGTGCTCGGGGACCGCGGGTGGGTGTGCTCGCGTGACGAGGCGATCGCGGAGGGCTGGTTCGGACCACACGTCGACGAGCGCGTGCGGCCACGGATCGGCGACGTGGTCGCCGCCGCACGCGGAACGGTCGGACTCGTGCGATCCGGGGCCGAACCCCGCGAGACGGCTCTGGCCGGCCAGCACGGTTCGTTCACCGCAGCCGAGCGGTACGTCCCGATGGCGGTCGCGGACACGACCGGCTGACCACCGCGATCCCGACGGCCGGCAGCGCGTCAGCGCGGGGCGGTCTCCGCGATGACCTTGACCGCCGTGTCCACATCGGACTCCGTGAGTGTGGCGCGGGCGGTCAGGCGCAGTCGGGTGACACCGTCGGAGGCGATGGGTGGGCAGATCCTGCCCACGTGCACGCCGTGCTCGGCGCAGGCGCTCGCCCACGTGGCCGCGGCCTGGGCGCTGGGCGCGGGCAGCGAGACGATCGCCGCCGCGGGCATGCTCGTCCGCAGTCCGGCGGCACGCAGGCCCTGGGCGAGCGAGAGCGCACCGGCGACCGCCTTGCCCGGCAGCTCGGGTTCCTCCCGCAGCGCAGCCAGTGCGGCGAGCGCGGCGGACGCATTGCCGGGAGCGAGCGCGGCGTCGTGGCCGTAGGCCCGCGCGACCTCGGTGACGTGCCGGATCGCCCGCCGCGGACCCACCACGGCCCCACCCTGCGTGCCGAGCGCGCCCGACAGACTCACGGTCGTCACCACGTCCGGTGCGGACGCGAGACCGGCGTCGTGGACCGCGCCGCGGCCGCCGTCGCCGAGCACCCCGAACCCGTGCGCGTCGTCCACCAGCAGTGCCGCACCGTGGGCGCGGCACACCTCGGCGAGCCGGCCCAGATCGGCCGCGTCGCCGTCGACGCCGAACACCGACTCGGTGACCACGAGGGCCCGCGGCTTGCGGCGGGTGGACAACGCGTGCGCCACGGCATCGGTGTCGAGGTGGGTCACGGCGGCGATGTCGCCGCGGGACAGGCGGCAGCCGTCGACGAGGGCAGGCTGCACGGACTTGTCGCTGACGATCGCCGATTCCGCCCCGGACAGCGCGGTTACGGCCGCGAGGTTCGCGGTGTAGGCCGAAGGGAACACGGCGGCGGCCTGCGCGCCGACGAACCGGGCGAGCTCGTGTTCCAGTTCGGCGTGCAGTTCGAGCGAACCGCCGAGCTGCCGGGCGCCCGCGGCACCCGCACCCCACTTCAGCGCCGCGGCCGCCGTCGCACCCGCCACGCGCTTGTCCCGCGCCAGTCCGAGGTAGTCGTCGCCTTCCAGATCGATCGTGCCCGGCGCGGGACCTGCCGCGCGCTGGCGTGGCCTGCGCTCGAGGCCGGCCTCGGCGCGGGTGGCGGCCTCGGTGTCGAGCCAGTCGAAGACCTCGTCGGGTGGGAGAGCTGGACCGGGTGCGTTCACGGCTGGCAGTCTCGCACCAGGCGGGTGACGAGAGGGGAGCGAGGGGTGGCCGACGCGGCGGAACTCGAGGTCATGCCCGACGACTGGCAGCGCGCGCTGGCGGTGGTCGCCCATCCGGACGACCTGGAGTACGGCGGCGCCGGCGCCGTCGCGCGCTGGACGCGGGAGGGCAGGTCGGTGGTCTACACCCTCGCCACCCGCGGGGAGGCCGGGATCGACGGCATGCGGCCGGAGGAGGCCGCGCTCGTGCGTGAGCGGGAACAGATCGCCGCGGCGCGCGTGGTGGGCGTGGAGACGGTGGAGTTTCTCGACCACGCCGACGGCGTCGTCGAGTACGGCCTGCCACTGCGCAGGGACATCGCCGCCGCGATCCGCAGGCATCGCCCCGAGTTGGTGATCATGACCAACCATCGGGACACGTGGCCCGGCGGGCCGTGGCTGAACATGGCCGACCATCGCCACGTCGGTCTCGCGACGTTGGACGCGGTGCGCGACGCGGCGAACCGATGGGTGTTCCGCGAGTTGCTCGACGACGGACTCGAACCGTGGGACGGCGTGCGGTGGGTCGCCGCGGTCGCCTCACCGCGGGCCACGCACGCCGTGGACATCACCGCCACGATCGACCTCGCGGTCGAGTCGCTGCGGGAGCACCGCGCCTATCTGGAGGGCCTCGGCGATGCGTCGATGGCCGACCCGAGTTTCATCCGCGCGGCCGCCGCCGAAGCGGGCACCCGCTTCGGCGGCGGTTTGGCGTGCAACTTCGAACTCATCCCCATGTAGGCACGGAAAAGCCCCCGAGGGCCCTGTGGTCGCGCTCAACGCGACCAAACTTCCCTTCGCTCGCCAGTGGGGGCCGGCGAGCGGCCGCATAGTGCGAGGGGAAGAAAAGTCGCGTTCAACGCAACTATGGGGCCCTCGGGGGCTTCACGTGTGGGTCAGGCGTCGATGCGGCGGCGGGGCTTGCCGCGGCCGCCGCCTTGGGCACGGCCGCTCGGCTGGCCGCCGCGGCCGCCGGTGTCCCGACCGCGGCCACCGCCGTCGCGCCGACCACCGCCGTCGCGCCGACCGCCACCCTGGCCGCGCGGGCCGCCCTGACCACCGCCGTAACCGCCGCCGGGACGACCACCGCGCGGCGAACGTCCCGGTCGCGGCCGGTCCTGGCTCGGCTTCCGCTCGGCCAACGGGACACCGCTCGGGGTGCGGGCGCCGGTGATGCGGGCCAACTCGGCATCGCCGGGCGTCACGAGCAGCGACTTCGGCTTGACGCCTGCCTTGTCGGTGAGCCGCAGCGTCTGACGACGCTGGTCCCGCGTGATCAGCGTGACGACCGTGCCCGACGCGCCCGCCCGTGCGGTGCGACCCGCGCGGTGCAGATAGTCCTTGTGGTCGGCGGCCGGGTCGACGTGCAGCACGAGGCTGACGTCGTCGACGTGGATGCCGCGCGCGGCGACGTCGGTGGCCACGAGCACCGTGGTGCGGCCTTCCTTCAAGTCGGCGAGCACGCGGTTGCGCTGGCCCTGCGTCTTGCCGCCGTGCAGCGCGCCCGCGGGCACGCCCTGCGAGCGCAGCTTCGTGGTGAGCCGGTCGACGTGGTGCTTGGTGCGGACGAACATGATCGTTCTGCCCTCACGGGCGCCGATCTCGGTGATGACCGACATCTTGTCCGGCTGCGCGAGCTGCAGGACGTAGTGGTCCATGTTCTTCACCGACGCGGTCACCGGCGCGACCGAATGGGTCACCGGGTCGTGCAGGTAATGCTGCACGAGCTTGGAGACGTCGCCGTCGAGCGTGGCCGAGAACAGCAACCGCTGTCCGTCGCGCGGGGTCAGGTCGAGGATCTCGCGAACCTGCGGGAGGAAGCCCATGTCGGCCATCTGGTCGGCCTCGTCGAGCGCGACGAAGTCGACCTCGTCGAGCACACAGGTGCCCTGGCGGACGTGGTCGGACAGCCGCCCCGGCGTGGCGATCAGCAGATCGACCCCGCGGGAGAGCGCGTCGGCCTGGCGGTTGAAGGCCATGCCGCCGACGGCGGTACGGCACCACAGGCCGAGCGCCTTCGACAGCGGGATCAGGACCTCGGCGACCTGCATCGCCAGTTCGCGCGTCGGCACGAGGACGAGCGCGCGCGGACGCTGCGGACGGGCCTTGCCGCCGTCGAGCCGCGCCAGCAGCGCCAGCCCGAAGGCGAGGGTCTTGCCCGAACCGGTCTGTGCCCTGCCGAGGACGTCCCTGCCCGCGAGGGCGTCGGGAAGCGTGGCCGCCTGGATGGCGAAGGCGTCGGTCATGCCGTCCTTCTCCAGGGCGCGCACGAGCGGCCGGGGCAGGTCGAGTGCCGCGAACGGGGTCGAATCGGTGGGGGTGGTGGTCATGGACGTGCTGGACAGGTCGGTGCTCACACAAGCCTCTCGGACGTGGCACGTCGCAAGGAGGCCCGGGAAGTCGCACACGACGTGCGGCGGGCGTTCACAAGGACGAACCCGGCGCGCGGTCGGATCGGCGCGCCACATGGTGGAAACGGATCGATGGAAACCTGATCGCCGCGTGAAGGAGCCTTCCGGCTCGCGGCGCATCGTCCAGACTACCCGATCGGCGTCCCGCCCCTTCTCGCAGGTCGATGCCGGGGTGGCCGACCCGCGCCCGCGGTGACCGGAGGCTCGGCCCGGCGGGGCGCACGGTAGGGCACAGTGGGGCCATGCGCATCGTGATCATCGGATCGGGCATCGCGGGTGCGGGAACGGCGTGGCATCTGGCCCGCCGCGGCGCGGAGGTGGTCGTCGTCGACGCGGACCTGGCCGGTCGCGCCACGGCGGCCGGTGCCGGGATCGTGTCGCCGTGGAGTTCGCGGTCGCTCGAGGGGGAGGAGCTGGCGTTCCACGCCGAGGGCGCGGCCTACTACCGGCGCTTCGTCCCCGAGCTGGCCGCCGACCTGGCCACGGACCCCGACGGCGGAGCCGACCCGTCCTTCGCGGTGGTCGGCGGACTGGTCGTCTCGCCCGACGAGGCGTGGCTGCGCGAGTTCCACACGCGGGCGCTCGAGCGCGCCGAGCGCTGGCCGGAGGCGGGCGAGGTGACGCTGCTGGACCCGGCCCAGGCCAGGGAACGTATGCCGTTGCTGGCTCCCGAGCTCGGAGCCGTTCACATCGCGGGCGGAGGCCGGGTCGACGGCAGGCGGTTGCGGGAGGCGTTCCTCGCCGGAGCCGCGGCACGCGGCGCGCAGCTCAGGGACGGAGCGGCCGAACTCGACGTGCGCGCCGACCGGGTCGCCGGGGTGCGGGTCGCAGGGGAGCGGATCGAGGCCGACGGCGTCGTGCTCGCCGCGGGTGCGTGGAGCGGTGCGCTCGTCGAACCCCTCGGCGTGCGGCTGCCGGTGGAGCCGCAGCGCGGCCAGATCAGCCACTTCGGGGTCTCCGCGCTCGCCGGGGGAGGCGACACGGCCTCGTGGCCCGTGGTCTCGCCGGTCGGTTCGGGGCACTACATGCTGGCCTTCCCCGACGCGCGCGTCGTCGCGGGCGCCACGCGGGAGACCGGATCGGGATTCGACCACCGCGTCACCGCCGACGGCCAGCGGGAGGTGCTGGCCGAGGCACTGGCGGTCGCTCCGGGACTGGCGGCGGCGACCCTGCTGGAGACCAGGGTCGGTTTCCGGCCCGCGAGTGCCGACGGCAGGCCCGTGATCGGACCGCTGCCCGGGCATCCCGAGGTCACCGTGCTCACCGGATTCGGTGCGGGCGGCCTCACGGTCGGCCCGCACGCGTCGAGTCTCGCCGCGGACGCCGCCCTGGGGCGGGATCCGCGGATCCCCGAGATGTTCCGGGCCGGCCGCTTCGCCGGGATCAGTGATCGGTGACGAGCACGAGCTCGGTCTCGCCCGCCTGTTCCATCCGCATGTCCGCGTCCTCCGCCACGGACCGGACGTCGTCCACAGTGGACGGCTCACGGCGGCTCGTGGCGAGCGCCGCGGCGAGGCGTCCCTTGTAGGCCTTGTTGTGGTGGCTCACGGTCTTACGGGCACCGGAGGCGTCTTCGGTCACGACGCGCACCGTCACTGCATCGGGGATGCGCGCCAGCGCCGCGTAGGCACCCGAGCGCAGGTCGACGACCAGCTCGTCGGTGTTCAGTGCCGGTTCGAGAACCGGCCGCCACACCGACCGGAGCGTCCCGAGGCCGGGCAGCGTGCTGCCGCCGGAGAGCCGATAGGCCGGGATCGGGTCGCGGGCCCGCACCACGCCGAACAGGGCCGAGGCGACCGCGAGCCGCCCTGCCGCGCGGTCGGCCTGCGCGGCGGTGAAGTTCGCCGCGTCGAGCGCGTCGTAGAGCACGCCGGTGTAGCGGTGCAGGGCGGGCATCGTCGGGGATGTCCACAGTGCCGCGTTGCGCTCGACCTCGCCGGACTGCCGCGGTGACAGGCCGAGCGCCGTCAGGCTCGCCGGTACGTCGGCGGACAGCTCCACCAGCGCGTCGGCCAGCTTGCGGCGGACCGGGTTCAGCTCGGGCAGCGACAGGGCGTCCAGGTCCAGCGGGGCGCCGTCGCCGCCCGCGGCCTTGGTCTCGGAGGGAGGCAACAGAACGAGCACGCCGTCCGAGGGTAGTGCCGGGCCGGTGCGCGCCGATTAACCGGTTGGAGCAGCTCGAGGGCCGCCCATTACCCTTCGTCCATCACCATCTTCTTTTCCTAGGAGCCAGAAGTGATCACCAGGATGTCGTCGTTGTTCCTGCGCACGCTGCGTGAGGACCCGGCGGACGCCGAGGTGCCCAGCCATCGTCTGCTGGTGCGCGCAGGCTACGTCCGCCGTGCCGCTCCGGGCGGCTACTCCTGGTTGCCGCTCGGTCTGCGCGTGCTGCGCAACATCGAACGGGTCGTGCGCGAGGAGATGGACGCCATCGGCGCGCAGGAGATCCAGTTCCCCGCGCTGCTGCCGAAGGAGCCCTACGAGGCCACCGGCCGCTGGAGCGAGTACGGCGACACCCTGTTCCGGCTCAAGGACCGCAAGGGTGCCGACTACCTGCTCGGCCCGACGCACGAGGAGCTGTTCACGCTCACCGTGAAGGGCGAGTACAGCTCCTACAAGGACTACCCGGTGATGCTGTACCAGGTGCAGACGAAGTACCGGGACGAGGCGCGCCCCCGTGCGGGCGTGCTGCGCGGACGCGAGTTCGTCATGAAGGACTCGTACTCGTTCGACCTCGACGACGAGGGCCTCGAGGCCTCGTACCAGAAGCACCGCGCCGCCTACATCAAGATCTTCGACCGGCTGGGACTCGACTACGTGATCGTCGCGGCCACGTCCGGTGCGATGGGTGGTTCGGCGTCGGAGGAGTTCCTCGCGGTGGCCGAGTCTGGTGAGGACACCTACGTCCGCAGCACCGGTTCCGACTTCGCCGCCAACGTCGAGGCGGTCGTCACGCCCGTACCGCCCGCGCGCCCGATCGAGGGGCTGCCCGAGGCGCAGGTGCACCACACGCCCGACACACCGACCATCGACACGCTCGTCGACTTCCTCAACGGCGCCGGTCTCGGACGCGAGTTCACCGCGGCCGACACGTTGAAGAACGTGCTCGTCAAGACGCGCATGCCGGGGCAGAAGGAGTGGACGCTGCTCGCCGTCGGTGTGCCCGGCGACCGCGAGGTGGACATGAAGCGGCTCGAGGCCTCGCTCGAGCCCGCCGAGGTCGCCCTGCTCGAGGAAGCCGACTTCGCGGCGAACCCCTTCCTGGTCAAGGGCTACATCGGACCGGGAGCGCTGCAGGCCAACGGCGTGCGCTACCTGGTCGACCCGCGCATCGTGCCGGGTACGGCCTGGGTCACGGGCGCCGACAAGGCCGACCACCACGTCGTCGACCTCGTGTGCGGCCGCGACTTCACGCCGGATGGCACCGTCGAGGCCGCCGAGGTCCGGGAAGGCGACGCCTCGCCGGACGGCGCCGGCACCCTCGTGGCCGCGCGCGGCATCGAGATCGGGCACATCTTCCAGCTCGGCCGCAAGTACGCCGACGCGTTCGAACTGGACGCGCTGGGCCCGGACTCCAAGCCCGTGCGCATCACGATGGGGTCGTACGGCATCGGCGTGTCCCGCCTCGTGGCGGCGATCGCCGAGCAGCACCACGACGAACTCGGCCTGGTGTGGCCGCGTTCGGTGTCTCCTGCGGACGTCCACCTCGTGGTGGCGGGCAAGGACGACTCCGTGTTCGAGGGCGGCGAGCGGATCGCGGGCGAGCTGTCCCGGCGCGGCGTGTCGGTGCTGTTCGACGACCGCAAGGCCTCTCCCGGCGTGAAGTTCGCCGACGCCGAGCTGATCGGCGTGCCCACCATCGTGGTCGTCGGCAAGGGCTTGGCGAACGGGGTCGTCGAGGTCAAGGACCGGGCGACGGGTGAGCGCAGCGAGATCCCGGTGGACGCGGTCGTCGACCACGTGACCGGCCTCGTGCACGGCTGACCGGCGCATGGTGTTCTGGCGGCGGCGCAACCGCGACCAGCGTTCGGAGCAGTACGGCTATCGGGACAACGCCGCGCTCGACGGGGTCGGCGGCTACGAACCGTCCGATCCGAACGACGCCTACCGGCCGCCGGAACCGCACCGATCGCCCTGGGCGGGCGCCCAGACGTACCCCCAGCCCTCGTCCCCGGAATCGGTGGCGCCCGGGCAGGCGTATCCGGGCCGCACGGTTCCCGGACAACAGCCGTATCCGGGGCAGCAGTCATACCCCGGACAGCAGCCGTACCCGGGGCAGCAGGCTCAGGGGTACGGCGCGCAGCCGAGTCAGGCGTCCCCGCAGGCCCAGCAGAACCGGAAGTCGGCGAAACAGGGCTGTGGCGGGGGAATCGGCTGTCTGGTCGTGATCGTCGCGATCGTGTCGACGATCATCGGCAACGCCCGCAACGACGACGACACGGCGGACTCCGACGCGCGGGACACCGACACGGTCGAGACCACGGAGCAGAGTTCGTCACCGTCCACTTCGGAACCGCCGGTCGACGTCGCGCCCGTCGTGGAGGGGTGGCAGCCGGTCGTGGCCACCAGTGGTGCGTTCGCCTACGACGTCCCGCCCGCCTGGCAGCCGAAGCCAGGGACCGTGCACGGCTGGGAGGCCGGTTCCGGCTACGACGACCGGATGGCGCTGAGTACCAGCGCCTTCGCGGGCCGGGAGTGCGACGACGCCACGCACCGCAACGGCGCCGGGGTGGCGGTGTACGCACCGCCCGAGGAGGCGGGCGAGAGCAACGCCAAGGCCGCCGACGCGTTGCTCACCGAGGTGGCGCAGCGTGCCTACAGCGACGGTGACACCCGGCCCGAGATCGGCCGGTCGATGTACACGGTGGGCACGTTCGGCGAGGCGGGTCAGGGCATGCGCGTCATGACCAGCGCCTACGCCGAGGTGACACCGACGTCTCCTGGCGGCTGCGTACCGGAGCGTGCCTGGGTCGGGGTGACGCTGGTGCCCGGACAGGAGCGCGGCGGGGAGTCGGCGGCCCTGGTCGTGTACGCCGACCACGCTGCCATGGACCAGGACCAGCTGAACGAGATGTTGCGGACCCTGCGCCCCGTGTCCTGAGGGTTCCCGCGACCAGGTCGCGTCTGACAATCCCGTCGCCTGCTGCGCGGCCCCTCGCTGCGTTGTCGGAAAGCCCGAGTACGACCCGGTACGAGGACCTCCCTCCGCCTTGCGAGGGGCCACGCTGATCCCCGATCGCGACGGCGGAGGATCATCAGACACGACCTAGCTCCGCCCGAGGATCGCGGCGACCGCCGCCGCGGTGTCCGACAGGTCGCTCAGCACCACGTGCGCTCCGGACTCGGCCAAGGCCGCACGGTCGTGTCGTCCCGTGGCCACGCCGACCGCGGTCGCCCCGCACGCGAGTGCGGCAGCCACGTCGTGCGGCGTGTCCCCGATGACGACGACCTCGCCGGGCGCCGTGCCGTGTTTGCCTGCCGCCAGTTCGACGGCCTTGGCGACGAGGTCCGGGCGATGGGCCGAGACCGTGCCGTATCCGCCGATGTCGAAGTCCAGATGGGTGTGCAGGCCGAACGAGGCGAGTTTGTGGTGCGCGATCTCCGGCAGGTTGCCGGTCACGAGCGACTGCACCACGCCGCCGCGGCCTGCGAGGTGGGCGAGCACCTCCGCCGCGCCGGGTAGGGCCGTCCCCACCTCGTGCAGCGGTGACGTGGCCGTGGCGACCGCGACGAGTTCGCGCCACAGCGCGTCCACCAGGTCGGGCGTGGGCTCGATGCCGTGGGCGGTGAGCAGCTCGGTGGTGATGGCCAGTTCGGTGCGGCCGGGAAACGAGGGCATGCGGTCGAGGGTCACGCCCGCGACGGTCTGCAACGCCTGCCGATACCACGCGCCTCCCGTTCCCGACAGGTCGACGAGCGTCAGATCGATGTCCCAGAGCACGAGCACGTCGGTGGCGCGAGAAGTCACGTCGGACACGGTATCCGAGGTGAATTCAACAAGCGTTGACATCTCCACGGGAGGCCGTATCGTCGTAATTCAACGATCGACGAATTACGTGAGGGAGGGGCGACATGACGCGGAACGGGTCAGGGGTGCTTGTCATCGCCACGGCCGTGGCCGGCGCCGTCGCGGCGATCGTGCTGGGGTTGCTGACCTTCGGCGCCCAGGCGACGTCGCGGCCCCACGCGGTGCCGGTGGCGGTGACGACGCCGGACCAGGCGCCACCACAGCTGACCGCGGCCGCCGAACGTGTCGCGCACGCGGGCGGCGACGCGCTCGACTGGCACGTCGCCGGGCGGTCCGACGGCCGGGCGATGCTGGAGAACCAGGACGTCTACGGCGTACTCGAACTCGGGGCGGGGCCGGAGGGCGCCTCGGTGACCGTCGTGACGTCGGGTGCGGTCAACCCGACGGGCACGCAGCTGGCGCAACAGGTGCTCACCGAGGCCGGCAACCGGATGGCCGCCGCCATGGCGGCGCAGGGCGGAGCCGAGCTGCCGCCGGGCGCGGCACCGCAGGTGCGTGCGGAGACCGTCCACGACACGGGCGCAGCCGGTCGAATGGCGCCCCTGGGCATCAGCGCGCTCGCGTGGGTCGGCGGGCTCGCCGGGGCCGCACTGCTGGCGGTGCAGGTCCGCCGCGGCACGCTGCGCCCGCGGATCGGCGCACGGTTGGCGCACCTCGCGCTGAGCGGAACCCTCGTCACCGCGGTACTCGTCGGATTCCTCGCGCTGTGGGACTCCTCGCTCGACCTCGGCTGGGCGGTCGTGGGCTTCCTGGCCCTGACCGTCACCGCGTTCGCGGCGGTCCAGGCCGCGCTCCTGCGCTGGCTGGGCATCCCCGCCATGGCCGTGCTGGGGCCGCTCTACCTGCTGGCTCCTTCGGTGGCCTCGCAGGTACCGGAGATGCTCGACCCGGCCTACCGCACGCTGCTGTGGTCCTGGACGCCGTTCCGGTTCTCGACCGAAGGCCTGCGGAGCCTGCTTCTCGGCACGCCCGACACCGCACACGTCACCACGGCACTCTGGGTGCTCGGCGGGATGCTCGCGGCCGGACTCGTGGGCGTGCTGTGGCCCAGGAGGCGCGACGCGGAACCCGCGCCAGGGTCCGGCGCCCCGGCGGACGGGCCGGGATCAACCGGCCAGGAAGCTGAACCGGACTCGCCGGGTCGGGTTGTCGACGTTGGTGTCGACCAGGCAGATCGACTGCCACGTGCCGAGGGCGAGTCGGCCGCCGAGTACGGGGATGGTCGCGTGCGGCGGTACCAGCGCCGGTAGCACGTGGTCCCGTCCGTGGCCTGCGCTGCCGTGGCGGTGCCGCCACCGGTCGTCGCGGGGGAGCAGGTCGTCGAGGGCGGCGAGCAGGTCGTCGTCGCTCCCGGCGCCCGTCTCCAGCACCGCCAGTCCTGCGGTGGCGTGCGGCACCCACACGTGCAGCAGTCCGTCCGACGGTCCGTCGCCCTCACCGCTCGGCGCGTCGGCGAGGAACCGTTCCGCATCGCGGGTCAGATCGTGGACGACCGCACGGTCCCCGGTACGGATCTCGATCTCGGTGGAGTGCATACCACCACCGTACGCAGCATCCGGCTCCGTGCACCGCGGCCTTCGGCCGCCTTTACGTCATCGCGCCATCGGGCACAAGACGTGATCTCCGTTACAGCATGGTCCATGATGGTGCTCGACCGGTTCCTCGACGAGGAGGACGTCCATGGTGGCTGCACCTTCGACCCCGCCGGGGAACCCGGCGGCGTTGTCGGTCGGCGTCGTCGCCGAGACGGCTGCGGGCGAACGGCGCGTCGCGCTGGTGCCGAAGCTCGTCGAACGCGTCATCCGGCGCGGCCTGCGGGTGGTGGTCGAACCCGGCGCGGGCGAGGGGGCCGGACTTCCCGACGAGCTCTACGCCGCGGCGGGTGCCGAACTCGCCACCGCGGCGTCCCCGGCCCGGCACTGCGACATCGTGCTCACGGTGACGCCACCGTCCGACGCGGACATCGCACGCCTGGCCCGCGGCACCGTCCTCATCGGATTCCTCGACCCACTCGGCGCGCCGCAACGGATCGAGGCGTTGCGGGAGGCGGGCGTCACCGCGTTCGCCGTCGAGTCGATCCCCCGCATCTCCCGTGCGCAGGCGATGGACGCGCTGTCCTCGCAGGCGAACGTCTCGGGCTATCGCGCGGCGCTGCTGGCCGCCCAGCGCGCGCCGCGGTTCTTCCCGATGCTCACCACGGCGGCCGGCACCGTGCCGCCCGCGACCGTGCTCGTCCTCGGCGCCGGGGTCGCGGGGTTGCAGGCGCTGGCCACGGCCAAACGGCTCGGCGCGCAACCCACCGGCTACGACGTGCGGCCGGAGGTGGCCGAACAGGTGCGCTCGGTCGGTGCGCAGTGGCTCGACCTCGGCATCGAGGCCATCGGGGAGGGCGGCTACGCCCGTGAACTGACCGACGACGAGCGAGCCGAGCAGCAACGGCGGCTCACCGAGGCCATCGGCGGCTTCGACGTCGTGATCACCACCGCCCTCGTGCCGGGCAGGACGGCGCCGACCCTGGTCACCGCCGAGGCGGTCCACGGTATGCGTCCCGGCAGCGTCGTCGTCGACCTCGCGGGCGCCACCGGCGGCAACTGCGCACTCACCGAAGCGGGCCGGGACGTCGTCGTCGACGGGGTGACGATCTCGTCCCCGCTGAACCTGCCCGCCGAGATGCCACTGCACGCCAGCGAGCTGTACGCCCGCAACCTCGTCGAACTGCTCGAACTGCTCGTCGACGCCGAGGGCCGGCTCGCGATCGACCCGGCCGACGAGATCGTCGCCGGCGCGTGCGTCGCCGGTCTGCCGGAGGAGGTGGCGTAGATGCCGATCGAGAGCATCGCGATCCTGGTGCTGGCCGGCTTCGTCGGCTACACCGTGATCTCCAAGGTGCCCAACACGCTGCACACGCCGCTCATGTCCGGCACCAACGCCATTCACGGCATCGTGCTGCTGGGCGGACTCATCGTGCTCGGCCACGGCGTGGAGGGCGTGCTCAACAAGATCCTGCTCGTCGTGGCCATCGCGTTCGGCATGATCAACGTCGTCGGCGGGTTCCTCGTTACCGACCGCATGCTCGGCATGTTCAAACGCCGCCCCGGCGACCGTTCCGAGCAGCAAGGTGGGGAGGACGGCCGGTGAACACGCTCGTCTCCGTCCTCTACGTCGTCGCGTTCGCCCTGTTCATCTACGGCCTCATGGGTATGACGGGGCCGCGCACGGCGGTGCGTGGCAACTGGATCGCCGCGGCGGGCATGGCGATCGCCGTGGTGGCGACATTGCTGCTACCTGGCATGGGGAACTGGCTGCTGATCGCGCTCGGTATCGGGATCGGCGCCGTCATCGGCGTGCCCGCGGCTCGGCGCGTGAAGATGACCGCGATGCCGCAGATGGTGGCGCTGTTCAACGGCGTGGGTGGCGGCGCCGTCGCGCTGATCGCCTGGGTGGAGTTCCGCACGACCGATGGTTACGCGTCCGAACCCCGATACGTGGCGATCGCCTCGCTGTTCGCCGCGATCGTCGGCTCGGTGTCGTTCTGGGGCTCGAACATCGCGTTCGGCAAATTGCAGGAGCTCCTGCCCGGCAAGCCCGTCACCGTGGGGAGGCTGCAGCAGCCGCTCAACATCGCGGTCGTGCTCGCGGCCGTGGTGTGCGCCGTGATCATCGCCTCCGGCGGGCGGTCCGAGTGGCTGATCATCGGGGTGCTCGTCGCCGCGGGACTGGCAGGGGTGCTGGTGGTGCTGCCGATCGGCGGGGCCGACATGCCGGTGGTGATCTCCCTGCTGAACGCGTTCACCGGGTTGTCGGCCGCCGCGATGGGCCTTGCGCTGGACAACACGGCGCTGATCGTGGCCGGCATGATCGTCGGTGCGTCCGGCTCGATCCTGACGAACCTGATGGCGCAGGCCATGAATCGGTCGATCCCGGCGATCGTCGCGGGCGGTTTCGGCGGCGGCGGACCCACCGGTCCGGCGGGCCCTGGCGCGGGCGATCGGCCGGTCCGCAGCACGAGTGCCGCCGACGCCGCGATCCAGCTCGCCTACGCCGGCAGGGTCATGGTCGTGCCGGGGTACGGCATGGCGGTGGCACAGGCCCAGCGCGCGGTGCGCGAGATGGCGGATCTGCTGGAGGCGAAGGGCATCGAGGTGGGCTACGCGGTGCATCCGGTCGCCGGCCGCATGCCGGGGCACATGAACGTGCTGCTGGCCGAGGCCGACGTGCCCTACGGCGCGCTCAAGGAGATGGACGAGAGCAACTCGGCGTTTCCCCAGGTCGACGTGTCACTGGTGATTGGGGCGAACGACGTCACCAATCCCGCGGCACAGACCGATCCGTCGTCGCCGATCTACGGCATGCCCATCCTGAACGTCACCTCGAGCCGCTCGGTGATCGTGTTGAAACGCTCGATGGGGTCGGGTTTCGCGGGCATCGACAACGCCCTGTTCACCGACCCCAAGACGGCCATGCTCTTCGGGGACGCGAAGGAGTCCGTCGGCGGGATCGTCGAGGAGCTCAAGGCCCTGTAGGCGCGCCGTCGTCCTGCCGTCGTCCTGCAGTCGTCTCGCAGGCACGCGACGGTCGATGCCGACGGCTCGGTGTGCCGGGCTTCAGTGCGGTGCCGAGAAGGTGACCTGCGGGACGGGGCGTTTCGCCTTCGGTGCCGTCTTCGCCGTCGTTGGCTGCGTGGCCGCCTTTTTCGTCACTGCCCTTTTCGAGACTGCCTTCTTCGTGGTCGCGGTTGTTGTGGCCGCCGGTTTCGTGGCCGCCGTCTTCTTCGCTGCGGTGGTCTTTGCTGCTGTCTTCTTCGTCGCGTTCTTCGGGGTGGCCTTGGTGGTCGTCTTCGTGGCCTTCGCCGTGGTCTTGGTCGAGGCCGCCTTGGACGGTGCTTTCGCAGTGGCCTTCGACGCAGTGGCCTTGGTGGCAGTCGTCTTGGTGGCAGTCGTCTTGGTGGCAGTCGTCTTGGTGGCAGTGGCCTTCGACGCAGTGGTCTTGGAGGCCGTCGCCTTCGACGTGGCTGCGGCCGGCTTCGTACCTGCCGACTTCGTGCCTGTCTTCGTGCCTGCTGTCTTCGTGCCTGTGGTCTTCGTGCGTACAGACTTCGCCGCGGTCGTTGCCGCCTTGGTCGGTTTCGCCTCGGTCGTTTTCGCTTTCGCGGAGCGGGTCTTCGCGGAACGGGCCTGGCCCGAACGGGACTTCCTGCTCGCGATCATGCGCCGGGGGCGCTTGCGGCCACCCGTGCGCCTGCCGTGGGCGGCGTAGCGGGAGAGGGTCGAACGGAGGTCGTCGGCGTTGGGGTCGGACAGGTCGATCTCGTAGTGGACGCCGTCGAGAGCGAACCGTACCGTCTCCGCTGCCGGTTCACCGTTGATGTCGTCCAGAACCTCGACCGCCGTGTTGCGCGCCACGAACGTCCTCCGTTGTCCCTGCGGATTCCCAAAGTTTGCTGATGGCAAGGGTAATCGCCGGGTTGCGAGAGTCGGCGTGGTGGTGTGCGCTCGAGGTATGACTCAGGGCACGTACGACGTCGTCGTGATCGGTGGCGGACCGGTGGGGGAGAACGCGGCCGATCGTGCCGCACGGGGAGGACTCAGTGTGGCGCTGGTCGAACACGAACGGTTCGGCGGCGAATGTTCGTACTGGGCGTGCATCCCGAGCAAGGCGTTGCTGCGTCCCGGAAATCTCCTCGCGGCGATACGGCGCATGCCCGGGGTCCAACACGACGGGAGGATCGACGCCGCGGCCGTGTTCGCCCGCCGCGACGAGTTCACCCACGGCGGCGACGACAGCGGGCAGTTCGACTGGGTGCGCGGCGCGGGGATCGAACCCGTGCGGGGGCACGCCCGGGTCACCGGCGAACGGGAGGTGACCGTCGAAGGTCGGGACGGCGGAGTGCTGCACGCGCGACACGCGGTGATCGTGTGTACCGGCAGCGTGCCGAAGACCCCGTCGTTGCCGGGACTCGACGGACTGCCCGGCCGGCTCGTGTGGACCTCGCGGGACGCGACGACGTCGTCGGAGGTCCCGGGCAGACTGGCGGTCCTCGGCGGTGGCGCCGTGGGCACCGAGATGGCACAGGCGTGGGCACGGCTGGGCTCGGAGGTGCACCTGATTCTCACCGGCCCGCGACCACTGCCGGGATATCCCGACTTCGTCGGCGACGCCGTCGCCGAAGGGCTCGATGCGGCGGGCGTGCGGTTGCATCCGGACACCGGCGCCGAATCCGTGTCCGAAGTGGACGATTCGGTCAGCGTGGGGCTGCCGGACGGCGCGCTCGAGGTGGACCGGCTGCTGGTGGCGACCGGGCGCAGGCCGGCGACGGAAACGCTGGGCCTCGAGACGGTCGGCCTCGAACCCGGCGACCCCGTGCGCGTGGACGACACCGGTCTGGCCTCCGATGTGGACGGGCAGTGGCTGTACGCGGCGGGTGACGTCACCGGCCGTGCTCCGCTGACCCACCAGGGCAAGTACGCCGCGCGCGTGGCGGGCGACGTCGTGGCGGCCAGGGCGCGCGGCGAGACCGTCGACCCGGAGCCGTGGACCCGGTACGCGAGCACGGCCGACCATCACGCGGTGCCGCAGGTGGTCTTCACCGACCCGGAGGTCGCCGCGGTCGGGCAGCGCGAGGCCGAGGGTCCGCACCAGCGCGACGTCGAACTCGACATCGCGGTCGGCGGCTCGGCACTGCATGCCGACGGCTACCCGGGCCGCATGCGCGCGGTCGTCGACACCCGCGAGGAGACGCTGCTCGGGGTCACGTTCGTCGGCCAGGACGTCGCGGAACTGCTGCACAGCGCCACGGTGGCCGTGGTGGGACAGGTTCCGCTCGGCAGGCTGTGGCACGCCGTACCCGCGTTCCCGACGATCAGCGAGGTCTGGCTCCGGATGCTGGAGGAGTACGGGTTGTGAGCCGCCCGCCCACCGGCGGCGCTCGGCGGGCGCGGACCCTTGACCGTGCGAGGTTGCTCACCCGGACGGTGTCTGCGTTCCCGGTTCTTGTCGGTGGGCCGACCTACCGTGCGGGCATGCAACCACGGCGAAGCGATCATCAGGGCGAACGCGGCGCCCACGGCAACGACGACGTCCACGGCAAGCAGGGTGGGCAGGGCTCGCACGGCGAGCACGGGGACGAGCTGATCATCGACTGTGACCGGTGCAGCGTGCGCGGCGAGGCGTGCCGCGACTGCATCGTCAGCGTGCTGCTCGGTCCGCCGCCCGAGCTCGACCAGCCGGCACCCGGTGCCGGACGTCCGCGGCTGCGCCTCGTCCCGGTCGAACCCGTCGATTCGGTCACCGCCGGTGAAGGAAACGACTCGCCCGACGGCCGCAGGGCGGGCTGAGTTCGGCCCCGCGTCGCGACACGCGCGACGTTCCTCGTGCGGTGAGCGGTCCAACCGATCAGGTGAACGGTCCAGGCCTCTTCGTATGCGCTGTGTAAGACCGGTCACAGCTTCAGCGGAACCGCTGGTCCGAACGTGTCGGGCTGGACGGTGAACGATTTACGTGCTGACGTTGCTGGACGTGGCCGACGGGGTTTCGTAACCTGGCCGAGATCTCGCGTCAGGCAGCCGTCCCACACGTTCGGCGACGCGGGGTCGCCGCCGAAGCAGCTTATGTCGGGGAGCTGCGCCGGACGTCGTGCACAGCCGCGCGGCACGGACCCCAGTCCTCTGTGGTGGTACACACCAACAGGGAGTCGGTCGTGCCGTCGTGCCCGACACGGGATGTGGTGAGGACCCCCGACCTCGCCCGAACCGACCGGTAGGCGGCTGGACCGCAAAGGAGACATGAGCGACGTGCAGTCGCAACCCGTGAAGCGCGTTGTTTCGTGCGCGCTGGCGGCCTCCGCCGTCGTCGCGGTTGTCACCTTCCAGTCACCGGCGACCGCTTCCCCCAACCCCGCCCCCCAGACTCCCCCGGTCGCGCAGCAGCCGGCACCGTCCGATGCGCTCGAGAAGTACTACGAGCTCTCGGAACGCGCGGAGAAGCTGAACGAGGAACACCTCCAGGCTCAGGAGAACCTCGAGGCCAAGCAGAGCGAACTGCGCCAGGCCAACAAGCAGCTGACCAACGCGCAGCAGGCGAAGAAGCGTGCCGAGTCGGACGAGGAGCGCTACCGGGTCGACGTCGACCGGTTCGCGGGCGCATCGTTCGCCAGTGGATCGCAGATGAACCGCCTGTCGGCGCTGCTCACCGGCGACTCGGCACAGGACTTCCTGGAGCGTTCGTCGGCGCTGGACGTGATCGCCACCGACCGGAACCGTGCGCTGAGCAGGCTCCGTGGCGCTGTCGACTCGGCCGCCGCGGCCGAGAAGCAGGCTGAAGGTGCCAGGAACAAGGCAGCCGCGGCCAAGAACGCCGCCGCCAAGCTGGAAAGTGACATCGCCGAGCGCAAGGAACGGCTCGACGAGCAGATCGCCGAGGCGGAGGAGGCCGCGGGCCTGCTCAACGACAGCGAGCAGGCCTCGCTGCAGGACACCGGCGCGGACGTCGGTGAGGTCAAGGCCCCCGGCCCCGCTGCCCAGGCAGCGGTCGACGCCGCACTGGGCAAGCGCGGCAGCCCGTATGTCTACGGCGCCACCGGACCGGACACGTTCGACTGCTCCGGTCTGACGTCGTGGGCCTACCAGCAGGCCGGTATCTCGATCCCGCGGACCGCGTCGTCGCAGCAGTCCGGTGCGGGCACTCCGGTGTCCCGCGACCAGCTGCAGCCCGGCGACCTGGTGTTCTTCGGCTCTCCGGCGTACCACGTGGGCATCTACGTCGGGAACGACCAGATGGTCCACGCGCCGACCGAGGGTGACGTCGTCAAGGTCTCGCCGCTGCAGGAGGAGTACAGCGGCGCCGCCCGCGTCGCCTGAGACCGAGACCCGCGCATCGCCCGTCCGGGGCGGGATAGCGTGGCACCATGCGCCGTACGCTCCTGGTGACCAACGACTTCCCGCCCCGGCCCGGCGGAATCCAGTCCTATCTGCAGGCCTTCACCTCGCGCCTGCCCTCCGACGACCTCGTCGTCTACGCACCGGCATGGGAGCGTGCCTCCGGCTCGTCGAGCGAGTTCGACGCGCGCCAGCCCTACGAGATCGTTCGGCATCCCACGGCGCTCATGCTGCCCACTCCCGATGTGCTCCGCCGCGCGAAGGAGCTGGTGCGCTCGCGCGAGTGCGACACCGTGTGGTTCGGCGCGGCCGCTCCGCTCGCGCTCCTCGGCGCACCCCTGCGCGCCGCCGGCGCTCAGCGGGTCATCGCCTCGACCCACGGCCACGAGGTCGGCTGGTCGATGCTGCCCGCCGCGCGGCAGGCGCTCCGGCGCATCGGCGACACCACCGACGTCGTCACCTACGTCAGCGACTACACGCGCAAGCGCTTCGCGTCGGCGTTCGGCCCGTTGGCGGGCCTCGAACACCTGCCGTCGGGCGTCGACCCGGAGACGTTCCGGCCCGATCCGGCCGCCGGCGCCGAACTGCGCGCCCGGTACGGCCTCGGCGACCGGCCCACCGTCGTGTGCGTCTCGCGACTCGTCCCGCGGAAGGGACAGGACATGCTCATCCGCGCGCTTCCCGAGATCCGCACCCGGGTGCCGGACGCGGCGCTGCTGATCGTCGGCGGCGGGCCGTACCGCTCCCAGCTGACCGCACTCGCCGAGCAGGAGGGCGTGAGCGAGCACGTCGTGCTCACCGGGTCGGTCCCCGCCGACGAACTGCCCGCCCACTACGCCGCGGGCGACGTGTTCGCCATGCCGGCGCGGACCCGGGGCAAGGGGCTCGACGTCGAGGGCCTCGGCATCGTCTACCTGGAGGCGTCCGCGACCGGTCTCCCCGTCGTCGCGGGCAACTCCGGAGGTGCCCCGGAGACGGTGCGGGACGAGGTCACCGGGCACGTCGTCGACGGCAGGAAACTGGAGCAGCTCGTCGACACGCTCGCCTCGCTGTTGGCCGACCCAGTGCGTGCCCGCGCGATGGGGGAGGCCGGACGCAGGTGGGTCACCGAGCACTGGCGATGGGACGTGCTCGCCCGGCGGCTCGCCGCTCTCCTCGACGGCCGCGAGCACGTGCATCGCTAGGCGTTAACCCGTTCTCATCCGCTGGGACCCGGACGTGAACGGCGGGTTTCCGGACGGCGATCGAGGTGAAATCACCCGATCCGGTTCTGTTCATTGTGGTCGCGTGATTTTGACTGCGTTGGGTAATTAGCGTATCCGGAATATCCCGTTTTCGGGTGAGTAGCAGACCACCCGGGGATGTTTGATCATCGGTCACGTAAGTCCTCTGTGGAGTGACATCCACGTGAGCGGCCCGTGAGAGTTCCTTTCGGAAACGGGACATTCGGGGTCTTCCTCTGGTACCTGGTGTTGGTACTTGCAAGCGCGCGGACTTCGCGGCGCCGTGGCCGAACGCGGTCCGGCTTCGCCCGGAGGTTCCGTGGTCGCCGTCGACCGAGCGCCATTGCTCCCACGCGGAAAACGCGAGTGGGATTCATGCCCCGACCTCGAGGAGGCCGTTTCGATGACGCTGACAGCCGGTCCGGAAAGCGACCAGAAAGGGGACACGGACGCCGCCCCGTG
>Ga0079224_100000537_pt1 | contig 37578 bp, 35 predicted proteins | sample Stecom2015_FD_80414 | JGI IMG/M metagenome (GOLD analysis project Ga0079224, IMG submission 80414) | Agricultural soil microbial communities from Utah to study Nitrogen management - Steer compost 2015 | ecosystem: Environmental > Terrestrial > Soil > Agricultural land | place: USA: Utah... | reverse complement strand
ATTTCTATGGGAATAAGGCCAAAGCTTTAGGCAATTGTTTTATTTTCCCATAGAAAAAAGCTATTTCTATATGACAATGGATTAATGTTCTTGGAACGTTTGTTATTCCTGTCGAGAAAAGAGATAAAGTTAGTTGCTTAGCTTGTTATTCTAACATATATAAATATCCTATACTATAATGGATTTATTGGAAGTTATGGAGGCGCGTTGTAAATCTAACAAATCCGTCTGTTATCCTACTTTGTTTTTCCTTTTCTGTATATACATTAACCTCAAACTTTGCCTCGACTAAGTATATGTCGTCTGTGATTCTTTCAATTTTAGTGATTTCAAATGTAGAGTTATCTTGTAAATCATTGGTAAGAGAGGAACGTATTAAAGGTGAAAACGCAGGGATATAAGTTGTGAATGTTTCTCCGGTAGAAAGTGGATGGATCTCCATTACAAAACCATCTGTTGTGTTTTCTAAGCCATAGTCTGTTGCAAAAGTCCCTTTCCCTTCTTTAAGGATGGTTTCTTTTTTCAAAGGTATTCCTACTGTGGGGGATTCCTTGTCAAGTTCATTAATATGGTATTTTTTGCCAAAAGTGATTTCTATTTTGGAAAAGTTATCATGTCTAAAGGAATATGATTGATCAAAGATAACGGAGTCTTTTTCACCATACCACCACAGTCCGCCTGTAATATAAGCTGGACTTCTATCGGGAATAGAATCGGAATAGGATTTTATATTCACCTGTCTGTTTCCAACTCCCCAACCGCTTATCATGTTCGAGCTATATGTGATACCGTCTAAAGCAAAGGAGATGCTATCCCTAATAGGGGATTTATCTGTTTCTTCTTTCGAAGGTAGCTGAGAGGTGTCTTTCTGACAGGATAAACACATTAATAGACTGAGCACGGTGACTGTTGATAGCAGAGGTTTCATATTTAAAATTTTGGCAAAAATACAATTTTAATGACAAGTCTTGCTGTGGGATTAGAATATTCTAATTTAACAACAGAAGCTTTCTATATTTTTTCTTGAAAACTAATTCGTTAAACTCATTTTCTACCAGCTTTTGAACATTTAAAGAAAAGATTTGATTTGTTTGTGGGGATATCATTACGAATGATAATATCTCTAAAAATCTTTGGATGATTTTTTCTTCATTGCTATTATTGTTAATAATATATCCAGTCCCTTTTTCTTCGTTAATGTAACCTGGAATCTCACCGACATCTGTGCATATAGGAATTACGCCTTTGGACATTCCCTCCAAAAGAACCATTGGAAAGCCTTCAAAATGAGAGGTTATCATGATGAAATGTGCTTTTTCATAATAGCTATCGAGCTCTCTTTTGTCATTTATTTTGCCGACAATATGAATTTTTGGATTTACACTCCGTTTCAAGGTCTCGAAATCGCCAATCATAGTAAATGAAAAGGGTAAAGCCTTTTGTATAGCTTCTTCTGCTATTTTGATAAATAAGTGGGGACGTTTTTCTTCTGAATTCCGGCCTACAAATAATATCTCAAATCGATTGTTACTAAAGTCTTTCTTTGTCACTTGGCGAGAGACAGGAATAGAGTTTGGAATGGTAAGGATTTTATCATTAAGATTGTAGATATGTTTTTTTTTATAAAAATCAAGGAGTTTTTCCCTATGAATAGGACCTAAGACAACTCTGTTATCCAATGTGTTGACAACAGGCAGTGAATAATTTTCAAAACTGTATTGATTATCTCCTAAGAAAGCATGCATAAGGTCGATTTTTCTTACCTGTTCTTGTAAATAGGGGAGTAGGCCAAGATAAAACTCACTATTACACCCAAATACAACGGCATTATCTCTAGCATTGATGATGGCGGAAATCTTTTTATACATTAATACTCTAAAGCTAGCTTTGGAGGACCACCTCTTTAATTCTATTAATGTTGAAACTTTTGAAAAATCCTCTTTTAGATCGCTATTTTCCGATTGATTGGTGATGAAACAAAGGGGAGAATGTTCTCTCACCGTTTCTATAATACGAATATGCACCTGCTCCCCGCCTCCAGTATGATAATAAGGAAAAAAGAAAAAAATATTGGTTTTACTCTTTTTTAAACGCCTTATTATGAAGGGATAATGAACAAGAGATTGTAGAGTAGAGAGAAGCTTTTTCATAGCAATGATTTATAAAGTCTACTTATATAGCTTATGAAATAACGTAGGACTTAACTTTTTCAGTATCAGTTTTACCTTTGTCTCAGTGCGCAAATCATCTTTCAAGATATCTAAAATACTATAGTCCTTCCACACATCCCAGTTTTGAGGGAAAGGATGTAAGAGAAATAATGTTTTTCTAGAACGATTTGCATTTCGTGAAGCAGTAAATTGTTGTCTATCTTGAAAAAAAAGTGTTTGTTCGGTTAATGCCTGATATTCATCAACCAAGCTTTTGAAGGTCCTGAGCATAGTTATGCTATTCTGACGCTGTCGATAGAAGTATAGTTGACAATCTAAAAACTGTATAAGGGCTACACGATCCAAGATTTTATAAATAATGGCAATATCCTCATGGAGTACACCTAAAGGAAATCTAAAATTTTCCCAAAGGGTTCTATTGAATAGCTTATTAGTCACGACAGCCATGTGTATCCCTAAATCATGGTGGAAAAGGTTATTATTTGCCTCTTTTCCATTAAATGTTCGAGAAGTACATGATACAGAGTTGGCTAACTGGATTTTCTCTCCATCCGTGAACTTTTTCAATCGGCAGACAGCAATATCAGCCTCACCAATCGTATTGTACAAATGCAAAATGTAATCCCTATGTACGATATCATCACTATCCACAAAAGCAATATATTCACCTTTACAATATTCAATGCCTATGTTGCGTGCTGCCGATAAGCCTTGGTTGGTCTGGTGTAACACTTTTATTCGGCTATCTCTTAAAGCATATTCATCGCAAATGGAAGGGCTTGCATCATTGGAGCCATCATCTACCAAAATAATCTCGATCTTTGTATATGACTGATGGATTAAGCTCTCAAGACATGCAAGGATATATTTTTCTACATTGTAAACAGGAATAACAATAGATATTAAGGCCTCTCTAATCATGATAGTAGACGTTTTTGATGACTATAGGTCTTCGATGACTTTTAATTTCTCTATCAAAGTTTGTATAGAAAACGGAAGTAGGCTATCCTCCGAATTATTCTGTAACTTTAACCAGGTATCTTTATCATTATACAGCTTGATGATTTGTTGAGCAAAGTCTTTTCCGTTGTCGGCTAACAAGGCATTCTTTTCATGTTTTAAGAACATACCTTCTGCACCTGTAGAACTGGTGACGACGGGCAAAAAGTATTCAAAAGCTTGCCCAATTTTGCCTTTTACTCCTGCTCCATAGCGTAATGGGGCTACCATAATCCTATGATTCATGAACAGGGTGGTGATGTCTGGAATATAGCCATGGAATTTGATTTTGGGATGATTTACGTCTTTAAATACATTCTTCACATCTCCAACTATATGAAGCTCAATATCGGGATGTGATTTCCAAACTTCGGGAAGAATTTCATCTTTTAGAAAATGAATAGCGTCTATATTGGGGTGATGTGTAGAACCTATAAAAAGAAGCCCTGTCCTTTCTTCGAATGAAGGTGTGTCTTTTTGATGTACTTTCACATAGTGTATATTGGAGATGACTAATAATTTGGCCTCAGGAGAAAATTGGGTCATATACTCCATTTCGTCATCCGAAATCGCTACAACTATATCACACTGATTAGCCGCTCGTTTCTCATATTTATAGTACCTTTTATATCGCCTCTTGTATTTTTTGTTGTTAGGGGATACTTCTAATGCTCGTTGATAACGTAAGTGATGAACATCCACCATGTCAAATATCGTCTTTGAATAGGGGAAATGTTTTCTTGCAAATGCGTAATATTTAACAAACATATCCGAAGCGCTAAACCATACTAAAGGATTGTCCTTGACAAATCGGCGCATAAAAAATGTAAGATCGGCTATTGGTGTGTAGGCATAATATACCCGTACACCAAGTCTCTGAAAATATGCATTGTATCGGTCTTTAATTCTATTCTTGGGGGCTATTAGACTTGTATTATAACCTAACTTTAAGTACGTTTTGATAATTTCAGTTAAACGCAATTCTCCAGAATTATTATCAAATTGAGGTGGACGCACGTGGAAAAATACGATATGCTTATCTCCATAAAGCTCCTCCATTCGTTCCCACTTACTTTTAGCAGATATGTTATTCAATATAGTACCCCATTTTGTTCTAAATATGTTATGATTTTTTGTAAATAATTCTTCTTTTGTATTATCTGTTTTTTCTTTAGAATTATAAGAGACTCCATTGTAGTGCGTCACCTTAGAGAACGGGGTATAATATATTTCTTTTCCTTGACTATGGCGTAAATGAAAGCATAAGTCAGCATCTTCGAAATAAGCAGGGGCAAATTGTTCGTCAAAGAGATTGAGGACTCCATCGTCGTTGGTCTTTTTGAATAATAGGCTACATCCAGAACAATAGTCTACCCGATATACATAGTTTATTTCAGGGGCATATATTTTTTTGTTGGCTATTTGTGTAGGAGTATGGTCATGAAGAAAAAAACTTCCTGCTTCTTGTAAAGTACCATCCATATTGAGCAGCATAGAACCCACCGCCCCAACATTGTCAAAGTTCCTGTACACAAGTAAAAGTTCATCTAAAAAACCTTGATGAACCTTAGTATCATTGTTTAATAAATATATATAATTACCTTTAGCAAAGGAGACTCCCTTATTTACACTCCTTAGAAAGCCTAGATTTTCTTCATTACGGAGAATAGTAATATTGTTCACAAAAGAAAAATCACAGTTTTCACTACTCTTATCATCTATTAAAATGATTTCAAAACTTACCTCTGGAAGATTTTCGGCAATAGAATATAGGCAATTTAATGTATATTCATATTGATTGTAGAAAGGAATAATAATAGACACCAATGGCGCCGAATGTTGAACGAAATCCAAAGGTGTCTTTTTCGTTAATTCGGGAAATGTCGTGCCGTATTGTTTTTGAAGCTTGTTTAGATAGATTAATTTTCTAAAATAATCACGTGTTTTTGAGTAGATGCCCATTAGAAATTGGATGTTAATAGCATTTTAGCTATTTGGATGGCATGTAAGCCTAATAAATGCTTAATTTTTATAGGTCAAAGTTAAAGAATCTTTATAACTATCCCATATCCAGAATTGCCCCAAACAACATTTTGGCAGGATGCTGGTAGTCAATACCTGAGCATTGAAGGTTGTTGTAGATGCTTTGCAGTGTAACCGGTTGAAAATAAGTTTATTTCTGAAATAAATCCGCTTGATTTTTCTTTTCTTGGCACATGATTTTATAGAGGCCGAGCCCTTGTGGTAACAAATAGCTTCTGTAATAAAATAGCTCTTCCAACCTTTCTTTAAGGCTCTGTAGCTAAGGTCATCATCTTCAAAATAATAGGGGCTGAAGATGGGGTTGAATCCTCCAAGTTGTTTTAATTTTTTTGTATCGTATAGCGAGTTTGCTCCCGATACGAAGTGGGTTAAATTACTCTCTCGATTGGGGTATTTTTTAATAGTAAACAAACCCTGTTTATAGAGTATACCAGTCGTTTGCGGTTTTGCACTGTCGTCAATAGCTCGACCGGTAACAGCAAAAGTTTCTCCTCCGACAAAATTATCTAAGCAGGTTTTGATGTAAGCAGGTGATAATTCTATGTCAGAATTAAGTAGAAGCAATTTATCTCCTTTTGCAACCATAATACCTTTATTGCAAGTTCTTGAAAACCCTAAATTAACTATGTTCTGTATGACTTTTATTTCGGGGTAATTATATCGTAAGAATTCAACGGATGAATCTGTAGAACAATCGTCTACAATAATGAACTCATAATCCACCTGGGAAAAATCTAAGGATGCAAATACTGAAGGTAAAAACTGTTCAAGTAATGTTCTTCCGTTGTAATTCGGAATGAGAACTGTAATCATGCTCAAAAGTATTAATTTTCTATCTTTATAACGATAATCATACAAATTGTGCTACACGTTGTTAAGTTTTTTGTAGCATTTTTGTTATTATCAACTAATGTACCGTTATATTAGAATTTTAGATATTTGACGTTATTTAACTTTTTGCTTTAAAACAAAGTAGATAGGCTTTAGGCAGTGGCTATAGGTAATAAACTTAGCCTATGGCTTATAGCTTACAGCTTGTGACTATTTAAAATATGATTAGTGTTATTATCCCCTGTTATAATCATGGGAAGTATGTAAAAGAAACTGTAGAGGCTGTCTTGGCGTCGTCGTACAGACCTTTGGAAATCATTATTGTCGATGATGGCTCTACGGATGATAGCAGAGTTGTGGGTGAAGAATTGAGTCAGGAATTTCAAGAAGTAACCTATGTTTATCAAAAGAATGCAGGCCCATCCGCCGCACGTAATAATGGTATCTCGAAAGCACAAGGAACATATATCTTGGCGCTTGATGCAGATGATTTAATTAGTGCCGCCTATATTGAAGAAGCTATAAGAGTACTGGAAAATGATCCTCAAGTAAAGGTTGTATACGCCGAAGCTGAGAAATTTGGAAGTATACAAAAGAAATGGAAGCTCAAAAAATATTCTCCCCGTCGATTGGCAAAAGATAATATGATTTATGTAAGTGCGGTCTACAGAAAAGCTGATTGGGAAAGAGTAGGGGGCTACACTGATGAGCATGTATTGGTGCGGGAAGATTGGGAATTTTGGATTAAGGTGTTGAAAGATGGAGGGGAGGTGGTGTGCCTGCCTTTTGTCGGTTTTTATTACCGTATTCATGAAAACTCACGGCGTAAGAGTATGTCCAAGGCGAAAAAGAATGATGAAATTGATTACTTAAATACTAAACACCTTGATTTTTTTAAGAGCCAATTGGGAGGTCCCTTGCGGAAGAATAGGTCTTGGTCAAGGTTTATCAATTTCTTTATTAAAGACTAACTTCGATGGTATATCCCTGCATTCTTTCTCTTGTCAGCTGGTAGTTTAAAGGATACATGTTGATGGTACTTCAAAATAGCCGGGTGAAACACATTACCAAATAATGTCCAGTCCAATGGGTAATGTATCGACCGTTTCTGGTATTTGAATTTGATAATCGTAAAAAGGCGCTTGATTGGATTTCTAGAAGAGATACGCTTTTCTCTCGGATGCTTGGCCGGATACATAAATAAGGTATCGGCATTCTGCTCAATAATCGCTTCTATACCGGATAGGAGGTCAGCACTCAATGAGGTTTGGGGTCTGCCTACCCAGGAAGGAACAGCAATGAGTTTTTGGTAATGGTCTGGTACAAAATCTCCATCTGCATTATAAATCTTTGCAGCACCCTTAGCAATTTCCCGTTTTCCCACAATCCAAATGGCGTCATTCCTAAATTCTTCCCACACCTTTTCATAAGAAACTTCTGTAGCCTTGATGTCGTGCCAACCACCGCCATAATGGTGCAATAAATAAGCGCGGATGTAGTCTGAACGATGAACGATGCTAAGTTGATTGAAAGCCCTCGGCAAGGGATGTCCCTCAACAATAAAATGGTGCAAGTTGTCAGGAGTAATTAAGCAGATAGGGACTTGGATATGCGCCTGCAGATATTCAAAACTTAACCGCCTGTTACCCGTCATTGGTGGCCCTTCCCAATAACACCATACCACAAAAGGCACACCGTGCCTGTGTGTTAGTTGGTGTGGATAGTCGATTATTGCGGGAGTCATGTTTATATTTTATCGCGTCCTTTGGTAAACTTTAGCCAGTAGTACTTTAATGGGTTGGTATACTTCAGTTGTTTCCATGGGCGGCTGCCATGGGGTTTATGCAATACCGGTATATTCAATAAAACATAATTCTTGAAACCATGGGAAAGGGAAGCATTGGAAATGGAGGTGTCGAACCAATCTTTTCCTTGATCCAGTTGATTGAAAGAGAATTGTTGTAAAAAGTCAATAGACAACAGTGTACAGCAGAAGCTGAGACTACGCTCGGTAGCGATAGGTCTTCTTTCCTTTGATTCAAATTTTAAATACGGGAAGTTGATTTTGTTGTCATAGTCAACCGTTACAGCACCGACCATACCTATCTTTGGTTCTTTTTGGACAAAAGACAATAATTCTTGTAGCGTGTTTTTTTGAACAACGACGTCTGATTCAACAATAATCAAAGGAAGCTGGTGCTGTAAACTTTTTGCCTGAGCATCTTTCAAGACCGTGAAATAATTGGGCGAAGGTGTATTTGTCAATTCAGACAAGTGTATATAGTTTACACCCTGTTCTGCTGACTTTTCCTTTAATTGTACAGAAGTTTCGGTGTCACTGAAATCATCGTATACGAAATATAGGTATTGCCCCTGGCTCTCCTTAATAGCTTTGATGGTCTCTAAGGTGTTCTCTAGAGAATTTTTGACCGGGGTAATAACAATTGCTTTGTAAGCATCCATAGTCAACAAAATTAGGAGTTAATTCCTAAATTACCTATAAGAATTTATTGCAATGCGTTTAATAATACCGAAGGGAATAACCCAAGTACAACCAGTGCTAAGGTCAACAAAATACCAATATAGAAGAGCAATACGTTGTTTTGCTTCTTCAGCTCAATCGGTTCCTCACTTTGACGAAGAAAAGCGTAAAGTGGGATTTTGAAGTAAAAAAACAGGGAAATAACAGAGGTTAAGGCACCTACACAGAGCAATAATACGTATATCCAGTCCCGCGAGAGTTGATAAATGTCGAATACTTGGGTAAAAACTAAGAGTTTTCCGAAGAATCCCATCGTTGGGGGAATGCCTATCAGGGAAATGGCGGTAACCGTAAATGCGGTAAATAATAAAGGCATCTTCTTACCTAACCCAGCGTATGAACGAATATCAGAAGAAAGGGTTTGCTGTTCGATGCGGTCAATAAATAGGAAAGCCGCAAAGTTCATTAATACATAGGCTATTAGATAAAACAGCAGGTATGCAAAAGAATTTTGGTAGGCCAATACTGCCATTAATAGAAATCCTGTATGGCCAATAGAGGAGTAGGCCATTAAACGCTTCGCATCGTGCTGTCTTAAGGCAGCAAGATTACCTGCTAACATACTGGCTATAGCGACTATTGCGATAAACCAGAAGGTGAGTTCTGAAAAATAGAATAAAGAACTTGCCCAAGCTTGATACAATCGACTAAATAAAATAATAGCACCTATCTTCGGCAAGGTGGAAAGAAAAGCCGTTATGGCAGTGGGAGCGCCTTGGTAGACATCGGGACTCCAAATATGGAAAGGTACAAAGCTGAGCTTAAACCCCATCCCGACAAAAACAAAAAGCAGAGCGATGATAATAACCGGTTCGGGAGCACTCATCAAACCCTGCAAATGGGACTGGGCTTGAAAATCCAGATTGCCAGTTAAACCATAAATCAACGAAAGACCATAAAGCATGACAGCAGCACATAAGGAACCGAATAACACGTATTTCATGGCTGCCTCGGATTGCTGTTTATTCTTGGAAAAATATCCGACAAGAACATAGGAGGCGATAGACACGGTTTCAATGGCAATAAAGGCCAAAAGCCAGTGCGAAGTGACCGTAAGTAAACTGGTTCCTATGGTTGCAGCAATTAATATACTATATACATCACCGTTATTGTCCGTATGTCGTTGTTGGATAAACAGGGCGGAAAGGATGGCTCCGGCAATAATCAGCAAGCGGGCATACACGGAAACATTGTCAACCAGCAACATGCCAGAAAAGGCTGTGGTGGGTTGGTCGATTTGAACAATCAGAAAATAAGCAGATATTCCATAGCCTAATAAGCTTACCACAAATGCGCTTTGACCACCTTGTTTCTTGAAGAACAGGCTTACCAAAATACAGACGATAAACGCCAACATTAAGCTGAGCTCCGGTTTGAAAACCGAAACAGAAGCAATGATGTGGTCTAATATGTTGCTGATGTTATCCACGTTTTGTTACCATATCACCCCCTGCGGGGCTGTTTTTTTATTTTTATCCCTCTCTGTCGCAAGTTTAATGCAATGTAACTTGTAACAGGGATGTTTATTCACTGACAAGTTATAAACTTGTCTTATTTATCCTCACAGGTTACGCTTCGCTAAACCTGCGAGAGGAGAGGTATCTATTTTCAGCAATTGTCATTCTGAGCTTGTCGAAGAATAACAATTGCTCATAACTACCTACAAATAAGGTTTAATCGTTTCCAAAAGCTGTAATACAGATGCATTCAATTGGTTGAAAACCAACGAAGGGATAATCCCCAATACCAAAGCTAAAGCTAATGTCGGGAAAAGTATCAACCGTTCGCGTATGCTTACATCCGTAAGTGCCGTTGCCCAGGCTTCTCCTCCGCGCAGCCAGGTTTGTCCGAAAAACATGCGTTGCAATGTCCACAGAAAATAAGCTGCACTCAAAAGGATCCCTACCGACCCTGCTATTGCCATCCACCGTGGAATACCTGTCGCCATACTTTCAGCATTAAAGGTCCCGATAATGACAAATGCCTCACCAATAAAAGCGGAGAAACCAGGCAATCCTAAAGATGCAAAAAAGGCTATGGCTATGAAAGCTGTATATTTAGGCATGACAGTCGCCAGTCCACGGAAATTATCGATATACCGATCATGCACACGGTCATATAATACGCCAACCAAGAAGAATAGAGCAGCACTTAGAAACCCATGGGAAACCATTTGGAACATAGCGCCGGAAATGCCTTCTGCTGTTAACGAAGCGACGCCTAAGATGACAAAGCCCATGTGGGATACGGAAGAGTAAGCAATCATCCTCTTCAAATCTTTTTGTGCTAAGGCATTCAATGCGCCATAAAGAATCGATACCACACCGATCAACCCTAACCACCAATTGGTTTGAGCCGCTATATCGGGGAAAATACTGTAACACACACGAATGATACCGTAGCCTCCTATTTTAAGGAGTATACCGGCTAAGATAATGGATACGGGGGTCGGAGCTTCAACGTGGGCATCGGGTAGCCAAGTATGTAAAGGCACAATCGGTACTTTAATGGCAAAAGCGATGAATAATACAATGAAGCCTATTAAACGTGCAGGGATACCATATATTTCGTGGATATTACTCGCCCAGTCAAAGAAAGAGCCGGGTACATAATTTTGTGGATTCATCATGTGCAACATATTGAAGGTGTGCGCACCTGTTGCAGGATTGATAACCGAAAAATAAAGGCCTACGATGACCAAGAGCATGAATACCGAACCGAAAAGAGTATAGATGAAGAACTTAATGGCGGCATATTCCCGACGCTCGCCCCCCCATATTCCGATGAGGAAGTAGAGCGGTAGGAGCATAACTTCATAGAACACGTAGAATAGGAAGAAATCCAAAGCACAGAAAATACCCATCACTGCTGTGTTAAGGATCATCAATAGCGCAAAATAGCCTTTGGTACTTTTCTGTATGTTCCAGGAAGCTCCGACACCCATCAGCATCACCAAGGTGCTGAGGACAAGTAATGGCATTGCTACACCATCTACACCTAATAAGTAGTCGATCTCAAGCTTGCCCATTGTCCCTAAATCCATCCGTATCCAGGATAACTGTTCGACAAATTGATAGCCCTCCAGTTGGTTGATGCCCCCCATTTCGGTCTGGAAGTTCGTATATAGATAACCTGCCAGGACAAACTGTAATGCTGTAAAGCCTAAGGCAATGTATTTATACGCACCTTTGAATGAAGTTGGCAAAGCCAAAATCAATAAGGCGGCGAGCAAGGGTAAAAATATGAGTATGGATAATAGCCCCATCTTTATTTAATTATCAAGTATATAATTCCTAATACGACGACAGTCAGGGCAAAGCCCAGATAGTTCTGTATTCTCCCGTTCTGTACTTTTCGGACTAAGTGTCCGATAAGATAAGCCAGTCTACCGATAAGATTAACAATGCCGTCCACAATGTATTTGTCAAACCAATTGGCAAAGGATGAAAGTCCTTTTGTAATTCCACTCACAACATATGTAATACCATCGATTATAGTTCGGTCGAAGCCATAACATAGCTGGCTAAGTTTTACGGTGCCTTGAACAAATAACAGGTTGTTAATTTCGTTCAGATAGCCTTGACGGTTAGCAAATACAATCAGGCTGTTGTTAGGGTTAAGTGGATATGCTGCTTTCACATACCAACGCCAGCCAATCCCCCAAGCCACAACTGCTCCAAGGGTCAATATAAGTGGAATGATGCTATGTGCCATGGGAATGGCAGTTGCAGTACTTTTCACATGAAACCCATGCATCAGCCAAGTATTATGGTAATCTATGGGGGTCCATCCAAAGGCAACAAATAAAGAACACGCTGCTAAAAAGCCCATAGGCCAGAGCATTGTCGATGATGCTTCATGAAGTGCTGGACTGCTGTTATTTTGTTCAAACGCAAAACGACCAAAGAAGGCTTTGAATATTAAACGTCCAATATAGAAAGCCGTAAGGATACTGACTGTAATCAAGGTCAAAGGAATAAGAAGGTGCCAGGTTCCTAACGCTGATGCCCACTCATAGGCCGACACCACAATACTATCTTTGGAAAGATAACCGGAGGTTAATGGAAAACCTGCCAAGGCTAAAGAAGCAATCATCATTAAGCCAAAAGTTTTAGGCATATATTTTCGTAAGCCCCCCATGTTGCGTAAATCCTGTGGATCTATATCCAATTTTTCATGTGCTTTAAAATGTGCCATTTCGTGGATGACAGCACCTGCGGAAAGGAACAGTAAACATTTGAAGAAGGCGTGGGTGGTTAAATGGAACATAGCAGCATCCCATGCACCAATACCCACGGCGACCATCATAAAACCCAGTTGAGAGATGGTGGAAAAGGCCAGAATCTTTTTAATGTCGTATTGTGCCAACGCAAAGATAGCAGCAGAAAGGGCCGTAATACAACCAATAATGGTGATAATTAGGAGCACAAATGTGTTGAATAATGGGAATACGGTACAGAGTAAAAATACCCCAGCAGCCACCATGGTTGCGGCATGTATCAACGAAGAAACGGAGGTCGGCCCCTCCATCGCATCAGGCAACCAGACGTGCAAAGGGAATTGTGCGGATTTTGCCATAGCCCCCAAGAAAAAGGCTATGCCGGCAATGTTCAGCCAAGCAACATTTTTGTCAACCAAGATTGTGTTGCCTTCTTTGCCAAACAGTTCTACCAAATCCAATGTGCCAAAATGGGCATAGACCAATGCAATACCAATCAGAAAACCAATATCACCTATACGGTTGATTAGAAAAGCTTTTTTATTTGCTTGTGCCGCCGATTCTTTAGTAAACCAATAGCCAATAAGCAGGTAAGAAGCAAAGCCAACCAATTCCCAGAAGATATAGAGCTGAAAAAGATTGATGGAAACCGTGAGACCTAACATGGCAAAACAGAAAAGGCTGAGATACATCCAATAACGATGTATGCCTGCATCATCTTTCATATAGGCCCGGGAATAGATGTGTACAGGAAGTGCAATTACACAGACCAATAGTTGCATCAATACGGTTAGGTTATTAAGCAATATCCCAATATAAAAGGTGTTTTTACCTATGGTAAACCAAGCCCATCTTTCGTTGATAGGAGATTGGTTCCACACCTCAAAAAATACGATGCATAGGCTAATAACTGTGCTTAATATGATAGCCGCCAAGCTAATATTGCCCGAAATAGATTTCTTCCCTAAGATAGCCTGTATAAGGAAAGCCAAAAAAGGCGATAGCACGACAAGCATGCTGGCATAAATGGGCGATATGTGCATCAAGGAATCCAAACTAATCTTTTAATTCGTTTATTTTCTGTGGGTTGATGGTTTTGTAGTGTCGATACACGTTCAATATGATGGCCAACCCTACAGCCACAGCTGCCGCCGCCAGAACAATAGCGAATAGAGCAAAAACCTGCCCTCCATACTGAAGTTTGTCGTATTTCCCAAAGGCTACGAAATTCAAAATAGCAGCGTTAATCATCAACTCAATGCCTACTAAAATCATAATGCTGTTCCGTTTTGCTAAAACAGCGTAGAGTCCGATACAAAATATACAAGCACTGACGACAAGGAAATGGGTTAAAGTAATCATACGCTATCCCCCTTTCTGGATAAGTGGGCAGCACCGATCAATGCCATCATGAGAAAAATCGAAATCACTTCAAAAGGGAGCACATATTGTGTCATGAACTTGAACCCAAGGGTTGCAATGTTGTTGTCCGTAGCTTGGATAACCGTGCCTTGTCGTTGGGATTCCATAATCCAATCGGGGGTGTGTTGTTTCCATCCCCAGAAAGCATAGAGCATTACGCTCAGAAAGGCAAGCGATAGAAGAGCCGATTGCCAATTAGGCAATGAAATGAACTTCCTGGAAGTGTTCTGTAAGTCTGCTAACAGCTCTTTATTGGATAGCATAAAGGCGAATATCAGTAAAATTAACACGCCGCCGACATAGACTAAAATCTGGGTAATGGCTACAAAATCTGCTAAAGCAAAAAGATAGAGTCCGGCCATAGCAAATAGCACGACGAAGAATAAGAATAGTGCCCGAGCAGTGTTTCGGATGTTGACCACCAACAGTGCTGCGGTGATCGCTAAAGTAGCAAAGGCATAAAAGAGTATTTCTTCCATCTTATTTTTTCTTTGCTGCCTCCTTCTCAGCTTGGAAACGGGTCCACTCTTCTTTGCGTTGAGCAACTTCTTCCGTGGTCATCTCCGTAAAATCATATATTAAGTCCGTTAATTTCGAAGTGCTTTTGTCGTATTGATTGGTCATCGTAATACATTCTGTGGGGCATACTACTGTACAAAGCCCACAATACATACACTTAGCCATGTCGATATCAAACTGAGCTGCGTATAATCTTTTCACACTGCCATCGGAAGTTTTGCCAATAGCTTCGGGAGATTTGATGGATTCGATAGCAATACAGTCCACGGGACAAGCTTTGGCACATAAATCGCATACGATACAGTCGTCAATCTCTACATGCAGTTGATAGCGCCCTACCTCGGGGATAGGCATTTTTTCTTTGGGATATTGTACGGTTGTGACGCCTTCCTGCTTTTCGAAATATTTTTCATCCCGTATGTCTATCGTCTCCCGCGATTTGCGGGCAGCAAAAAGGTGGCGTACCGTCAAAAGAAGCCCTTTGACAGCAGTTAAAAATCCTTGTATGGTTGTTTTTAATACCAAAGCGTTATACAATAACTAAAATCCGCCATAATCCTGAGATTGCCATGCATACGAAAGCGACCGGGATTAATATTTTCCAACAGAGGGTCATCAACTGGTCTGCCCGAAAGCGGGGGAGAGTCCAGCGTACCCACATCTGGATACCTACAATTAAAAGTGACTTACTTACTGTCCAGAAAAGTCCCCAGCCTAAACCGGTCGTCCAATCGGCCAATCGTAAGCTGCCGATGTTGGGCAGAGGGGTATTCCATCCGCCTAAGAAGATAATGACGCCCAGTATAGAAACTAAGAACATCATGGCATACTCAGCTAAGAACAAAAAAGCAAATTTAATCCCTCCATATTCTGTATGGAAACCCCCAATCAGTTCAGATTCTGCTTCTGGAATATCAAAAGGTGCCCTGTTACATTCTGCAAGTGTCGCAATGAAGAAAATGATATACACGACTAAAAGGTGTGGCGCTTGGAAGATATGCCAAGCAAACAGCCCACCGATGTCGGTTACATCCCAAAACCCCATGAAATAGATGATTTCCGGTGAATGAATGCCTTGTAGGTATGCAATTTCATTAAGATTTAAGGTTTGGGTAATCATGATCGCCGAAATCAAGGATAGCCCTACCGGTATTTCGTAAGATACCATTTGCGCAATGGCACGTATCGCACCCAATAAAGAGTATTTGTTGTTGGAACCCCAGCCTGCCATCAAAATACCGATGGCATCGATGGAGACAATGGCTAGAATAAAGAACAATCCAGTATTGGTATTGGTGGGCAGAAAATCAGGTGCCCATGGAACTACACTGTATCCGATAAATACCGCCACGAAAATAATAACTGGAGCGGTTAGGAATAGTGCCTTATCGGCAGCAGATGGGGTGATAAACTCTTTTTGAATAAGCTTGAGGATGTCGGCGATAGTCTGTATCAGACCATATTTGCCTGTTTCCATTGGTCCCAGCCTGTCCTGCACAAATCCGGCAATTTTTCGCTCAGCATATACTGCAAAAAGCGTAAATCCGGCAATAAAAAGAAATATTGCAATTGGGATAATGATATGTAGCAGCAGGTCGGCCAATTCCTTTTTTTAGAATAATTCTTAATTGCATGCAAACATACGGAAAATGGTGGAAAAGAAAGAGTTTTTTAATAAAATATACTGGATTGGTAGATTATTTAGGTGTGGGAGAAAATTGTTGTGCTGAATCGTGTAAATCTTCAAGAAGTTCTTGTATAAAATGTAGTCGTTGTTGGAGATTGTTTTCCATTTCTGAGGAAATAGAGGACTTGGTCAAGCTCACGGCAATTCCTAATAAATGGGCATGAATCCGATACGCCAGGCTTTGGAAATGGTTCATCTGCTGACGATCCTTACGGCGATTGATTGGGTCTTTTCGGAATTGCTCGGCATGGTCGTAGAATAAAGCTAAAGTCGTTTGTGCATGCTTACGAACTAGGCGCAATTCGTAGGTACTGACAGCTTCCCCATGAAGGGCTTCCTTCACCTTCTGATGATAACTCCGGAAATTGTCCAATAGGTTGTCGGTCACGTTGCTGACCATGCGACGTTGGTTAATAGGAAGGGCAAAACAGCCCAAAATTGCAAAGGCAGAACCTAACAATGTGAATGCAAATCGGCTTCCTAAAATATCCCAAATATTTCCCTCGTGCACATTTAAAGAAAGGATGATTGCGATGGTAACGAATATAACGCTCACCAAATAGTCTGGTCTGTTGAATAGGAAAAAGCCATAAAGACATAGCGCCGCCAGAAATAACAGCAGCAAAGGCGAATGTATGAAAAAGGTCAGTATCATACCGATGATAATACCAAGTATAGAACCGACTATTCGCTGATAATTTCGCCGTTGCGTATTGCTGTAGCTTGGGCGTGCGACCAATATGATGGTTAATATCATCCATGAAGCATATTTATATTCAGGTAGGAAATACCCGATAAGCCCGCTACAGCCTAAAAGCAGTGCCATCCGCAGTGCATATATAAAAATTGGAGAGCGGAAAGTTAGCTGTTTTCTTAGTGTGTTGATTTTTGGCTGAGCTGGTATAAAATGTTGGTAATGAACATCTGGAACAGAGGTAGGCTCCGCCTTGGACATATTGCTTTGTATGTCCCTTACGATGGTTAAGATTTGCCGGATATGGCTTATAACAGGATTTATCAACAGGTGGATATCAGGAGAAGCTTTGCGTTGCAGATTGTCCAAATCCCCTAAGCAGGACGAAATAATATGTTGATTGTATGCTACTTTTCTGGTCGAAATGTGGGTGCCATTACAAGCTTCTATCTCGTCAGATAGGGCGTAAATAGCTTTCCGGATAATGGGCAAAGCAGCCGTGTCTTTTAATTGCTCCCGAATGGTTTCGTAATCGTTGTCCACCGCCATCATCAGCTCGTATAAATCGATAAGGCTGTAAGTTTTTGATAACCAATGGGAAGGAGAGGTGTCTTCGGATGTTAATAGCGTGGATTCGCGCAGTAGCAGCGAACGGACGTTCTCCAGCTGTTCGCTGACTTGAATATGTACTAAGCTAAGTTCATTATAGACTTGCGACAGGGAGATTTCCGTATCGTAACATTTCGCCTTTGTACGTAAAAGCTGTGCCAATGTGCTGAACCCTTCCCGCATGGCGTATTGCAATGAGCGATAGGGGAGTAGATATGTTTGAAGAAGTGATAAGGAAAAGAACCAGACTGTACCCGTCAAAAAGGAAATGGAAAAAATTAAAGGAGAGTTTGGTTTTAACCCTATAGTAAAGCTTATTACAATTAGTGTTAATGTCCCGACGGTAGCGATTCGGCTTCCTAAGGCCAGTAACAAGGCGCACCCAAAACCTAATAAGGTTAATAGTATAGGTGTTAACCATAATGCGTCATGTAGGGAAAGGACTGTACTTGTACTTGCTATGAAAAATAAAGGGATGCACCAAAGTGCAGTTTGCTTTTTGTCCTGTCTGTTGCCGGGCAAGTCGGTTAATGAAGCTAATAAAGTGCCTACAGCAAAAGCTATTGCAATGTCTAAGTTTGTGGTATAGAATAGTAATACGGCAGGAATGCAGATTGCTAAAATATTCCGTAAAGCATCTTTACTGGATTCTTTTGTGAAGAATCGGTAAATAGAATCAAAAACCAAATGTAAGTTTGTATTGCTCATTTATAATTTGCTACAAAGCTATGGAAAATAGATTTTATAAGAATAATATTTTTTAATAAAGATTGTTTTGTGGAATAATATTTTGCGAATATGGCATGCTTGTTGCATATCGTTGGGAAATGTCGTCTTAACGAGCAAGAGGAAAATATATTCTTCTGTTGATTCTGTAGCGAGATAACAAGGTTTTTCGTTGGATGATAGCAATGTAGAATTTAAAGAATAGATTTATGAGAAAAATGAATGTAAGCTATATGATGATAGCTTTGGTCGCACTGTTAAGCAGTTGTTCTGTGAAGAAAGCTACAGAAGTAGCTACTTCAGATATTGTTGGTAAGAAATGGCAATTAATAGAGCTGGAAGGAAATCCTGTTGCTGACAAGGTAAATGGGAAGGTGCCTTTTTTAGAATTACGTACAGAAGATAGCACTTATGCGGCCAGTGGAGGATGTAACGGTATCGGTGGTAAATACGAGTGGGCGAAGAATAACGGTATTAAATTCAGTATGGGGGTGTCAACGATGATGGCCTGTCAGGATATGAGTGCCGAAAATGGATTAAGAAATCTATTTGGCAAAGCTGAGAACTACCGTTTGGAGAACGATACTTTAGTGTTTTCTTCAGAAAATGGTTCTGTGCTTGCGAAGTTCAAACTGGCTAATGAAACGAAGGAAAATGATATAGCCCTGCTTGACGGCACTTGGGAATTGGATTATGTCATGGATCCTGATGGAAAGGATTTCACTGCGCTTTATCCTGAGAAGAAACCTATACTGACATTCGAAGCTGGTTCAAGCAAAGTAACAGGGAATAGCAGCTGTAATAATTTTACCGGAAATGTAACTGTTGAAGGGCATAATATTGAATTCTCTCCTTTGGGTATGACTAAAATGGCTTGCCCAGGAGAAGGGGAAGGTGTATTTGTAGAGGCATTAGAAAAGGTAAACAGATTTGATATACAAGATAATGCCTTACATTTCATAATGGGTGATATCGCTATTATGCGTTTCCAGAAAAAATAAAGGAGTATAATCGCTCTATCTTAGAACACATAAAAAAGTCCTGAAATAAACTTCGGGACTTTTTTATGTTTATTAACGATTTTCGATATCGACATAATCGCGTGCGGTTGCGCCAGTATATACTTGACGTGGACGACCGATAGGCTCTTTGTTGTCACGCATTTCTTTCCATTGAGCAATCCATCCTGGAAGACGACCCAAAGCAAACAAAACGGTGAACATTTCGGAGTCAAAACCTAAGGCTTTGTAGATAATACCCGAGTAGAAGTCTACATTTGGATACAACCTTCTGTCGATAAAATATTGGTCGTTCAGTGCCGCTTCTTCTAATTGTTTTGCAATGGATAATACGGGATCGTTTACACCTAATTTCTCCAAGATATCATCACATGCCTTTTTGATGATTTTTGCACGAGGATCAAAGTTTTTATAAACACGGTGACCGAAGCCCATTAAACGGAACGGATCGTTCTTATCTTTGGCTTTGGCAAGATATTTTTCAGCATCGCCACCATCTTTCTGGATTGCTTCCAACATCTCGATTACTGCTTGGTTGGCTCCACCATGTAGTGGTCCCCATAGCGCATTGATGCCAGCTGAAATCGATGCATATAAGTTAGCGTTGGATGAACCAACAATGCGTACAGTTGATGTAGAACAGTTCTGTTCGTGATCTGCGTGTAGAATCAATAACTTATGCATGGCGCTAATGACAACAGGGTCAAAGGTTGTTTCGCCTGTTACCTCGCCGAAAATCATATTCAGAAAGTTCTCGATATAGCCAAAGTTGTTCTTAGGATAAACCACTGGCTGACCTAGCGATTTTTTATGAATCCATGAAACGATTGTAGGCATCTTTGCCAACAAGTTGATGATGGTCTTGTTTTCCTCTTCTTCTGTAGGGTTTGGGTTCAGTGATTCTGGGTAGAATGCAGACAAAGCACCGACCAAACAAGAAAGCTGACCCATAGGATGGGATTTAGAAGGAAATCCTACGAAGAAATTTTTCATATCCTCGTGGATCATCATTTGTTTGCGGATGTCTGTGCGGAATTTCTCTAAAAGATCTTTAGAGGGGAGTTCCCCATAGATCAGTAAATAAGCGACCTCTAAAAATGTAGATTTCTCTGCCAATTGTTCGATAGAATAACCTCTATGGCGAAGAATGCCCTGCTCGCCATCTAAAAAAGTGATAGCACTTTTGGTAGCTCCTGTGTTTTTAAAACCTGGGTCTAAAGTAATATATCCGGATTGATCTCTCAATTTAGAGATGTCAATGGCTTTCTCATTCTCCGTTCCTACGATAATAGGAAGTTCGTAGGCTGAACCTTCTACGTTTACTGTTGCTTTATCTGACATATTTAATTTTGACTTATTGTACAAATGTATAAAAATGAAAATAATATTTCGTTTTCACAATTTATTTAAAAAACACGGTTTCGTCATTTTATATAGAAAAAGGTTATGTGATGTTGGTTTATTGATGTCTCTTATAGGTTTTCTCTATTTCTTCAAAAGAGAAACTTAATAATAATATAAACCCGTTGTGCATTTTAAATAATGCTGATTTTTAAATTATTGATATTTCTATTGAATATATTTTTGTTGATGTACTGAATGACGGTCATTGCCGTAATCTTTGTCAGAATTCTGGTCTTAAAGCCGTCAAAAGATTTGGCGTAATTGCGTCTAACCATAAATTGGTCGCACATCTGGGAGAACAATGTCTCGATCCTCTTCCTTGATTTTCTGAACAAGCTGAATTGAGGTTTGTAACTCTTCTGATTGTTTCTCTTTGGCGTATCCAGCCTGATATTGGAGGATTCGAAAAGATTCAGCTGTACTGTTGCTGACAGATATCCTTTATCTCCCAGCAGTGTGCAGTCTGAGAGTTGATACCCCAGATCACCCAGATAATGAATGTCATGCACATTTGCCGCGGTAAGATCAACCGACTGAAAGACACCTTTTAACGAGCATACAGCGTGGAGTTTATAGCCGTAATAGTACATCTTTTGTGAGGCACAGTACCCTTTGGCCGGCATGCTATAGAGATCCTGTTTGCATATTTTTGATCGCGAACTGCGGGCAATTTTGCATATTTCCAAAGGCATGCTGTCCACTATAAATACATCTTCCGACTCATTGAACAATTCGGCAAGCTTCATACGGATCGAATTCTGGTAGGGCATCAATCTGCGCTTTCTCCTATTGTACACCGTGCGGTCGATCTTATTACCTAAACAGGATGGGAGCTTTCGGAAAAGGTCATTCTCGCTGTCAATACCCATGTATTCTGCCGTCAGACTCAGGCTAATGACTTCAAGGTCACTCATCTCTGGACGTCTGCGCTGTATGGACAATTGCCTGTCAGTCGATATTTTTCTTAAAACTTCCAATATTCTTTCGTAATTTGCTCTTAAGTTGTTCATTCTAAATCGTTTTGTAGTTAAAACAATTTACTGATTATCAGTGTAATGAACAACTTATTCCTCCATTTTTACAAGCCTAAATCATAATGCACAACGGGTTAATATAACGTTAGTTTGCAGTAAAAATAATGTCTTTCATCCGAGGCGGATTGAAATTTACACAATCAACGTTATCTGTTCTCACCCCTATTTGCAATAAGGGTATTACATACTCATATCTAAAAAAAATCTAAAATAAATTTGGTTAATTACGATTTTTTCGTAAACTTGCTAAAATTTAATATATTGATTATGCAAAAGTTGACTATACAAGAAGAAGAAGCGATGCTGTCCATCTGGCAGTTGAATGGCGGGTTCGTAAAAGAAGTTTTGGATAATTTAAAAGTAGAGAAACCACCTTATACTACATTGGCCTCAACCATTAAGAACCTGGAGCGTAAGGGGTATGTGAAAGCTGTTAAATATGCCAATGCAAAGCGTTATGAGCCTATTATTTCGGAAAGTGAGTATAAAGCGAAATTTATGAACCATTTCGTAGGCGATTATTTCCGAAACTCTTATAAGGAAATGGTGTCTTTCTTTGTGAAAGAAGAAAAGCTGTCCGAAAACGAACTGAAAGAAATCATGGATATGATTAAGAACAATAAAGCCTAAGGACTATGGATTCTTTATTGACATATATTGTACAGGTCAATATCTTGTTGGGCGTGGTGTATATTGGGTATTATGCGCTCTTAAAATCTTTGACTTTTTATCAGTTAAACCGTCTGTACTTCCTGCTGGGAGGAGCTTTTTCCTTAATTTATCCGTTTTTAGATATCCGTTCTTGGTTTCAAAGGCATGTCGAACCGGTTGGCGAGTTAGTAGATTTTTTACCAATGTTGCCTGCACAGGAAGTTATCTCTCAAAACTGGACGATTGAGACTGTACTTTATGTTACTATCGGTGCCGGTGCGATCTTCTTATTTGGTAAGTTACTGTTGCAACTGTTGAGTTTGTTGCGTATACATTTACATTCTGTAGAAGATTCCTGGAAAGCCTATATTTATCGGAATGTTCTGTTTCCTATTGTTCCGTTTTCCTTTTTCAACCGTATATACCTTAATAAAGAGCAACATCAGGATGTAGAACTGTATGATATTTTTGAGCATGAAGATATCCATGTGAAGGGATTGCATACAGTTGATGTTCTGTTTTTTGAGTTACTGTTAAGTGTTTGCTGGTACAACCCTTTGGTATGGTTGATGCGGAAAGCCGTTCGTCAAAATCTGGAATTCCTGACGGATCAACAGGTACTCAATAAAGGGGTGGACAAACAATCCTACCAATATTCCTTGTTGAACGTATCGAAACAAGGTGTGGCGGTAGGTGTATCTAATCAATTTAATTTCAAATTACTCAAAAAACGCATTAGTATGATGAATAAGAAACGTTCTTCCAAGTTGGAGTTGAGTAAATATGCTTTTATTCTTCCGCTGGTTATTTTTGCTGCAGGAGCATTTACGGTAAGCAAAGCGGATGGAAAGATCACCGAAGCTGTAGAGCTGGCGCGAGAAACGGAAGTGGCGGTGATTAAGAATATGTTGCAGAAGCCGGATCCTGTAAAACTTACCTTTGATACGAAAAACCAGGAAATGACTTTCCTTGCCGTTGAAGACAGTCACACGAAGGATTCGGGATTTTTGCTTGACGGCAAACTGGTAGAGCAAAAAGTTGTTGAACAGCTAGATGCTAAAGATATTGAAAGTATTGTAGTCAACATAGATAATGACTTGACAAAACAGCACGGATTGAAGTCCTTGTTGAATATCAAGACCAAAGAATATGCCGGCACGGTTGGTACGCCAAGCCGAATTAAATCAATTCATTTTAATGAAGAGGGCAAGATGACCATTGATGGGCCGATGAGTGGTGTTGCGGGGTCAGGAAAAAAACAGGGTTTGTCCGCAGATAGGATTTCTTTTATTGCCCACGATTCTGTTCGATCTGGCTTAGGTGGTAATAAGACTACATTGTATAATGTTGAGAAGCTTGATGTGCCGGATAATCGCAATATTTTATTTATTGTTGACGGACAAAGAAAAGCGAAAGGGTATAATATAAACGATATACGGCCTGACGATATAGAATCTATCCATGTTTGGAAAGATGAAGCAGCTGTTGTGAAATTCGGATCGGATGCAAAAGAAGGTGTTGTTGAAATTACACTGAAAGACAAAAAGAATCCCACAGTAACTGTGAAGGCTTTTGGAGAGAAGAAAAAAGCAGAAGAGGAAACCGCATTATCCAGCGGAAAAATATTGGGCTTTGGAATGAAGCAAGATTCGACGTTGAACAAAGTCAGAATTAGTTCTTTTCGTGTAAAAGGTGTCGGTGAAAATGGTTCTCCTCTGATTATAATAGACGGAGTGGAGAAAGATGACAAAACTATCCAAAAGATAGACCCTAACAGCATCGAATCCATAACGGTACTCAGAGATGAGTCTGCATCAACGCTATATGGTTCAAAAGGAAAGGATGGTGTTATGCTGATTACGACTAAGAAGAACAAGGACAGTGGTAAGGATATGAAAGAAATCGTTGTCGTTGGCAGAAAAGCAGAAGTTAGTATAACCGATGTGGGTTACTCAGACGATGATACGTTTTTTATCGATGGAAAAGCCGTGTCCAAAAATGAGTTCAAAGCCGTTCCGGAAGAAAAGATAGAATGGAAAACCGGTTCAGGAAAAAAGGATGGCAAGGGTACAAAAAGAGAGATTCATACGAAGAAATAAGGGAGAGAATTAGATCGATACAAAATAGCCTTTCTTGCGTGAGTAAGAAAGGCTATTTTCATTATTTCAAATCTTTAAAGAAAACAGGTGTGTTCCCGTAAAGGAATGTAGAACCGTCCCACTTTTCGATGAACTGTTACTGAATCAGTAGAGGCGATAGCGTACGTTGTTTCAGCTCATTCGCTTTGGCTTCTACTACTTTCAATTCGTCTTCTGCCTGTTGTGCTTTCTGTATAGCTGCGTTCTTGGCATTAATCGCATGAGTAATGGATTCCGGCTATTGGATGCCGCTGGTCAATTGTTCCAACCGAAATTTCTATAATTTCGGAAGGATATTATCTGCAGGCTATTTTGTGTTGAGGTTGGTCATTGTCAGTTCGACGCCAATATTCACAAAGCTCTGTACCATTTTAACAGCATGATCAATCAATGCGGGAAGTTCTTTTTGCTCTTCGGGGTCGAAGGGCCCTAAAACGTAATCAACTTGTCGTCCTTTCGGATAGTTGTCGCCAATTCCGAAGCGTAGGCGTGCATAGTTTTGTCCGCCGCAAGTCGCCTCAATGGAACGTAGACCATTGTGTCCAGCGGCAGAACCTTTGGGTTTTATCCGTAAAGAGCCAAAAGGAATAGCCAAATCGTCTACAATCACCAATACGTTGCTGAGTGGCACCTTCAATTGCTGCATCCAGTAGTTCATTGCTTTTCCGCTCAGGTTCATATAAGTTGTGGGCTTGATCATATACACGTTCCTGCCACGTTGCTTGAATTCTGTGTAGTATGCTAGTTTCATTAATGACCAGCTAACCCCTGTTTGGTTAGCAACTTCGTCCGCCACCATAAAACCTATATTATGACGTGTGTCCTCGTATTCTTTACCGATATTTCCTAATCCGACGATTAAATAATTCATACCTGCAAAAATAAGGAATAGTATTGAGTATCGGGAACTGCATATGGAGAAAGGGTTTTCAAAAAATAAATAAAAAATGAGCAACATTTCCCTTTATCTTGCGACTATATAGTAGAAACAGTTTAAAGATTGGATGAATTGAAAGCGGTAGCTTCAGATAACATAAGTGATAAAGAACTAATAGACCGATGTTTGTCGGGGAAAGAGAATGGTTATACTATGTTGTACCATAGGTATGCAAAATCTATTTTCAATTCTATCTACCGTTTGCTAGGCGACGTCCAGGAGTCTGAAGACCTGTTGCAGGAAGTTTTCTTAATGGTATTCTCCGAAATGCCTAAGATGAAAGAACTGCGTAGTTTTCCGGCGTGGGCAAATCGCGTAGCGATTAACAGATCCATATCACAGCTCCGAAAGAAGAAGGTTTACTTTACGGTGATTGAGGATGCCACAATTATAGATACGAGCGAGGAGGAGATTAGTGCAAAGCAATCTTTAGAAGGTAAAATTGAGGATGTGCAGCAGGCAATAGCTGAGCTTCCGTTAGAAACGAGGACAATTGTTAACCTGTTTCTTTTTGAAGATATGCCCCATCAGGAGATTGGGGAGTTGCTCGGACTGTCTCACAATACAGTCAGAAGTCAATATCACAGGGCTAAGAGAAAAATAATACAAAATTTAAAACAGAGGAGTTATCATGAATGATCCGTTGAAAAAGTTTGTTGATAAGCACCGAGAGGAATTTGATCATTTAGAGCCTTCAGCAGAAGTCTGGAAAAAGATTAATGGACAGATAAAACCGAATGCATCAGATGAAAAAATCAAAAGATTATATGTACTGACCCGCTGGGCGATAGTAGCATCTGTTCTCCTTGTGTTTGGGATAGGTCTGTTTTTATTGCAGAACAAAGAAATACCGACTGAGCAAGTTGCTAAAACAAAGCATTCTACACCAAAAGAGGAGCCTGTAAGTTTTACAGAGGAGCCAGGTTCTTTACGAAAAAAAGAAGAGACCAAGAGTAAAGTGCAGCCAACGCTTGTTTTGGCTCCCAAACGTAAAGAACCGCTATCTATAGAAGTTAAGGGGGATGTTTATCAAACTGAGAAAGACGCTGTTCTGCAGTTGCTCGCAGACGAAGAATCTCCAAGTGCCAGGATTTCGGGGTTGATAAAAACCAATAAGCTAAACCATATTGATGATGAACTGATGAATGTGGTTGTGGAATATGCAATAAACGATGAAAATAGTAATGTTCGGCTAGCGGCAGTCGATGTACTGGTAGCCCACATAACGGAATCCCGAGCGTCAGATTTGTTAATAAAAGCTTTTGTGAAGCAGGATGATCCTATTGTTCAGACTGAACTGATCGATATTATTTCAAATCTTGGCAATATGAGTGAACGGATCGAGGTGGAACAAAAGTTAGTGGCGTTGACAGAGGATCCAATGGCAGAGTCTTTTGTCAAAGACATGGCGTATGCAGTATTGTTAAAATAAAATAGTAACACCATTTAAATTAAAAAGTAATATATGAAAAAGAAGTTTGTAATTGTGATGTCTTTGCTTTCGTTTGCCCTATATGGGGTTGCGCAGACAAATGACGACATCCAAAACGAGCAAGTTAAGACGTATAAGCTGGCAAAGCGTACCGGGAAGTTGGAGGTCGATCTTGCTGGGGTTGTCATTGAGGGGTATTCGGGGAATGAGATTGTTTTTTCTTCCTTAGGAAAGCCTGGGGGAGAGGATGAGCGAGCGAAAGGTCTGCGCGCGATCAATGGATTGGGCGTGGTAGATAATACAGGGCTTGGTATTAATGTTTCGGAGGAAAATGGAGCAGTCAAAGTAACACAATTGAATAGTGCGAGTGCACTAAATATGAAAATATTGGTGCCGCATGGAATGGCGATTGCATTTGACCATCAATCTCATTTTGGAGGAGGGGGAAAGACTGTGTTCAGAAATATCCAGAGTGAGGTCGAAGTGTCTACCAAATTCAATAATATTGAGCTTGAAAATATTACCGGACCAGCTACGATAAAAACGGTTCATGGTAGTGTCGATGCTGTCTTTAGCGGAAATGTAAAAGGCCCTATATCCATTGTGTCTATCCACGGGGCTGTTGATGTCACTGTCCCTCAGAATATTCATGCAGATTTGAAGATGAACACCAGGCATGGAGAACTGCTGGTAGCTCCAGAATTGAATATTAATATTCAACAAGAAGGAGAGATGATTCGGTACAGTAATCAAGTTGTCGGTAAAATAAATAATGGAGGGACACCTCTTGACCTTCGTTCAGATCATGATAAGATATATTTAAGAACAAAATGAAAAGATTGATACTCATAGTGATAGGTATTGCTAATGGTGTTGCCTTTTCACAGACTCCGATAAGCAAGAGTTATAATGTTCCGACGGGAAAAAGCATTTCCTTCAAATTTGATTACCCGAAGCTTATCCAGTTAGAGACTTGGGATGGTGATGAGGTTCTTGTGACAGGTACTGTCAACATTAATGATGGAAAAAACGATGATAGGTTTCAATTGCGGGAATCCACGGAAGGAGAGGAGTTTGTATTGGAGGGCAGTGTTAACCCGAAGGAAATTCCGTCTCGGGTAAAGGCTATTGACGGAAAAGATACACTTACCTTTGAGACCAAAGAAGAATTTACAAGTTATCAGAAAACGCATAACCGTACTTTTAGCACAGTAAATATAGGGGCAGATATGCAGCTTCAGTTGAAAATCAAGGTGCCTCGGAAGTTAGCTGCGCGTGTAGAATCGACTTATGGTCTTGTTGAGGTGAAGGGGTTTGATGGCAATATAACCGTAGATGCCAAATACGGGGGAATAGATGCCACCATAAAAACAAAGTCAATGGGCGAACTCTCTGCCCAAACTTCGTACGGAACAATTTATTCCAACTTGGATGTTCAATTCAGTAGTGTGGAGTTTAAAAATTTCTGTCATCATATTAAGACATCCTTGGGCAATGGTCCAACCAACCAATTCAAATCCACATACGGCAATATTTATTTGCGGAAATAAGGAAAGTGTGTCGGCATGACAAAAAAGTTTGCAGTATAAAAAAAGCACCGAAAATTTTCGGTGCTTTTCTATTTAAAGTAGCTAGTACTAACTACTAAAATTATTTTTTACCGCCTTTAGCTGCTTTAGCTGCTTCTTGCTCTGCTTGACGCAATGCACGAGACATGATAACAGATACGATTGTATCGTCAGCATTGTTCAATACTTTTGCGTTTTCTAAAGTTACTTGACCAACACGGTATGATTTACCAACTTCCAAAGATTCCATAGGAACTTCGATAACTTGAGGCAAGTTGTTTGGTAATGCTTTTACGCGTAGTTTACGTAATTTCTGTACCAATTTACCCCCCATTTTAACACCTGGAGAAGTACCTGTCAATTTGATAGGAATATTTACGGAAACTTCTTTGTCATCTGACAATTCTAAAAAGTCTACGTGAGTTACCACATCAGTAAGTGGGTGGAATTGTGCTTCTTGAACGATAGCTCTTGATTTTTTACCGTCGATGTCTAATTCTACGAATACAACATCAGCTGTGTAAAGAGCCGGTTTCAAATCAGCTGCGGATACAGAAAGGTGGGTTTGCTCTTTACCACCATAAAGAACTGCAGGAATATTTCCTTCGTAACGCAATTCTTTTGCATCTCTTTTCCCTACGTTCTGTCTTGCAGAACCGCTAATAGCAATTGATTTCATTTGTTATAAATTATTAAATTTTGAGGTGCAAAGATAGTTTTATTATTTGATATGTAAAAACTTTAATTGCTATCCCTTATTTTAAAGTTATCAAAGCTATGGAGGTGAGGTAAGCAACGTAATCCATCACTATCTTCACTACCATAGCCTTTGACCCTTTATTTTATTTCGAATAAGTCGGAAATAGAACCGTGTTCGTTGACATTTTTAATTGCGCCAGCAAACAATTTATCTGTAGATAAAACTTTGATTTTGCTACAGTTTTTTGCTTTTTCGGCATCCAACTGAATCGTATCTGTCACGATCATTTCAGACAATACTGAGTTTTCAATTGTCTCATACGCTTTGCCGGAAAGTACAGCGTGTGTACACACAGCTCTAACTGAATTTGCACCGTTCTCCATAATTAAAGCGGCAGCTTTGGATAATGTGCCGGCTGTATCACAGATGTCGTCAATCAATACGACGTCTTGCCCTTTTACATCACCGATAATCGACATGGATTCGATTTCGTTGGCACGTTTACGGCGTTTGTCACAGATAATAACTTCTGCATTGAAGAACTTCGCAAACGTACGTGCACGATATGAACCACCCATGTCAGGAGAGGCGATAGTCAGGTTTGGCAGGTTTAGCGACTTGATATAAGGAACGAAGATAATCGAACCGTCAAGATGATCTACCGGAATATCAAAGAACCCTTGAATCTGCGCTGCGTGCAGGTCCATCGTCATGATGCGGTGAGCTCCAGCTGCCATAATCAAGTTGGCAATCAGCTTTGCGCCAATAGCCACACGTGGTTTGTCTTTTCTGTCCTGGCGTGCAAAACCAAAATACGGAACAACGACTGTGATATAATGCGCTGAAGCACGCTTTGCAGCGTCAATCATAAGCAGTAATTCAAGAAGGTTGTCGGTAGGTTGGTTGGTGGATTGGATGAGGAAAATGTCACTTCCGCGAACAGATTCATTGTAAAATGGCTGGATTTCTCCGTCGCTAAACTTGGATAAGGTCATGTCGCCTAAAGGCTTGCCATAAGATTTAGCGATTTTTTCTGCGAGTTCTACCGTTCCCGAACCGGCGAACAGTTTTACCGTGTTAAATTGCAAAGGCATTATATGCGAATTTTATGTTGGGTTAATTGAAAATTTTATTTCCGTAACATTATGCAACTGAGAAAGTTGTCCCACCTGGATTCGAACCAAGACTAAATGAACCAAAATCACTTGTACTACCCTTATACTATGGGACAAAACTTTTTCAAAAAGACCACGTCTCCTATAGGGCGCAAAGTTAGCTAATAGTTTGTGAAAACAAAATTGTTTTTACACTTGCTCGATTTGCTGTGTTTTTCCAGAATCGTGGAAAAAACGTTGCCTATCTTTTGGTGAAGGCAATACGCAACTTGCAGTTGGCCAGAGTTTTTTTCTCCGTCTGGCTATGCCTTCGTACATCCAATCGGCCCACCTATCAGGGATACACTTTCCTATACTGCCTAAAAAGAAGTAAGGTTGCTTAAGAAAAGAGGTGAGAAGTATAACCGCTTTACTCTTGCGGTAGAACTTGCCTTGATGGTACACCAAGATGGAAGAAAAATCATGGGTAACAGCATGAGCTTGGAAAAGTTCTTCTGCAAAAGCACTTTGTAAGGGGGAAAATCGTAAGCTGCTGTCCTTCTCATGGTTGAGCATGAACTGCACCGTGCGATCGCAAAATCCGCAATCGCCATCATAGAATAAGATGGTCGGGTGATTTGTATCGTGCTGTGCTTGCATAAGTGTAAATATACGAAAAGAGGTCAGCATTTGCTGACCTCTTTTGTTGACCCACCTGGATTCGAACCAAGACTAAATGAACCAAAATCACTTGTACTACCCTTATACTATGGGTCAATCATTGTCAGAAGAAACAGTGCTTGTTTGTTTTGACGATGCAAATATAAGGCAGATTTTATTATTGCCAAAACTTTTTTTGCTAAAAGACGTATTGAGACTGATTTTCAGTTGGATATTTTTTATTTGGAAGAGATGGCGATGATGGAAGTTGCGGAGGTGGTATGTATTATACCGGTAAAGGTTTCGTTAAAATTGTAAATAAAGTTTCATTGTCGCTTAGTATTCCTTATTTTCGAGCCGAAATTTAGGATAACCATATCGTAATAAGAATGAATTACAATAAGATTAATAACCTTTTGGGGTGGATTTGCGCTGCTATTGCCACTTTTGTGTACATACTCACCGTTGAACGTACGGTAAGTTGGTGGGATTGTGGGGAGTTCATTGCCTCGGCATATAAGATGCAGATTGTCCATCAACCAGGAGCACCTTTGTTCCTAATGGTAGAAAATGTTTTCTCCAATTTTGCGATGGGTGATGTCACCAAAATAGCATTTTGGATGAATGTGGGCTCGGCAGTGTCGAGTGGACTAACGATTCTCTTCTTGTTCTGGACAATCACAGCTCTGGCCAGGAAAATCTTTGTAGGGCCAGATCGACTAAAAGAGTTGACAAGCCAACAATTGTTTATCACGATGGCTTCGGGAGCTGTAGGAGCTTTAGCTTATGCTTTTACCGATACTTTTTGGTTTTCCGCAGTGGAAGCAGAGGTTTATGCCATGTCATCTTTATGTACGGCTGTGGTCTTCTGGGCAATCCTCAAATGGGAAGTGCGAGCAGATGAACCTGGGGCAGACCGTTGGTTGGTCTTGATCGCATATGTCATGGGACTTTCGATCGGCGTACACTTGTTGAACCTTTTGGTGATTCCAGCAATCGCTTTGGTTATCTATTTCCGTAAAGTAAAAGAAAGCACGTCTGCAGGTATCTTAAAATCCTTGGGGATTGGTGTGGTGGTCTTAGGGCTTATCCTATGGGGCGTGATTCAATATTCGATTAAGTTAGCGGCATATTTTGACCTGTTTTTTGTCAATACGTTGGGTATGGGCTTCGGTAGCGGAGCGGCTGTGTTTGCGCTATTGGTGATAGGCGGGTTGGTTTACGGTATTTTCTATTCTATTAAAAAGGCAAAGCCTATTCTGAATATTGCACTTCTAAGTGTTGCCTTTATTCTTTTCGGTTATAGCTCCTTTGCAATGATTATGATTCGTGCAAAGGCGAATCCGACCCTCAATAACAGTGATCCGGACAATGCTTTTACTTTCCTGAGTTACCTGAACCGTGAACAGTATGGTGATGAGCCTTTGTTTAAAGGAAGGTTTTTTGACTCGCGGCCTACAGATATGACCGAGGGTAAAAAAGTGTACCGTAAAGATGGCGACAGATATGTCGTTGCGAAGCGTACCTCGGATTATACTTATGATAAGGAGACCCTTTTTCCAAGGATTTATTCGGAGAAAAACGGTCACCCGACTTATTATAGAGACTATTTGGGCTTAGGGCCTAATGATTCCCCGACTTTTGCAGACAATCTGAAATTCTTTTTTGGTTATCAAGTTGGGCATATGTATGGCCGTTATTTCCTTTGGAATTTTGCTGGTCGTCAAAATGACCAACAGGGACAAGGTGGTAATACAGAAGGCAACTGGATAAGCGGGATTAAACCGATTGATAATCTGTTGTGGGGAGGGCAGGACGCATTGCCCACATCTGCAAAAACCGATCCATCGCGCAATACTTATTTCTTCCTGCCATTAATTATAGGACTGATAGGTGCTTTTTGGCATTTCAATCGCAGGCAACGTGATGCCGGTGTGGTAGGCTTGTTGTTTTTCTTTACAGGGCTGGCTATTGTCTTGTACCTTAATCAGACACCAATGCAGCCCCGGGAAAGGGATTATGCCTATGCAGGCTCTTTCTATGCTTTTGCTATCTGGATAGGTTTGGGCGTATTGGCTATTGCTGATTTCTTGATGTCCAACAAAGTGAACGCAAAAACAGCGGGATTAGTAGCTACCGCGGCAGGTGTATTGGCTGGTCCGGTTATCTTGATCGCGCAGAACTATGATGACCATAACCGTTCGGAGAAATCTTTGGCGCTGGATATGGCGAAGAACTATCTGGAATCTTGTGCGCCGAATGCTATTCTTTTCAGCTACGGTGATAACGATACGTATCCTTTATGGTATGCGCAAGAGGTTGAAGGTTTCCGTACGGATGTGCGTGTGGTGAACCTGAGTTTGCTGAGCGCGGATTGGTACATGCGACAGATGATGGAAAAAGTGAATGATGCAGATGCCTTGCCGATCAATATCGACCCTCAGTTGATTAAAGACGGTGTGCGTGATGTGATTTATTACAATGACTACAATATCCCAGGTTATGTACCTGTAGAGGATTTGTTGAAAGTTATGCTTTCGGACAATCCGCAGAACAAAGCACAATTGCAAAATGGTGAATTTGTCAATATTCTTCCAACACAAAAAATGGAACTTGCGGTAAACAAGGAAGCGGTTATTGCCAATAACGTGGTACCAAAAGATTGGGAAGCTAATATTGTGGACACGATGCGCTGGACGTATAACCAGCGTTATGTCAGCCGTGCAGAATTGTCCATGTTATCTATTCTGGCAAATAATAATTGGAAGCGTCCGGTTTATTTCACGATTACGACACCAGAAGATAACTATATGGGCTTAGATCGTTTTATGGTTAGTGAAGGTTTTGCTTATCGTTTGATGCCTGTTGATTTTGGTTTGGAGGAAGGCGACCCGAGTGCTATTGAAAATGTTGACCAGATCTATGACAACATTATGAACAAGTTCTCTTGGGGCAATATAGGAAAAGCATCTTATATTGATCCGGATTCTTACCGCTATATCAGTATGTATGTCGGCAGTATCTTTGGCCAGACTGCACAGCAATTATTATCTGCCGGAGAGCAGGAGAAGGTAAAAAATCTGGTGAATAATGCATACGAGAATATGCCTAAAAGAGCTTTCTTGATGTCGGAAGTCATGAGCTACGTATCTCTGGTGGATGCTATGTACAAAGTAGGTGAGGTAGACAAGGCCAATGAGATTGTGGGACGTAACCTGAAATTCATCCGCGAAAATATGGTATATTATGAAGCCATCGCAGAAACCAAAACCAATCTGGAACTCCGCAATATGCGTTTCGGTTTGGCATCCATACAACGTTACAAGCAAGTCTTGGATGAAACCAGTCAAGAAGCTTTGAAAAAAGAAGTGAACGACTTGTTCAATGTATATAGACATTATTTTGAAGCTGCTGGTCAGTAATATTGTTATACTTCCGGAGTCCTCATGACTTCGGAAGTATAATTTTCCTCTTCGGAAGTATAAAAAAATACCCTATTTTTGCTTAAACATTCCCATCATGAAGCAATCGAATTTATTAGAAGGAGCTAAGTTTCAGATAACAATCAAACGTCTTTGTCAACAACTGATTGAAAATCATGGTGATTTTTCTGATGCGGTTTTGATCGGTATCCAACCAAGGGGTACTTATTTAGCCAAACGTATCCAAAAGGAAATCAAATCTATAACAGGAGTGGAGGTGCAACTGGGGATTTTGGATATTACCTTTTATCGGGATGATTTTCGTATGAAAGGATCCAGCCCATTAGCCGCCAACAGTACCCAGATTGATTTTATGGTGGACGGGAAATCGGTAATTTTGATTGATGATGTACTTTGGACAGGTCGAACTATCCGCTCGGCAATGGACGCTATGCAAGCGTTTGGGCGTTCGGGCAAGATGGAATTGATGGTGCTGGTAGACCGTCGGTTTTCCAGACAGATTCCTATCCAGCCAGACTATATTGGTATACAGGTTGACTCCATCGACTCGCAGAAAGTAATTGTTAGCTGGGAAGAAGTGGACGGAGTCGATAGTATCGAATTGGTGACAGAAAAACAATAAGGACGATAGAAAATTAAAAACAACATGTCTACAACAACGCAACAGCTAAGTACGCGACATTTGTTGGGTATCAAAGACCTAAACGAAAACGATATTCAACTCATATTGGACACAGCTTCCAATTTTAAGGAAGTGCTTAATCGTCCAATCAAAAAAGTTCCATCCTTGCGCGATATTACTATTGCCAATGTTTTCTTTGAAAACTCTACCCGTACACGCCTTTCTTTTGAACTAGCTGAAAAACGCTTATCTGCCGATACGATTAATTTCGCCGCATCGTCATCATCTGTTAGTAAAGGAGAAACCCTGATTGATACGGTCAATAATATTCTAGCGATGAAAGTGGATATGATTGTGATGCGTCATCCGTATGCAGGAGCAGGGGTGTTCTTGAGCAAACATGTGGATGCACAGATTGTCAATGCCGGGGATGGTGCACACGAACATCCTACACAGGCGTTGTTGGATTCGTTCTCTATCCGCGAGCGTTTTGGTGATGTAGCTGGACGTAAGGTAGCTATAATTGGAGATATTTTGCACTCTCGCGTAGCGTTATCCAATATCTTATGCCTACAAAAACAAGGTGCAGAAGTTATGGTATGCGGACCAACGACATTGATTCCGAAGTATATTACCTCGCTCGGTGTTAAAGTAGAACACGATTTGATGAAAGCTTTGAACTGGTGTGATGTCGCGAATATGTTGCGTATTCAGTTGGAGCGCCAAGATATTGCTTATTTCCCATCCCTGCGCGAATATTCCATGTTGTACGGACTGAATAAACAGATATTGGATTCACTGGATAAAGAAATCACGATTATGCATCCGGGGCCAATCAACCGTGGTGTGGAGATCACCTCTGACGTAGCTGATAGCAAACATGCAATTATCCTTGATCAAGTCGAGAATGGTGTTGCAGTACGTATGGCAGTGTTATACTTGTTGGCTGGACAACGCGGATAATCTGTTTTAAACGATTCTTCTTGTTTATAGTCTTAATTAAAAATACCTTATCTTTGGTTGGGTAGGAATTAAATATTAGCGATATGGGAGCAACAGTAAAGAAAATAGAAAAGAAAAAAGCTATACAATCAGCAGTAAAAACAGAGGAGAAAGCGCCTGCAAAAAGAATATCTAAAACCTGGGAGGCTGTTTTGAAATATAAAAATGATCCAGGTATTGAAATCGTAGATATGAGAGCTGTTTTGAAATAGTACGGCATGGCGCGTTATCTGTTAGATACGAATATTTTGATGTTTTTAATGTCATCGGAATTGGATGATATTTCTTCTGATGTTAAGAGTTTGATGGAAGATTATAATAATCGGTTATATGTCAGTTCTATTTCGGTTACAGAACTTTTGCAACTCTATCGTATTGGCAAGATTAAAGCTAAAAAATATAAAACCTCTACAGAACTGCAGGAAGCTATCGAAAAAGACTACTTTATAGAAATCCTCCCATTCGCAAAAGAGCATACCAAGACACTGGAAGGGCTCCGTATCTCTAAAAATCACAATGACCCTTTTGACCATGCAATCATCTCGCATGCGATTACCGATAAACTTATCCTCATTTCCTCTGACCGAAAGTTTGAAGACTATACAGCACACAAGCTAAATTTTGTGTTTAATAATAGGCGATAACCCGTGTACACGGGAGTTGCGTATAGCTTTTAAACTTCTGGCTTCCTTTTCTTATAGATCCGAGCGACACGATCGAACCAGTTCTACCTCGTATTCGTTTAAGCGATAGCGGTAACGAGTACGTACTACGACGGTTGCATTAGAAATGCAAAAGGAGAATGTGAGCTTGAATCCTCGGACGGGCGGGGACGAGAAAGTTCCAAGCTAAAAGAGAAGCAGACACTTCATATTGTTACTCTCCAAACGTTAATAAATGTGAAAATACGGGTGACAAAACCACCCCAGGCATATTTTTTGGACGATATACGCGTTATAAAGACGGTTATTAACAGATGTTAACAACTTTTGCGGAAAACTTGGTACTTTACTGTTAATTTAGTATGCTGAATATAGTGTCATTCAGAAGGAATGTACTATAGGGGTAATTTTGATATTTTTCATTAGAATAAATTGTTTTTCAAAGACAATGACACTTGCGTGAACGGGGTTAATCCTGCTTTTGCAGATAAGCACGCACAAGTTCATTTTTTACTTAATATTAAGTATGTATAAAAAAATCTATGGTGTAGGGGTTGCGTTGGGTATGATGAGTACCGCTTCATTTGCCCAGCAGACAGCTTGGCAAGATATCAACAACGCATATAAGACTGGTATGGAGTTGTTCGAACGAGGGAAATATAGTTCGGCAGCAAAGCAGTTTGACAAGGTGGAAGACATCCGGACAAAATCCAGTTTACAACTGGATGAGACGGCTGAGTTGACCATGCT
>Ga0079224_100000536_pt1 | contig 37644 bp, 39 predicted proteins | sample Stecom2015_FD_80414 | JGI IMG/M metagenome (GOLD analysis project Ga0079224, IMG submission 80414) | Agricultural soil microbial communities from Utah to study Nitrogen management - Steer compost 2015 | ecosystem: Environmental > Terrestrial > Soil > Agricultural land | place: USA: Utah... | reverse complement strand
GACCTGCCTGCCGGCGGCATCGGTCACCGTCGCCCCGGACGCAGTCTCGGGCATGACGAGTGCCGCACACAGTCCGATGCACAGTGCGAGGCTTGCCGGGCGCGCTGAAACCACCATCGCTGATGTTCCTACTTGTTCAGGATGAGCTTGCCCTGCCGTGTCAGCCGCAGGATGTAGCGGTCGCCGTTGTGGACGATCACCACCTGCCGGGCACTGCCGAACAGGGTCTGCGAGGAGATGGTCCGCTCCCGTGCCGGCGTCCTGGCGTGTTCGGGAGATTCCGTCGGCGTATCCGGATCGTCGTCCGTCACGTGATCCCGCTCTCTCTTGTCCCCGTTTCACGGTGTCCCGGCGGAGTTCCCTCCGTCGATATCTTGACTCTATTAGTCTGGATAAAATAGAAGGGCAAGCGTCCGGGTGACGGGGCAGTCCGCTGCCACCCGGAGCAAGCGAGCCAAAGGCCCCCGACGGTCGAGTAGCCAGCCGGCATCCGGTGCGATGCCCACAGCGCAACCGATCGGAAGGGGCAGCATGTCACGGTTCAACGCTTTTCCATACGCACTGATGTCGACGAGCCTCGCGGCCCTGCTGGCCGTCGGCGCACCGGCGGCCGCGCATGATGCGGCGCCGGGGCAGTCGGTCGTGCTCGACGAGATCACGGTGGTCCCGCTGCGGACGCCGGAAACCGCCACCGAGGCGCTGGCCGGCGTCTCGGTGGTCGGCCGGGAGACGATCGAGATGCGGCAGCCGTCGAACGCCGCCGAGGTGTTCTTCGGCGTTCCCGGCGTTTCGGTGCAGCAGGACGGCAGCCGCACCTCGTCGTCGGTCAACATCCGCGGCCTCGAGGATTTCGGCCGGGTGGCGGTGATCGTCGATGGCGCGCGCAACAACTTCCAGCGCTCCAAGCACGGCACCCAGTCGGTGTTCTGGATCGAACCGGAGATGCTGAAGTCGGTGACCGTCGTCCGCGGCCCCGTCGCCAACACCTACGGGTCGGGCGCGATCGGCGGCGTGGTGGTGTTCGAGACCCTGAGCGCCGACGACTTCCTCGATCCCGGCCGAGCCTTCGGCAGCGAGTTCAAGACCCGCTACGAGACCAACGGCGACGGCTTTCTCGGCAGTGCCGCGGCCGCCGGGCGCATCGGCGAGCACATCGGGGTGATCGGCAACATCCTCTATCGGACCCGCGACGACTACCGGGCCGGCAACGGCGACAGGGTCGACGGGTCCGGCTACGACGTCGTCGCCGGCTACGGCAAGGCGACGGTGCGGCCGGCGCCGTTCCACGAGGCGGAGATCGGCTGGATCGCCAACGACACCGAGTGGCTGGAGAGCTTCAGCGGCGTCGAGCGCGACAGCGAGGTGCGCAACGACATCGTATCCGGCAAGTGGACCTACAACGATCCCTCCGATCCGTGGATCGACCTGCACATCGGCGGCTACCTCAACAGCACCGAGCAGCGGCAGGTGCGCAAGACGCCGAGCCCGTTCGAACCCGCCGGCAGCGTGCGCAGCTTCGATCTCGTCACCACCGGCTTCGACGTCTTCAACACGTCGCGGTTCGCCACCGGGGCGCTGTCGCACACGGTCACCTACGGCGGCGACTTCTTCCACGACGACGTCAAGGTCCGCGACCCGGCAGGCTTCGCGGGTGCCTTCACGCCGAGCGGCAAGCGGGAAGCCTACGGCGCCTACATCCAGGATCAGGTCGCCTTTTCCGACTGGCTCGAGATCATAGGCGCGCTGCGCTACGACGGGTTCGAGCTCGAAGGCGGCGGGTTCGACTCCTCCGGCGACCGGGTGTCGCCGCGGATCACCGTCGGCGTGAAACCGTTCGAACAGACCATAGCCCAGGGGCTTCAGTTCTACGGCACCTATGCCGAGGGCTACCGGGCGCCGAGCGTCAGCGAGACGCTGATCTCGGGCACCCATCCGGCGCCGGCGCCGTTCCCGCTGCTGCCGAACCCGAACCTCAAGCCGGAAACCGCCCACACAGTCGAACTCGGCATCAACTATGCCCGCGACGGACTCGTCACGCCGACCGACGCGCTGCGCGTCAAGGCGGCGGTGTTCCGCAACACCGTGGACGACTACATCGACCAGGTGACCATCACCCCGCCCGATCCCTGCGCGCTCGGCTCACCGATGTTCTTCTGCGTCCAGTACCAGAACATCGCCGAGGCGGAGATCCAGGGCTTCGAGTTCGAAAGCGTCTACGACACCGGCTGGATGTTCGCCGGCCTGTCGGCGCACGTGATCGAGGGCGAGAACGTCGAGACCGGCGATCGGCTGGCGTCGATCCCCGCCTACCAGGTGACCGGCCGGCTGGGGTTCCGGTTCCTCGACCAGCGGCTGACGGTCGGCGGCGAGGTCCAGGAGGTGATCGCACCCGACAAGCTGCCGCCGGGCTTTCCGCCGCCGGGGTTGAGCGCGTCGCTCTATGACGACTACACCCTGGTCAACCTGTTCGCCGCTTTCGAGGTCAACGACAACCTGCGCCTCGACGCGCGGATCAACAACCTGTTCGACGAGGCGCACGGCAACCTTCTGAACGCGGTCTACGGTGCCAGCGCCTACGAGGAAGGTTTCAACGCCAAGCTCGCCGCCACGCTGCGGTTCTGACGCAACCGGTGCAGGAAAGGGTAGCCGCGTGACGACATCGAGACCCGCCCGCCGCGACCATGCCGCCGATGGCCCACGGAGCAAATTCGGCCAGCGGTTGCCGGGAATGCTCGCGGCCGCCACCGCCGCGCTGCTGATCGCCGCCGGGGCGCCGGGCGGTGCGGTCGCGGAGCCGGTCATCGGCGCCGAACTGAACACGCTGGCGACGGTCGACGGCAACTGCCGGATGACCATCGTGATGACCAACGGGCTCGACACGGCAGTCGACAAGCTGACGCTCGAGACGGTGCTGTTCGACGCCGACGGGACCGTGATCCGCTTCCTCCTGCTCGCCGCGCGGCCGCTGCCGGCGAGGCGGATGCGGGTGCAGCAGTTCGACGTCGACCGGCTCGCCTGTGAAGAGATCGGCCGCGTCCTCCTCAACGACGTGACGGCGTGCGCGGGCACGGGCCTCGATCCGCAACGGTGCCTCGGCCTTGTCGTGCCGTCGAGCCGGGCCAGGGTTTCCTTCGACGCCGGCGTGCCGGCAGCAGATCAGGACTAGCGGAGCGAACATGGAACCGGTTGCACAGCTGTCTCAAGACGTCCCCGCCACCGCAGCCTCGCTGCCGGAGGCCATGCTGTCGGCGGTCACGTCGCTGGTCACTCTCGGCGGCCCGGTGGTCGCGATCCTGCTCGCGATGTCGGTGTTCGCGGCGGCGATCGTGATCGTGAAGCTGTGGCAGTTCGCATCGCTCGGCCGCGGCGACAGGGCGCGAACGGAGGCAAGCGTCGCCCGGTGGCGGGCCGGCGACGGCCGCGCCGCCATCGCCAGGCTCGATGCCGGCGGCGGGCCGCTGTCCCGCGTCGTCGGCACGGCCATGGCCGGGCTGCTCGAGGGGCGCCCGGAGGCGCATGTCCGCGAGCAGACCGAGCAGCTGGCGGCGGAGGAGCTCGCCGGCCTGCGGACCTATCTGCGCGGCCTCCAGGCGGTGGCGCAGGCAGCACCCCTGCTCGGGCTGTTCGGCACCGTGATCGGGATGATCGACGCGTTCCGGGTGCTCGAGGCGAGCGGCGGCGACGTCAATCCGGCCGGTCTCGCCGGCGGCATCTGGGTGGCGCTGCTCACCACCGCGGTCGGCCTCGTGGTGGCGATTCCGTGTTCGCTGGTGCTGGCCTGGTTCGACGGCCGGGTGGCCCTGGTACGGCGGCACATGGAGCGGCTGGCCACGGAGGTGCTGACCCATCCGCCGGTGCCGGCGCGTGTGGTGCAGCCCCATCCGGTGGCGGCGCCGCGCCGGCCGCATGTCGCGGACGCCGTCCATGCGCATTGACGTGGAATCGGGACGGCGGCGGACCGTGGGGCTGACGCCGCTCATCGACGTGGTGTTCCTGCTGCTCCTGTTCTTCATGCTGGCGTCGCGGTTCTCCAGTCACGGCGCGATCCCGATCGGCCTCGGCGGCCATGGCGCCGGGGCGGCGGAGCCGGCCGCGATGGTGCTGGTGACGGTGGCCGGGGACGGCCGCTATCTCGTCAACGGGCGCGAGACGCCGCTGGGTGCGATGGCCGACGCGCTGCGCGCAACGGCGGACGGCGAGGCCCGGCGGGTGGTCGTGCAGCCGAGGCCCGAGGCAACCGTCCAGGACATCGTCAGCGGGCTGGAAGCCGCCGCCGCCGCCGGGGTGGGCGACGTGGTGCTGATGCGCTGAGGGGCAGGGCACGATGCGGATCGAACAGGAGCAGCCGGCGGCAAGGGGGGAAAACATCATCCCGCTGATCAACGTCGTCTTCCTGCTGCTGGTGTTCTTCCTGCTGGTGGGAACGCTGGCGCCGACGCCCGATCTCGACGTCGATCTTCCCGACACGTCGGCGGCTGCCGCCATCCGGCCGCCGGGCGAGGGCCTCTACGTCGCCGGCCCGCGGGCCCTGTCGTACCGGGGAACGATGGTCGAGGCGGCGCAGCTCGGCGCGGTCGTCGGCCGCGACGCCGCGCGGTACGAAACCGAGCCGCTCAAGGTGCTCATCGACCATGCCCTGAAGGCGGCCGACATCGCGCCGGTCCTGCAGGCGCTGGCCGAGGCCGGCGTCAGGCGCATCGACGTGGTGACGACAAGGCACAGGCCGTGACGGGGATCGGGGCGCGTCACTGGATGGTTGCGTTTGGCCTCGCCGTCGCGGGCCACGCGGCGGTGATTGCCATCGCGGCGCCGCGACCCGATGGCGCCGACGGCGAGCGGGCCGCGGGAACGCCCGATGTGGTGTGGGGCCTGCCGGTGGCGGCGATCGCCGACGACGTGACGGCGTTGCAGCCGGGGGAGCAGGATCCTGCGACCGTCCCGCCGTCCGGGGTCGAGGTTGCGGAGGCGGTCCCGCCGCCCGATGCAGGGGCAGAGATCGTAACCGAAGCAATCGACCCGTCGGAGATGGCGGTTGCGGAGGCGATCAGGCCACCGGAGGCGGCGCCGGCCGCCGCGTCGACCGAAACGCCGGCGCTGGATACAGACGCGGTGGACGAAGTTGGCGCCGCCGCGGTGGCGACCGCCAGGGACATCACGCCGCCGCTGCCGCGGCCGCGCCCGCAACGGGTGAAACGGGCGCCGGCGCAACGGACGGTCGCGGCGCCTGCCACCGACCCGAAGGCGGACCGCCGCGACCGTGGGGTTGCTCGCGGCGCTGCCGCCCCGGCCGGCCGCCAGGCGGGCGACGGCGGCAAGCGCCGGGAGCACGGCGGCAGTTCGGATTTCGCGTCCTATTCGGGTCGTGTCGCCGCCCACCTGCAGCGCCACAAGCGCTATCCGCGCGCGGCCGCCCGCCAGCGAATCGGCGGCATCGCCACGCTGACGTTCACCATCGAGCGCGGCGGTGCGGTACAATCGGTCCGGCTCAGCCGCGGCTCGGGGCATGTGCCGCTCGATACCGAGGCGCTGGCCATGGTCCGCCGCGCCGCACCGTTTCCGCCGATCCCGCCGGACCTCGCCCGGTCCACCATGACGTTCACGGTCCCGGTGCGGTTTGCACCGGAATGACCGTTCCACCCGTTTCCCGCGTTCAACCAGGAGAAGAAGGAGAGGCAGTGATGTTCATCGCAATGAACCGGTTCAAGGTGAACCGTGGCTCGGAAGCCGCATTCGAGAAGGTCTGGAAGGATCGCGACAGCCGTCTCAGGGAGATGACGGGCTTCGTCGAGTTCCATCTCCTGAGAGGCCCGGAGAACGGGGACCACACGCTGTATGCGTCGCACACGACATGGCGGTCGCGTGCCGATTTCGAGAACTGGACCCGGTCCGAGGCCTTCCGCGAGGCACACAGGAACGCCGGCAGCAACGGGTCGCTGTATGCCGGACATCCCAATTTCGAGGGGTTCGAAACCGTCCAGACGCTGACCCTCGCCGACGACTAAGGCCGCAAGAACTACGATCTGGCGTTCCATTGCGCGACCGTCCGCCTCGAACCGATGAACGACGCGCAGCCTTGCATCGGCGGGCGGCCGCCCGCGGGCAGCCGGCGGCGGCCAGAAGGGCGGCGCCCTGTGGGCACGCGGACGTATCCTCACTCCACTGCCGTCCCCGATTCGCCGGGAACGGAACGTGGCAGACGGACTTCTTGTCGGACGGACCCGGACGGCCTCCTCTGGAAACGGCGGGCAGGTATGCTACCAACGAACGGTCGCGGGAAATTCGTTCCCGCATCAAGGCAACAGCGTTCCGGAGCGCAACATCATGTCACGAAGCACGATTCCGTTTGCTCCGCCGGCCAGGCTGGAGGGCGACCTGAAACGGGTCCTTGTCTACTGGGATGGGCTCAAGCGGGCGGAGAACCGGATGCCGTTCTGGGACGATGTCGCAATTTCGGCCCTGCCGGACCTCGCCGGGCGGCTGATGCTGATCGACGTGTTCGACAAGCCGGAGCGGTTCCGGATGAACACGATCGGCGACGAGATCACCGAATGTTACGGCGAGGCGGTGAGCGGCGTGTTCGCGGACGAACTGGCGCACCGCTCCCCGTACCATTTCCTTCGCGCCCAGTGCAGTGCCGCAGTCGAGGCCGGCAGCCCGACCTACTACGCGCACACCGGCGAGCCGGCGCAGACCGACGACCGTGCCTATGCGCGGCTGCTCCTGCCGATGTGGGGCAACGGCCGCGTCGGCATGCTGCTCGGAGGGGTGGCCTGGCGCTAGCCCGCGAGCGCAGGGCGGGACCCTGATGAGCCTGATCGCCACATTGACCCTGAACCCCGCGGTCGATCTTTCGATGAGCGTCGACCGCGTCGTGCCGCACGACAAGCTCAGGGTGACGGACGTGGTACGGGATCCCGGGGGCGGCGGCATCAACGTGGCGCGGGTCATCCACAGGCTCGGCGGTGCCGTCACCGCCGTCTATGCCGCCGGCGGTCCGATGGGCGATCTGCTGCAGTGCCTGATCGAGCGAGAGGGGCTTTGCGGCGACCGGGTGTCCACCGCCGAATGGACGCGCGAAAGCATTACCGCAGACGAGCGGTCGACCGGCAAGCAGTATCGTTTCGTGCTGCCGGGGCCGCATCTCGGCGAGGACGAGTGGAGCGCCTGCCTCGACCGGCTGTCGCGGTTGACCCCGCCGCCAGCCTACGTCGTCGCCAGCGGCAGCCTGCCGCCGGGGGTTCCGGACGACTTCCATGTCGTGGTGGGCGATCTCGCCCGGCGGATCGGCGCCCGGTTCGTGCTCGATACGTCGGGCGCAGCGCTGAAGGCGGGCCTCGATGGCGGCGTCTTCCTCGCCAAGCCCAACCTGCGCGAGATGCGCGAGCTGACCGGCCGGGAGCTCACTGACGAACCGTCGCGGGTCGCCGCCGTGCGCGAGTTGCTCGACGCCGGCCGGGCGCAGGCGATCGCGCTGACGCTCGGGCCCGAAGGAGGGATCCTGGTGACGACCGAGGGCGCATGGCGGGCGGTGGCCCTGGCGGTAAAGCCGGTCAGCGCCGTCGGTGCCGGCGACAGCTTCGTTGGCGCCATGGTTCACAGGCTCAACGAGGGTTCCGGTTTCGAAGAGGCGTTCCGCTACGCGATGGCGGCAGGCGGGGCGGCACTCATCACACCGGGTACCGACCTCTGCCACGCCGACGACGTGGAGCGGTTCGCGCGCGAGGTGCGAGTGGAGCCGATCGTCTGAAGCCCGCCGGCGCCCTGTTGTCCCGCGGGAGGTCTCACCGGGCGCGCAGCCGCGCGCCCGCCTCGGCGATCGGCAGGATGACCCGGTAAAGCGATGGATCATCAGGGTTGGCGGTGATCCTGAACCCGAATTCGCGACACATCTGGATCATGCCCGTGTTCGCCCTGAGCACGTCGCCGTACAGCTGCTGAAGCCCCTCCGCCTCGGCATAGGCGATGAGGTGCTCCATCAGGACCCAGCCCAGCCCGCGGCCCTTCAGGTCACTGCGGACGATGATCGCATATTCCGCTTCTGTATAGTCGGGATCGGCGATGAGGCGGGCGACGCCGAGAAGCCTGTCGCCCGACTCGTCGAGCGCCACGAACGCCATTGCGCGGGCGTAATCGATCTGTGTGAAGCGGGCGATCATCCGGTGCGAGAACTGCCGTTTCGGCGCCAGGAAGCGGAACCGGATGTCCTCCGGAGACAGATTGTCGAAAAACTCGCCGTAGAGGCGCTCGTCGCTCGGGCGGATCGGCCGCAGGAACACGCGCTGGCCATGCAACGTCTCGCGCCATGCCTCCCAACGGCTTGGATAGGGGCGTATCGTCAGGCGCGGGTTCGGCCCGTGCTCGTCCACGTCCTGCGGCGCGATCAGCACCCGCGCGTCGAGCGCAATCACGCCGGCCTCGTCGGCGAGCAGCGGATTGATGTCGAGTTCCCGCAGCGCGGGGATGTCGATCACCAGCTGCGACACCCTCATCAGCGTCTCGACGATCGCATCGAGATCGGCCGCCGGCCGGTCGCGGTATCCCCTCATCAGGCGGTAGATCCGGGTCTCCTCGATCAGGTCGCGGGCGAGCTTCGCATCGAGCGGCGGCAGGCCGACCGCGCGGTCCTTCACGACCTCGGCCGACGTCCCGCCGGCGCCGAAGAGGATGGTTGGCCCGAAGAGGGGATCCTCCGAAAGCCCGACGATGAGTTCGTGGGCGCGGGGACGGCGGATCATCGGCTGGACGGTGACCCCCTCGAGCCGGGCGTCCGGCATCGCCCTGGGGATGTTCGCCAGCATGTCGGCAGCCGCGGCGGCGGCTTCGGCGGCCGAGGCCAGCCCCAATCTGACGCCGCCGACGTCGGACTTGTGGCTGATGTCGCGGGACAGGATCTTCACGACCACCGCGCCGGTGTCGGCCAGCAGTTCGGTGGCGATCCGTTCGACCTCCTCGACGTCGACGGCGATCTTCGTCGGCACCGTCGGAATGCCGTAGGCGGCAAGCAGCGCCTTCGACTCCGGCTCGGTGAGCAGGGCGCGGTCTTCCTGTTGCGCGGCCTCGAGAGCCGCGCGGCCGCGGTCGCTGTCAATGTCGGAGATTTCCGGTTCGCTCGGCGGGACCTGCGCGAGCGACTCCTGGAGGCGGGTGTGCTGCCACAGGTACTTGAAGCCGCGCACCGCATCGGCCGGGGATTCGTAGCTCGGGATGTCGGCGGCGGCGAACTTGCGGCGGGCGTCGACGGTTCCCTCGCCGCCGAGCCAGTTGCACAGGACCGGCGGGACGGCCCCGTCGAGGCGGCGCTGTTCCACCACGTCGATCACGGCTTCGGCGGCGGCGGTGGAGGAAATGAGTGCGGTCGGGCAGTTGATGACGACGATCGCCGAGGCGTCGCTGTCTTCCAGCAGGATCTCCAGCGCCGCCCGGTAGCGTTCGGGCGTGGCATCGCCGATGATGTCCACCGGATTGGCCCGCGACCAGGTTTTCGGCAGCACGGCGTCGAGCCGCTGCATGGCTTGTTCGCCGAGCGGGGCCAGGGTGCCGCCGCACGCGTCGAGGTGGTCGATGGCAAGCACGCCGGCGCCGCCGCCGTTGGTGAGGATGGCAAGGCTGTTGCCGTGGATGGGACTGACCCGCGTGAGCGTCTCGGCAGCGGTGAACAGTTCCTCCAGTTCGTGAACCCTGAGCAGGCCGGCCCGGCGAAATGCCGCGTCGGCAACGTCGTCGGCGCCGGCGAGCGCGCCGGTATGGGTCGCCGCCGCCCTGGCGGCGGCGCTGCTGCGGCCGGCCTTGACGACGACCACCGGCTTGGCGCGGGCGGCGGAGCGGGCCGCGGACATGAACTTGCGGGCTGTCGGGACGGTCTCCAGGTACAGCAGGATGGCGCGGGTGGAAATGTCGGCGGCAAAGAAGTCGAGCAGGTCGCCGACGTCGACATCCGCCATGTCGCCCATCGACACGACGGCAGAGAAGCCGATGTGCCGCGATGCCGCCCAGTCGAGCACCGCGCTCGCGAGGGCGCCCGACTGCGACAGGAACGCCAAGGGACCGGGTTGCGGCTTGATGTGGCCGAAGCTCGCATCGAGCCCGAGACGGGGTACCCAGACGCCGAGACTGTTGGGGCCAACGATCCTGAGGCAGGTGGGCCGGGACGCATCGAGAATCGCCTGCCGCGTCCGGCGATCGATCCCCGCGGTGATCACAACGACGGCGCGCGTACCCTTCGCGGCGAGTTCCTCGATCACGCCGGCCACCGTCGCCGGCGGCGTAGCGACGACGGCGAGCTCCGGGGCTTCCGGCAGATCCTCGATGCGGCGGTAGACCGTCTCGCCGGCAATGCGGCCGCCGCGTGGGTTGACCAGCCAGACCGGCCCGGTGAATCCGCCGCGGAGGAGATTGTCGGTGATCTTCCGGCCGACGGAGCCGGGTTGGGCGCCGGCGCCGACGAGGGCGACGGAGCCCGGTGCGAACAGGTGTTCCAGATTGCGCACGGTCATGATCCGGCCATCCGTCGTCGTTGATCCACGAGCGGAGTAAGGTGGGTGGACCGCAGTCCGTCAAGGCCCTGCGGCAGGGAGAGCATCGGCACCGGCCAGACGCGACGGTTGCCCGCCTGGCGAATTCTGCGCAGAGTGCGAAGGGGCGACGGCGAGAGCGGTTGACACCATCAAGCAACACGGCGTGAGCTCGCGGGAACGGGCAGGCAGCCGTCCGAACGGAGGGGTTCCATGAAGTTTTCGAGTGCCGTCACTCTCGTATTCTTCCTCTGGCCTGCGCTGGCCGCAGCGGACGACGAGGTCGCCGAACGCGGCCGTGCCCTGGCGGAGGAACATTGCGCGCGCTGCCATGCGATCGGCCGCGACGACAGCAGCCGGCTGCCGATTGCGCCGGCGTTCCGCGAACTGATGCAGCGATATCCGGCCGACTCGCTTGCCGAGGCACTGGCGGAAGGCATCGTGACGGGCCATCACCAGATGCCGGAATTCGAGTTCCCGCCGGATCAGATAGAGGCCCTCGTCCGTTACCTCGACACGCTCTGAACTGCCGGGAGGTCAAAGGCTTGAGGCAGCTGTCACATTGCGCGATCGCCGCAGCCTGCGTCGTGCTGTCCGCAGTGGCGGCACGGGCGGCCGGCGATCGGGAGAACGGTGCCGCCATCGCCGAGCGCTGGTGTGCGTCGTGCCACCTAATCGGTCCTGAACAGGAGAGCGCGGTCGAAGGAATTCCGAGCTTCATGGCAGTCGCCCGGGCCGCGGACCGCGATGCCGACGTGCTGGCGGGCTTCCTCGTCGATCCGCATCCGCCGATGCCGGACCTGTCGCTGACCCGGCAGGAGATCCAGGACGTGCTGGCCTATATCGCTAGCCTCCGGGATGCGGACGCGAACTGACAGACCGTGCGGCAGCCAGGCTGCGCCGCGACATCAATCCCGTAACCGTCGGTTTCACCCGAACCGGTTCACCGGCAGCTTGAGGTAATGGCGGCCGTCCGGCTCCGCCGGCGGCAGGCGGCCGCCGCTCAGGTTGACCTGCAGCGCCGCAAGCATCCTGAGCGGCAGCGGCAGGGTGGCGTCACGCTGGTTACGGCGCGCTATCCACTCTTCGCGGTCGGTGCCGTCCCTGACGTGGATGTTGGAAACGCGCTGCTCGGCGACCGTGGCCTCCCATTTCGGTTCGTCGCGACCCGGGGCGCCGTAGTCGTGGCCGACGAACAGCCTGGTGTCCGGCGGCAGTGACAGGATGGCCTGGATCGAGTCCCACAGGGTCCCCGCGTCGCCGCCGGGAAAGTCGGCGCGCGAGGTGCCTGCGTCGGGGTACATCAGCGTGTCGTGGACGAACGCGGCATCGCCGACGACGTAGGTGACGGAGGCAAGCGTGTGGCCGGGCGACAGCATTACCCGGCCCTCGAGGCTGCCGACCGCGAAGGTATCGCCGTCGGCGACCAGGCGATCGAAATCGCGGTCGGGATCGAACGCATGCGGCAGGTTGTAGATGTCGCTCCACAGGGCGGCGATGTCACGCACCCGTTCGCCGATGGCGGTCGGCGCCCCCGTCCGCTCGCGCAACTGCGCCGCCGCCATGAAGTGATCGGCATGGGGATGGGTGTCGAGCACGAGGTCGACCGACAGTCCCTGCTCGGCGACGATCCCCAGCACCTGCTCGATGCTGCCGGTATCGGTGCGGCAGCTGCGCGGATCGAAGTTCCACACCACGTCGATCAGCGCTGCCCGCCGTGTTTCAGGGTCGGCGCAGATGTACTGGATCGAGCCGGTGTCCGGCTCGTAGATGCCCCATACGTCGGGGCTGCCGGTCCCGCGCGACGGCGAGAACCGGACAACCCGTTCCCCAAGCAGGCCGGTCATCGGTTGCCCCTTGTCTTGCTGCATCCTCCCGCGTCCGGATGCGGCTGAGCCCGTGCCGCCGGGTCATCCGGCGCCGCACGCGGTCCCGGGCGGGTGCCGTTCCGGACCCGGACCAAGTCTGATGCCACGCCATGCCGCGCGCAAGTCCCGCATGTTGCAGGAATCGTCCGGCAGTTTGTCGTGGCGCAACGTCGGGCGGACCGGACAAGCCCATGTTGAGGCCGAGATACCGGCGTACGGGAGCGCCAGCCATGCAGACCGTGTCGCACACTGCCAACACCGTGCGGACAGGGGCCGGACCGGGTCGGGCCCGCACCTCGATCGGACCTGCGGTTCTCAGCGTCGGCTTCCGCCCGTTCTTCCTCCTGGCCGCGGCGTGGGCGGTGGTCGCCGTTCCGCTGTGGCTCCTGCTGTTCGGCGGCGGAGCGGCGTTGCCGACCGCGTTCGATCCGGTGCTGTGGCACGGCCACGAGATGCTGTTCGGGTTCGTCCAGGCGGCGGTTGCCGGCTTCCTGCTCACCGCGATTCCGAACTGGACCGGGCGCCTGCCGCTGCAGGGCTGGCGGCTGGCGCTGCTCGCGCTCCTGTTCGTCGCCGGCCGGCTCACAGTGACCTGCTCGCAGGAACTCGGCGCGGTCGCCGCGGTCATCGATGTGGCGTTTCCGGCGGTGCTGTTCGTGGCCGTCGCCCGTGAGATCGTCGCCGGCCGCAACTGGCGCAACGCGCCGGTGCTTGCCGCCATTGCGCTTTTCGGTACCGCCAACGGGCTGACCCATCTCGATGCGCTGGGGCTTGCGGCCACCGGGCCGTTGGGCCTCCGCCTCGGGGTGGCGACCATCATCGCGATGATCGGGCTGGTCGGCGGGCGGGTCATTCCGAGCTTCACCCGCAACTGGCTGGTCAAGCGCGAGAGCGCCGCATTGCCGGTGCCGTTCGGGCGGGTCGACGTCGCCGTGATGGCGACGACCGTGGCCGCGCTCGCAGCCTGGGTGTTCGCCTCCGGCTCGGCGGCCGTCGGGCCGCTTCTCGCCATCGCCGCGGTTCTCAACTTCGTCCGACTGGCGCGGTGGCAGGGTCATCGCACCGGCGCGGAACCGCTGGTGTGGGTGCTGCATCTCGGCTACCTCTGGGTACCGGTCGGCATCGCCCTCCTGGCGGCAGCGGCACTCACCGGCGCAATCCCCGAATCGTCCGGGTTGCATGCGCTCACCAGCGGCGCCATGGCGACCATGGTGCTCGCCATATCCACCCGCGCCACGCTGGGACACACCGGGCGCACCCTCCACGCCGGGCCGGCGACAATGCTGATCTACGTGCTGGCGACGGTAGCCGCGGTAGTACGGGTCGGAGCGGGGTTCTGGACCGAGCACTACCTGTCGGCCCTGACCGTTGCCGGGTTCGCCTGGACGGGGGCGTTCGGACTGTTCCTGCTGGTCTACGGCCCGATGCTGCTCACGCCGCGGCCGATGGCAGCGGCCTGTGATCAGGCTCCTTCGGCACCCTAGGCAGGCCGCGGACTCAATGTGCCTCGCCGGACAGATCCTCGGCAATGGCGGCAAGGGCATGCGGCTGGACGATCGTCACCTTCTGGCGGCGGCTGGCGACGATCCCGGCCGCCTCCCATTCGGACAGCGTCCGGCTCACCGTGTGCAGGGTCGTGCCGGTCATCTCGGCGAGATCCTGGCGCGTCAGAGGGAAGTCGATCTCGATGCCTTCCGGGGTCCGCCGGCCGGCCTGGAGCACCAGCCGGCCCAGCGCATGGGCGATCCGGCGATCGACGCGCTCGGTCTGCATCTCCTTGAGGCGGGTCTGCAGTTCCACCATCCGGCCGCCCATGATCCGCATCGCCTTCATCGCGATTTCCGGGTAGCGGGCGGCAAGCTCGGCAATGCGGGGCCGGCTCCATGACAGGAGCCAGGTGTCCTCGATGGCGGTCGCCGTCGCCGGATAGGGAACGCCGCCGCACACCGCGACGCAGCCGGCGATCTCGCGCGGGCCGAGATAGCGGATGATCACCTGGCGGCCGTCGGGCGCGGTCTGGCTCACCTTGATCCGGCCGGCCAGGATGAGATGAAACGACTCGGCCGGATCGCCCTGCCGGAACAGCGTTTCGCCCTTGCGGCGGGTATCGCGCCGGGCGAGCTCCAGCGCCAGCTCGAAGCCGTCGTCGGACAGCCCCTTGAAGATCGGCACGTCCGCCTTCAAGGCCGCCTGGATGTCCCGTTTCGGCAGATGTTCCATGCTGTTCATATGCGTCAGATGCACCGGCCTGTCGAGGCAGCAGCATGATGCACCGCCGGGCGCCGGCCGGGAAGCGGACGTTCGGTCGCCGGCGGGGACCCCTCCGACACGCGTTTTACGTACGCCGGTGCGCCGTGGCCCGGTGCCTATTGCGGGGTGTTCAGCTCGCGGTCTCGTTCTGCAGCGCGCGGATCCGTTCCGCAAGCGACTGCATGCGCGCGCTCATCGGCCGCTTCTTCGGCTGCCGGGACGGCTTGGCGTCGTCGTCGGCGGCGACGTCGGGCTGGCTGTTCCGGCCGGAGAACAACGCCACCAGTCCGCGGCCGTTGGCCCGGTCGGGAGAGGTGCCGTCGGCGGCTGGCTGCCCGGCAGCCGTTTCGATCTGGTCGCTCAGCGCCTTGAGCGGCCCGATCTGGCTCTGCCAGCTCTTGTCCAGGAGATCGATCTCGCTGCGCAGCTTGCCGGCTTCGTCCTGGGCCTCGTGAATGCGTACCGTCACCCTGCCGCGATCGGCTTCCAGCGCCTCGAGCCGCGACCGGGCCGCCTCGGCCTGCGCCGCCGGCAGGCTGCCCGCTCCGGCAAGCCTGCCCGTGATGTCGTCGATCTCGGCCTGCAGCGCGGTCATCTCCGCCCGGCTCTGCTCGATCTCGCGGACCAGCCGGCTCAACCGCCGCAGCCGGTCGGCCAGCTGTTTCTGCGTATCGTGCACGGGTGCGGCGGCCGCGGCCTCGGCCGCATCCTGGGTCGCGAGGTGACCCTTGAGCTTCTCGATTTCCAGGTCGCGTTCGCGGATCGTCCGCTGGGCCGCCTCGATCGCCTGGTTGCGGGCGGCGAGCGTCGTCTCGAGCGCGGCAATCCGCTCGGCCCGGGCGGCAACCTCCTTCTCCAGGGCCTCGACGTTGCGGGTCAGCGTGTCGATTTCGGCCTCGCGTTCCGCATACTGCGCCTCGCGCTTCTCGGCCTCGGCGACCAGTTCGCCGATCCGCCGGTTGGCGCGGGTCAGCTCGACCGCCTGGGCGGTGAGCTTTTCCTTGAGGTCATCGACCTTGAGTTCGAGCTTGCGGATGGCGAGCGCATGTTCGGCGCGCAGCTGGTCGCGCTCGGCCTGGGCCTCGACAAGCGATGTCGGAATGCGCTTCTGCAGGCGCCTGGCAGTGACGCTGGCGGCCCGGCGCCAGATGAGCGGCGCGATCAGGAACGCTATGAGGCTCGCCGTCAGGAACCCCAGAGCCACCAGCATGAGGCTCAGGATCATGTCCTACTTCCACTCACCAGACACCGTGGGCGGTGCCACAGCAGTATCGATGCCAACCGCGGACACCGGCCGTCGGATTCCAACCGGCGCCGCTGGCAGCCTCCGGATCGGCCGGTTCACGCTGCGGATGGTCAACGCAGGATTAGGTAGTGGAAGCCGGTGTCCGGCGCAACCGGTAAACCCGAAGGTGTCCGACAACGCCGGCCGTGCAGCAGTGTTCCGGCTGCCGCGCCAAGCCGTCGAAATGACCCTGAAAACGGCTCAGAACGGGTTCCAGGTCGGTTCCGGCGTGTACTTGAGGTAGCCGATGTTGGCACCCAGCCGCCAGCCGAGCCCGGTGCGGATCGGCGCCACGCGCAGGACGTCGTTCTGCCCGAAGCTGAGGCCGAACCCGCCCACCACGTAGGCCGTGCCCTCGACGCCGGTGAACCGGTCGAAGATCTGGTCGACGGCGCTCATGTTGTACACCAGCGTCATCGTGCGCGCCCCGTTGCCGCCAATGTCGAAGCCGAGCGACGGGCCCTGCCAGTAGACCTTGCGGGTGACGCCGGACTTCATGTAGAGCGTGCCCTCCCCGTAGCGGAGGCCGCCGAAGAAGGCGCCCGAACCCTCCTCGCCGATGATGTAGGCCGAGGGCCGGCCGGCCCGCTGGAAGACGTACTCGACGGCCTGAGCCAGCCCCGCCGTCGTCGCACCGAAGAAGTGGTGGCCGGCATCGATGATCTCCTCCATCGAATAGGTATCGACGGGCCGGTAATCGGACTCGACCGTGTGGTCCGGGTCCACGGCGGCGGTGCGCTGGGTGGCGTAGGGCCCGGCCTGCGAATCCGCACGGGCGGCCGGCGCCAGTGCGCAGGCCAGGATCAGCGCAACAAGCAGTGCGGTGAGATTGCGCGCGGTAGTCATGCTGTAACCCCTCAGGCTGTCCAGATCAGAATGGGGAACGCCGGCACGCGTCCCGATGGCTGAGGCCACCACGCACCCCCGCAAGGGTGCTTTGCCGGATGTTTACCGTTATGGCGTCAGATCGGCCCGTCCGCATACATCCGCATGGTGTCCGAAAGCGAAATGCCATTCGTCCCCCTACCGACACGGCACGTCTCGTCCCGAATGGCGATGATCGCGCTCGTCGGCCTGTTGGCGCTATTTAACGGCGGCAATGCTTCGAAAGCCTTAACAGAACGTTCTCACTGGGCCGACAATTCTACCGGACTGGCGATCGGCGGCTTCGACCCCGTCGCCTACTTCGCCGTCGCGCGCGCCGTGCGCGGCCGCGAAGGCATCGAGCACGGCTGGAACGGCGGCGGCTGGCGCTTCGTCAACGACGGCAACCGCCGCGCGTTCGCGCGCGATCCGGAAGTCTATGCGCCCAGGTTCGGCGGCCTCGATCCGGTGCTGCTGGCCCGGGGCCGGCGGGTACCCGGCAATCCGCGGATATGGATGATCCGCGACGGCCGGCTCTACCTGTTCTACTCGGCGGCGACCAGGCAGACGTTCGCCACCGCGGGCGATGCCGTGTTGCAGCGTGCGGCTGCCGGCGAACCGGACCGGCCGCGGCCGGCTAGCGCCAGCCGCGGGCGATGAAGGCGGGGTTGTCGAAGCCGCGCTCGCGCTTGCCGTAGACGAGCTGCGCGCCGTCCTCGGTGACGACGCTGCCGCCGGCGTGGACCAGGACTGCCTGTCCCGCCGCGGTGTCCCATTCCATCGTGCGCCCGAAGCGCGGATAGAGATCGGCCTCGCCGGCGGCGATGACGCAGAACTTGAGCGACGAACCGGCTGCACGCAGCTCGCGGACGTTCACCCTCGCGAGATAGGCCTCGGTCGCGGCATCGCGGTGCGAACGGCTGGCGACGACGGTGAGCCCGCCGTCGGGCACCGGCCGCACGGTGATGGGCTCGAAGCGGGCGGCGTGGGGATCGGCACCGTGCCCGAGCGGCGAATGAAACGAACCCGCACCCTCGGCACCCCAGAACAGGCGCGATACGGCCGGTGCATAGACGACGCCGGCAACCGGCGCCCCCGATGCGACCAGCGCGATATTGACGGTGAACTCGCCGTTGCGGCTGATGAACTCGCGGGTGCCGTCGAGCGGGTCGACCAGCACGAACGTGTCGCCGACCTCGGGAAGACCGCCCTCGGCCACCGACTCTTCGGCAATCACCGGAACGCCCGGCAGGATCGAGGCGAGGCCGTCGAGGATGATGTCCTCGGCGATCCGGTCGGCTTCGGTGACCGGCGAGCGGTCGTCCTTGACCTCGACCGCAATCTCGCCCTCGTAGACGCGCATGATGGCGACGCCGGCGCGGTGGGCGAGGATCGAGAGTCGACGGGCGACGGTGGCGCATTCGGCCTGCGCGGGCCTGGTGAGAGCAGTCATTTTCCGATTTGTTAACCCCTGCGTGGATTGCTGGAGACGTCGACCCGGCGGGAAGGTGTCCAGATGATTCGTCGTCCGTCAACCGAATCGCTCAGCATTGCGGCGCTGCGATGTCGCAGGGGAACACGTTCCGCCTTCCTCGTGTGCCTGGCCGGGTTGCCCGGCGCGGCCGAACTTGGTTTGGTGGCCGATCGGTAGTATCAGCATGGTGAACGGGAGCCTGGAGGGATAGAGGAGATGTCGCGCGAGCAAGTCCTGTCCGACCTCGACCTGGCGGCGCTGGTGTCCAGTCGCGTCTGTCACGACATCATCAGCCCGGTGGGGGCGATCGTGAACGGCCTCGAGGTGCTCGACGGCGAACGCGACGAGGACATGCGCCAGGTCGCACTCGACCTGATCGCGCGGAGCGCCCGGGTCGCGTCGGCCAAGCTGCAGTTCTGCCGGCTGGCGTTCGGGGCGGCGGGATCCGCCGGTGCGGAGATCGACCTCGGCGACGCCGAGGAGGTGACGCGCGGCTTCATCGGCCACGAGAAGGTGGAGATGGTGTGGCGGGCGCCGCACGAGACGCGGCCGAAGAACGAGGTCAAGCTGTTGCTCAACCTCATCCTGACGGCGATCTCGACCATCCCGCGCGGCGGCCGCATCACGGTCGAGATCGACGGCCCGTGCTATCGGGTGACGGCGGAGGGGATGGGCGCGCGGATTGCCGAGAGCACGTCGAGGCTGATCAGTGGCACGGGCGACGGCGACGATCCCGATCCGCGGTCGATCCAGGCCTATCATGCCTATCGCCTCGCCGAGGCCTGCTCGCATGTCCTGCAGGTTACACAACGCGGCGAGGGGATTGCCATAGAGGCCCGGCCGCGGGCCGAGGCTGCCGCCTGACGCCCTGGGCGAACGCGGTTTTCGATTGAGGCTCTAGCAGGCCATCCCGCTCCGGCTACCGGCCGGCGTCCGGGGCCTCGTCGGGAGAACTCCCCTCCCGGCGCCGCCTGATCGTCTGCTCCAGCAGGGCTTCCAGCCGCGCCGTTCCGGCGCCCTGAGCTTGTTCGTCCCAGCGCGCCCGCGCCAGCCGCGAGGCTTCTGCATACGCCTGCGGGTCTTCGAGGAGCGTACGCAGTCGGGCGAGCCAAGCATCGATCGTTGCGGCGGCGGGGCGGGCCAGATGGTTGTCGCGCAGCTCCTCGGGGACGGGAAACAGGAATCGCTCGTCACCCACGGTTTCGGGCAGGCCGCCGGATCGCGTCGCCAGCACCGGAATGCCGAGCGAATACGCCTCGAGGACCGTGCGCGGCCCGCTCTCGTGCCATAGCGACGGCTGCAGCAGGACCCTGGTGCGCGACCAGACCGCGTTCAAATTCGGCTGTACTGGAAGCACCTCCACGTTCGGGATGTCCGCCCGGGTGAGGCCCCACGCCTCGAGCGCCGTGTCCAGCCTGCCGCGCGACTCCACCACCAGGAACCGCGTCGCCGACCCCTCGCGGGCCATCCGGTGCGCGATGCCGACCAGGATGGCCACGCCCTTCCGCGGTTCCGCATTGACGAGCGTCACGCAGTCGTGCGGCGCATCCGGCGCCGCCTGGGCGGGCTCGATGAACTTGCCGATCACCACGACCTCCAGCCCGAGGCGCTGCCGGTACAGCGTGGCGGTGGCTTCGCTGTCGGTAGTCACGACATCGACGTGGCGGAAGGTGTCGCGTCGGCGGTAGCTCGGGTTGGCCAGGTAGAAGACGATCGGGATCCCTGCCTCGTGCAGCCACGAATAGCAGTGGAGGTCGAGCAGCTTGCCGCCGAAGGTCATGACGATATCGGGGCGGTCGCGCGCAACGAGGGCCTGCAGCACGCGAAAGAACACGAGTTCCTCGGCGGCGAACATCAGGTTGCGGCGCTGGTGGCGGGCAATGGTGCCGTAGTAGCGGACGCCATCGGCGGCGTGCGTCCATACCGGTTCGCCATGCGGCTGGTCCTTGATGCGGGCGCCGAGGCTGCCGAGGAAGTCGCCGGGGGACGCGAATTCCGGCCGGTCGAAGACCGTCGTGCCGAATGCCGTCACCCGATGGCCGCGCGCGGCAAGCCGTTCGAGCATCGTCTTGCAGGCCAGCGCCGCGCCACTGGACGGATCGATGAGACAGCGCGGCGAGGTGAACAGGATATTCATGCGGGTGCTGCCGCAGGAGCCGGTCTACGTACCCGTGACAGTGCCGCGGCGGAGCTTCCGTGTCGAGGCCGGCGGGCGGCGAGGCCACGCGTTCCCGATACCGACTTGACAACCGCTCCGTGCTCGTCTTGGAAAGCGGTCACCCCCGCATCACGGGGTGAGGAGGATGTGCCGGGGTATCGATGAAGATTCTGCTGCTGCACCAGAACTATCCGGGGCAATATCGACACTTTCTCAACTGGCTGGTGAGCCGGCGCGAGCATGAGATCGTGTTCCTGACCCAGCGGGAACAGGTGCCGGAGACCGATACGCATCGCATCATCCGGTACAAGCCTCATCACAAGCCGGCCGACGATGCGTACGCGCTCTCGAAATACTTCGAAAGCTGCTGCGGCTCCGCGCTCGCCGTGGTCGAAGAGTGCTGGAAGCTCAACGAGGCCGGCTTCAAGCCGGACATCGCCATCGGCCATTGCGGCTGGGGCGAGATGATGTTCATCAAGGACGTGTGGCCGGACGTGCCCGTGGTGTCCTACTTCGAGTACTATTTCACCGCCCACGGCGGTGCCGTCGGATACGATCCCGAGTTTCCGGCGAGCAAGTACATGCCGTTCATCATGCGCGCGCGCAACGCCTGCCACTACATCTCCTACGACCGCTGCGATGCGGGACAGACGGCCACCCAGTGGCAGAAGAACATCTATCCCGAGAGCTTTCATCCGAAGATCCGGGTGATCCACGAGGGCGTGCGCACCGAGATCAACAAGCCCGATCCGAATGCCACCATCCGGCTCGGACGCATCAACAGGCCGATAACACCGAACGACGAGGTGTTCACGTACATGGCCCGCAACATGGAGCCGGTACGGGGATTCCACATCATGATGCGCGCGCTGCCGGACATCCTGGAGGCACGGCCCAACGCGCGCGCAGTCATGATCGGCGGCAACGACGTCTCGTACGGCGCCGAGCTGCCCAACGGCGAGACCTACCGCCAGCGCATGGAGCGGGAAGTGGGCAGGGACATCGACTGGTCGCGTGTCCACTTCGTCGGCCAGGTGCCGTACGACACCTACGTGCGGGCGATCCAGGTCTCCCGGTGCCACATCTATCTGACGGTACCGTTCGTGCTGTCGTGGTCGCTCCTGGAATCCATGTCGACCGGCAAGACCATCGTCGCCTCGGCAACCGCCCCGGTGAAGGAGGTGATCCGCGACGGGCAGAATGGCCTGCTGGTCGACTTCCTGAATCCGAAGGAACTCGCCAAGCGGGTCATCGACGTCCTCGCGCATCCGGACGACTATGCGGACATCGGCAAGGCGGCGCGGCAGACGGTCCTGCAGAAGTACGACCACCACAGGGTCTGCCTGCCGAAGTACATCAACTATCTCAATCGCCTGCTGCCGAAACAGAAGCGCCTGACGATGTGAGCGCGAACGCCTGTCGCGGGGCGGCCGGTCCGCCCCGCTGACCCGACGGCGCAAGATGGTGGGGAAGTCTGCCGCTCAGGCCGACTGGCGGAGCGGCTCGGTGGTTTCCTCGGCGGGATCGCGAAGGACGTAGCCGCGGCCCCAGACGGTCTCGATGTAGTGCTTGCCGTCGGTCGCGGAGGCAAGCTTCTTGCGCAGCTTGCAGATGAACACGTCGATGATCTTGAGCTCGGGCTCGTCCATGCCGCCGTAGAGGTGGTTGAGGAACATTTCCTTGGTCAGGGTCGTGCCCTTGCGCAGGGACAGCAGTTCCAGCATCTGGTACTCCTTGCCCGTGAGGTGTACCCGCTGGCCGCCGACCTCGACCGTCTTGGTGTCGAGGTTGACCTTGAGGTCGCCGGTCTGGATGACCGACTGGGAGTGGCCCTTGGACCGGCGGACGATGGCATGGATCCGCGCCACCAACTCGTCCTTGTGGAACGGCTTGGTCATGTAGTCGTCGGCGCCGAAGCCAAGGCCACGTACCTTGTTCTCGATCCCGGCGAGGCCGGAAAGAATGAGGATCGGCGTGTTGACCTTGGCGACCCGAAGGGTCTTGAGAACCTCGAAGCCGTTCATGTCCGGCAGATTGAGGTCGAGGAGAATGATGTCGTAATCGTACAGCTTGCCGAGATCGACACCCTCTTCACCCAGATCCGTCGTATAGACATTGAAACCGTCGGACTTCAGCATCAATTCGATGCTCTGCGCGGTCGCGCTGTCGTCCTCAATCAGAAGAACTCTCATTCCCTTTCCCTCATCAGGGCCCGTTCTGGGCAACAAACCGTCCGTCCAGGGTCGGTTTGCGGGTCACCTACTGGTCTGTATCATTGGTTAAGATAGCCACTAATTGGTTAACAAAACCTGATACGACCGCCCCCGAGTCAGGAGCCGGCTTGGCCATCGGGGGCAGGATACGCAACTGCTACTGGAATCACCAACCGTCGCGGGCACCCGAGGCGCCACGACGGAAACACGGACAAATCCGGCGCCAATTGGGCCAGCAGGGTTTACCGAGCCTTAAAGGCTGGCGGAGCACAATCGCGAAGCGTAGTTGATTCGTGCAGCGTGGCAAAGCGACAGAGGAAGAGGAGCCCCCGTGAACGGGCTGATCAGCGAATGCGAGGCGCTCTCGCCGGTACTCTACTGGGGCCGCGTCGTCGGTGTCCGGGGGATGCTGGTAGAGGTCGCCGGGCCGCTGCAGGCCATGAGCATCGGCTCGCGGTTGACCGTGTGCGGCCGCGCCGCGGAACCGCTGGTCTGCGAGGTCGTCGGCTTCGGTGACGACCGGGCGCTGTGCCTGCCGTTCGGCGGTCTCGACGGCGTCCAGATGGGCAGCAGGGTCCTGGTCGAGGATCGCGCCCTGTCGATCAAACCGAGCCCGGGCTGGCTCGGCCGGGTGGTCAACGCCCTCGGCGAGCCGATCGACGGCAAGGGCCCGCTGCCGAAAGGCCCGTCCCGCTACAGCCTCCGGAATACCCCGCCACCGGCACACCAGCGGTCGCGCGTGGGGACCCCGATCGATCTCGGGGTGCGCGCGCTGAACACCTTCGTGACCTGCTGCAAGGGCCAGCGACTGGGCATCTTCGCGGGCTCTGGAGTCGGCAAGTCGGTCCTCTTCTCCATGCTCGCCCGCAATACCGCCTGCGATGTGGCGGTGATCGGGCTAATCGGCGAACGCGGGCGCGAGGTGCAGGAATTCATCGAGGATGACCTCGGCCCGCACGGGCTCGAGCGCAGCGTCGTGGTGGTCGCGACCTCCGACGAGACCGCGCTGATGCGCCGCCAGGCGGCGTACCTGATGATGACCCTCGCCGAGTACTTCCGCGACCTCGACAACGACGTCTTGTGCCTGATGGACAGCGTGACCCGGTTTGCCATGGCCCAGCGCGAGATCGGCCTCGCCGGAGGCGAGCCGCCGACCAGCAAGGGATACACGCCGACCGTCTTCACCGAGCTGCCGCAACTGCTGGAGCGGGCGGGGCCGGGCGTCGGCCGCGGATCGATCACCGGCCTGTTCACGGTCCTGGTCGAGGGCGACGACCATAACGAACCGGTGGCGGACGCGGTGCGGTCGATACTGGACGGGCACATCGTGATGGAGCGCGAGATCGCCGAGCGCGGCCGGTACCCGGCCATCAACGTCCTGAAGTCCGTCTCGCGCACCATGCCGCGCTGCGTCGATCCCGACGTCCATCCGCTGATCGCGCGCGCGCGCCGACTGATGGCCACCTACGACGACATGGGCGAACTCATCCGCCTCGGCGCCTATCGCCGGGGCAGCGATCCGCAGGTCGACGAGGCCATCCACTTCCAGCCGATGCTCGAGGCATTCCTGGCGCAGGCGAAGGACGAGGTCTGCGGCATGGAGCAGGGGTATGCGCAGTTGGCGCAAATCTTGAATGGACCGGAGGCACAGGATGATGATCCACGAGGACACGAGCCATGAAGTCACGTGAGACCCTTATCCGGCTGCACCGTTTCCAGGTCGACGAGAAACGTCAGAAGGTGGCCGACATCGAGAGCATGATCGCCGACTTCGAACGGATGCAAGTCGAGCTGCAGCAGCAGATCCTGGCAGAGCAGGAGCGCACCGGCATTTCCGACGTCACCCACTTTGCCTACCCGACCTTTGCCAAGGCCGCGCTCAACCGGCGCGACAACCTGCTGCAATCGATCGAGGAGCTGAAGGTACAGCTGGACGAGGCGAAGGAAGAACTGCAGGAGGCCTACGCGGAGCTCAAGAAGTTCGAGCTGATCCACGAGAAGGACGAGGATCGCAGGCGATCGGAGGAGCTCATGCGCGGCCAGAAGGAACTCGACGACGTCGGGATCTCGATGTATCGCCGTCCGGCGCATTCCTGAAACCCGCGGGCGGGCTCAGGCCACCTCCCTACCCAGTACACGGCCGGCGACGGCATCGAGCTTGCGCACAAGTTCCGGATCGCGCTGTTCGGGCGCGGTGATGACCGCGTGCTCGAGCGCGCGGTCGGAGCCGATCGGGCAGGGTGGATGCTGGCGGGGAAAGTCGCGGGCGAGGCGATGGATGAAGTTCATCGCCTTCTCCGCGTTCTCCTTCAGCACGCGAATGATCGAGGGTACGTCCACCTCGCCGTGCTCGGCGTGCCAGCAGTCGTAGTCGGTGACCATTGCCACGGTGGCGTAGCAGATCTCCGCCTCGCGGGCGAGCTTGGCCTCGGGCATGTTGGTCATGCCGATGACGTCGCAGCCCCACGACCGGTAGAGATTCGACTCCGCCAGCGTCGAGAACTGGGGGCCCTCCATGACGAGGTACGTGCCGCCGCGATGGTAGGCGATGCCTTCGGCGGCGATCGCCCGTTCCACCGCGTTGGCGAGGCCGGGGCTCACCGGCTGTGCCATCGAGACATGGGCGACGCAGCCGCGGCCGAAGAAGCTCTTCGGGCGGGCGAACGTGCGGTCGATGAACTGGTCGACGATGACGAAGGTGCCGGGAGGCAGGTCCTCCTTGAGCGACCCGCACGCCGATACCGACACGAGATCGGTCACGCCGACCCGCTTGAGGGCGTCGATGTTGGCGCGATAGTTGATGTCGGTCGGCGCGTAGTGGTGCCCGCGGCCGTGGCGCGGCAGGAAGACGACGGTGAGACCGTCGATCTCGCCGATGCGCAGGTCATCGGACGGCTCGCCCCACGGGCTCGTCACCCGCTCCCAGCGCGGGTTGTCGAGGGCGGCGAGCTCGTAGAGCCCCGAGCCGCCCATGATGCCCAGTACCGAGCGGGTCACCGGCCGCCCGCCGTCATCCCGCCTCGACGTAGAACACCGACCAGACCCATCTGCCCTCCTCCTCCTCGCCGACCGGATCGCGGCCCGACGTGTCGTAGGCGAGCCACGCCGGCCCGCGGCCGCCGATGGAAAGCGGCCTGCCGTCGGCCTCGATCGCCAGCACCCACGCCTCCTGCTCCAGCAGCTCCGGAGTGATCTCCACGCCGTAGCCGTCCAGCGCGAACACCGTGACCGTCCGCCCGAGCACGCCCGCCTCGCGCAGCACGTCGGCGAACAGCGGCCCCCTGAGGCGGACGGCGGCCGGCCAGGTCCGGGCGTGGGCGGTGATCCCCTGCTGCGGCAGGCGCGCCAGCATCGCGCGGTCGAACGCGAACGCGCGCTCGAAGCGCTTGTCGTGATACTTCAGGAAGGCGTCCGCGAACGGCTCGAGCGGGCCGCGGTTGCCGGTCTCGACCGCGCCTGCGATCGTCAGCACGACGGGGCCCTGCGGCGCCGGCGCCAGCTCGTCGGCACGCGGCGGCGCCTTGGCGGCGAGCGCCATGACGACGGCGAAGCCGGCCAGCGCTGCGGCAATCTTCCCCTTCATGACCATGCCTCGTTTGCGAGCGGCGGCGACCCGCCGGGCAGGCCGCCTAGGCGTGGCCGAGCCGCGCCCAGATCCGCCGCTTGCTGAAGTACAGCAGGACCGCCAGAACGATCAGGTAGATCATGACCTGGAAGCCGAGCCGGTGGCGCGCCTCGAGCTTCGGCTCCGCCGCCCACGCGAGGAACGCGGTGACGTCGCGGGCCATTCTCTCGACCGTCGCCTCGGTGCCGTCGGCGTATTCGACCTGGCCCTCGTTGAGCGGCGGCGGCATGGCGATCTGGTGGCCCGGGAAATACAGGTTGTAGCTCATCCCGGGCGTCAGCTCGAAGCCGGCCGGCGGGTCCTGGTAGCCGACCAGCAGGCCGTGGATGTAGTCGGCGCCGTTGGGCCGTGCCTTGACGATCACCGACAGGTCCGGCGGCAGGGCGCCGCCGTTGGCGGCCCGTGCGGCCTGGTCGTTCGGGAACGGCGCCGGGAAGGCGTCGGACGGCACGCCCGGCCGGGTGAACATCTCGCCGGTGTCGTCGGGGCCGTCGGTCACCTCGACCTGGGCGGCCATGGCCGCGACCTGGTCGGCGGAGAATTCCGGCCCGCCTGGCTGGCCGAGGTTGCGGAACGACAGGAGGTCCATCGAATGGCACGCGGCGCACACCTCGCGATAGACCTGGTAGCCGCGCTGCAGCTCGGCCCGGTCGTAGGTGCCGAACGGCCCCTCGAACGACCAGCTCACGTCCGGCGGCGTCGGCGCCTCGTCGGCCGCGTCGACGGGTCCAAGCCCGAGCCCGAGAACCAGCGCCGCGAGCATCCCGCCTGCGGCGGCGTGTGCGAAGGGGCGAAACAGAAGTGACGTGTTCCTGCGCATTGCGATCTCCCGCGCCGTCATGTCCGGTCCGGCGCGTTTGCAGCGCCTGCCGCCACGGCGGTCGTTCCGCCTTCATCCGGTCTGCGGCCGAGCACCGATTCGGAGATGCTGGCGGGCCGCGGCTTGGGCCGTTCGATTAGGCCGAGCACCGGCATGATGATGAGGAAGAACAGGAAGTAGTAGGCGGTGCCGATGCGGGCGATGATGAGCCACGCCCCTTCCGGCGGGTAGGCGCCGGCGAAGCCGAGCAGGATGCAGTCGGCCACGAACAGCCAGAAGAACTGCTTGTACAGCGGCCGGTAGCGTGCCGAGCGCACCTTCGAGGTGTCGAGCCACGAGACGAACAGCAGGATGCCGATCGAGCCGAACAGGGCGATGACGCCGAGCAGCTTGTTCGGGATCGCCCGCAGGATGGCGTAGAACGGCAGGAAGTACCATTCCGGCACGATGTGTGCCGGCGTCACCAGCGGGTTGGCCGGGATGTAGTTGTCGGTGTGGCCGAGCGTGTTCGGGGCGAAGAACACGAACGCCGCGAACAGGATCAGGAACACCACCAGCGCCAGCGAATCCTTCACCGTGTAGTAGGGGTGGAACGGCACCACGTCCTGGCCGGACTTGACGCTGATGCCGGTCGGGTTGTTGTTGCCCGGGACGTGCAGCGCCCAGATGTGCAGGCCGACCAGGCCGGCGATGACGAACGGCAGCAGGTAGTGCAGGCTGTAGAAGCGCTTCAGCGTCGGGTTGTCGACCGAGAAGCCGCCCCACAGCCAGGTGACGATCGAATCGCCGACCAGCGGGATGGCGCTGAACAGGTTGGTGATCACCTTGGCCGCCCAGAAGCTCATCTGGCCCCACGGCAGCACGTAGCCCATGAAGGCGGTCGCCATCATCGTCAGCAGGATCAGCACGCCGATGATCCACAGCACCTCGCGCGGCTCCTTGTAGGAGCCGTAGTACAGGCCGCGGAAGATGTGGATGTAGACGGCGAGGAAGAACATCGATGCGCCGTTGGCGTGCAGGTAGCGGATCAGCCAGCCGTAGTTCACGTCGCGCATGATGTGCTCGACGCTGTTGAAGGCGAGCGACTCGTGCGGGACGTAGTGCATCGTCAGGACCACGCCGGTGACGATCTGGACCACCAGCATGAAGGTCAGGATGCCGCCGAAGGTCCACCAGTAGTTGAGGTTCCGCGGCGTCGGGTAGGCGACCATCGAGGTGTACGCCAGGCCGATGATCGGCAGGCGCTGGTCAAGCCACTTCTCGAACCGGGTTCTCGGGTGATACGTCGGATGTCCGATCATCTCGTCCGCCCCCTCAGCCGATCCTGATCCGGGTATCGGAAATGAACTCATATTCCGGCACCGGCAGGTTTTCCGGCGCCGGTCCCCTGCGGATGCGGCCGGAGGTGTCGTAGTGCGAGCCGTGGCAGGGGCAGAACCAGCCGCCGTAGTCGCCCTGCTCGCCGAGCGGCACGCAGCCGAGGTGGGTGCAGACGCCGATCATGACGAGGTAGGCCTCGTTGATGGTCCGGTTCTCGTCGGTCGCCGGCTCGTTGGCGGGCAGGTTGGCGTTGCGCGCCAGCCGGTCGGGCAGTTCGTCGAGGCTGGTCGCGCGGGCGGCCTCGATCTCCTCGCGCGTGCGATGGCGCACGAAGACCGGATTGCCGCGCCAGTTGACCGTGATCGACTGGCCCTCGGCGATTGGCGCGAGATCGACCTCGATCGAGGCCAGGGCCAGCACCGAGGCGTCGGGGTTCATCTGGTCGATGAACGGCCACGCCGTCGCCGCAAGCCCGACGGCGGCAACGGATCCGGTGGCGATGTAAAGAAAGTCCCGACGGGTCGGTTCGGACGTATCGGATACTGCCACTGCTCGTTCCCCTTGAGAGCCCCCTCCTGCCTGCCGCGGCTCCAGCGACGCCCTCTCCGCCAGACTGTCCTCCCGGCAGGTGTAGCACCCGTGCCGCGCCCGTTTGCTTCGTCGGCGGCGGGACGGCTTCACTCCTCCTGGACGGCGCGGCAGGCGGTCCCTGAACCCGGCAAAATTGCGGCTCCTTTTTGCACTGTTGCCCCACCTTGTCCAGCCTCTATCCCGGTTCCGGCAAAATGTCGCATTATGGCAATGCGCCGCATGGCCCGGATTGCGGCCGGAGGCTACGACGACACCTGATGACGGACGGCCGCACACACGAAACCGAGGCGAGGCGGGGCCGCGCGCGGGCCTGGTTCGAGGCCCTGCGCGACGATATCTGCGCCGCCTTCGAGGCAATCGAGGACGACCTCGAAGGAGGGCCACTGGGCGATCGCGCTCCCGGGCGTTTCGAGCGCACGCCATGGACCAGGCCCGAAGGCGGCGGCGGCGTGATGGCGATGATGCGCGGCCGGGTGTTCGAGAAGGTGGGGGTCCACGTCTCCACCGTGCACGGCACGTTTTCCGAGGAATTCCGCGGCAGCATCCCGGGCGCCGGGGACGATCCCCGGTTCTGGGCCTCGGGCATCTCGCTGATCGCCCACATGCACAACCCCCACGTCCCGGCGGTGCACATGAACACGCGAATGGTGGAGACGACGAAGTGGTGGTTCGGCGGCGGTGCCGACCTGACGCCGGTGCTTTCCGCCCGCCGCACGCAGGACGATCCCGATACCGTCGACTTTCATGCCGCCATGAAGGCCGCGTGTGCGCCGCACCCGCAGATCGACTATGAACGCTTTCGCGCCTGGTGCGACGAGTACTTTCATCTGCCGCACCGCGGCGAGCCGCGCGGCATCGGCGGCATCTTCTTCGACTATCTCGATACCGGCAGCTGGGCCGACGACTTCGCCTTCGTCCAGGACGTCGGCCGGGCGTTTCTCGACGTCTACCCGAGGCTCGTCCGCCGCAACATGAACACGCCGTGGACCGCCGCCGAGCGCGAGGAACAGCTGGTGCGCCGCGGCCGCTACGTGGAGTTCAACCTGCTCTACGATCGCGGCACGCTGTTTGGCCTCAAGACCGGCGGCAATGTCGAGGCGATCCTGTCGTCGCTGCCGCCGGAAGTGAAGTGGCCGTGACGGTGCCGAGGCCACCTGCGGCCGCCTGAGGGCCTGCTTCCGCCGCCATGCGGCGGCACGTGGGGCGCAATACGGCTTGCCCCGCCGCGCGCGGCGGACTAGAGCCCGCCAATGCGGGCTGCGGGCATCTTCGCTTCCATGGAACGCGGGCAGGTCAGGAACCTGATCGCCGCGGTCGCCTGCCTGACGGTGTTCGACGTTGCGATGGGGATCACCTTTCCCCTGCTGAGCCTCATTCTCGAGGCGCGCGGCATTGACGAGCACCTGATCGGGCTCAACGCCGCCATGGGCCCCATCGGCATCATCGTCGCCGGCCCGCTGGTGCCGGTCCTTGCCCGTCGTTTCGGGACGGTGGCGCTGGCACGCGGGCTGGCGCTGATGACGGCCGCCGTGCTGGTGCTGCTGCGCCTGTTTCCCGACCTCGGCCTGTGGTTCGTCCTCCGGTTTTTCCTCGGCGCCGGGGCCGGCTGCCTGTTCGCGATATCGGAATCGTGGATCGTCCAGTTCGCCGAAGGCCCCTACCGGGGCCGGATCATCGCCGTCTACACCTCGATCCTGTCGGCGGGATTCGCCATCGGGCCGTTCATTATCCCGCTGACCGGCGTCGAGAGCTGGACGCCGTTCATCCTCGGCGTCGGGCTGATGGTCGCCGCCTACGTGGTGATGGGCCTGATCGGCGCGCCGACCCAGACGATGACGGAAAAGGAGCGGTCGTCGTTCTGGGGCTTCTTCTTCCGCGCCCCGGTGTTGCTGGCCGGCGTCGGGGTATTCGCGATCCTCGACGCGGCGACGCTGTCGTTCCTGCCGATCTACGGCCTGCGCAAGGGACTCGACCTCGCCACGGCATCGATCGCGCTGGGGGTGATGATCGGCGGCAACGTGTTTTTGCAGATCCCGATCGGCTGGCTCGCCGAACGCTTGCCGCGGCCGCTGGTGATGACCGGATGCGCGGTCGTTGCCGCGGCCTCGCTGTTCGCGCTGCCGGCGGCGATGGGAACGGTGTGGATGTGGCCGCTGGTGATGAGCGCGGGGGCGGCGGGGTTCGGCGTCTACACGGTGTCGCTGTTCATCCTCGGCGAGCGGTTCTCGGGGCTGTCCCTCGTCGCCGGCTCCGCCGCCTTCGCCTCGATGTGGGGGTTCGGCGGCATCGTGGGGCCGCCGATCGCCGGCAACGCCATGCAGGTCTGGGGACCGGATGCGCTGCCGATCGGCCTCGGCATGCTGTACGTCTGCTACGCCGCCGCCGTGGTGACCCGCGCCGTGCAGCGCGCCGGCCGCTGATAACGCCAGCGCCGGCGATCTTGCCACGGATTGGCCCAAATCGAACGCTACCCCGACCGCGCACCGGGAACTGGGACCAATGGCCACAGGACCGGATGCAGGTGCGAAGCGGGGTTGACCGCCACTGTGCCATCGCCTAATCGCAGCGCGATGCTGCGGATGCGCGGGTGCATCGCGGTCGACGATCGCCAGGACGATCGAGGGGACTTCTTCCTCTACGTTACATTCGACACATGACGGGGCGGTGCCCGGGGAATTGCATGCGCAACGCCCGGGCTGTCACTCCCCATGGGGTCGGTCAACTTCGGGAGTGACCACTATTATGCTGAAGACACCGGATTCGCCGATGGACAAGGTCCGAGAGCTCTACCTCTCGCCGATCGAAGCCGAGCTCGCACGCAAGGATGCCCGGGAAATGCGGTCATGGGACCTTACCGAGCGCCAGCTCTGCGATATCGAGATGCTTCTGTGCGGTGCATTCGCTCCGCTCGACGGGTTCCTGACGGAAGCCGCCTACGAGAGCGTATGCGAGCGGATGCGGCTGCCGGACGGCGCGCTGTGGCCGATGCCGATCACGCTCGACGTCTCGCAGGAGTTCGGCGACGAGACACGGCCCGGTGACCACATCGCGCTGCGCGATCCGGAAGGCGTGCTGATTGCCATCCTCGAGGTGAGTGACGTCTGGACGCCGGACAAGAAGCGGGAGGCCGAGCGCGTGTTCGGCACCACCGATCCCACCCATCCGGCCGTCCACTACCTCAACTACACGGCCGGCCCGGTCTACCTCGGCGGCAAGCTCAAGGGCGTCGAGGCGCCGATCCACTACGATTACCGGCAGCACCGCCACACGCCGAACGAGCTGCGGGCGCTGTTCCAGAAGTGGGGCTGGCACAAGGTGGTCGCGTTCCAGACCCGCAACCCGCTGCACCGTGCCCACCAGGAGCTGACGCTGCGGGCGGCCCGCGAATGCCAGGCCAACCTCCTCATCCATCCGGTGGTCGGGCTGACCAAGCCGGGCGACATCGACCACTTCACCCGGGTGCGCTGCTACGAGCAGATCCTCAAGACCTACCCGGAGCAGACCACGACGATGAGCCTGCTCCACCTGGCCATGCGGATGGGCGGGCCCCGCGAGGCGGTGTGGCACGCGCTGATCCGCAAGAACTACGGCGCGACGCACTTCATCGTCGGCCGCGACCACGCCGGCCCCGGCAAGGACTCCGAAGGGAAGCCGTTCTACGGCCCCTACGACGCGCAGGAGATGGTGGCGAAGTACCAGGACGAGATCGGCATCCAGCTGGTCCCGTTCAAGCAGATGGCCTACGTCCAGGACCGGGCCCAGTACGTGCCGGCGAACGAGGTCAAGGAAGGCGAGACCGTCCTCGACATTTCCGGCACCGAATTGCGCCGGCGCCTGCGCGAGGGCCTCGACATTCCGGAGTGGTTCTCCTACCCGGCGGTGATCGAGGAGCTGCGCAAGACCCATCCGCCGCTGCACGAGCGCGGCTTCACGCTGTTCTTCACCGGGCTGTCCGGCTCCGGCAAGTCGACCATCGCCAACGCCGTGATGGTAAAGCTGATGGAGATGGGCCAGCGGCCGGTGACGCTGCTCGACGGTGACATCGTGCGCAAGAACCTGTCGTCGGAGCTCAACTTCTCCAAGGAGCACCGCGACCTCAACATCCGCCGCATCGGCTTCGTCGCCAGCGAGATCACCAAGAACGGCGGCGTGGCCATCTGCGCGCCGATCGCACCCTACGCCGCGACCCGGCGCGAGGTGCGCAACATGATCGAGAAGGTCGGCGGACAGTTCGTCGAGGTTCACGTGGCGACGCCCATCGAGGTCTGCGAGGAGCGCGACCGCAAGGGCCTCTACGCCAAGGCGCGGGCCGGCCTGATCAAGGGCTTCACCGGCATCGACGACCCCTACGAGGTGCCGGAAAAGCCGGAACTTCGCATCGACACCGTCGACATCTCGCCGGACGAGGCGGCCCACCAGGTCATCCTCAAGCTGGAAAGCCTCGGTCTGATCCGCTAGGCGGCGCGACCACGGACGGACTGCGACGGGCGGCCCATCGGCCGCCCGTCGTGTCTTCACCTTTCCATCTGTTGCCCGGCCGGTGGTGCCGGAACGTCCGGCCTAGCGGCCGGCGTACGTTCCGCTGTGGTCGCCGACGAACGGATTGGTCCGGCGCTCCTCGCCGAAGGTCGAACCGGGGCCGTGACCGCAGATGAAGCTGATGTCGTCGCCGAGCGGGAACAGCTTTTCGCGGATCGACCGAATGAGGGCGTCGTGGTTGCCGCCGGGCAGGTCGGTGCGGCCGATCGAACCACGGAACAGGACGTCGCCGACGAGGGCGAAGCGGGCCGCCTCGTTGAACAGGACGATGTGGCCGGGGGTGTGCCCCGGACAGTGATAGACGGCGAAGACGAGCTCTCCGATGGTGACGGTGTCGCCTTCGTCGAGCCAGCGGTCCGGCGTTACCGCGCGGGCACCGACCAGTCCGTACTCGCGTCCCTGCTGTTCCAGGCCGTCCAGCAGGAACCGGTCGTCGCGATGCGGGCCCTCGATCGGCACCGCCAGCGCCTCGGCGAGTTCCGCCGCACCGCCGGCGTGGTCGATGTGGCCGTGGGTCAGCACGATCTTCTCCACCTTGGCCTGGTGCTCGTCGATGACGCGGCGGATCGTCGGAACGTCGCCGCCGGGATCGACCACCGCGCACCGTTCCGTCGCTGCGCACCACACGAAGGTGCAGTTCTGCTGGAACGGCGTGACGGGCAGGATCGCCACCCTGAGGTCCGCCATGGACGTCTCCTTCATCGCGATGCCAATGGGTCCCGTCCTTAACGTACCGGCGGCCGCGGATGCAACCGCGGTCCCGCCAGGCTAAGGTGCATCGCAAACATGATCACCACAGCGGGGGGTTGAGACGATGACGCAGAACCGGACGGTACGACTGCAGCGAAGGCCAGTCGGTCAGGTCCGACGCGATGATTTCATTATCGCCGACGAACCGGCGCCGGAGCCGGGCGACGGCGAGTTCCGCGTCCGGATCGAGTATGTCTCGCTCGATCCGGCGATGCGCGGCTGGGTGGCGGAGGGCCGTTCCTACGTCGAGCCGGTCGTCATCGGTGACGTGATGCGCGGCTTCGCAGCGGGCCGCGTCGACGTCTCCAGGCACCCCGACTTCAGGCCCGGCGACGCGGTGGCCGGGTTGTTCGGCGTCCAGTGGTACGCGATCTCCAACGGCCGCGGCGTCGAGCGCGCCGATACCGGACTGGCGCCGCTCGAGGCCTGGATCGGCGGCCTCGGAATGCCCGGCAAGACCGCCTACTTCGGCCTCCTCGACGTCGGACAACCGAAGGAGGGAGAGACGGTGGTGGTGTCGGCGGCTTCCGGCGCCGTCGGCTCCGTCGTCGGGCAGATCGCCAGGCTGAAGGGCTGCCGAGTGGTCGGTATCGCCGGTGGTCCGGAAAAGTGCGCCTACGTGACGGACGACCTCGGCTTCGACGCCTGCGTCGACTACAAGGGCGGCAACCTGGCAGACGCTCTGAAGACGGCGTGCCCGGATGGCATCGACGTCTATTTCGAGAACGTCGGCGGCGAGATCCTCGACACCGTGTTGGCGCAGATGAACCGGTTCGGCCGCATACCGGTGTGCGGGCTCATCTCGACCTACAACAGCACCGAACCGCCATCGGCGCCGCGCAACCTGCGTTCGATCCTCGTCAACCGGCTGCGCGTCCAGGGGTTCATCGTGTTCGACTTCATCAAGCGCTATCCCGAGGCGGCCGCGGCCCTCGCCGGCTGGCTCAGGGAAGGCAAGCTGAAGTTCCGGCAGGACGTGCGCGATGGGGGCCTCGAGGCGTTTCCCGACGTCCTCAACCTCCTGTACACCGGCGGCAATTTTGGCAAGCTCGTGCTCAGGCTGTGAGCGGGCTTTCGGTCAGTTGAACGCGGCGTGGCGGACCGGGTCCGGCAGCGAGCGCGACGGCGCCATGGCGGTTACGCAGCTTTCCTGCACCACCGACCATGACGTGTTGTTGAGGACGCGTTCACAGCGGCGCAGCTTGTCGGCGATGCACGCCACTTCGCCCAGTCGGTAGTCGTTGCCGCGGAACCTGCAGGTGCATGGGACGACCGGCTGCACGCCGCGGCGGGTGATGGCTGGGTCTTCGGCCGCGTCAGGCGTTCCGCCGCCCGCCAGGAGCATCGCTCCGGCGAGGAGCAGCAGTATCGCCCGTGTGCTTGTCATGGTCTGAGCCGCCAGGGGCCTTGTCCGCCGGCATCATAGCACGGCCGGGCACCACGACCAATCACATGCTGTCATGCGCGGTCGGCCGGATGCGTGGCCGACGTTCACCGCACGGGTGGCAGCACCAGCGTGCGGGCCCGGCACTGACGGGCCTCGTTGGCGCCGCAGGCGCGCGGCTCCAGGTCGTCGCCGAAGCACAGCCGGATGCCGCGCAGCGCCGCGCGGTCGCGCCGGTTGCCGCAGTCGACCGAGATCATGTCCGGCCGCAGCCACGGATTGGCGGCCACGAAGTCCCGCTCAAGGTCGTCCGGCGTGGTAACGACTGGGGTCGACGGCGTGCGATAGCGATCGGGGATGCGTATCCGCTCGTACAGCGCGCGGGTTTCGGCGAAATAGTCGTCGGGGTCCATCCCCGCACAGGTGCCGTGCTTGCGCCACTGGTGGATCACGAGATTGCGCGAGGGCATGATGTCGAGCATGGAGCGGACGACCTCTTCCGGGACCCAGGTCCGGCCGGTGGCACAGAACTCCGGCCATCCCCGTTCATGCTGCGGCCACAGCCCGTGGACGACGAAGGCATGGCGCCGGTCGGCGGCGCATTGCTGCCTGTTGTCGCGGCCGTCCGGTGAGGCGCAGTAGGTGGGGCTCCACGACAGCGCAAGCACGAGATAGTCAAACGGGGCGTCGGCGGAACTCCTCGCGGCTCCGGCGACCGTTGCGGCGGCTAACGCCATGACCAGGCATGAGGCGAGCAGGCGCGGACTGCGATGCATTCGTGATGTCCCCGAAATTGTCTAAAATTTAACCCGATCGGCCGACACTTTGGCGCGTCGTCTTGCCGCCTGGATCGAACCCGGCAAGGCACCACCTCATTCTTTGTGCAGGCGATGCCGCGCGCAAGCCTGCGGGAAGCTCGAGTGCGGAGTGTGAGTGATGATGGCCGAGACCGCCACGGCGGACACCGGAAAGCCGAAGGGCAGCAACCAGGAGTGCGAGGACCGGCGCAAGGACGATCCGCGGAGCGCCGCCAGAGCCGCCTCGCGTGAGCGGACCGACGCCGAGAGCAGCGGCCGCACGCCAGCCTGGTATCAGCGCCTGTTTCACTAGTAGGCGCGCCCACTGAAGCCGGGACCGGCGGATCGCTTCGCCGGTTGCCGGCACGCATGCGTGCTCGATGACGGAAAATTCCTGCGACAACGGAATCTCAACCGGTTTGCGCTAGGGTGTTCCGAGCGGTCGGGGAGGGGGACCCCATCGAAGGGCCGCATAAAAGGGGGGTGTGCGTATGCGTAGGTTCCTGCCTCTGCCCGTATTCGTGTTCGGGTTCGCCTGTGTCGCCGTTCCGACGTCCCAGGCTGACGACTTCGCCAGCTATCAGACCGTGGCCAAGGGCTGGCGCATCGAGCAGAATTGCACCCATCTCAGTTCGCCTGAACATGACGAGCTCGGCTCCTATGCGGTGGCAACCGAGCTTGCGATCATCGGCACCGCGGGCGCGGATCGTGTCCGGAAGGTGATCGAGGAGAGTTCCGCAACGGCGCAGGCCGTCGCCTGCGGCCCCGCGACGGAGCGGCAGGTCAGCGAGGCGCTCGCCGAAGGCCGCTCGTTCGCCGAGCGGAAGAAGGCGGTAGCCGCGGCGCCGGCGCCCGCGCCACGGCGGCCCAGGCGCTCGGTGGCCGCAGCGACGCCGGATCCGGCCGACAGCGAGGTACGCAGCCGGCTGGTCGAAGGGGAACGGGAGGTCGGCCTGCGACGCTTCGAGGCACAGGCCGAAGCCTACCTGGTCGAGCGGCGGTGCCGGCACCTCGACTACCGGGACGCGCAGGATTTCTGGGAATTGGTGGTGGAGCGGCAGAAGGCGATGATCCGCCAGTTCGGTACGCGCGCGGTGTCCGTGGCCAAGCGCAGGGCCGAGGCGGCGGCGGCGCAAACGACCGTCTGCACCCCGGCGACCCGGCGGTTGGTGCAGACCGGGTACGCCAACGCCCG
>Ga0079224_100000535_pt1 | contig 37662 bp, 51 predicted proteins | sample Stecom2015_FD_80414 | JGI IMG/M metagenome (GOLD analysis project Ga0079224, IMG submission 80414) | Agricultural soil microbial communities from Utah to study Nitrogen management - Steer compost 2015 | ecosystem: Environmental > Terrestrial > Soil > Agricultural land | place: USA: Utah... | reverse complement strand
TACAGAAACGTTCCAGTAACGCCCCAGAACAGAACAGAACAGATACAGAACAGAATAAGAACCCCCTTAATCCCCCTGCTGCTGAAAACGAAAAGCCGGACGCTGATCCGAAGCCGCCGACTGACCCGAAACCCAAGCGCAAATCTCGCCTGCCCGAACCATTCAACCTCACCGGCGACATGCGCAAGTGGGCGGTTGAACGCACCCCAGCCGTGAACCTGGCAAACGAAACCGAGAAGTTCGTGAACTACTGGCGCGGAAGCGGCGGAACGAAACTCGACTGGTCGGCCACTTGGCGTACTTGGTTTCTCAAAGCCCAGGACGACGCCAACCATCGCCTGATCTCACCGCAACGCACTGGCAATCAACCGCTTGACATGAAAAGCACCGAATGGGCAAAGGAGCCGATTCTATGAAACGCGTTTCTGATATCACCAGTGGCCTCGACCCGCAGCAGGCACTGGCACAGATCCCGCTCGCACAGCCGATCAAGGTCGACCAGCGCACAGCGGAAATCGTCAACATCGTGTTCGACAAGCTCCAGGGCATTTTCCCAGCATGGCGACAAGCGTGGATCGACGACACGGCGCTGAAAAACGCCAAGCGCGAGTGGATCGCAGGGTTTATCCAAGGCGGGATCATGTCCGACCACCAGCTCGCGTTCGGCTTCCAGAACGCCCGCAAGTCCACCAACCCATTCCTGCCAAACGTCGGCCAGTTCGTTGCCTGGTGCAATGCGACACCGGAGTGCATGGGCCTGCCGTGCGAGGCACAAGCCTGGGACGAAGCACGCGCAGGCAAGTACAGCCACCCGGCCGTGCGCATTGCTGCAGAAGCCACGAGCACCTTCGATCTGCACGCAGCGCCGGACGGCGACAAGGCCCTCAAGCAGCGCTTCGAACGCAACTACGCCATCGTCATGCGCCGCGCACAGACCGGCCAGCCGCTGGAAGGGCGAATCGCCAAGGGCCTGAGCCACGACAGCATGCGACCGCGTGAGCAGGTCCAGCTCGAGTACTCCCGCCAGGAGGCTGACCGCATCGTCGACGTTCTCGACATCCCCAAGGACCCTAAGGCCTGCCGCGCCCAGCTGCTGGCAACCCTCGGCATTCGGAGAGACAAGCATGCGTGATTACAGCGAGTTGCAGCGACGTGCGGAGGCATTAGTCGGCCTTGACGACATACCTCTTGCGCCTGACCTGATCCTAGAGCTGATCGCCGAGAACAAGCGCCTTACCGAGGAGCTGAATTGCCCATTCCGATTGGCACGTCATTCCAAGCGGTTGATAGAGCGGTTGCGCGAAGAGAACGAGGCGCTGCGTAAGGATTCTGATCGGTATCAATGGCTCAGGGACAAGAGCGATGCCGTGCATCAGTTCTACCTGAGCGTGCCGCTGTGGTTCACGGGCGTACGCTTTCGCGCTCAGGACGTGGACAACGCTATCGATGCAATGAGCAAGGGAGAGCAGCCATGACCGACCTCAAGCCCGTGTCGTTCTTCGTGCCAGGTGAGCCGGTAGGCAAGGGCCGACCACGCGCCGTTGGCCGTAAACGCCGCGACAAGTCCAGCGGTCAATTGGTCGGCTACACCGCACACATCACGCCCATCAAAACCGAGAACTACGAAAAGACCGTTGCTGCCGCAGGTGCCATGGCGATGCGTGGTCGCGATGTCATCACCGGCCCCGTAATGGTTGAGATGAAAATTGTGGTGACCGTAGCGGCGTCCTGGTCGAAGAAAAAGCGCGCTGCAGCACTGGCTGGCGAAGTGTTCCCGACCAAGAAACCCGATATAGATAACGTGGAAAAGGCCCTGTTCGATGCCATGAACGGTGTGGTCTGGGTCGATGACGTCCAGGTGGTCAACGTCAGCAAGAGCAAACGCTTTGGCGAAACACCAGGCGTAACCGTGCGCGTCGTACCACTGGTGGGGGAGAGCTCATGAAACCATTGCTCAAGTGGGCATGCCGCGAGCTGAACGATGGCTGGGTGATGATCGGCGTCGATGTGGATCTGTCAGGGCCTGACGAGCCTGAGTGCCTGTTGGGGCTGCGCAGGGCGGTTCATCCGTTCCAATTTGATGAGGCCAATTATCCGGTTATAGCGTTTGCGGCGGTTATATCCGAAATGGATAACCAGATACGGAAGGGGTGTGGGGTGGGCGCGCCAACTCACTCTGCCTCGCGCGCGTGCGCGTTTGGGGGTGCTGCATGAGCGGATACAGCGAATTGGCCGCCAGGATGTACAACTTCTGGGAGTTACTCACTCCGCCCGATGGTCGGGATAGCTGGTTTGACATCCGATTTTGTGCGTGTGGCGACAGCCGTTGCCGGGGGAAGTTGTCGTGTTTTCCTCGCAGCACCCTTGCCGATGCTGTGTCGCGTGCAGCGAGCGCCTAGCCATGCTCGCCCTGGTCGAACAGCGGGTTGATTGGTTCACGGTGATCACCGGGCTTTCGCGTGCCGGCTACTCCCCGCAGTCGGTTGCTGACGCGATTGGGGTGGCGCGTACCACGTTGCTGGGTTGGAAGCAGGGCGCCGAACCTCGCTACACCGAGGGGGAGCGCCTTGTGCTGTTTTGGTCCCAGACCACTGGCTGGGATCGTTCAAAGCTGCCCATGGTCGCCGTCGGTGACTGGTGGGCTTATCACTCCAAGGTTTGAAATAGTCGGGATTCCGACACCTGACCCCGACGACTCTTACGGTCATCGCAGCCCAGCCAACTCGCGCTGGGCTTTTTTTTGACCCTGGAGGCGACATGAAGCATCCAGTCAGGAGTAACAGCATGGCCAACCCTGCGCCGGAGAGCATCGTTGAGGTAGTCGGCGCATCAGTCGCGAGCAAAGGAATGCTCACGGGCGGCGCTGTTGGTTTGGTGGGTTGGCTGTCCCAGGTCAACTGGATAGGGATCACCGGTGTAGCGGTCGCAGTCTTGGGCCTGGTGATCAACGTGTATTTCCAGTGGCGCAAGGATCATCGCGAGTCAGTCGAGAGCGCCGCACGCATTGAAGCGCTGCGTGAGCGTGCCAGATCGTGAGCCCCCTCAAGCAACGAATCCTCGCCGTCTCACTCGCCGGCGCCGCCAGCATGGCCGGTGTGCTGGTCACCCACTTCGAAGGCCGGTCACTGGTGGCCTACCTCGACCCCGTTGGCATTCCCACCATCTGCGAAGGCGTTACCCGTGGTGTGCGCCTGGGCCAGAGCAAGACCCCGGCGCAGTGTGATGCGCTGTTGCAGCAAGAACTCACCATCGCCATGACCGGCGTTGACCGCAACGTCACTCGACCGCAGCCCGAGACCCGCCGCGCCGCCCTGGCATCGTTCGTCTACAACGTCGGCGAGTCCCAGTTCAAGGCATCCACCCTGTTGCGCAAGCTCAATACCGGTGACACACGCGGCGCCTGTGCTGAGCTGAGCCGCTGGGTGTACGCCCAGGGCCAGAAGCTGCAAGGCCTGGTCAATCGCCGCGCTGCTGAGCGTGAGTTGTGCGAGGTGGGGTTGTGAAGATCCTTCTCGGCATCTGCGCTGCGCTCGCCATTGGCCTGCTGCTGTCGCTCTGGCGTCTTGACCACATCAGCACAGGCCTGGACACCGCAACGGAGCGTGTAGGCGTGCTGGAGGCTGCCAACGCATCACGCAAGACCACCCAGAAGCTGCTGACCCAGCTCGACACCGACAACACCAAGGTACTCACCGATGCTCAAGCCCAGAACAAAGCCCTTCTTGCTCGTGTTGGCACTGGCACTCAGCGGCTGTCAGTCCCAGCCAAGTGCCCCGTCGTGCGAGCCAGCGCAAGCCCCGGCCGCGTGGATGATGCAGAAGCGCGCGCAGAACTTGACCCAGCGGCTGGTCAACGAATTGTCGCCATCGCCAATGACGGAGACGAAGCAATCATCGCCTTGAACAGCCTGATTGATTGGGTCAACGCCACCTGCCTCCCTCGCAAATAGTCGGGAACCCGACAGCCCACCCCATTGATTCTGGCCCTCGTTGATCAACAACCAACCCGAGGCCAGCCCAATGCCAGCTCCAGACCTTACCCCGCAGACACCAGGCGAACCGCTCGCCACCATCACGCCGCTTGCCAGTGCCATCACTGACGCCAACACCGGCAATCCCAACGCCAGCGAGTTAGACACGGCTAACGCCCAGGCGCCCAAGCCTGCGCTGTTCGTTGCCAAGCACAACGGCGGCCCGCGCTGGATCGTCATCGACGAAAACGCCGCGCTGCTGGAGGGTAAGGCCGTGAAGGTTGGCGACTTCACCGGCACCAAGGATGAAGCCCTGGCCGAAGCTGACCGTCTGAACACTGGTGGCGAGCCCCTGGTACTTGACCCGCAGCGAATCAACGAGCCGGCGCCACAGGCCAAGGCCAACACCGGCGACATCGACGCCACCACGCTCAAGCAAGCAGTCATGACACCTGACGGCTGGCTGTGCCCTGAGCCAGTAGCCAAGGGGTAACGACATGGGAAGCAAGCCAAGCAAGCCCAAGACCGTTGCCGCGCCAGACCCGCAGGTCGAAGCGCAGAAGGCCGCCGACCTGGCAGCCCAAAAGGCCAACGAAGAAACCGCCACTCGCAAGAAGCGCAAGGCTGAAAGCAGTTTGCTTTCGACTGGCGGTGCAGCGGGCAGCGTCCTCGATCAAGGAAAGAGAACCCTCGGATCATGAACGCATCCCAGATCGCCAAAACGCTGAGCACCTTGAAGTCTCTCCGCTCGCCGCATGAGACGGTCTGGCGCGATTGCTTCGACCACAGCTACCCGATTCGGGGTAGTGGCTTTTGCACTGAGCAAATCACCGCCATCGAAGCGCAGATGCGCAAAGCAAGGATGATCGACGGCACCACCACGGACGCGGCACGGATTCTGTCGTCCGGGATCATGTCGGGACTGACCCCCGCCAACTCACTGTGGTTCGGCATGGACGTGGGGCAGGAAACCGAGGACGAGCGCCGCTGGCTGGATGACTCGGCCGACATCCTTTGGCAGAACATCCACGCATCCAACTTCGACGCGGCCGCCTTTGAGGGGCTGATTGACGTTGTGTGTGCTGGATGGTTTGCCCTCTACATCGATCAGGACATGGAGAAGGGCGGCTTCACGTTCGATCTGTGGCCCATCGCGAGCGTGTACGCCTCGGCGTCCAAGGCCGGTGGCAAGATCGACACCGTGTATCGCGAGTACAAGCTGACGGCCGAGCAGGCAGTAAACGAGTTCGGCGAACAGAATGTCAGCGACAACACCCGCAAGCTGGCGAAGGACAAGCCACAGGAAATGGTTCGCTTCGTCCACGCGATCTACCCACGCACCACGCACATGGTTGACGCCAAGCTGGCGAAGAACATGCCTGTGGCTTCGTGCAAGGTCGAGGTGGAAGCCAAGCTGATGGTGAGCGAGTCGGGCTACCACGAAATGCCGGTGGTTGTTCCGCGCTGGATGATGATCCCTGACAGCGTGTATGCGGTTGGCCCTGTGTTCGACGCCTTGCCGGACGCGCGCACACTGAACGAACTGTGCCGGATGGACCTGGCAGCCGGCGACCTGGCCATCGCTGGCATGTGGATTGCCGAGGACGACGGCGTGTTGAACCCGCGCACGGTCAAGGTTGGCCCGCGCAAGATCATCGTGGCCAACTCCGTGGACAGCATGAAGCCACTGCAAAGCGGCTCAAACTTCCAGTACGCGGAAACGAAGATTGCTCGTTTGCAAGGCTCCATCCGCAAGATCCTGATGGCCGATCAGCTCCAGGCCCAGGACGGGCCGACGATGACCGCCACCGAGGTGCATGTACGCGTGAACCTGATTCGTCAGTTGCTGGGCCCGGTGTATGGCCGGCTGCAAACCGAGTACCTGCAACCGATGATTGAGCGTTGCTTCGGCATCGCTTACCGCGCTGGTGTGCTGGGCGCTGCGCCTGAGTCGTTGGCCGGTCGCAACTTCACCGTACGCTACCTTTCGCCGCTGGCCCGCTCCCAGAAGCTGGAAGAGGTGACAGCCATTGATACGTTCATCCAGGGCGCTCTGATCATCGCTGCGACCGATCCAACCGTCATGGACAACATCGACATGGACGAGGCTCAGCGCTTCAAGGGTGAAGCCTTGGGCGTGCCTGGGTCCGTCATCCGCAGCTCTGCCGATCGGGACAAGATCCGCGCCGACCGTGCCCAGGCTCAACAGGCCGCCATGGAGCAGGAACAGCAGCAAGCAATGATGCAGCAGGCCGGTGAAGCCGCAATGAAACAGCAGGGAGCCGCCGCATGACCATGACCCCGGAACAGATCGACGCGATGTTCAAGCGCGTATTCGAGGAGCACCACGAAGGCGCCATGTGTCTGGACCTACTGGTGCAGCGCTTCGCCAAGAACGCCTGCACCGTCGGCGGTATCGACGCAATCCTCACCACGTACAAACAGGCCGGGGCCCGTGAAGTCCTCGACCACGTTGTTAACCGTATCAACCGTGCCAACGGCGTCCAAGCCGATCCCAACGAACAAGAGGAATAACGATGAACATGTTTATCCATGGCCGGATGGGCCATTTTTTTATGGCCGAAGCGGGCGAGGGTGGCGACCCATCCACACCGGCAGCACCTGCTGCACCTGCGCCCACCAGCTCTGTGCTGGACAGTGGCAACACCGGCACCGACTACATTCCCGAAAAGCTCCGCGTCATGAAAGAGGACGGCAGCCTTGACCAGGAAGCATCGAGCCGCAAGGTTGCCGAAGCGTACAAGCACCTCGAAACCCGCTTTGGTTCCGGCGATGTTCCGCCCAAGACTCCCGAGGAATACGCGGTCAAGCTGGAGGGCGTCGAGGGCTTTAACTGGGATGAGTTCAAGGTCGACGAGGGCACCCAATCGTTCCTGAAGGGCGCCCACGCCAAAGGCCTGACCAATGACCAGGTGCAGTACGTCATCGGCGAATACATGAAGGCGGCGCCTGCCTTGGTTGGTGGTGCTGAAACACTCGACTTGCAGGGTTGCACCGATGCGCTGAAAGCCGTATGGACCGACGACAAGGCAATGAGCCAGAACGTGCGCGCCTCCTATCTGGCGTCGTCTACCTTCGCCAATGAACAAGGGCTTGGCAGTTACGAGGCATTGAATCGTAAGTTCGGGAAGGATCCCGACTTCATCGCCTTCACCGCCAACATCGGCAAGGAACTCAAGGAAGACAGCGCCATCAACGGCGGCGGCCCGGCCAGCGAGGGCGATTTTGCTGTGAAGACGGCCGAACTGCGTCAGCAGCTGCAGGATTTGCCGGCACATGACGCTAAGCGCCCGGGCATTCAGGCTCAACTGGATGCGCTCTACGACCGCAAGTACAACAAGCAACCCCGCCTTGGCTGATCCCCGCGTCAAATAGTCGGGAAACCGACACCCCCCATGCACAAACATCGCAGGCATCCCAGCAATGGGCCGGCCTGCGATGGCATGCAGACAACCGGAACGCCCCAGGCGCAGCAAAGCCGATGCACGCCAGGAATGCCGGCCCGCAAAGCGGACAACCGGAAGGCAATCCCTTATCTGCATTGGAGTGCATCGAATGTCCTTTCAAATCACAGAAGCCTTTGTCCAGCAGTACGGCGATAACTTCCGTCACCTGGCGCAGCAAATGACCTCCCGCCTTGAAGGTCATGTGACCATCGAGCCAAACATCGTTGGTATGTCCAAGTCGATCAACCGTCTTGGTCAACGTACTGCCAAGCGCCGCACCACTCGCCATGGCGACACCCCGATCAACGATCAGCCACACAGCACGCGCTTTGTGGATCTGTTCGACTGGGAAGACGGCGACATGCTCGACGACCAGGACAAGATCCGCATGTTGGTTGATCCGACTTCGGACTACGTCAAAGCCATGGTCAGTTCGCTGAACCGCGCCAAAGACGACGTGATCATTGCCAGCATGGGCGGGTTCTCCCGTTCCACCACCGGCAACATCATCCTGCCAACCGTTCAGAAGATCGCCGTGGGCGGCACCGGTTTGACCAAGGCCAAGATCATTCAGGCCCGCAAGCTGTTCCGCAAAAACGAGGCGGACAATCACAACGGTGAAGAGCTGTGCATCACCTATAGCGCGCAGGCGGCTGCCGACATCCTCGCCGATGCGACCTTGACCAGTGCGGACTACATGGCTGGCAAGTTCCTCGAGAGCGGCGATGTGGAAGGCAAGTGGATGGGCTTCACCTGGATTCCGTCCGAGCGCACCCCGTATGACGGTTCTACCCGCAGGCTCTACGCCTGGGCCAAGTCGGGTGTAACCCTCGGCAAGGGTGCCGATATCGTCACCAAGGTTGGCGAGGATCCAGGCAAAGGCTTCAACGTCCGTATCTACGGAAAAATGTCCATCGGCTCCGTGCGGGTGGAAGAAGAGAAGGTTGTTGAAATCTCTGTAACCGAAGCCGCGTAAGCGGCTTTTGGCCTTCTCCCATCTTATCAGGAGCAACAATCATGGCTGTAGTAACTCTCAAATCGACGGCGGTCACCAACTCCGACGCCCTCCCACAAACCCTGTCTCCGCAGCGTATCGACGGTGGCCGCCTGCGTGAGCGTGTCGGCTTTGTCGAGGCCGGCGCCGCCGACTCTATCGGTTCTGTGTATCGCCTGATGCGCATCAACTCGGTGGATCGCGTTTCCCGCCTGCTGCTGTCTTGCGATGCGATCACCACCGCTGTTGGCGATATCGGTCTGTACGACGTGCTCGCCGTTAACGCTGGCGCAGTGGTTGACGTTGACTTCTTCGCCTCTGCTCAAGCGCTCACTTCTGCGCTCATCAACCAGGACGTGACCCACGAAGCGGACGCGGCAGACGCTGGCGCAGGCTTCGGTTTGGCAGACATCGAGAAACCTCTGTGGCAGGCGCTAGGTCTTGCTGCTGATCCAGGCAAGCAATACGACGTGGCCGTCACCCTCACCGCCGCCGCAACTGGCGCCGGGACTGTCAGCCTGAAGTTGCAATACATCGACGGCAACTGATTTCACGGGCCGCCAAGGATGGCAAATAACTTACCGGGGCCCAGTGCCCCGGTCTTTTTATCTGGAGGTTGGGAATGACAATGGCCACCGGTGTATCGATCTGTTCCAACGCGCTGCTGATGCTGGGCTCGCAGACCATCAACGACTTTGCCGACCAGCTGAACCTGGACCGAGCCAAGCTTTGCGCCAACCTCTATCCGACAGTGCGCGACGACATGTTGCGGTCCCATCCTTGGAACTGCTGCATCAAGCGGGCGATTCTGGCCCCTGATGCGGTTGCGCCGCTGTTCGGTTACTCCCACTCCTTTGAGCTACCGGCGGACTTCTCGCGCGTGCTGGAAGTCGGCACCGGCGGGCAGCAGATCGATTATCTCGTTGAGGGCCGCACCATCCAGGCTGACACCACCGTCTTGGAGCTGCGCTACGTGTTCCGCAATGAGGTTGAAAACACTTGGGATGCTCATCTGGTAGCTCTTGTCACGCAGGCCATGTGCGCAACGCTGGCCTATCCAGTCACCCAATCGACTGCCAAGCAGGCCGGCGAAGAGCAGAAGCTTGAACTGATGCTGCGCCGAGCTCGCGCTGTTGATGGTCAGGAGGATCCTCCGCAGACCCTGGGTGATGAGCGCCTGTTGCGCGCACGGTTCGGGGGTGGTTGGTAATGCCTCGCCTGACGCTGAATCAAACCAACTTCACCGCCGGCGAGGTTTCTCCGCGCATGCTGGGGCGTGTCGATATCGCCCGATACCAGAACGGTGCAGAGATCATCGAAAACGCCTGGCCGGTCATCCATGGAGGATGCATGCGCCGTGACGGCACGTTGATGTGTGCGTCAGCTAAATACCCTGACAAGAAGTGCCGATTGATCCCCTATGTGTTCAATGCCTCCCAGGCCTACATGGTTGAGTTCGGGGATCTGTACGTCAGGATCTTCTTTTCCGATGGGTCTTACAGCGGCATCGAGCTGGCCAGCCCTTATGCGCACACCATCCTCGACCGCCTTGACTATGTTCAGGGCGCCGACACCATGTTCATCTTCTGCAACACGGTGCCCGTGTACCGCCTTCGTCGTATCACCAACACCGAGTGGAGTCTGGCCCCCGCTCCGTTTGTGACCAAGCCATTCGATGAAAAGGGAATAGACCTCTTAACCTCGATCACCCTCAGTAGCCCAGCGGTGGGCGCTGGGCGCACAGCTACCTCCGCCGCTGCTGTGTTTTTGGCTGCAGATGTAGACAGGGAAATCTGGTCGGGCGGGGGCGTAGCCAAGATCACAGCAGTGGCAAGTCCCACCTCGGCCACCGTCGAGGTAGTCAATGCATTCAGTGCCGCCACTCGTTCTGCCTGGTCTTTGAAGGGTTCGCCGCAGACCACTAACACCTTGAGCGCGTTCACGCCCGTAGGCGCCTCTGTCAGCATGACCCTTGGGGATACTGGGTGGCGCAGCAATGACGTGGGCAAGTTCGTCAAGATCAATGGCGGTTTGCTCGAGGTGAGCACTTACACCAGCGCCACGGTGGCGTCTGGCATTATCCGTTCCGCTCCCACGTCCGCTGTTGCATCGCCGGCCAATGCCTGGTCGCTTGAAGCTTCGGTGTGGAACGATATTGATGGCTATCCGGGTGCAGGCACCCTGTATGAGCAGCGCCTTGCCTTGGGTGGCTCGCAGAACTTCCCGCAAACCATTTGGGAATCGCGCACCGGGGAATACCTGAACTTCGAACTGGGTACCAAGGACGACGATGCAATCTCGTACAACCTGTCCTCTGACCAAATCAACCCCATCCTGCACATCGGCCAGATCAATGCCCTGATTCCGCTGACTTACGGCGGCGAGTTCACGGTGAGCGGCGGCGTCGAGAAGGCCATCACTCCGACCAACATTCGCGCCAAGAACCCATCGGTCTACGGCTGCAATCGCGTGCGCCCGGTGCGGATCGGCAACGAACTGTATTTCGTCCAGCGTGCAGGCCGCAAGCTGCGCGCCATGGCCTACAAGTACGACTCCGACACATTCGGGTCGCCTGATATGTCCGTGCTTGCTGAGCATGCAACCAAGTCCGGAATCGTTGATATGGCCTACCAGCAGGAGCCCGAATCCATTCTGTTCATGGTTCGGGCCGACGGCGTTATGGCGACCATGACTGTGGACCGCGACCAGGACGTGATCGGCTGGGCCCGACAGATCACTGATGGAGCCTTTGAATCCGCAGCCGCCATCCCTACCAGCACCGGTGACCAGGTGTGGGCGGTGGTGCGCCGCACCATCAACGGGGCAAACGTTCGTTACATCGAGCGGTTCACCAGTGAAGTGCGCGTCGATTCTGGCGTGAATGCTACCAGCGGCCCAGGTGCGGCTGTTTGGGGCGGCCTCTCTCACCTGGAGGGAAAGATGGTGGACATCGTCGCGGACGGTGTGGTGATGCAACAGCAGCTCGTTACAGGCGGCCAAGTAACCATCCCGCGCAAAGCCTTCGCGACATCGATCGGTCTGAATTTCAAGACCAGGATCAAGACGTTGACCCCAGAGGCGCAGGGCAACACCGGCAGTTCGCAGGGCAATAGCATGCGGATTGGTGAGGTCTCTTTGCGATTCCTCGACACCATTGGCTGCAAGATCAATGGCCAGATCATCGCGTTCCGCGACCTGGGCACGCAGATCCTCGACAAGCCGCCCGTACTGTTCACCGGCGTGCACCGCCTGGAGAACCTTGGATGGGATCGGGGCCAAGCCACGCTGGTGATCGAGCAAGACCAGCCCTTGCCGTTCCACCTGCTGAACGTCATCAAGAAAATAACGATCAACGACTGAGGTGCCACCATGATCAGGCCCGCTAAACACTCCGACGTGCCCAGGCTGATTGAGCTGGGCACGCTGCTGCATTCCACCACCAGCTATTCGGCCATGGCCTTCTGCCCGGTCAAGTCGGCGGCCTTCCTGCATGAGCTGATCAACGGGCAGGGCGTTGTCTTCGTTGCCGAGGTGCGCGGCGAAGTGGTTGGCGGCATGGCGGGTGCCGTGACTGATCAGTGGTTCAGTAATGACCTGATCGCCTATGACTACTCCCTGTTTGTTGAGCCATCCAAGCGTAATGGCGTGATCGCCGTCCGCTTGATCCAGACGTTCAAGGAATGGGCAAGGCTCAAGGGCGCGAAACAAATCTATATGGGCATCGGTACCGGCGTGAGCGTCGAAGGCACGACCCGACTGTATGAGTCACAGGGCCTGCGCAGCATCGGCCCGCTTTTGATGATGGAGATCTGATCATGGCAGTAGGAGCAGTAGGCGCGGCCGGTTACGCCGCATATGCAGCAATGGCAGCAGCCACCATCTACTCGGTGTACAGCACCCAGCAGTCAGGCAAGCAGGCCCAGCTCAATGCGAACGCCCAGTCCGACCAGGCGCAGGCGGATGCCGACACGGCGGCCAGCGCCGCGGTGGTGCAGGCTGATCGCATCCGCAGGCTTGCGCGCAACCAGGCCAGCGAAGCCAATGCCTCTCTGGCAGCTTCGGGCGTTGAGACCGGCGCCGGCACCGCGACCAACATCAACGAGGAAATCATCGGTAATGCCGAGGAAGACGCGGCGCTGACCATCTTCAACGGCCAAAACCAGAAGGCCCGCGGCTACGCCGACGCCAGCAACTACAGCCTCGCCGGCACCCAGGCGCGGAGCGCTGCCAACTCACAATCCATTGGCACGGTGCTTAACGCAGGGGCAAGCGCGGCAATGTCCTGGAAGGCATCAGCGGCTGGCAAGAACGGAACAGTCACCAAGGTCGGGGGTAATGGCTAATGGCACAGATTCCGCTTGGCGCTTTCGCGCAAACCCGCGTGCTGCCCGAGGCACCACAGAGCCGCGTCATCACTGTGGACAATCGTGGTCAGGCCCAGGCCGCTCAACAGGCGGCCAGCACCATTCAGAACGCCGCGCTGGGCGTGCTGGACAACATCAACAAGGAAGATCAGGCGTTGGCCAGGGTGAAGGCCAGCAACGCGCTTATCGACCGCGAGTCGCAAATCAAGACCATCGCCACGGACCTGGACGAGAAGATGCGCACGGGGCAGCTGCCTTACGAAAAGTCCGAGGAGGCCTTCACCAGCGCAGTATCGAAGCTTGACCCTCTGCAGACTCCCGGCCTTGATGAGGCCCAACAGGGCGAGATAGGTAATTCGCTCAAACGCATCCAGCTGGGCGGCTTGGATAGCATCCGTGCATCGGCCGCCAAGGGGCGTATACAGTCGGCGCAGAGCGATTTGACCTCGCGCATGGACATGCTGGGCAAAGACGCCGCAATGCCCGGCGCGAACGTTGATCAAATCAATGCGCGCATGGACGCCGAGGATATCGACGTTGCTGGGCGCCTGGCATTTGGTGAGACCTGGGCCCACAAGAAGCAGGAATTCAAGGACGGCAACTGGACTACGCACGCAACCCAGCGAGTTATTGAGGCGCGAGAAAGCGTGGGTAGCCTGCAAAAGCTTGAGCATGACCTCACTGCCGAGGACGGTTTCTACGCCAGAAAGCTGGACCCAGAGAAGCGTAACCAGCTACTCAACACTGTGAGCGGCCGCATCTTCCAGGTGAAGGAACACCAGCAGCGCCAGGCCGAAATGCGCGAAATGAAGGCCGAGCGCATCCTGACACAGATGGATCGCCAAGCCTCCACCGGCGTGCCCCCAACCCCAGCTGACCAGCAGCGCTGGAAATCTGCGCTGTCTGGCACCTCGGCTGCCGGCGAGTTCAATACCCGCATGCAGGAAATGAATCAGGTGCAGGGCCTCCTACGGCAGCCGCCAGCGGTTGCGCAGCAGTTCATTGACCGGCAGCGCCAGCAAGCGCAGTCAAACGGCGCCAGCGTAGCCGAGCAAGCCAACCTGAACCGTTTGCAGACCGCCGTGGACAACAACACGAAGATGATGCGAGAGAACCCGCTCAGCTTCAACGCAATGCGAACCGGCGCCGATGTGGCGCCGTTGGACGTTTCTGGCATCACCAGCACCGAGGGCCAGCAGAAGTTGGGCGAGCAGATAGCCGAACGCTTCGACGTGGTCAACTCGGTGCGAAAGGCGTACGGCCCTGAGGTTGCCCGCAACCCATGGAAGCCCGAAGAACAGGCCATGCTGTCATCGCTTATCAAACAGGCCGACGACAGCACCAAGCTGCAGCTGTTCGGCGCTATCGCTGGCTCCTCTCCGTCCGGTGCCGACTACGCAGCTGCCATCAAGCCGCTGGTGGCTGATGACCCCATCGTTACGCTGGCGGGCATGGCGCAGTTCCGCAGCCTCAAGGGCGCCGATGGCACGGACGTTCCCCGTACGCTGCTGGCCGGCGCCAAGGTGTTGGCTGATAAGTCGGTACCGCTGCCAAAAGACAAGTTCTTCCGTGACGCCTTCGACGAGCACGCGGGCGCGTCTCTGGTGCCAGGCACGCCCCAGCGCGAGCAGGCCTATCTGGCGTTCAAGTCCTTGTATGCAGGTTCCGCCGCATCGAAAGGCGTGAAGTATGAAGACGGCGATGACCTCGATAGCAAGACATCCCAGTCCGCGTTCGACATGGCCACCGGCGGCGTTGCCGAGCGCGCGGGCGCCAAGGTGATCAAACCGTACGGCATGGATGACGACGCCTTCAACAAGTCCGTAGACATGCAGATCGATGGCATGGCCAAGACCAGCAAAATCCCGGTGAGCCAGCTGGAGGACATGCCACTGTCACCAGTACCGGGCAAGGAAGGTTCGTATTATCTGCTGAACGCCGGCCGGGTGCAGATCGATCCGGACACCCAGAAACCCATCATGGTGATCGTAAAATGAGCTGGCTAGACGGGATGATCGAGGACAATGAGGCGCGCAGTCAGGACCAGCGCCTTGACCGAACAGCCGACAAGCTCGCGCCTGGCGTGTTTACCGGCTCGCTTAGCACCATTGGCCCTAACCTGCTGCGTGGCGCCATCGAGGGCGGGCGCACCGTTCAGTCCACGGCGCTACAACTCGGCAGCCTGGCGGTTGAATCTGACCTGGCCATTGGTTCGTCATACGGCCCTGATGATGGGCAGCTGGCAGATCAGCAGCAGTTCCGCGAGACCCAGGCGCGCGACATCGGCGAGGCAACCGCCAAGTCGGTCATGGACTTACGACCAGACCCGACAGAGGTTGGCCTGGTCGGGCAGATCCTGGGCGAAGCCGCGGCGGTCTTGCCGCGCACCGTTGCTGGCGCGGTTGCTGCCGGCCCGGTCGGTGCGGCACTGGCTGCTGGTGCCCCTGCTGGATTTTCCAGCAAGCAGGTGGGCGTTGCCGAAGGCTTGGACGAATCCACCGCGACCAAAAAGGGGCTGATTGATGCTGCAACGGTTGGCCTTGGGGTTGTTCTGCCCGCCGCCAGAATCGTCAAGCCGATCCTGGGCGATGCCGCCGCCGCTGTCGGTGCCAACGTCGGCCTGGGCATGGCTGGTCGCGGCGCTACCGCAGCGCTGCTGGAGAGCAATGGCTATCACAGTCAGGCAGCACAGTACAAAGTCATGGACGGCACCGCGCTCGCCACGGACGCGATCATGGGCCTGGCTTTCTTCGGTCTTGGCCGCGCCAACTTCCGTCGCCCGACAACAAGGCAGGTCGACGCGGCACTCACTGAGCGCACCAATCAACATGCCGATATCGACACCGCGCCAGGCGCGCCGATCGATCCAAAGTCCGCCGTGGCCCACCAGGATGCTATCCGCACGGTTATCGATCAACTGCAGCGCGGCGAGCCAATCGTGCTGCCGGATAGCATCCATTCGGCAAAGTTCCTGCGCGAGGCTGATCCCGCTCCCACAATGAAGCCTGCGCCCGATGTGGCCTTAGCAACCGCCCGCCAAGACCTTGAGCCAAAGTTGCGCGTCGAACTGGAGCAGGAAGCCGCCGGCATCTTGCCGAACGTCAAGGATGTGAAGGCCGAACTATCTACCGTGGCGCAAAACCTTGCGGCGCTGGACGACACGTTCAAGGCTCGCGCCAAGGAATTCCAGCAGCAGGGGCAGGGCCGCAAACAGGCCGAGTCGTCCGCACGCCAGGCAATTGAGGCGGAGCGCTTGGACCTGTCCGACCGGCAGGCATCACTCAACGAAGCCTTGGGCGGTAATCGCAGTGCCGAGCAAGCCCGTGCAGACTTGAATGCCATGGACCGTGGTGAAGTGCCGCAGCGCTTTCAAGACCGCATCAGCCAGCGCGCCGACAGCATCGTTAATGGCTTCGATAAGAACCCCCTGTCTGCCGGTGTAGCCGAGGCCAATACCAAGTTGTCCATCGCCCAGATCGCGCGCCAGGAAATCACCCGCATCCTTGACGACATTGAGCGCGCCGATCCGACGCTGCAGGCCAAACCACTGGATATCGGCCGGCCACTCGATGCGACAAAAGCGGTCTCTGATGCAACAAAGCCCGGAAAAAATGCGACACAACAGGCCAAAACCGTTACATCGGCGCCGGAAAATGCAACATCCACCCCAAAAGATGCAACACAGTCTGCCGGCGAATCTTCCGCCGCCGACCCGGTTGTGCAGGTTGCTGACGAAATCCTATCCCGCATCGAGGACATGCGCATTTCCACCGGCGCCATGGACGCCGACGGCAACCCCATCACCGTGTCAGCCCGGGAACTGCTCGCCAGTACCGACGCCGATATAGTCAGGGCTCAGCAGGACGCCAAAGGCTTCGCCGCTGCTGCCGCTTGCTTCCTGCAACGCGGTCTCTAAATAGTCGGGAAACCGTCTACCGCTGAACCATAGGCTTGCTCCCATCCAATCAGGAGCAAGCCCATGCGCCCCGAATGCATCCAAGCCGTCACCCAGGCCATCGGCCGTTCCCTCAACCAGCAGGAAATCCAGGGCATCGAGAACCGCGTGCGCCGCAACATGAAGCAACTGGCGCAGACCGATAACACCTGGCAATCCAAGACCGCCGCCGACCGACTGAACGAAGCCGCTGCCAAGTCCGCCAAGGATCTGGTGGCCGAAGCTGACCTCAAGAAAAAGCGCGTGGCGCTGACCATCCTTGCCCATGACCGCATCGACAGCTACATGCAGCGCTTTCCGGATCGCCCACTTGAGGGGCTCGACCGACTGTTGGCGTTCTCCAGCGACGGCAAGAGCGGCATCCAGTCCATTGAATCGGCTACACGCGCGATCCGCGACGACTCCGTCAGCCGCATGCTTGACGTGATCGACCAAACCAAAGGCAAGTTCCTGGGCCTGTTTCAAGATGAGGCCGGCAACTTGGCCCTGGTGCGCGAGCTGCATGGAGAGGACTCCGGCAACGCGGTCGCCAAGACCGCCGCCAAACAGTTCAAGGACACTGCTGAGCAACTGCGCCAGCGATTCAACCGCGCCGGCGGCGACGTGGGCTTCCTGGATGACTGGTCTATGCCGCGCGACCACTCGCAAGTGAAGGTTGCCAGGGATCAGGCCAAGTGGGTGGCCGACCATATGCAGTGGGCGAACCGTAGCAAGTACCTCAAGGAAGACGGTACGCCGATGAATGACGCCGAGCTCACCGACTTTCTCGGGCATGCCTGGACGACGTTGGCCACCGGTGGCACCAACAAGCTGGAGCCAGGCCAGGCCGCAGGCAACGGCATGCGTGCGAATCGTGGGAGCGAGTCACGCCAGATCCACTACAAGGACGCCGAAAGTTTTATCGCGGCACAGAAGTCGTACGGCGACCGCAACTTGCTGGAACTGCTGATCGGCCATATTGACCGGGCATCGCGGGATATTGCTCTGGTGGAAACGCTGGGCCCCAACCCCAGCAACCAAATGCGTTACTTCCTGGATGCAGGGCAGAAGGCAACCGACACGGCCCGGCCGACCGATTCCGTCAAGACCGCCAAACAGCGCCGCAAGGTTGAGCATCTGTTTGAGGAAGTCGCCGGCACGCGTGAGCCGCCGGTGTCTGCCGCCCTGGCCAACGGCTTCGACACGTACCGCGCGCTCAACGTTGCCAGCCGCCTGGGGTCCGCCGTCCTGACTTCGGTCACCGACCAGGGAACGCTGGGCCTTACCGCGTCCATGAACGGTATGCCGGTGATGAAGGTGTTTGCCAACGAGATACGCATGCTTAACCCAGCCAGCGCTGCTGATCGACGTTTGGCGCAGCGCGCGGGCCTGGGCCTGAACCAACTGATTGGCAGCCTGAACCGCTTTGGTGCCGATGGCTTGGGAACGAATGAGCAAATCGCGGGCCGTATCGCCAAGTTCTCCCAGACCGCTGCCAGCAAGGTCATGCAGGCGTCCGGCCTCAACGCCTTGACCGCAGGTTCCCAGCGCGCGTTCGGCGCCACCATGCTGGACACCATCGGCGATATGTCCCGTCGGCATGACTCCCTGTCAGCCATGGACCCGGCCGACAGCAAGCGTTTGATGGGGCAGGGCGTAACCGAGACGGACTGGTCTGTTTGGCGCATGGCCCAGCCGGAAGACTGGCGCGGCGTGGGCGACACCGTGTTGACCGCGAACAGCATCTACCGGATCCCCAACGCTGACCTGGTGCAACTCGCTCAGCAACTCAAGACAACCCCGCAGCGCCTCAAGGATCAGGCCGCCACCAAGCTGCTGGGCACCGTGCTGGATGAGACCAACATGGCGATCATTGAACCGGGTTCCCGCGAGAAGGCAATGATGCATGGCGGCGTTGAGCGCGGCACCGTCAAGGGTGAGCTTGTGCGCTCGTTCTGGCAGTTCAAAAGCTTCTCCATTGGCATGATCATGCGCCACGGCGCGCGCGGCATGGCCCAGGAAGGCTGGGGCAAGGCTGGCTATCTGGCTGCCTTGGTTGCGTCCACCACCGTGCTGGGGGGCATGGCAATCCAGCTTGGCGAGATTGCATCCGGGCGCGATCCGAAGGACATCACCGATGATAAGAAATGGGGCGTTCCCGGCTTGCGCTTCGGGCTGGCCTCCTTCCTCAAGGGTGGCGCCATGGGCCTCTACGGCGACTTCCTGTTCTCCGACACATCGCAGGGCGGCAGCTCTCCGCTTGCGGCCCTGGGTGGCCCCATCGCTGGCGACGTGGAATCGATCTTCAAATTGAAAGACAACGCCGCAGACGGCGAGGTCAACCAAACCGGCGGCAAGCTGGTGCGCCTGGCCAAGAGCCATTTACCCGGCGCGAACCTCTGGTACACCAAGGCCGCCACCGATCACCTGATCTTCAACCAACTGCAGGATTACTTCTCACCGGGCTACCTGCGCCGCATGAAGCAACGCGCCCGCAAGGAATTTAAACAGTCGTACTGGTGGGAGCCGGGCGACACAACGCCAGATCGCGCCCCAAATCTTGGCGCTGCCGTGGGGGTGAAGTGATGCGATTGGATCAGATAGCCAAAATGCAGGTTCTGTCCGAAGGCTTGGCCGACGTGGTGATCAGCGAGGCTGATACATCGACTTGGCCAGGCGCTGGCAAGACCGCCGCCGAACTGACCCAGGAAGAGCGGGGCAACCGTTATTGGTCGAAGAAGAACGCAGCCGCCACCATGACGTTGCTGGTCAAGGTGATGAGCATTACCGGCATGCTGGCACGCAACGGCGCCGACGGCGGCACAGACGACCCAGCCAAAGAACTGGACGACGAGGTAAGGCAGGCCGAATCCCAGGCCATGGCGCTGCTGGAGCGGGCGAGCAAGGGCGCCAATGTCCACTGACCAAGAGTCACCGAAAGTATCGCTGCTGGTCTTTTTCCTGATTTGGGCGAAGCGCATGCGGTGGGAGGTGCCGGACATTCACGTCCGTGCGCTTTATTGGCTGGAGCACCGCGATCGTCTCGCGGTGCTGCGCTGTTTTCGAGGGTTTGGTAAGTCGACTTTGCTGGCCGTGTACAACGCCTGGCGCTACTACAAAGACCCCACCTATCGAATCCTGCACCAGTCGGAATCTAACCCAACGGCGTACAAGACCAGTCGCGACACGCAGAACGTTATCCGCAACCACCCGCTTACCCGGCATCTGCTGGCCACAGCGCAGTCCGGTACCGAATCGTGGTGGGTATATGGCGCCGTGGACAGCCGGAACGCCAGCATGTACGCGCGGGGCATCCTCTCCAACGTCACCTCTGCGCGCGCGGACGAATGCCAGAACGATGATGTTGAGGTGCCCGGCAACATCGCTACCCCGGAAGCGCGGGAGAAGATGCGCTACCGCCTGGGGGAGCAGATCCACATCATGGTGCCCGGAGCATACCGCCTGTTCATTGGTACCCCGCACACCCATGACAGCCTCTACGACGAGATTGAATCACTTGGCGCCGACTGCCTGACCATCCGCATGTTTGCCCAGGAACACCGGATTACCGAGGCAAAGCTCAATGCTTACGATCTGCCTTTCGTGCCGGACGTGGTGTTTTCCGGTATCGGCAAGCATGCGCGGGTGCTGGTGCTGGGAACTGACTACCAGCTGACAAAGACCGGCATTGCGTTCTTCGCCCCTCCTGGAACGCTTGTGGACTGCTACGCCGGCAGCGCCTGGCCTGAACGCTTCAACATGGAAGAGCTGGCCCAGCGCCGCAAAGAAACCAAAACCATCAACGAATGGGATTCGCAGTACCAGCTCCACTCAAAGCCCGTCACGGAGGTTCGTTTGGACCCTGCGCGCATCATCCCCTATAACGTTCAACCCACCATGCGCTATGCCAACGGCGCAGCCGCTATGTTCTTGGGCGCCACGCAGATCGTCGGCGCCGTCGCTTACTGGGACTGCTCGCTGGGCAAGATCAAATCGGACGCCTCTGCCTTTTCGCTGCTGCTGACTGACGCGCGTGGACAACTCTACTGGCACGTCGCGGCAGGCCTTGAGGGAGAAATTGCTGAGTTCGATGAACGGGATCGGATCACCGGTGGCCAGGTGCATCAAATCCGTGAGCTGGTGGTCAAGTTCCAGATCCCCCGCGTGATCATTGAGACCAACGGGCCGGGCGGGTTCGCTCCCTCAATCCTCAAGCAGGCGCTGAAGGGCACAGGGTGCGGGGTAGGGGAAGAACACTCCAGCACCAACAAGCAGAAACGCATTCTTGACGCCTTCGAGTCCCCCCTGTCTGCGCGGTTTCTGTGGGCTCACGTCGACGTGCTGCACACCATCTGGGACCAGATGCGCGACTTCAACCCTGCGCTCACCAATCAGGACGATGACTACATCGACTCCGGCGCCGGCGCAATCAGCTCTACCCCTGTTCGCATCGGCCGAATAGTCGGGAAACCGACAGAGACTCGGCGTGACGATTGGCGCCCAGATGCGGGCGTGCACGACGTGCAGGTTGAATACTAGGGCCCGCCGCCACCAAGGGGTCTACACATGTCTGTCCAGCCAGGGCCAACCGAAAAGCGCTATGCCGCGAACGGCGTCACCACCATCTATCCCGTGCCGTTCCTGGTGATCGAAGCCGGCGACCTCAAGGTCTACCTCAATGGTGTTTTGCAAGCCTCCGGCTACATCCAAGCAGGTGTTGGTCTGCCAACCAGTTCGATTACTTTCTTCATCCCGCCTACAGGCGATCTCTATCTTGTTTTGGAAGTCCCATTTCAGCGGCTGGTGGACTATCAGGAAAACGGTGATTTCCTTGCCTCGACCGTAAACAGGGACTTTGATCGAATCTGGCAGGCACTCAAACAATTGCTCACCACCACCAGCCGCTCTCCCGTTTTGGGCGTGAACGATATAGATGGGGCTGGCTTCTATCGGGCGAAGGGTAACGGCCTGATTGATCTTGCCTCTGCCGCTGGAAATCCTGCCGCCGCCACCAACTGGCAGGACGTGCTGGACTACGTGCAAAGTATTCTTGCCACGGGGCAGGGGCCAATTAACAACGCGGCAAACGTCGTATACGTCTATCCAAATGGAGTTGCCCGGAACGTGCAGAGCCTTGCCATAAAAGAAGATCCGCTGCTTGGATCGGCCGGCATTGGCCACAACGGAGGAACTGTTAGAGATGCCTTGCTTCAAGATGCTCAAGACATTGAAGCCTCGGAAGGTCGGGTTACAGAAATAGAGGCGGACATTAGTAAGCTTGAAATAGGGCCAACTAAATCTCACTCATCGGTAAACGGCTTCCTTCTCGCGCAAAACCCTTGGTCAGTGCGTTGCCTTAACGTTTTGGGTGACTCGATCAGCTTTGGCGCAAACTGCCAGAACATCGAGCGCGACAGTTATGTGGGAATTCTGAAAAAGATGCTGAACATCGAATTCGGCACTGACAATATCGGCGCGCTGAATGTTATTGCTCAATCCTCAAACGCCGATGGCACCTATCTGCAGTATTTTCAGAACGCCGCCAGTCAAACCGGTACATGGACCTCGGTAGTTGATGCCGCTGCTGCGCACATACCTTTCGGCTATGCGCTGCAATCTTCCGTTGTGGGCAGTACGCAAAATCTTAAGGCCCCGCTGAGCCAGCGTGTTATGACTGTTTGGTATGACGGCACGGTTACGGGCGAGATAGAAGTAGTGATCGGCGGGGTTGTCGTCCTGACGATTGCAACCAACGGCACCGGTACGGGCAGTGATCGCAGCGCATCTGTGGATTTGACCACCGCACAAGCGGCAACGACTGCTGGTAATCAAGGGGTGGTTAATTTCACCCTGCGTTGCAAGTCTGGAGTTATCCGAATGAGTGGCCTTGAGTTCACGAATGACGCCACCGGAAATTCGCTCAGGGTCCACAACTTTAGCCGCGACGGTCGATCCGGCCGCTATGTCTCTCAAGATGTCATCAACAAGACAACCGCTGGCTGCTACGCATTCATTTGGGCGCTCGGCACGAACGACATATCCGGCTACGACGCCGCGGCTCAAGTCGCCTTTGATCAGCGTATCGACTGGATCATCGCAGCAGCGGCTACTAATCGTACGCGCGTGGTGTTCATTGATTTTCTTTTCAATCAACCTTATAGCCACGGCTTAAGAGCTTCGCTGCGTCGTGGGGCGGCCTCCATTCCAGGGGCAATCTTTATCGATGTCGAACAGCTGTGGACGGTAAGCGGCGCTCAGTACACCGAAGCTGAGCGTGTAGCCCGAAACCTGTCGTCTGGTGTTCACCCTGAAGAGGTCGGCCACCGACTGGTCGCGGAAACGTTGGCACAACGACTGGGACTGTCATGCACTTCAAAAAAACAGGCGATCTTGTCTGATCCAATGTGGAAGGTTTTGGACATTAGCGCTACCAGCTTGAAGAATCGGTCAAACCTCGCGGGGCAGATGTGCGCGTATCGAATTCGTGAAGGCACGGTTGAGTTGAATATGGATACCCTGACCGTCCCTGCCGCCCAAATCACGGTTGCCACCGTGCCACCGGCAGACTTTCCGCCCATCACAGGCGTTAACTTTGCCTCCAACCCTGATGTGTCAGGCAAGTTCGGGCTTTGGACGGTGACGTCATCGGGCTCCCTAGTCTATCGCCCAAACCCTGAATCTAGTGCCGCGCCATCCACGTGCCAGCTTAATGCGTGCGTACCTTATCGTCAGTCGTATACCTGGCCATAATCGAAGCTGTTCGACTCGTAGTACACTGCCCCTCACATTCGGTTTAGAACCTATGCAGGGGCATATGAAGCGGGCATTTACAGCTATAGGAATATTGATGCTCTCTTCATTCGCGTGTGCGAGCGAAAGAACAGAGGTTTCTGTTTCGGGTGATTTCGTTTACGTAAGATCCGACTTCGGTACTAACAGATATCTGATTCGCAAGATTGACCTAGGAAAAAAGGCAACGAGCAGGAATCAGGTAGTTAATTTCTCAGGGGCCAGAATAGTTTCAAGTGTCGGTAATGTTGCATTTGATCGGGGTTACGTCGTCTCAGACGAGAAAGACGACGCAACCCCTATTCAATTCAACGGCACACATATCGGTGCGAACCATGGTGCGAATTTTGGTGTTCAAGTTCCCACAAACAATCTGTCCGGCAGCGACATCGGGAGTCGATGGGTTGATGGTGAAGGCGCTACCTTCACTTTGATTTCTGCCATCGCTGGCGAGTCAGCAACCTTCCTTTCCAACCCTCCAAAAGATGATAGGCCGTGGGATTACAAGATCTCGGCCTTCAGCTACCTGAAGCCAGAATCGGGCGGCTCACCGATATCGACCAGCTCGCAACGCCTTGTTCAAATCTACCCATCTGTGCGCAGAGTTTCTTTGTCCGTGGATCCGCTGAACCTTTCCGACGATGGATTCAAGCCGGTAGATAGGCTCGATGTGAAAGAGGTCTACGACATCTTCAGGCCGAACTCAGACGATCGAGCGGCACAGGTTGAGGTTCTGTATTCGTTTGTAGGTATTTCCACCCAGGTCTACACGAAGGTCACTGCGTACGGTGACCTCGAACATTTCTCAATGGGCGGGGTGCAGGCAGGACCGCTGAACCATTGGAAGTCCTCGCTGATGCAGAAAATAACCGGAAGCGAACAGTTTGCTAGTTGGCAGGACATAACGGGCTTGGGCCCGTTTCAGCGAATCCCGGTGGCTGGGGTGTCCGAAATGTCGCAGAAGTCTTCCTACGGTTCCCTACTTTATGGGCTCAGCGTTGGGGTTTCTAAGGCTGCGGTGGATGGCCAGGCGGTTTCACCAACGCAGGCCGTAATGCTTTCGGCAGCGAAGAAGCAATACCCGATCGGCATCGAGCCTTACTCGGGCGGCTTCAGCGGCACCATGCATAAAGGCGATGTCGCAGAGGTCTGGGGATATCGTAGGTACTGGGCTGGCGATGAAGAATAGTGATGCTATCCAGCGTTCACTTTGGCCTTGAACGCCGCGCGCTGCTCGTCGGTCATCCCTTCTCGCAGCGCGTCGAGGTAGTCCGCATACCATTGCACCATCTTTCGCCTTTGAGGCAGGTACGTCGCCTTGTCGTAGACGCCTTTGATCCCCGCCTTTTTATGAGCTAGGTGCATGTCGCGCCAGTTCTCATCCCATCCGAATTCGGACAGCAGCGTTTCGCAGGTATGCCGGCTTCCATGGCCTGTCATCCGGCCTTTGTAGCCAATAAGCGCGAAGCACTTGTTGATCGAGGCGTCAGATATCACCGGCACCTTTTCTCCGCTGGATGGAAACAGGTAGCGCGAGCGTCCGGTGAGTCGATGCAGATCCTTGATCATCTCCACCGCCTGGGCAGGAAGTGGCACTACGTGGGCGCGGCGCATCTTCATCTTCGCCGCCGGGACCGTCCACAGCGCCGCATCCATATCCACCTCGGACCATTCGGCCCAACGGGTCATGCCCGGGCGTGAAGCCGTCAGCAGCGTAAGCCAGGCAGCCGTGCGCACGATGGTGCCGCTACTCGACCTTTCAAGCGCGCGCAGGAACTCCGGCAGCTCTGCCTCGACCAGGTGCGGGTATTGCGTTTCGGCTGGCGCTTTCTCCGCGATATCGATCAAGTTGCTTGCCGGGTTGTTCTCAGTCATGCCCCTGGCGATGGCCAGCCCGAATATCTGGTTGACCCACACGCGTACCTTCTCGGCGGTGTTGTGGGCGCCACGGCCTTCAATGCTGGCTTGCAGGCTGGCGCAGTCTGCCCGGGTGATCTTGCTCAGCGGCTTTTTGCCAAGGGCGGGCAGTATGTCGTTGGTCAGCGCGCCGTTGATTCCAGCTAAGGTCTTTTCGGCCCGACCATCTTTGATTTTCTTTTCAAGCCACAGATCGGCGGCAGCCTTGAATGTGTTTGCCTCGACTGCATCCCTGGACGCCTTGATGTTCGCTTTGTGTGCGATCGGGTCAACGCCCTCGGCGTTCAGGCGCTGGGCTTCCTGGGCTTTATCCCTCGCCTTTTTGGCGGTGACATCGGGGTACGACCCCAGGCCGTGCCAGCCCCACTTACCATCGGGCTTCTTGAATCTCAGCTCCCAGCGCTTGCGGCCGGTGCTGCTGACCACGAAATAGAGCCGGTCAGTTCCATAGTTCTCGCGGTATTCCTTTTCCGCTGGCTCCAGGGAAGCCAGCACCGTATCGGCCAATGGCCGGCGCTTTATTTCGGATCGCTTCATGGTGATTTTTTGTATGGTTTGGTTCGAAGAGTACGGCACCATACAACCCGCCATACACGGAATCAAGGGCAATGGGGGCATAGTTGGGAATAGAAGGGATTAGCTTGGATGGCGTGCGGATCAGGGTTTCAAGGGGTTGGGGGCGTTGCGGGAAGGGAGGGGATAACGGGGGAATAAATAAGTGGAGCGGGTAGAGGGCTTGTAACTGTTCACGTAGCACGTGGGCTGTAGAGCTTTTTCAGGTTTCACCATACAAGTTTCCATACAGGAAGCTCGGGACTGCTGCGGATTGCGCAGTCCCTTGGTGGTTGAGCTTCACTGTTTATTCGTCGTCGGCGTCTGCCTGGTTTCGAGCAGCCTTCTTGTCGGCAATCCACTGTTCAACCTCGACCGGATCGAAGCGGCAGCGGGCGCCCCGCGCGTCACTGCTCTTGATCGGCGCCGGGAATGTCTTGTCGCGCACACGAAGCTTGTTCAAGCCGGACACGCTTTGCATGCCCAGCATCTTGATCACTTCGTTGTTGCCCACCAGGGCGGTGTGTTGTCGTTCCATGGGAATACCTCGCCACGCCGTTGCCGGCTGGGTTCATAGGGTTGGGTGGGAGTTTACAGCGTGGAGTACGGATGTACTCCTATCGGGATTTGAGTAACTCGCGAAACTGAGCGTCGGCGGTTTGCATGTCGGCCATCGAGCGAAACCCAATGTTAATGGCGTATTTTTCTCCGCCGGATTCAGTCGTGTAGAAACCGGTGCTGAGCGCGTCCACCGGCACCGGCGCGCCCTTGGGCTGGGCGGCTGACTTGTTCCCGCATTCAAAGAAATGGTCCCACTGATGGCTGCATTCAGGGCAGTCGATCATCTGCACACCGCACTTGTCGAGCACCTCGATAGCAGGCTCATCCGGCAGGGCGCGCAGCTCCCGGTATGGTGTGCTAGCGCTCCCGCCCCGTAGTAGAACTTCTGCAATGCGCTCCAGCAGATCACGCGGCACGCCGTCAATCGTTTGGTTGGTGGTCATTGGTCACTCTCCAGGTCGGCGCGCTCACTTGCGATCAGCTCAGAAACCTGAGTTTCAATATTGAACAGCGCTCCCCCAGTGTCGCTCGCCCTTCTTATTTCAACCCTCAGAAGCTGGATAGCGGCGGCAATCCGCGAAGGGTAAACATGCGCTTCAAACCCTCCACGCTGCGCCTCTTGCACCATGATCATCCCACTTACATTCATTCCACTCATAAATACCTCAGCAAATCAGTTGTGCCAGTGCCAGCAGGCACCAGCAGTAGGCGGGGAGTTGGGCTTTCATGGCTTGGAGCATCGCTTTTCCTCTCTGTACTTTATGGCGCAGCCGGCGTGTTGGGTTCGCCATCCGCCCGCATGTCGCTCAAAGTGGCCTTGTCCGACCTCCACACGCTGGTTGCAGCGGTAGCAGGTTCCTGCATGCTTATTCCGCATCTTTGCCACCCGAGTATCGAGATACAGCTTCTTGGTATTCTTCCTCGCTGCCGTTGAGTGCCAAGTTGTAACCCTGCATGAGTCCGTTGCGGTAAGCGCGATCATGCGCGAACTCATCGCCACCACCCTCTGCTGGCTTGAGTGCGGCCCTGGCAGCGATATCGCGGATCACCTCAATGGACGGGGTAGGCATGTGCATCCCATCGTCAATGAACGCCTCAGCTCTGTCGTGAATCCGGGTGAGCGCGATGGTCATTACGTCGATCCGCTCATCCGCTGCGGTCAGGCGCTGTTGCAGGGCGTCACGCTCGCGGATCGCTTGGGTGTGCTTGTCGCGCCAGTGCAGCACGGCGTCCAGCTCTTCGGCGGCGCTCACCGTCAGCGCCGGCGTAGTGGCTGGCACTGGAGTCCGTGTTTTGCCCGCGCCGGATCGGCCAGGGCAGTCGGGGGCGTGGCGCTCAGGATCGGCTGAGAAGCCTGCGGGGCAGTTACAAAAACAGAATCGGCTCATGATTGTTTCTCCTGTACCGGCCGCGCATGCTCTTGCTGGCGCGCCCGGCTGCATTTGTCGTGGTTCCCGCTGTTGCGGGGCCTGTTGCACTTGTCGCACTTGGCCAGGAACTCCAGGACCCCGGCGGACAGCTTGCCGGTGCTGGTCATGGCGCCGCCTTCAACGCCTGTTTACCGAGAGCCCGTACAAGGCGTTTCGCGTTACCGAACTCTTGGCGAGCACCCTTCCTGGAGAGAATCAAACCCCATGCAGCAAGGCAGTGCGAGCAAGCACCCTCGGATTCATCATCCCAGCCGGTGAGCTGGTCCGTGATTTCCTCCTGGTCGAGCCCATATCCATCACTGCCGCGCGAACTTAGTGCCTTGTGCAGATGGTGATTGACGCGACTTTTGTCCCAGAGAGGCGACTTATCGTCGAACTCTTTGTATGCCTCAATAGTGATCGGGCACTGCTCAAGCGTGGTCACTATGGCTTTCTTGATCCTGGTCAGCTCTGCAGCTGCTGACTCGTAACGGATCAGTGCGGCGACTGCTCGTTCGCCGATTGACTGCTTGTTCATCCCGCCTCCTTCAACAAGTCGATAACGATCTTCACGCCGCTGGCCACGCTGGCAGGTTGCTGCACGGCGTACCGGGTTAGGTCGGCAATGGCCTTGGTCCGCACGGGCTCGCGGCGAATGGACGGGCCCAGGCCTTGCACGAAGTCGAGAGCCCAGCGCTTCGCCTCCAGTTCCATGACGCGGTTGATCGGGCCGGTGATGACCAGATCGGGCAAAGGCTCGTTGGCCAGGACTGGCGGGATAAGCTTTGACGCAGGGACAGGCTTGCGGGCGCGGTCAAGCGCCTGCTGTGCAAGTGGGTTCATGGGGCACCTCAAGGGCGCCCACGCCGGGCGCCAGCAGAATCAAGCCACCTGAGCAGGCGGGTTCATGGCGAAGTAGATGCGGGCGCATGCTTCGGTGTCGGGCAGCGCGCGGTGGCCACCGACCAGTTCTTCACCGGTGAAGTGCAGCAGGGCCTCGGCCACGGTTGGCTGTTTGAACTGCTTGCCGAAGCCCGCACGGATCATCTTTTCAGTGGGGGGGCACTGCACCAGGTTCTTGCTGGACTGGCAGGTGCAGTAACCAGGCGTGGCCTTGAAGGCGTCGGCCGCTTCCTTGCCCCGGTACCGCGACAGGGCAATGCGCATGATCCGGTCATCGAAGTTGATGTTGTGAGCAATGCGCATGCCGGCGCGGTCGTGAATGGCCATGAAGCCGTCCAGCGCTTCCGACTCAGGGATACCCAAGTCCATGGCCATTTCATTGGTGATGCCGTGGATAGCGGTCACTTCGGCTGGGATCACCCAGCCATCAGGGCGCACCATTGCTTCGAAGGAATCGACCAGGGCGCCGTTGGCGTCGTAGGCCAGAATGCAGATGTCCACCAGGTGCGGCTGGCGCGGATCGTCGCTTGGGTCGCGGAACAGCGGCAGGCCCGTGGTCTCCGTGTCGAACATGCAAATTAGATTGTGCATAGGATTTGTCCTTTTTCGTTTCTGCTAATTACGCGGGTGCGACGTCGGGCGCCGGCGGCGTAGCAGTCGGTGAGTGATTGAGATGTTTTTGCTTTGGCTTCGGCGGTGTGGGTAACGCCGGTTTTGTGATGGGAGTTGTGCGAGGCAGGAGTTTCTATCTCCAGATTGTCTGGGCTGTCATCCGTCTTGTTTTCGTTTATGTGGTGCGCGATCTCCGTCATCAACAATGCTCGGCCAATCTTGGCGGAAAGGACTACGCGGCTGCGCCGGACGTAACAGCCATCTGAAACAACAGGGACATGCGGGAAAAATTGGTGAGGGCGGATCCTGACCCTCCAATACTTGTTCTTCCCTTTTGGTGCGTACTCCCCAATCACTTCGATTCCATGGGGCAGCACGTAGAGCGGTTGCTTTGGCTTGGCCATGGGCACTTTCCTTTGGGCAAGAGAAAGGCGCCCTTAGGCGCCTGGTGGTATTGCGGGAATGGTTTAGACGACGTCTTCCAGAGTGGCGATGACCTTGAAACTGTGGTCAAACGCTGATTCGCCCTCGGTTTCGATCTCGAGCACCTTGTCATCGAGCAGGCGCAGCAGCAGGGTGGCTGTCTTGTCGCTGTCGATGGCCAGGCGGCTCTGGACCCAGTGACCCTTGAACGCTTTGTTGTTGGACTTGAGCACGATCAGTTGCTTGGCGTCGTCATAGGTGAACTCGCCGAACTCTTTATCCAGCTCTTCAGACGGGCCAGCGACTTCAAAGATCTTTCCATCGCCCGATGTCGCGAGACCCGCGGACACCATAGCCTCGAGCATTCTGGTAGCCCGCTCAGTGCTGATCTTGAATGCTCCGGCAATCGCTGCCGCCCCCAGCTTCCCGTAAGCAATAACCTGCTCAATCGTATCGCTGTACAGCGGGTCTTGAGCACCGCCACCTGTGCGCTCGGCCAGTTCAGCAGCATTGCCCAGCGGGTGTTCGCCATCCGGTTCATCAGCACCAGCGCCACCGGCGGGGAACAGGCTCCCGGTCAGGTCGCTGACGTGCAGCGGCAAGTCCGGTTGGTCGCGTTCAGCCTTGATGCCGTCCAGGCCCTCGGCGTAATCGTTCGGTGCCAGCACCAGCAGGCACAGGCGCCCAGCCACATCAATGAGGCCATGACGGTTTGGGTCTTGGGCATCAATCGCCGCGGTGACCGTGATCGCCTTGGCCTTGAACTTCGCGTCAACGATGGTCACCGGGATGGTGTCGACGTTGCGGGAGCTGATGATGCTGATCGCGTTGTAGACCGATTTCTCGGCCGCTTCCGTCACGCGGTCGATGACTTCCTGTTGCTGGCCTTCGTTCAGGCTGTGAAACGGCGCACGCACATTGCGGAATTCAAACAGCGCGGCGGACACCAGGTCATGCACCAACAACTCATGGGCAATCATGGACGGCTCATATCCGCCCAGCTTTGCGCGTTCGATAATTGCATTGTGTTCAGCTTTCATGGGCATTCCTCAGTGCTTGGCGATGCGCTCAAGCTTCGATTGTTGAGCTGGGCTCAGGTTGGTATGGGCGCCGTAACGCTTGAAGCTGGCGCGGATGTTCTCGACGAATTCCAGTTCCCATTCCCCGCCGGCGTGCAGCTCAGCGGAGGCCAGGATCCCGGCGAACTCCTCGACACTGTCGTAGATGTCGAGGATGGATTGGGCGGCCATCAGGCTGCGGCCAATTGGGCCTGTACTGCCTGGATGTGGTTGACCAGGGCGGTACAGATGCGCGAGAAGTCGCTTTCGCGGTACAGCGTGGCACCACGCTCGCGGGCGGCCGCTTCGAAGCCCAGCGAACTCATGAAGCTGGCAGACACAACGAAGCCAAGGCGGTCGCTCAGGTCTCCCAGCTTGAAGTGCCGGCCATCGTCGACGGGCTGTTGAACTGCTGCAGCCGTCTTGATCGGCGTGGCGGTGACCGGCGCCGCCTGTTCCGCGGCCTTCACAGGCTGCTCAACAACTGGCTCAGCAACAGGCTCGGGCTTGAGTGCTGCCAGGCGTTCGGCTTCCTGATCGTCGGCGATCCGCTTTAATTCTTCGTTGCGGATTTGGACGCGCAGGGCTTCTGCCTTGGCTTCTTCGGCCGTCTGGTGCTCGGCAATGCGGTGCTTGATCAACACAACCAAGTCGTCGTTGGCCTTTGTCACCAGCTGTTGCACGTCGTTGAACAGGAACACGTGGTCAACAGCCAGTTCTGCAAGGCTGCTCAGGTTGAGGCGAATGTCGTCGGCTGCCTGGCTTGCATCGATCTTCGCCCGGGCCAGCTCGGTGTCGACGGCATCCTGCAAGCTGGCAATGGTGCGTTTGTTCTTCATCGCGCCGGCGAAGTCCGAGGCAATGTGCGGGAGCACGACCTTGCCCAGCGTCTTGTTGATCCCGGCAATGTGTTCGGCCAGGGCCTGCTCGCCCTTTTGCTTGATGCCGCTTTTCACCAGCAGCTCTTGGGCCTGAACCAATTTATCGACCTTGAGGCGCGTTTCGCGGGCATGGGCGCTGACGCGATCGAGCGACGAGAACAGATCGGCAATGGTCGCCGTTTGTGCAAGCGCCTGTTTCTTCGCTTCCTTCACCGCCGTTTCAACGTCGCTGCACCACTTGACTGCCTTCTTGGCGTCGGCGAAGTCTTGGTCAGTTGTGAGGGTGGTCTTTACAGCATCGATCACGGCCAGGGCGGACTGCTCAAACACCAGCAGGTTGCTGGCGGTGACCATGCCCGTCATTTCGATGCGTAGCGCTGGCAGCTCGTCAGGCGCCTTGCCGACCACAATTGAGGGGGCCTCGGTCGTCACCTCATAGTTGCCAAGGTCGGCTTCGAACTGCGCCCAGCCTTCAATCATCTGCTGGGCGCGGCCCGCAACAGGCCGGTACTCCATGTGCGCGAAGTTCTCGGCGGTGCCATCTGAGCATACGAAAATTACGCGTTCGGCGCCGCTCACCAGCAGTTGCTGCTCAAGCTGCCAGTAGTAGTGGGGTTCAAGCTGGCCGGCTTTGATCTGCGCAACCACGCTGTCATTCCACAACTTATGCTCAAACAGCGTTTCGCCCAGCATCGTCTGGCCGTCCATGGAGGCCAGCAGGTTGCCTTCGGTGCCCACGACCGGATAAAGCTCTTCGCCGATCATGGCTTCAACCAGCGGGCGGGCCAACGCTTCGGTGGTGTGGCCTCGGTCGAAGTTGCGCTGCTGTTGTGGCGTCACCTCAGGAACGATGCCGGTTTTCTTGAGTGTGAGCAGGTCAGTGCGCGACTGATACTTCGAAGCGCCCATCATGGCCGGCGCTTCGGAAGCGGTGAAGTGCTGGGCACGCAGTGCGTGCCACTCTGGCGAACCCTGGGCAACGTTATGGATGATCATTGTTGCTCTCCTTCGATGTCAGCCAGGGCCTTGATCTTTTCGATCTGCTCGGCATTGAGGGTGAATTTGCTGCTGACCATGGCGATCAACCGGTCAGGCACCGACCGACCGTCTTGGACGGCTTTGCGCCAATCCGGCAGGTTCTCGGCAAGCTTTTCGTCCGGATAGGCCGGAAGCGCGTCGGGCGCTTCGATCTTCTGTGTAACCGCCTGGGCAGTCCCACGAATCGGCTCTGTAGGCATGTCCTGCAGTTCCTCGGCCACCGGCATCCCGCGCAACACGTCTGCGAACATGTCACGCAGCGCAAAGCCCCGCGCCCGCATCTGGCGCATGCGCTTCGGGTACTGCGACCATGGGCCTTGCTTGCCGACGAGGCCTGCCGTCTTGGCGTCAGCCATGCTGAACGTGGCAATGTGTTCGTCCTCACCGCGGCGCTTGACCCGGCAGGTCGCAGTCTCGCCATCGTCGGTTTCCTTCACGTACTCGCAGAGTGGCGAAGCGCGCACCAGGGCAATCACTGCATCGCCCCACAATGACGGGCGCCCGTTGATGACCGCGATGTTCTGCATCGCCTGCATGGGTTGCAGGCCCAGCTCCATGCCCCACTGGATGGCCACCAGGATGTTGCCGGGGTTGTTGGCGAAGTCCTTCGGCACGATGGTGGACTTGGACAGGAAGCCGGCGAACTCCATGGCCTCTGTCAGCGTGGCCGGCATCAAGCCGAGGTTGGGTTTTACGATTAATTCAGACACAAGAGTTTCCTTGCCGCGACGTGCGCAGCATTGAGGGGTGAACGGGAGTGGGTTAGGCGTTAGCGGCCGGCTGTTCTCGGCGCTTCTCGATCTGGTTGGTGTTCGGCGGCAGTTCGACGTAGAACACTTCAAGGCAGTATTTCGGGGTTTTCTTGAACAGGACCGGCGCCGAAGCGCGGTTGCGGGTCATCAGGTCGCGCATCATTTCTGGGTCAGCGAAACCCAAATGCTTGCCTGCGAACTCGACCTTTTCGCGCTGGGCGCTGGCTTCCAGGTAGGCAAGGACCTCTTTTACGTCGCGTACCGAAAGCTCGACTTTTTCCAGCCCTTGATCGATTGCCCGGTGTAGCTCCGGCAGAAGCCAGCGCGCAGTCTCCATTGCGGAAGCCTTGCGGGCTTCGAAGTCCTTGGCGTGTCTGGACATAACACTACCTATTGAGTGATCAGGCCGCCGATTGCGGGGCCCAGTAGAACGATGGTGAGGAAGGTCCGGCCAACGATGGCCGAGGTCCAGCGGATGGCGCGCCGCCGGTCACGTTGGCGGGTGGTCATCCCGACGCCCCCATCATGTCGTCACCGAAGCACTCGCCATTGCAGACCTCGCTGCCGCATTCGGAGCATTGATCTACGGGTTGCACATCTTCTTGGCAGTTTTCGCCGCCGCAATGGGGGCACCGGGTGCCGGTCAGGTTTCCGTAGGGGCCTACCCAGTGGATGCCAAACCTGTTGCACTTGCTGCAAATCATTGTCATGACACCCTCGCAATCAGCATGCCGCGCCGCACTTCGATGCGGATCCGGCGGGGTAGATCGGAGACCATAAAAAAGCCCTGATTTTCCAGGGCCTTGGTCAGTTGTTTGGCGGTTCGGCAGATGATCGTCATGCATCCCGTCCTTGCCTGCGCTCGTAGATACGGTGCAGGCGTTCGGTGTAGTGGACATCCTCGGCCGCATCGATCACGCCCAGGGTTCGGAAGATTAAGATTGCGGTGTTGGCCGAGGCCTTGACCGCGACAGGACTGCATTCGGGGTCGATCACCCGGGCGATATACCCTTCAAGCATGCCAACGGCTAAATCGTGCTGGCTGCTCATGCTGCCCACCGTTCCCGACGCTTGAGGGCGTCTATCTCAACCCACAGCGCCAGCGTGATCTGCGGCCCGTACTGGTGAGCCAGCACCGGCAGTTGGTAGTCCGGCACGTCCATGCGAACGCCGTCTTCGTCGTAGCAGATGCCCGACACCAGCTTGAATTCCAGCTCGCGGCAGCCCTGGGCGTCCCAGTCGCTGTTCCAGCTGCCGGGACAGGGCGGCTCATTTACGCAATGGGTCACCTCCACCTGGAGGACAAACCCCTCAACAACTATTTCGTGTTCCATGGTCGCCTCCAGGGCGGTGATTACATCCGTCTGCCCACTCGGTGGAATGGGCAGAGGTGATGCGGTCAGTGTCTGCGGATGATTTCTGCGCGGGATCGGTTGGCGTTCTCGCCAACGTAAGTCGCCACGGCCTTGATGGCTGTTACTGCGACCTGGCTGCCGTGGGTGGCCGAAAGCGCCATGCCCGCCATGCTGATGAGCTTGACCGTGACGTTGTGTACGTCGTCCAGATCGCGCGGCTTGCAGGCGTTGATATAGGCCTCGACCAGCTTTTTGCACATTTGCTCTGCTGTCTCTTGGGTAACCATTGGTTTTGCTCCGGTTGTTTTCCCAATGCACCCGTCGCCAGGTGCATCAGTGAAAATTTCCGTTGTCTTGCGCGCCGACGTACCGAGGTCTATACGGCGCATCAGGGTGGGAGTCGCCCACGCCCGATGCGTCAAAGCCTTTCCCGGTCGACGCTTTGTTGCGGCTGGTTGTTAAAGAGCGGTTGGTCGCACATGCAAGCCGACTTGCACTTATAAAAGCATGCTTGTATCTAATATGCAAGTTCACTTGTGTATTTTCCTTGGGACGAAAAAAAACCCACTCGGTGGTGGGCGTTGTTTTCTGGTGGTTTTAGGCTTTTGGCTGTGTTTCCTGCATTCGCTTGCGCCATGCCTCATGCCATTTTTTCGCGTGCCACTGGCGGTAGACGTAGTTCACTGCGGCGGCGCCCAGCGAAACGATGATTACGGCCCAGTCGGCGCGCTCACCGATATCGCCGGCAATTGCGAGAGCAATCAGTGAAGATGTCCCGGCGACAAGCCCAACAAAAATGGCCTGGTTGCCATCGTTGTAGTCCGGCTTTTTGCCTTTCCTGGCCTCCGTGATTTCATCCGCATCCCTGGCCCGCGCAGCGTAATCCTCTGGACTTTCGTCTTGAGCCCCCATCTCAAAGCTTCCTTGCGTTCCAGGCCAGCAACACGCGGGCGTGAATAATCATGCCTTCCAGCTCAGCACCCTTGATGTCGTAGGGCGGAAAGGTCTCATTATCCGAGATCATGCGCAGCATTTTGGGCAGGCGCTGCAGACGCTTGATGTACAGCATTCCATCAAGTGTAAAGACGTAAACCCCGTCCACCACCACTTCATTGATGCCCTGGTCAACGATCAGCGGGTCACCACTGGAAAAGGTGGCACCCATGCTTTCGCCAAACCCAGTGATCACCGACAGGTTGTCGCCGTGGGTGTAGGTAATGCCCTGTTCCCGCAGGTATTCGGTGCGAACGGTGATGTTGCGGACGGTCTCGATGTATTCCTTTGGAAGAACCTGGCCGGGCCCCATTGATCCAACTACGTCATATTGCGGGATATCAATTTCGTCGTCCCGCTGCTGTCGGGAGAAGTCGCCTATCACTACGTTATCCATGGCACGCCGCCTCGGTGGTTCGCCGGCACCATCCAACAGCCAATCGACTGTCGTATCCAGTCCACGGGCCAGCGCCAGCAGGTTGTCATTCTTGATATTACCGGTGTCCCCGGCGAACCACTGGCGTACAGCCTCGTAACTGACACCACAGGTAGTGGATATCAGCCGCTTTACGCCACGCACGCCGGTTTCAGGCTTCCGTGCCAGTACAAGTTTCGTCATTCGATCAGTGATGTTCATTTGCCCAATCTACAAGTTGGCTTGTCAAGCATGCTTGCTTATTAAATACAAGCATGCTTGAATTTGGCGTAAGAGCATTGGAGGTGCCTATGAAACGCCAAACAGCGATTGATTATTACGGCTCCATCCCCAAGCTCGCACGGGCACTCAAAATCACTTATGAGGCAGTGCGGCAGTGGGGGGATGAAGTCCCCGAGTTGCGCCAGTACCAGCTGGAAAAGCTCACTGATGGAGCACTGAAGGCCGGCCAAGAAAGCCGGTCTCAGTCGGTGGCCTAGCATGCCAACGAGCCCATTAAGCCCTGAGCAGACTGCAAGGGCCCGCAGGAACTACGTGGTTCTCATGCAGGCGCTTGCATCTGTCGGCAATGCACCCGTGGCGCTTGCAGTCGGCGTCGATGAAGCAACTATCAGCCGCATGAAGCCGGAGAAGTTTGAGCAGTTCTGCCAGATTCTGGCGGTGCTCGACTTGAAGGTCGTGCCCAAGGCCATGCAGTGCTTCGACAAGCGGGACATTGCGACCCTGTTGCACCAGGCCAAGCGCTACATGGAGCTGATTCAGGACACTGACCAGCTGGAGCGTGAGTGATGGATTGGTTCCGGATGTATGGCGAGTTCGCCACCGACCCCAAAGTGCAGATGATGAGCGAGGCCATGCAGCGCCGCCTTGTCATGCTTTTTTGCCTGGAATGCAGTAACGGTATTGAAACGTTTCATGTAACGGAACGTGCAACATCCATCGCGTTCGCTTTGCGTGTTTCAGATGAAGTTTTGGCAGAGACAAAAGTCGTGTTTTTGGCCAAAGGTTTCATCAATGACGACTGGACCTTGCGTAACTGGAGCACCCGCCAATACGAGTCGGACTCAAGCACAGCAAGGGTTAAGGCCTGGCGAGACAAGAAGAAGCAGCAAGCGCAACAGGGTGAAACGTTACAGAAACGTTCCAGTAACGCCCCAGAACAGAACAGAACAGATACAGAACAGAATAAGAACCCCCTTAATCCCCCTGCTGCTGAAAACGAAAAGCCGGACGCTGATCCGAAGCCGCCGACTG
>Ga0079224_100000534_pt1 | contig 37669 bp, 38 predicted proteins | sample Stecom2015_FD_80414 | JGI IMG/M metagenome (GOLD analysis project Ga0079224, IMG submission 80414) | Agricultural soil microbial communities from Utah to study Nitrogen management - Steer compost 2015 | ecosystem: Environmental > Terrestrial > Soil > Agricultural land | place: USA: Utah... | reverse complement strand
TGCAAGTAAGGCAGCTAACAATGCAAGGCAGTCTGACGGCTTTTCCGTTCCTTGTTTTGCGGTTTAACGCTACGCTACCGCAAAACAATCCACTACAAAGCCGCAGCTGCTTGCGGCGTTAGCTGTACAAGGTAGTCATGAACTGTAGCGAATTTAAAAAATATTGGATCGATGGCGACATCAATGATCTTGATTCTGACCTACAAGAGAAAGTTCTAGATCATTTTCATTCATGTAAGGCATGTAGCGATGCAGCTTTGGCTGCAACACTAGAAGCACGAGGAACTGACGTAGGCAGTTATCCTTGTGTGCATATGGCGCAATATGCTGAGTTTCATTGTGAGCAGCATCCCGACCCAAAAGATTGTCATGATGCAACGATTCAATATAATGAGATTTTTGATGAATATTCCATTCCGCATGGAGACGGGATTAGCCAGATGACCATTAGTAATTGCCCTTGGTGCGGCACAAAGCTACCAAAGAGCAAGAGAGATTTATGGTTTGATACGCTTGAGTCAATTGGCTACGACGATCCATGGGACCAGGAAATACCCGAAAAATTTAAATCAAAATTGTGGCGGAAAAACAGCTAACAAACGGCTCCACGCAGACGCCCAAACCTACGCTGTTTTTGTGGGTTTCGCTGCGCTTCACCGTACCAGAAAAACCTCTCCGGCTTGGGCGCTAGTGAGCCGGGCATTAGAAGGGTTGGTGTATGAAGAAAATATTTATCATTATCTTTGGTCTTATTTCAAGCGTGGTGCAATCGGCTGGAATCCAAGACGAATGTGAAAAAATTAAACACGAAATCAGTCTGACTGATTCACCATGGTATTTTGTAACCTATTCTGAAATTGTAAAGAAGCATGTAGAAGATGTTTACTTTGTGAATTTTTTTGGAAGACAGTTGCCTTTACCTAAGGAAAATTACTCAAATATTACATTTACTTCCAAGGATGGAAAGCCACATATTGTGGTTCTTAAAGCAGAGGAAGATGTTGCGTCTGTGAAGTTTGTTTTCGATGCTGATACAGCAACTCTTATGGATACTCAAAAACTGTTTCAAATGAGCTTTTTTGAAATGCTTGACTATGGTTTCTCGCTAACCCCTGATAACATTAACTGTTCAGGTTCGGTGATAAATATTTCGAAAGATTTAATCGCAATCGGAATGAAGGGCTTGCTGTTTAATTTATGGGATACTACTAAAGTTTATAAGAAAGATTGGGGGTGGTTTGTCGAAACGTCGACTAAAAATTACCCGAATCGAACTTCGGTCAAGCTAATTGTTTCAGAGTCGTCGCAGGTCAATATTCACTATGATACTAAATTGAGTAGGAGGCATATTGGACATATGTTCGACAATAAACCGAAAGATTTACCTGAGTCTTTGCCGCCGGTGGAACTCATTAATTTAAGTGCGTGCTTAAGTGCGCGAAGTAGTGATTGTTTAATGAAATTAGAGGGTCTGAAGGTCCGTGAGTTAAAATAAAAAAATAAAGAGATCAACGCGCTTTTCTGTTGTCATGTCTTGCGCTTAATATCGCGATAGAAGTTTTCATGTGTACCTAAGGCCATTAACTCAAGGATAAGTGCCCCTTCATCAAAGCTGTAACCGAGTAGCGTAAGTTGTTTGGCCATTTTGAACTTATAAACACGCAAAAAGACCAAGTCACCTTTCTTTTGTTGTCCAAGTTTGGGGTTGTCCATCAGTTCCTTAACGGCCACATCAAGGTCTTTTTTCTGGTTGGGTTTAAGTTTTTTGATCGCTTTCTTGAAAGTCGGCGTTTGTAAGACATGCTTGGCCTTAACCAAAATCGTAGACCTCTAGCTGTCCGGCGTCGTGCTCTGCCTGAGCGATAATGGCCTGCCTCACAAACTCGTAGGGTAAATCGGGATTGTCTTCCATCATTTGGCCGATTTTTGCCCAATGCTCAATTTGCTTAGGTGTTGTACGGTTAAGTGCTTTACCCATGATGGCGGCTTTTTCAATCAGTTCCTGATCTAAGCGAATACTGTTGCTTGACATGGTTAACTCCATAATTAAATCCCACTATTGTAGCAAAAAGCGACATTTGTAGCAAGACGCTACATTCTGGTCTGTGCGGATATTTTAATTTAACGCTTTAAAGCAAAGTGATTGATTGTCAGAGACATCATACTATCAACCATTCAGCGCCCGCACCACATCCAGCGTCGCTTTGGCACGGTTGAGGGTGTAGAAGTGGATGCCGGGGACGCCTTGGTCGAGGAGTTGTTGGCACAGGCGGATGGTGTATTCGGTGCCAAAGTCCTGGATGGCATTGCGGTCATCGCCGTAGCTTTGTAGTTTGTAGTGCAGCCAGCGGGGCATATCGGTGCCGCAAAAACCACAAAAACGTTTGATGTTACTGTAATTAGTGATGGGCATAATGCCCGGGGTGATGGGCACATCGATGCCGTTTTTCTGGCATAAATCGACATATTGAAAGTAGGCTTCCGGGTTAAAGAAAAACTGGGTGATGGCGCGCTCAACACCGGCGTTTACTTTTTGCTTAAAGTATTTCAGTTCGGTGGCTAAGGACACAGATTCAGGGTGGATTTCAGGGTAACAGCCAACGGTAATTTTGAACGTATCCGGGTATTCTTGGTGAATAAACTCAATCAGTTCATTGGCATAACGGAAATAACCCACTGAACCCATGCCCGATGGCACATCGCCGCGCAGCGCCAGGATATCCGTGATGCCGTGTTCCAGGTATTTATTGAGTAATTGTTTAATGTCTTCAGGGGTGCCGCCCATACAGGATAGATGTGGAATTACTTTTGGGGTGTCGTGCTGTTTTAGGCCAAGTACAGTTTCGGTGGTGGCGGTTAAGGTGGAGCCACCGGCACCAAAGGTCACCGAGAAGAAATCCGGCCGGGCTTTGCGCAATTGTTTCTGGGTGTTCTCTAAGATGACTTTTTGTTCCGCCGTTTTAGGAGGGAAAAACTCAAAACTCAAGCCGAAATCAGGTTTGTTCATATCAGTTCCTCATAAAAAAAGCCGAACGCATGGTTCGGCTTTTACATTTCAACAAATTGTTGTCGTGGTTATTCATTAATAACGATAGTGATCCGGCTTATAAGGGCCATCAACGTCCACCCCAATGTACTTGGCTTGTTTATCAGTCAAGGTGGTGAGCTGGGCGTTAACCCGGTCTAAGTGTAATCGAGCCACTTTTTCGTCTAAATGCTTAGGTAATACGTACACTTGGTTTTCGTAGTTATCACCATTGCGGTACAGTTCAATTTGCGCCAGTACTTGGTTGGTAAACGAGTTCGACATCACAAAACTTGGGTGACCGGTACCACATCCTAAGTTCACTAAACGACCTTTAGCCAAAAGAATAATGCGTTTGCCATCTTCGAAAATCACATGGTCCACTTGGTCTTTAATGGGATCCCACTCGCAGTTTTTCTCTAACCCGGCGACATCGATTTCGTTGTCAAAGTGACCAATGTTACAAACGATTGCCTGATCTTTCATGGCTTTCATATGCTCAAAATTAATAATTTGATAGTTACCGGTGGCGGTGACAAAGATATCGGCTTGATCAACCACGTCATCTAATTTAACCACTTTAAAACCTTCCATGGCAGCTTGCAGCGCACAAATTGGGTCGATTTCAGTGACCCAAACAATGGCGCCTAAGGCACGCAGGGATTGGGCTGAGCCTTTACCGACATCGCCAAAACCACAAACCACAGCGGTTTTACCGGCAATCATGACATCGGTGGCGCGTTTAATGGAATCCACCAAAGATTCACGACAGCCATAGAGGTTATCGAATTTCGATTTGGTCACAGAATCATTAACGTTAATCGCCGGGAAAGGCAGGCCGCTGACTTTGGCCATTTCGTATAAACGTTTAACACCGGTGGTGGTTTCTTCAGTTACACCTTGAATTGACGCCAAGGTTTTAGCATACCAACCTGGTTTGCTTTGCAGACGCTTTTTAATGGCTGCATACATAATGGTTTCTTCTTCTGATTCCGGATTGTCCAAAACGGAGGCATCTTTCTCGGCACGAGAACCTATGATTAACAACATGGTGGCATCACCGCCGTCATCCAGAATCATATTAGGTGATCCGCCATCTGACCATTCCATGATTTTATGGGTGTATTCCCAATACTGTTCCAGGGTTTCACCTTTAATGGCATACACCGGAATATTTTGGTCAACCATAGCGGCAGCCGCGTGATCTTGGGTTGAGTAAATATTACACGATGCCCAGCGGACATCGGCACCTAAAGCACGCAGGGTTTCGATTAACACGGCGGTTTGGATGGTCATGTGCAAAGAGCCGGCAATGCGCGCGCCTTTTAATGGCTGCTCATTTTTAAATTCTTCTCGAATGGAGACTAATCCGGGCATTTCGGTTTCGGCAATGCGAATTTCTTTGTGGCCCCATTCGGCTAAGCCTAAATCGGCGATGGCAAAATCAGGTTGTAAGTTTTTTACGTTATCTGTAGTCATAATAATATCTGGTTAGTTTTTGTGAATAAGTTATTTAATATAATGGTTAAAGTTAGTTACAAACCGGCGGCCGACTTTAACAACTCGGCTTTATCGGTGCGTTCCCAAGTGAGGTCAATATCTTCACGACCCATGTGCCCATAAACCGCTGTTTGGCGATAGATTGGGCGCAGTAGGTCTAAGGAAGTGATAATGCCATAGGGGCGCAGGTCAAAATGCTCTTTAATAAGTTGTTCAATGGTGCTTTCAGGTACCTTATTGGTACCAAATGTAGTGACACTAATTGATGTGGGTTCAGCCACACCGATGGCGTAAGACACTTGAATCTCACAGCGATCGGCTAAGCCGGCTGCGACAATGTTTTTTGCCACATAGCGACAAGCGTATGCTGCTGAACGATCTACTTTAGAGGGATCCTTGCCGGAAAAAGCACCGCCACCGTGACGGGCCATACCGCCGTAGGTGTCGACAATTATCTTACGGCCGGTTAAACCACAATCACCTACAGGACCGCCGATGACGAATTTCCCGGTAGGGTTAATGTGATATTTGGTGTCTTTAGTGAGCCATTCGGCTGGTAGCACCGGTTTAATAATGGTTTCCATCACTGCTTCACGAAGATCCGGCAGGCGCACATCTTCATCATGCTGTGTGGATAGCACCACCGCATCAATGGCCACCGGTTTGTCATTTTCATAACGGAAGGTGACCTGGGATTTAGCATCGGGGCGTAACCATGGTATCTGTTTAGAACGGCGTACCTCTGATTGTTGTTTTACCAAACGATGGGCATAGGTAATGGGTGCCGGCATCAAAACATCGGTTTCATTCGATGCATAACCGAACATCAGTCCTTGGTCGCCGGCGCCTTGTTCTTCCGGATCTTTACGATCGACACCGATATTAATATCATAAGATTGTTTCCCAATAAGCGACATCACCGCGCAGGTGTTGCCATCAAAGCCAACATCTGATGAGTTGTAGCCGATACTGGTAATCACTTCACGCACCAGTTCATCAAGGTCAATCCAAGTGTTGGTGGTTATTTCACCAGCGACAATTGCGACCCCGGTTTTTACCATAGTTTCACAAGCCACGCGGGCTTTCGGGTCATCCTTGATGATGGCGTCCAAGACAGCATCGGAAATTTGATCGGCCACTTTATCCGGATGGCCTTCGGAAACAGATTCCGAGGTAAATAGGTAGTTGCTCATGGCAATATATCTCTTAATGCGAATAAAGAGATATATTGTATTTTTTTTTAGCGCAATGTCCACCATTAATGTAAGAATTTGTTTATTTTTTTAAATTGAAAGGTCTTAAAGCCAGCTGTGACGAATTAAACTTGCAAAAAAAGTACTATTCTATATATTAGAGGATTCATTGGCGTGTGTTTTTATTGTGATGGTTAAAAACTTAAAAGGATTGTTGTCAGCAATTGTTTTAATCGTAAATACTTTGGTCATGGTGACCGTTTTAATGGTATTTGCAATTATTAAATTAGTGGTCCCGGTGAAATCGTTCCGGATATTTATCTCTAAAATATTAGTGGTTATTGCCGAAACTTGGATTGCTGTGAATGCCTGGGCTTTTCGTAAGGTGCACGGTGATAAAATTGAAGTCGCACCATTACCGCCATTGAGTCGTGATGAGTGGTATTTGGTGGTGGCCAATCATCAAAGCGTTACTGATATACCGGTGTTGCAAGCAGTATTCAATAAGCGCATTCCTTTTTTAAAATTCTTTCTCAAGCAAGTTCTAATTTGGGTGCCATTCTTGGGTTTGGCATGGTGGGCGCTTGATTTTCCATTTATGAAGCGCTACAGCCGAGAAACTTTGCAGAAAAAGCCACATCTTAAGGGCAAAGATATGGAAGCTACCCGTAAATCCTGTGAGCAGTTTAGATTCTTCCCAACCTCGGTGATTAACTTTGTCGAAGGGACACGCTTTACGCCGGAAAAAAAACAGCGCCAAGATTCGCCTTACCAATATCTGTTAAAACCCAAAGCCGGAGGCATTGGGTTTGTGCTTGGCCACCTCGGTGAGCGGATGCATACTTTATTATTAGTGACCATGGCCTATCGTCCTGCACCACCGACCATGTGGCAATACTTGTGCGGAGATTTTGAAAAAGTCCATGTGATTGTTGAAAAAATAGCAATTCCACCGCAACTTTTACAAAAAAATTACCTTACGGATGTTAAATTCAAGCAAGAACTGTTTAATTGGAGTGAGCAGTTGTGGTATAAACAAGACAGTAAGTTGGCTAAATACTATGGAAGACCAGACATTTAAAGTAATTTTTAAAGGTAAGATTGTTCGCGATGCCGATCCGGAGCAGGCACAGGCTCGTTTTGCCAAATTATTTAAGCTGTCACCGGAAAAAGCCAAACTGTTTTTCGACGGTAAAGCGCGGGTATTAAAAAAATCTATCCCAATGGATAAAGCCAATCATTTTCGCAGTGTGCTGAAAAAAGCCGGCATCAAGGTCACATTGGAAAAAAATGAAGTGGATGCTGAAGCTAATTCTGTTAAGGAATGGGAAGTTAGTGAGCCGGGAGTGGTTATTCTACGACCCATCCAAGCCCCACAAACCCACATTGAAACCTCACATATTAAATTATCTTTAGATTTGGGTCAGTTAAGTAAGCAAGTTAATATTGACCCGCCGGAAGTAAACATTGATCATATCCGCATTGATGAAGATGCCGAACGACCGATTGTAGAAAGTAAAGAAATTGAAGTGCCGGAATTTAATATCGATGAATTAACCACGGCTGAAGTCGGTGCGATTATGGTGGATGCCCAGAAAGTAGAGATACCGGATATTCCGGTTGATGGCTTGGAACTGGATGATTCCGATGAACCCATTGTGAAAACAATCAAAATCAAAGAGCCTGAAGTCGATATTTCCGGTATTACTTTGCAAGTGGAAGAATAAGCGCTTAAATTTTATGCCTTTGTAAAAACTCATAATCATCCTGACAAGCGGCGGCCACTTCAGCTTCGCGTGCCGTTAAGGGTGTATCTTTTTGTTGATAAGGTTTAAAGCCGGTGGATTCAATGACTCGGTTATACCAATGTTTTGCCCAGACGCCATCAGAGTTACGATAGCCTGTTGGCCAATTCAACATCGCCTCATCAAAGTCTACGTTTAGCGCATGGCATAATTTTTTTAAAACCTCTTTCGCATTATTAAGCACGTCCACTGATTCAATCACCGGTGGTTTGTTGCCGGTGGCATTTTTAACTAAATTAAAAATTTTCACTTGGCGGTTATAGCCCAAAGCCTCCGCAGTAATGTTTGGATATTTACGGACATAGGACCGGACCACATCTCTTGGGTCACGGATTAAAAACGCATGACTGAAAGGTGTAATTAAATGCTCTTGAACAAAAGCCATATCCGGCATGTGATGGGCCATATGTTTCTGATAAAAGACCCTAATATTCTCTGCCTGAGGTGCTAAAAGCCTTTTCATAACGGCAGAGTAGTCACTACCTTGGTCGGCAATCACTTGATCTTTTAAGGGATGATTTTCACCACTGTGGGCTAAAAATGGACCGTAAAAGGGCTCGTCAATAACAACAGTATCGCTGCGATTTTCCCAGCTGCGCATCATGGCGGTGGATATATTGCGTGGTCCGGACCACATGGCGATGCGTTTCATGGCGTTGCGTTTTGTTGCTGTTGAACGTCTGCGACAATCAGTTTCATGTAGGCTTGTTGTAACGTTTTCATGACAGTGTAATGTTCCGGATTGCCAATGTCACGACCATCCACAGAAACCACCGGCGTGACCCCGGCAAAGGTGCCGGTGATAAATACTTCATCGGCACTATAGACATCAAACAAAGAAAAGTTTTTTTCTTTAACCGGTATTTTTAACTGCTGACATAAGTCGATAATCTTGCCACGGGTGATACCGCCCAAACAAAAATCTCCGCTGGAAGTCCAGACTTCACCATGAGTCACCATAAAAAAGTGGGTGGAATTACAGGTGGCTACAAAGCCGTGTGGGTCCAACATTAAAGCCTCATCAGCGCCGGCGGCGATGGCTTGAATGCAGGCTTGAATGCAGTTGTGCTTAGAGTGGGAATTAATTTTATGGTCCTGAATGTCGGGATAACCGCGACGTACATGAGCGGTAAATAATTTTATCCCTTGGTTTTTTTTGCGGACTGATGGTGTTTTGTACTCCGGGATAATGACCACAGTGGTACCCGGCTTGGTGGCGGCGGGGGATTGATAGGGCGTGGTTTTTTCGCCCCGAGTCACCATCATGCGTAGATGTACATGGTCATACATGTCATTGGCTTTAATCGTTTTATAGAGCATCTGTTTAAAATCATCGGCACTGTATTCAAGATTCATGGCCAAGGCTTTCGCACCTTTGAACAACCGTTTTAAATGGTCATCTATAAATACCAATACACCTTCATGTAAACGCGCACTTTCCCAAATGCCGTCACCCATTAAAAAACCACTGTCAAACACCGAAATTTTAGCCTCATTGCGCGGCACCATCTCGCCATTAACATAAATAAGAACATCTTGATTGCGGGCATCATTCTCTGCCGCGTGACTACCTTTGGTCATGGTTGTGAGTGATTAATGTAAAAACAATATAGTAGGATTTTTAGCTGTTTATGGCAAATAGAATCTAAATAAAAGCATGGCCATTGTAGTATGAAGATGTAGCAAATTATGATGCAATGAATTGTCTTGTGATAAAGTAATTAATTTTGGCGAGGTTGGCAAATGGCAGTTCGAACTTTATGGTTTTTAATGGCGGTATTTATCGTTGTTTTGGCTTGGTCTGCTTATCAGCCCTATGATTTAGTGACTTGGGCGTTGGAGGTATCACCTGCGATTGCGGCGGCTATATTGCTGTTGGTGAGTTATCGGCGTTTTAAATTAACCGGCTTATTATATGTACTGATATTCTTACATGCAGTGGTGTTGGTGGTGGGCGGACATTACACCTATGCCAAAGTACCTTATTTTGATGGCTTTATGTCATTAATTTGGCCTGATCGTAATAATTACGACAAGCTGGGACATTTTATGCAGGGTTTGGTGCCGGCATTGGCATGTCGTGAAATTGTTTTGCGTTATGAAGTATTTAATTCGCGGGCTTGGATGAACTTTTTTATCGTCATGTTTTGTTTAGGCTTTTCCGCGTTTTATGAACTAATTGAGTGGTGGGTTGCTTTACTCAGTAGTGAAGCTGAGGATTCGTTTTTAGGGACCCAGGGTTATGTATGGGATACCCAGTCAGATATGTTTTTGGCTTTGATTGGTGCGGTGCTGGCTTTAGTGGTGTTTTCGCGTTGGCATAATAAACAATTAGTTGCTTTAACAGAGAGTTAATGAAGCAAGTAATCAAAGATAGCTTGACGCATTAATACCCCGTTTTTGACTTGCTGTAAAATGAAGGATTGTGGGCCGTCCGCCACCTCACTGGCTATTTCTACACCTCGGTTCATAGGACCCGGATGTAAAACCATGGCATCGGGTTTGGCCCATTTGAGCTTTTGGCAATCTAAACCATACTGCTGATACCATGATTCGATATCTATGCTTTCATCGGTCGCAAATCGTTCTTTTTGGATGCGTAACATCACCACCACATCACTGTCTGTGATAGCTTCTTGAAAAGTATCGGCGGATTTATTTCGATGTTGTACAGGAATTAAGTTAGTGGGTCCATAAATATGAATATTGTTATTGCCGAGAAGGGTTAAGCCATCAATTAATGAGTTGGCTACACGTGAATGTTTGATGTCACCTATGACAGTTACTTTAAGTTGTTCAAAATTATTTTTGCGTTGCCTTATGGTGTATAAATCTAATAATGTTTGGCTTGGATGTTGGTTTTGACCATCGCCGGCATTTATTAGCTGTATGCCTTCTGGAAGATAGGCTTTAACATGTTGGTGAATATGGCTTTCCGGGTGCCGCATAATGAGGGCATCGGGGCCCATTGCTGCCAATGTTTTAATGGTGTCATCAAAGGTTTCACCTTTTTGGGTTGATGAATATGCCATGCTTAACGTGGAAATTTGTATGCCTAGATTTTGTGCAGCTAGTTGAAATGACATGAGTGTGCGGGTTGAGTTTTCATAAAATAAGCACAATGCTGTCTTGCCAAGCAACCGTTGTCGGCGTTCAGCTGTTTTTATTCGTTGTAAATAATCGGCTCGTTCAAACAGTAATTGGATATCAGAGGCGGTGAGATCGTTCATAGCCAGTAAATGTTGCATATTACACCTGTTGGTTAAACCATGATTGTAAAATAAGCGCAGCTGCTTCAGCATCAAGCTGATCTTTGTGTTTGGCTTTTCTGGTTTGTTGTTGACGCTGTTGTTGAAACCCCCGCTCGGCTTCATAAGAAGTTAAGCGCTCATCACAAAATTCAATCGGCAGGCCGGACTGGTTTCCAAGTTTACGGCCAAAATTTCTTACTTCTCGAGATAAGTCTTGTTCCTCGCCATCCATGGTTAACGGCAAGCCGATAACTATCCGTTTAATTTGCCACTCCTTAACAATCGTTAATAGCTGATCAAAAATATCGGATTGTTTCATTATAACTTTAAGGGGGTTGGCTGTGGCAGTTAAGGTTTGGCCAAGGGCTAAACCGATTCGTTTGCGGCCGTAGTCAATACCTAACAGCAGTTCAGGCATGGCCTAAGGTATCGGTGAGTTGGTGCGGTTTAATGCCGAGTAGGGCAAGTGCTTTTGACCATTTATCTCGGGTTTGGTGGAATAGCATGGATTCGTCCACAGGACCCCAAAGCCAGTCGTTGTCGGCTATTTCCTGTTCAAGTTGGCCAGCATCCCATGTGGCGCAACCTAATGCCATGAGCCATTCACCTTTTAGATTGTCATTGGCGATGGCTAGGATGATATCCTTAGAGGTGGTTAAAGCCAAGGACGGTGAAAGCTGTAAAGAGCTGTCAAAGGATTGTTCTCCACGATGAAGAATAAACCCACACTCGGCATTAACCGGACCGCCTTCATATATCATCTGGTTTTTACTTAGACCTTTGTTGTCAATATCTAAGCCGGCCAGAATTTCGTCAAAATCCAGTTCGCTTAAAGCATTAACGTTAATACCCATGGCGCCGTGTTCATTGTGTTCACAGATGAGGATAACCGCCTGACTAAATCGTTCATCGGGCATGCCCGGTTGGGCGATTAGTAATTGGTTGGTCAAATTCATTATTTTTGTCTCAATAAATGGCCAGGAAGAAACTGCCATGTGCGGGTAATATATAAAATATCAACCTGTTCTTGGGTTTCGGGTAACGGTTCGAAAGGTTGAGATAATTGAACAATGTGTTTTGCAGCTTCATTCAGAAACCGAAAATCAGAAGGTTTGATGATTTTAATCTCATGCAAACTGCCATCTTTATTAATGCCGACTGTCAGCATAACTTCACCTTGAAATGATTTCTTTTTGGCTTTCTCGGGATAGTTTAAATCACCGGTACGCTCTATTTGTTTGACCCAATTGTTAATGTAGGGCGCATATTCATAAGCTTTGGTGCTGCTCGAAACGTATTTGGTTCGTGGTTTTTTGGCATAGCGTTCAATTTTTTTAGCGATCTCTTCTTTCATTTGCGCTAATCTTTGTTCACGGCTGTTTTGCTGTTGTTGCTGTTTAGGTTTGTTTTTGGTTAGCTCTCGCCGTTCTGCAGATTGTTTTACTGTGGATTGTTGGCTGGTGATAATGGCCGTTTTTTGTTCGGCTAATTGCTTTTGTTGGTGTTGGCTTTGTTTTTTTGCTAGGCCTTCGGCAACAACGGCCGGACCGCTGACCAAGCTGGTGGGGCGAGTCTTGTCATCGGTTTCGCCACCACCTTGTTGGTCGTTAACCGATAAGTAATCTGCTTCTTCGGGGGCTTCACTGTGGATTTTTTTAGTCAGAATAACATCCATGCTGTGAATGACTTTGGGGGTTCTCTTCTGATAAGAGAACGAAACCCCCAAAATAATGACGGCCAATAACAGTACCGCCAAGGTAAAAGTCATGACATTTTTGTCTTTGGCGGTAATCTTTGGGGTCATCTCAGACGCTCAAGCTCATCAAATAACTGGCCGGCTATATTGAGGTCATAAAGGCTGTCCAATTCGCGAATACACGTTGGGCTGGTGACATTGATTTCTGTGAGATAATCGCCAATGACGTCGATACCAGCAAATATAATACCCATGGATTTTAATACCGGACCGACCGCAGCGCATATTTTGTAATCTTGTTGGCTTAAGGCCACTCCTTTGCCGGTACCGCCTTTGGCCAAGTTTCCACGAAAATCACTATCCGATGGAATTCTTGCTAAGGCATAGGGTACGGGGTCACCATTAATAAGCAGTATTCGCTTATCGCCGGCACTGATTTCGGGAATAAATTTCTGCACAATGGTGGTTTGGGTGCCGTTTTTCGTCACTGTCTCTAAAATTACATTAAGATTTTTGTCTTTTTTTGAAGTTTTGAAGATAGATTCACCGCCCATACCATCCATGGGCTTGATAATAACATCATCTAATTCGTCAACCGCGACTCTCAGTAATTCAGGATTACGACTGATGCGGTTGGCTGGTGTAAATTCAGTGAAAAATTCGGTGAAGAATTTTTCATTGGCATCCCGCAAAGCTTGTGGCTTGTTAAAGACTAATACACCCTGTTTTTCCGCCAACTCAAGGATATAGGTATCCATGATGTATTCCATGTCAAACGGTGGGTCTTTGCGCATTGCAATGAAATCGAAATCGGCTAAAGGACGTTGCTTTTTCGAACCAAGACTAAACCAATTTTTGGGGTCGTCTTTGACCTTAATTTCACGATAAATACCGTAGGCAGTTCCACGTTCACTGAACAAGCCGGCTGCTGTAATATAAGCTATTTCGTAGCCGCGGGCCTGGGCTTCCAAGATCATGGCAAAACTGGAATCCTTAACTGGATTAATGGCCTCAATGGGATCCATAACAAATGCTATTTTCATTATTTTATCTGGTTAATAAATTGTTAATTGTATCGAATTATAATAAGCTTACGTTGGAGATTTTAAAGAACCTGTAAATTATCGACTCATCGAGGTTGAATATAATGGGTTTTAGCTTGGTTATGCAAGTTTCTTTACAGGTAATTAACGTTACGGAGTAATTGCTCAAAGCATAGCCTGATGAAGTTTACGTATCTTTAGTAGATAATCTGATTTAAGTGAATTAATCAAGAAATTTGATTGTTTTAAAAAAATTGGTTTGTAATCAGGATTGAAATAGGTTATTTTCTTGAGAATGACATACTTAGCAGATTTATTTAACCATAAGTGTGAGAAAAATTAACAATGTATAGCCCGTTACTAATGAGCTTGGAGAGAATATGAATTTAGAAGGTTTAAAGGTGATGGTCATTGACGACAGTAAAACCATCCGCAGAACCGCCGAAACACTCTTAAGAAAAGAAGGTTGTGACGTCATTTCCGTAGATAATGGCTATGAGGCCTTATCCCAAATTGCTGATTTAAATCCTGATATTATTTTTGTTGACATTATGATGCCTCGTTTAGACGGCTATAAAACCTGTGCTCTAATAAAAATGAACAGTGAGCATAAGTCAACGCCGGTTATTATGCTGTCGAGTAAAGATGGTCTATTTGATAAAGCTAAGGGACGAGTGGTCGGAGCTGAAGAGTATTTGACTAAGCCCTTTACTAAAGAGGAATTGATTGAAGCCATCAAAAATCATGTGAGGAAGGATTAATTGTCATGAGCAAACAAATCATTAAACCGTTTGAGTTGTTACTGCAATATGAACAAAGAAGTTTGTCTCATGCTTTGGGTAGTGCTACGGATGAAAGCGATCGCGGTGACTGGTCTGGCATTGGCTTTAAAATTGGTGACTATCATTTAGTGGCTCCGGTCAATGATGTCAATGAGGTTGTCATTTTACCGGAGTTGATACGCATACCAGGTATTGATACCTGGGTATTGGGTCTGGTTAATATTCGTAGTAATTTGATTCCTGCCATCGATTTAAAATCATTTTTGACCAAAGAGCCGGCAAAAATTACTAAGCACAGTCGAATGCTGGTTATTAACCAGCCTGGTGGTCAAGCCGGTTTGGTGGTCGATGAAGTGTTTGGGCAGCGTCATTTTAATAAAAGCCAAGAGCAAGATGTCGAATCTGATGACGCATCTCGGATATTTGCATATTGTGATAAGTATTTTAATCACGAAGGGGTTGATTGGAACGTGTTTGAAATTGAACAGCTGATTTCAGACATGTCATTTCAAAATGCCGCCGTTTAGTTTAATTGAGGTAGAAAGAGTATGAGCAGTGCAACTGTAGATATGGAACAACGAACCCGAACCCTGCCCTTATGGCAGTTGATGGTGTTAGTTATTTTAGTTATGGCCTTCTTCGGTCACTCTGTTTGGTTGGCGTCGATTGAGTCAAATCGAGCTGAGCATATTCAAGAAGTCGATAAGATTAACATTAAAGCGCAGCAGTTAGCACAGTATGCAAAGCAAGCCAGTGGCGGTAATGTTAATGCTTTTGATGCTTTAATTAATGAGCGACGTATTATAAATGACACCATGACCTCCTTAGATAGAGGCGGTGTTAATTATCCGGCCTTGTCGGTGGCTGTCAGCCCCCAATTCACTTCTTTAAAAGAGAACTGGAATGGCATTAACAGTAATGCGCTGGTTATCATTGAGCAGCGAGAACGGATTGTCGAGTTAGCAGAAATATCTGATAAATTCGCCGCAGAAATTCCAATTTTACAATCTAACTCGGACGAGGTTGTGAAACGGTTGGTCGCTATAAATGGTAATCGGGAACTTATTTACCTGTCTTCTCAGCAGTTGGTATTAGCTGATCGGATGCTCAGACGGATGAGTGAAATTTTAAATAGTGGAACAGCTTCTAACCAAGCGGCGGAAAGTTTAGATCGTGATGCTAAGCGCTTCCAAGAAGTGTTGAACATTATGTTTAACGGTTCGGACGATGAAAAAATTGCCGGTATCACCGATGAAACAGCGATTCAATCGTTGGGCGAGGTTTTTAGTGCGTTTGATAGTGTGCAAGCGGACATTACCACTGTGTTGGGTGCCATGGAATTGTTTGACGCCCAAACAGCGGCTTCTGATATCGAAGTTGATACAGAGCTTTTCGTCAGTAATGCGGAACAATTACGGAATGGCTTGAATGATATTAACCAAGCGGTGCCTTCTGAACCTATTGGCTGGGTCATAGCTGGTTTATCTTTTCTTTGGTTATTGTGGATTTTTAGAACTTTATCGAAAAATGACCGAATTCGAGCGGTTGTTGCACAAGATCAAAACGAACGTAATCAACAAGCTATTTTACGTCTACTGGATGAAATGGGTTCATTGGCAGATGGTGACTTAACGGTCAATGCCACGGTTTCGGAAGATATTACCGGGGCCATCGCAGACTCAGTTAACTTTGCGATTGAAGCCTTACGTTCATTGGTTAAAACCATTAATGATGCCTCCGTGGGTGTAACTTCAGCGGCTCAAGAAGCGCAAGCCACAGCGATGCACTTAGCAGAAGCTTCTGAGCATCAGGCGACTCAAATTACCAACGCTTCAGCAGCGATTAATGAGATTGCGGTGTCAATTGATGAAGTTTCCAAAAACTCACTGGAATCAGCCGATGTGGCACAGCGTTCGGTATTGATTGCCCATAATGGTGCAGAAGTTGTACGTGATACTATTCGTGGTATGAATAATATTCGAGCTCAGATTCAAGACACCTCGAAGCGAATTAAACGCTTGGGTGAAAGTTCGCAGGAAATTGGTAGTATTGTTGAATTAATTAATGATATTGCCGAACAAACAAATATTCTGGCATTAAATGCGGCAATTCAAGCGGCCTCATCGGGTGAATCAGGGCGTGGTTTTGCGGTTGTTGCGGACGAAGTACAACAATTGGCAGAGCGTTCATCTAGTGCGACCAGACAGATTGAGGGGATTGTAAAAACCATTCAAACGGATACCAACGAAGCGGTTAAGTCGATGGAACAAACCACTACGGAGGTGGTGGGTGGAGCCCGTAAAGCAGAGGATGCCGGTGAAGCGTTGACAGAAATTGAAACTGTATCGAACGACCTGGCGGAACTGATTCAAAATATTTCCGAAGCCGCGCGTCAGCAGTCGGTGGCTGCTACCAACATTTCCGGTACCATGAACGTAATTCAAGAAATTACCACCCAGACTTCAGCCGGTACCCAGCAAACGGCAGAATCGATTGGTAATCTGGTGGAACTGGCAACTGAGCTCAGAAAATCAGTGGCTGACTTTAAGTTACCTGATGATGAATTTTATTAATTGTAGAGTTTTATGACTAATTCTCTAGGCTGCTACTAAGTTGAAATGTACAAAATGTATAAACAGCAACCGTTTGTTGAAATAACTCCTCTCACAGAAGAGGAGTATCAGCGCTGGTCGAGTCTTTTGGCACAACGATTAGGGATTATTGTACCGAAAGAACGAAAAATGTTTTTACAGTCAAAAATTTGGTCGCGAATGCGCGAAATTGGTTACAAGCGTTATGATCAATATTGGGACTTTATTAACTCTGGCATTGAGGGTAATCTCGAATGGTCGCAACTGGTTGATAGGTTGACGGTCCATGAAACTTCATTTTTTCGTCATCAACCGTCCTTTGACTTGGTTGCAGAGAACTTTCGGACTCATATCGAAGCGGCGAATGACGTGGTTAAATACAAGATATGGTCAGTTAGTTGCGCTACCGGTGAAGAGGCATATTCTTTGGCTATGGTTGCACACAGCATATGTGAGCAATCAGCAAAAAAATGCTATTTTGGTGTGACCGCCACGGATGTCAGTAGTCCGGCCATCGCATTGGCAAAACAAGGCATTTACGGCGTTGATAAAAAACAACAAATTGATAAAAAATATCATTCTTATATCGACACTCTGAATGATGAAATGTTTACCTTGTCTGCGCAACTGAAAAAAAGAATGGCTTTTGGTGTGTTTAATTTATTGGATGTAAAACGACCTTCACAGGTCAAATATGACGTCATTTATTGTCAACACGTTTTAATGTACTTCGAACGAGTGGTGCGGATGCAAATTTTAAATGGCTTGGTGACTCATTTAAATAGCAATGGGTTACTGGTTTTAGGTCAAACTGAAATTAACGCATGGTCTCATCCGGAAATGCAACGGGTGGAAAAGGGGCGAACTTTGGCATTTAGGCTTAAATAATTATGAGTAATAAAGAAAATTTAGACTTTTCAACATTAACCTGGGTTAAGTCAGAGTTAGATGAAACCTTGAATCGAGCCAAAGAAGCGTTAATGGCTTATGTTGAAGAAACTGAGGACAGCAATCAGTTACAGTTCTGTATCACTTACTTACATCAAATTCAGGGTACTCTGAAAATGGTTGAGTTATACGGCGCAGCAATGGTTGCAGAGGAAATGGAAGCGGTTGCTAAAGCCCTATTAGATGGTGATATTGATGATGTTGATGCAGCATTTGATGTTCTGATGCGCAGCATTTTACAGTTGCCTGACTATCTGGAGCGCATTGAGCTTGGTCATAAGGATGTACCTATTGTGCTGCTACCTTTAGTTAATGATTTACGGGCTGTGAGAAGCCAACGGTTATTATCTGAAAGTGCATTATTTAATCCCGATTTAGATTTAGCTGTACCCGATCATGTCAGTAGTCAAAATATTGCTTTGCAAGGAAATCAATTAAAAACGGCATTAATGAAAATTCGATCGGCTTATCAAATGGCATTGCTGAATTGGATTAAGCAAGATGAATCAGAACGTGCGCTGTTACAACTGCAACAAGTGCTGTCAAAATTACGGATGATTTTAGCACCAAGTTATTTAAAACAATTGTTTTGGGTCTATGGTGGTTTATTACAGGGATTGGCTGAAGGACGTGTCAAGGACAGCATTTCCATAAAATCATTGGCCGCTAAAATTGATATGTTTATCAAAGAGCTTAGTAACCAAGACAGTCAAATAAAATCAACAAGCCGTGCATTAACACGTAATTTCTTGTATTACATTGCCATAAGTGAAACCGGCTCAGCTAAGGTTGATGAAATTAAGTCGTTTTTTAATTTAGATCGTTTTATACCCGATGAAACAGATATTAAGCACGCTAAAGGCAGCTTGACCGGGAAAAACAAAGAGCTATTACAAACCGTTTCTGCAGCCATTAATGACGATGTCCTAGTGGTGCAAGAATCATTGGATTTATTCATACGTAATAAGTCTGCTAAGGCCGATGAATTGGAACCATTATTAGGCAATTTACAGAAAATTGCTGACACATTAGGAATATTAGGTTTAGGTATTGCCCGAGACAATGTTGTCAACCATCAAAATGAATTGAAAAAAGCCGTTGATGATCAAACGCGACCTAAAGACAATGAGTTATTAGAAATAGCTCAAACGTTGTTGCGAATTGAGTCAGAGTTAGCTGATCATATTCAATCTTTAGGGTTAACAGATGACAGTGATGTTAGAGATGACCAAACCATACCTCAATCTGAACGTCGTGCTATTGTCCAGCAGTTAGCAAAAGAATCGATTGTCAATTTACAACAGATTAAAGCAAACTTCGTGGCGTTTATTGAGGCTCCTTGGGATAAGCATCAAGTACAGGATAATCCACAACTGTTAAAAGAAATTGCTGGTGCTTTAAATATTTTGCAATTAGATCAGGCCGGTGAACATATTCAGCATATTATTGATTATGTTAATAAAGAAATTTTAACCAAGTCAGCTAAGCCTTCCGCTTCAGAATTAGAGCAACTAGCGACTGTGGTGTCATCGATAGAGTACTACCTGGAAAACTTAGATCAAGGGCAACGCATCCAAGACAATTTAATAACGGAAGTAGGTAAACAAATCGTCCTACTACAAAATAGAGTGGCTGCAGATGATCGTGAAACAGAACCGGCTGCAGAAGACACTGATGAAAGCATCAGTCAAACCACAGAACCCCAAGAACACCTAGAAGTTGAGCCAGAAGAAGTTCAAGAAGTAGACCAAGAAGAAGCCGAGAAAGTAACAGAAACCGCTGAGCCAGAGTCCCAAGAACAAGTCACTTCTGTAACAAAAGATAAAACTCAGTCTGACCCCAGTAAGTATGTATTATTTGGTGATGATGCAGATGATTTTATTAAGGAAGTGTTTTTAGAAGAGTTCGAAGAAGAACCGCCAAACCTGCAGCAACAATTTGCTGAATGGCTACCTGATCCTGACAATAAGGAACATAACCTGTCAGAAATGCGCCGAATATTCCATACCTTAAAAGGCAGTGGTCGTTTGGTTGGTGCTGAAGCGGTTGGTGAGTTTGGTTGGAAGTTGGAAAACATGTGTAACCGTACGTTAGATGGTGCCATTGTTGTTAATGATAACTTTAAAACAGTATTAGCAGATGGTATTCAATTAGCCGAACAATTATTAACAGCGCTTAAAACTGGTTTAATGGTGCCAGATATTTACCCTGTTGTGTTACAAAATGCCGACAATGTTGCTGCCGGTAGCGAGCACTTAATCAGTCTTGAAGTAATTGAAGCAACAGCTGCGGATGAAGAAACATCTACAGTAGAAACAGTTCTGGAAAGTGAAGCAGAGGATTTAACCAGTAAATCGGTGGTAACTGAAGATGCGCTTTCAGATGAATTAGCAACCGAAGATCCTGCACCGGAAGATGCCATTGAAGAAGCTATTTCTGAAGAGGACATTGATGATATTGATAAGCCGATTGAATATCATCCGCCAAGTCGTGATGAATGGACAACTGATACGGACTCAGCTGATTTAGATAGTCTCAGTGAAACACTGGCTGGTAGCCAACAACAAGATACGTTGTCACAAGACGAGTTGCCGACATTAGAAGAAATCGATGGTTTGGATTTTGACAGTGAAGATGAAGAAGATATCATCCAATTCTCTGATTCACTTGAAACGGATGAAGAACATGAAGATGACTTGGATGAGTTAGCAGATTTGTCCGAATTAGAGGCGCAATTAGCGGCCTTTGATGATGAAAGTGATGACGGATTGCTGAGTGACCAAGCAGATGATGACATAACAGAAGTGGCTGGCGACGAAGATTCTGAGTTAGAAATTGCTGAAGACCTGTTGAATTTGGATGACGTTGACGACGAAGATTTTGAAGATGATCTCGAGCATGATGCAGCATTTATTCAAATCTTACAAAAAGAAGTCAGCGGCCATTTAGATGACATGGCTGAGCAATTGAGTCGTTATCAAAATGGTTCTGCTAAAACAGTCAATGATGATTTTGTTAGAACAGTTCATACCCTCAATGGGGCCGCTAGTATGGCTAACGTTAACGCCATCACCAGCATGACCACCCCCTTGGAAAAACTGGCATTACAGCTACATGACCAGAATGAAGCCTTTATTGATGAAGATTTAGCGCATATTGAAAGTTTAATTGCGCATACGCGTGGCCAAATACAGCAGTTAGGTGCCGGCCAAATTCCGGCTGATGATGAAATTGGTGAATATTTTAATGCGCGATTAGAGCAATTGATAGATGCCAATGGCAGTGATCACGGCGTTGAAGACAGGCTTTATGAAGAAACGTTACCTGAATCAGACGTTAGCGATGATCTTGAGGATGTTGATCTTGAAGACGATGATCTTGAAGACGATGATCTTGAAGACGATGATCTTGAAGACGATGATCTTGAAGACGATGATCTTGAAGACGATGATCTTGAAGATGATGACTTTGAAGATGATGACTTTGAAGATGATGACTTTGAAGATGATGACTTTGAAGATGATGACTTTGAAGATGATGACTTTGAAGATGATGACTTTGAAGATGATGAATTTAAAGATGATGAATTTGAAGAGGTTGAACTGGAAGAGGTTGAACTAGAAGAGGTTGAACTGGAAGAGGCTGAACTGGAAGAGGCTGAACTGGAAGACACTGAACTAGAAGATACTGACAAAGTTGAAGGTAAAACCAAAGAACCCGAAGTGGTTAAGTCTGAAGCGAATTATGCGGCCTATCAGACATCTGATGCCGTCAATCAAGACCAAAGCGATTTAGAAATTGATGAAGAGTTATTAGAAATTTTTGCAGAAGAAGCTTCTGAGATTTTCGATCGAGCTGAGCATCTGATGGCAGAACTTGAGGATAGCCCGGAAGCTGTCGAGCCTGTGCTTGGTTTACAGCGAGACCTACATACCCTTAAAGGTGGTGCCAGAATGGCCGGTCTTAATCAAATCGGAGATTTATCGCATCAGTTAGAATCATTATTGGAAACCATTGCCGGTAAACAGTCTGAAGTTACGCCTAACCAATATAAAGTAATTTCAAAATCGCTCGATCAACTTCTGGAAATGGTCAAATCAGATAATTTCGGTCAACTCACATCAATTGAAGAAATGAGTAATGAAATTGAGGCATTGCTGACCTCCGAAGGTCGCACAGTCGAGGCCGAATCTGAGCTTGATCAAACATTCTTTGATCCCTTAAATCAAGCGGATGAATTGGATGATATAGAAGAAGACGTTGTCTCTGACACACCAAAACGTGAGGCCAAAAAAGCCAATGTACTTTCCGGTGGTCAGATTAAAGTGAATTCTGAATTGCTCGATAAACTAGTGAACTTTGCTGGTGAGGTGAGTATTTATCGTTCGCGAATGGAACAGCAATCAGCCGAACTAAAACTGAATATTGATGAGCTAGAGAATACCGTAGAGCGGGTTAGGCGGCAGTTGCGTGACTTAGAACATGAAACTGAAGCACAGATTATTTCTAATTATCAAATACAAGGTGATGAGCTAGAGGAAGATTTTGACCCCTTAGAGTTGGATCAATTTTCTACCATGCAACAGTTATCGCGGTCCTTATCTGAGTCTGTTTCGGATTTAACCAATATTCAAAACTATTTAAAAGAATCGGTACGCTCCTCAGAAACCTTACTTATCCAGCAATCTCGGGTAAATACCGAATTACAAGAGGGTTTGATGGAAACCCGATTAGTAACCTTTAACTCGTTGGTGCCACGTCTGAGACGCGTTTTAAGAACGGCTGCCCAAGAACTGGGTAAACAAGCGAAGCTGGTGGTTCATGGCTCCGAGGGCGAAATGGATAAAACGGTTCTTGAGGGTATTCAAGCACCATTAGAGCACATGATTAGAAATGCCGTCGTTCATGGGTTAGAAAGTGATCGCAAAGCAGTCTCAAAATCAGAACAAGGTCAAATCGAAATAGATATCTCTCGAGAGGCCACTGAGGTGGTTATTACCGTCGAAGATGATGGTGCTGGGATTGATTTGAAAGCGGTTAAAGCTAAGGCGTTGAAAAAAGGTCTAATTTCTGCAGATCATAACTATAACGACAGTGAAATTGCCCAGTTGGTAACGCACAGTGGCTTGTCGGCTGCTGATACAGTGACAAAATTAGCCGGCCGCGGGGTCGGCATGGATGTGGTTAATAATGAAATTAAACGTCTTGGCGGTAGCTTAGAAATAAGTTCAAAAAGTGGCAAAGGAACAATATTCACAATTCGCCTACCCTATACATTGGCTCTAACCCAAGCATTAATTGTGCAAGTAGCCGATCACCGATATGCCATTCCGGCATCAGGTGTGGAGGGTTTGGTGCGTATGAATGTGGAAGAGTTTAAACGACGTGTAGACGAAAACGACTTAATGTATGACTATGCCGGTGAGCAATACCACATTCAAGAACTGAATAAATTATTGAATGTTGATTCTGATATTATGGCAGATGGCGACCAAGTACCTTTGGTTATGATTAAATCTGGTGATCAAGGGGTGGCATTGCGGGTAGATCAAACATTCGGCGGCCGTGAGATTGTTGTGAAATCAGTTGGCATACAGGTGGCTTCCGTACCGGGTATTTTCGGTGCAACCATCTTGGGTGACGGAGCCGTGGTTCTGATTTTAGACATTATTCCGATGCATCGTGGTTACGTGCACAAGCTTGAGCGAATGATTGCTGAAGGAATTGAAGTTGAAGAAGTTCAAGATGAAGAAATAGCAACTACAATTATGGTGGTTGACGACTCAATTACCATGCGTCGAGCAGGTGAACGAATTTTGACACGTAATGACTTCGAAGTGATGACTGCTAAAGATGGTTTGGATGCGTTGAACAAACTACAAGAACAGGTACCTGATTTGATGTTACTTGATATTGAAATGCCACGCATGGACGGCTATGAACTAGCCACTGCCATGAAACAATCAGATAAGTTTAAACATATTCCTATCATCATGATTACTTCGCGTACTGGTCAGAAACATAAAGATCGTGCGAAAGCCATTGGTGTTGAGCGCTATTTAGGTAAACCTTACCAAGAATTAGAGCTGTTGGAAAATATTAAAGAACTACTGAATTTGGAAGATGCCTAATAAAACTAAAGTGGGCTTGATTCATTTAGGAAAGAAGCAAGCCTCATCTGAATATCTAGCGCAGCAGTTAGATGTGTTGGGCTATCAAACCGTAGATTATGATGCTGAAAAATTTACAGTCACTGATACTTCTGTCAATGAATTTATCATCAATTTAGATGATTCTGACTTTGATTTAGAGTCACTGATTCATGAATTGGAACGTCATGGTGCGAAAATTATTTTTAATGACACTAAAGTGGCCAATGACTTGGTTGGTTGGAATAAAAATCGTTGGTTAAGGCATTTGCTGCATAAATTAAACCCCCGGCATGATTTGTTTCCAAAAGTAGTGGACATGAAAATGCGGCAGGAAATTAATTTAAAACAATTTGGTATTCATCAGGTCTGGATATTGGCAGCTTCTATTGGAGGGCCTGAAGCCATTTTGCGATTTTTAGGTGAATTTAGTGGAGATGAACCGCTGCTATTTATCATTGTTCAACATATGGACAGTGAATTCGTTGGTATGATGGAAAAGCAATTACAAAAGAATCCCAAGATAACTGTGAAAATAGCAGCCTCCGGGGTAATAATAAAAGCTGGGGAGGCCTTATTGGTGCCGGTTGATGAAGATATTATGATTCAATCAGATGGATCAATAACAGTTAAGGATTACAACCCGTTGCGGGCTGCGACGCCTTGTATTGATGATGTTTGTGCAGACTTAATAAGTCAATTAAAAAAAGTTAATATGGCAGTTTTCAGTGGTATGGCTAAGGATGGGGTGGTGGGCGCCACCAATGTATTCGAGAATGGTGGTACAATTATTACCCAAACAGCAGCAAGTAGTGTGGTGTCATCCATTTCAGACGAGGTGCGAAGATTGAACATGTCACAATTCGATGGAAAACCGGAAGAAATGGCGCACTATATAACAGAAAAATTAGAACTTAAAATAGGTGATTAAATGGCCAATGATATTCGTGCGGTTCTGATTCCAATTGAATCAGGTAGAAAATTACTTTTACCCAATGCCATGGTGGCCGAAGTGATGGCCATGCGAAGTATTGATGATAGTGACAATCCCGAACCTTGGATTTTAGGCTCGGTATCGTGGCGTGGTTGGGATTTACCGCTAATTGATTTTGGATTATTAACCGGCTACCAAACTGACCATGACCACGAACTAAAAAATACCGACAATATTGCAGTATTAAAATGCATTAATCACCCACAAGAGTTACCCTATTTTGCGGTGCTATCTCGCGGTATTCCCAAGTTACAGGTGGTGTCACGTGGTGATATTCAGTTGCACGAAGAGCATGAACTGAGTCACCATGCCATTGCATCTTTGGTTTCCATTCAGGATGAAATGGCGGATATTCCTAATATGAACTATTTGGAAACGCAGTTGATTAGTCTCACTGGCGAACCGGCGTAAAGTCACCAAATAAAGTATGTAAGGCACTTAACGCTACCGGCGCCATGGTTTCGGTACGCAATACCCGCTGTCCTAAGCAGACGCCTAAATAATCAGCCTGCACAAACCGATCTAACTCTTGTGGAGAAAATCCTCCTTCCGGTCCCACAAACAAGGTTTGTGTTTGTTGCATAGTGACGGGTGTATCGTGCAAATGTTTATCTGCTGTAGGTTCGAAATAAATCCCTTGCGCGGTTGTATCTATCACCTCATTTAACGACTTTATGGCTTTTACGGTCATAATGTCGGCACGACCTGACTGCTCACAAGCGCTGATTGCCACGGCTTGCCAATGCTGTAATTTCTTGTCATATTTATGCTTTGCAATACGCTGTGCACAGAAGTCAGTAATAACCGGTTGTAATACCTGACAGCCCAATTCAGCCGATTTCTGGACACTGTAATCCATGCGATCACTGCTACTGATTGCTTGAACTAAAGTGGTGTTTAGGCGGGAAACTGGTGCGGCTTCAGTACATGGTTTTATGTTATCAATAACCACCTCATGTTTATTAATAATGCTAATAGTGGCTTCAAACTCACGGCCTGTTGCAGTAAAGAAACGCAGTGCCTGTCCTGGCTTTAAACGCAAAACATTACGAATATAATGAGCTTTGGATTGTTCAATAACCCACTGCTTATCAAGACTGTTATGATCGATGGCTAAATATATACGTGAAACTCTCATGAAATTACCTGTCTTAGCTGTGTTAGATGTGTCAAAATCGCTTATAATTATACGGTTGTAAGTGATATATTAAATGATGAATCAAATAAATAATAGCCAAGTTATTCACCAAAAACAATCGGGCTTCACCCTTATGGAAATTTTGATTGTGGTGGTTATTTTAAGCATCTTAGCAGTGGCTGTTGTGCCGCAATTTTTAGATGCGCCGGATAAAGCCCGTCAAGCTCGTGCGCTGGCAGATGTTAAAAACATTGAAACGGCACTCAGTATGTACAAGTTGGATAACTTCCAATACCCGTCCACTTCACAAGGACTCCAGGCATTGGTACAAAAACCCAGTGGTAATCCTGAAGCCAAAAACTGGAAACCCGGTGGCTATCTAAAACAATTGCCCAATGATCCTTGGGGCAACCCCTACCAGTACCTTAACCCAGGCTCCCACAGTGATATTGATATATATTCATTAGGTGCAGACGGTCAACCCGGTGGTGATGAACAGAATAAAGACATTGGTAATTGGCAACAATAACCCCCGTAGCGTGCTCCGCATAAGCGGCTTTACACTGTTAGAGGTTTTACTGGTGATTCTAATTATCGCCATTATGGCGGCAGTCGGTGTTGGTTTAATTAACAGTCAATCCGCGGCCCGACAGTTACAAGCTTACGCAGGACAATGGCAGCAGGGCCTTAGCTATCTTTGTGAGCAGTCCCTGCTAGATAATCGTACCCTAGGTATCGAATTCATTAATCACGAAAGCCAGGTGTTGGCTTTTAGTGATAAACAATGGCAGCCAATAAGTCATTACAACCAATTGTTTTCTTCTGAACATCTCAAACTACGCATTAATTCTGATGGCCGTGAAATGACAATTCCCCAAACATTTGAGGACCTACCGCATATAGTTTGCTACAGTGACGGTCGTGTTAGTAATTTTTCAATGGTATTGCAAATTTCTGGTGTCGAAGATTTGAGCTTTGAATTAAGTAACAAAAACCCTTGGCAAATAATCGGTGAGTGGTATGACCAACCCTAATCGTGGTTTCACTTTATTAGAAGTTTTATTGGCCTTAGTGGTGGTAAGTGTCGCTTTAATGGCTTTGGTTCATGCGGCTGGCTTCAGTCAGCGTCAAATCGCTGAATTACGGCATCAGGTGAATGCCTATCAAGTGGCCGATCAAGTTTTAATGCAACTCTATCAACAACCCCAAGTAAATAATCAAGAAGGCAGCCAGCGCATGGCTGATGAAACCTATTATTGGTCTGTTGATGTGCAAAACACGGACAACCCATTAATACTGAGATTGGATGTAAAGGTTGGTTTGGAGCGGGCATTGGATTATGCCCAAGCTCAACTGACCGGCTTTAAGAAGAACGGATAATCGTGATGCAGAAGCAGACATTTCATCGACAAAGTGGGATGACTTTATTAGAGTTATTGGTTGCTACTGCAATATTAAGCATCATCTCGGCAATGGCTTTTCTTGCTTTAAACAGCTTAGCTACGGCTAAAGCCGGTATGGAAGATGCCACCTTACGGATTAACCAAAACCGTTTAGCACTGACCTTATTTAGCCAAGATATTAAAATGGCTATAAGTTCCCGTAGCCGAACTTTAGCTACCGGTGATTCTGAATTTATAGGTGAACCTAATCTGGTACGTTTGCAACGATTTAACCCAGCCCAAGCCGTACCAACGCGGTTTTCAGCCCAACAAAATAATCCCAATCAAGACATTGTGCTGGAGGTTCGCTGGATGGTGCGAAATAACAATTGGTACCGAGCGACTCGTTCAGCGCTCAGTAGTGAATACGCCCCTTGGCAAGAAAGACTGATGATGCCACTCGAACAAATGCGATGTCAATACCGTAAACTAGGTGGACAATTACTTAATCGTTGGCCGGCAGAAGCTTATGAAATGGTGGAAGTGCCGCAGGCTGTACAATGTCGACTTTGGTCAGTTGAGAAACGGCAAACCGAATTACTACTGACACCATGGCAAAATCTATGGTGAACCCGGTGTTACAAGCAAAGCAACAGGGTATGGCCTTACTTATGGCTTTGGTGATGTTAGCCATCGCGATGACCTTAGCGGCGGGCATTTGGTATAACAGTCGATTAAGTTTGTTTCGTAGTCATAATTTACAACAGAATATGCAGGCCCAGCACCTGAGCCGAGGCTTATTGGTTTGGGCATCGGATATTTTGGAAAAAGACTACATGGAAGCCGAACAGGCTTATGACAGTCATAGCGACCCTTGGCAGCAAGGTATAAAGGGTTTAATCGTTGAACAAGCAGTTTTATCCGGTGAATTAGTTGGTATGAATCATTTGTTTAATATTAATAACTTGGTTATTGATCAACAAGTGTCGACGGTTCATCTTGATTATTTTATCCGACTATTAACGGCCCTTAACCTGGATGTTCATATTGCAGATAAAATTATTGATTGGATAGATGCCGACCAAGAAACTCGGCCGGGTGGTGCTGAAGATTTTGCTTATGCCGGTGAAAATCCGCCCTATAAAACAGCCGGTAAGCCATTTTTGCACATCCTCCAGTTAAAGCTACTGGCGGGTTTGGATGAGGATCAATTTCAACGATTATTGCCTTATGTAAGCGCTTTACCTATTGAAAATGGCGCAACTAAAATGAATATTAATACCCTGCAGCCGATAATGATTAAAGCCTTGGATCCGGCCATAAAAGAAGAGTTAGCTATTAGGATACATCAGCAAGGTCAGGCAAACTTTACCCGACTTGATGATTTTTATCAGTTTGAGGAAATGAAGTTCTTGCTTGAATTAAAGCAGAACAAGGACATTATCAATCAGCTTATAGATGTTCGGACCTTGTTTTTACAAGCAAAAACTCAAGTTGATTTTAAAGAAAGCAGTCATCTGGCTTATGCTTTGTTAAAGCGTAATAATAATGGCGCATCGCGGGTGTTAATGCGCTCGTCAACTCCTTTTATTGAGTGATTTTTGATACACTAAACTTATGAAGATTGCATTTGTTGCCAGTCACGCTAAAAACTCGCAAGCCGCTATACAGCGATTAACCAAGCGTTATGGTCAAGCTGATACCGATACGGCCGATGTCATTGTGGTTTTAGGCGGAGATGGTTTTATGCTCCACAGTCTGCATCAGTTTATGTATCAACAAATACCCTTATTTGGTCTACGCTGCGGTACAGTTGGCTTTTTGATGAATAACTTTGAAGAAGATGATTTGCCTGAGCGGATAAAAAAAGCCCAAAAAACCATTCTTCACCCGCTGTCAATGCAAGCTCAAAAAGTTAATGGAGAAGAATTCAGCTCATTGGCTATTAACGAAGTTTCTTTGCTGCGTCAAACCAAACAATCAGCCCATATTGAAGTGCGTATTAATAATCAAACAAAAATTGACACCTTAGTGGGTGACGGCATTATGGTGGCAACACCGGCCGGCAGTACTGCCTATAATTTATCTGCACACGGACCGGTTATCCCATTGGGCACAAAAGTGTTGGCGGTTACACCCATTAGTCCATTTCGTCCTCGTCGTTGGCGTGGTGCCATAATTCCCAGTCATGCCGAAGTTTGTTTTCGCATTAAAAACGATACCAAGCGACCGGTGGCAGCTACTGCAGATAATTTTGAAGTCAGAGATGTTAAGCAAGTGATTGTTAAAGAGGCCAGAGATATTGAAATTGAACTGTTGTTCGATGCCCATCATAATTTAGAAGACCGTATTATAAATGAGCAATTTGCCTAAAAAATGCTAACTCTTGCCATTTCATCACGAACGTTGTTTGATCTCGACAAAGCCCATGAGATTTTTCTGAAAGAAGGTTTGGAGCCCTATCGGGCGTATCAACTTGAACATGAAGATGAGCCGTTAGAGCCGGGCGTGGCCTTTCCATTGGTGCAAAAATTACTCAATATAAAACACCCCAAGACCCAAGAGCCGATGGTGGAAGTGGTACTGGTGTCCCGTAACAACGGTGATACCGGTTTACGTATATTTAATTCAATCGAATACCATGGCTTAGACATTACGCGTGCTGTTTTCAGTAATGGCGGTTCGCCTTATGATTATCTGCCGGCACTGGGTGTCGAATTATTTTTATCGGCCCATAATTCGGATGTGATTGGGGCTATTAAGGCCGGCTATGCAGCAGCCCATTTAATGACGCGTAGGTCGGTACTGAATAAGGACAGTCAAGTGCGTTTGGCTTTTGATGGGGATGCTGTTATTTTTTCTGATGAGTCGGAAAAAATATATCAAAGTGATGGTTTAGAGGCATTCCGCAAAAATGAACACGCCTTACGGAATCAGCCGCTAACGCCGGGACCCTTTGGGGCATTCTTAAAAAAGCTGCATGATTTACAAACGGTGTTTCCACCGGGTGAATCGCCGGTGCGAACCGCTTTGGTCACTGCACGATCGGCCCCATCCCATAAACGGGTTATTCTGACACTGCGTAGTTGGGGTATCCGAATTGATGAAGCATTGTTTTTAGGGGGGCGGGATAAAGCCGCTTTTTTAAAGTCATTTAGAGCAGATATTTTCTTTGAGGATCAGCTAACTTATGTTAAAACGGCATCGAAGCATACCGCCACCGGCCATGTGCCCTATGGCATAACCAATATTCTACCCAAACCAGAAAAATAAAATGATGAAAGCAAACTTAATTTTAAGACAGTCGCTGTTTCTGCTATTTTGCAGTCTGCTGTCATTACCTGCCTTTGCGACCACTGTTCGATTACAAACTAACTTAGGTGATATTGATATCCTCATGTTAGAACAAGACGCACCCAAAAATGTGGCTAATTTCTTAACTTATGTTAACAATGGTGATTACGATAATTCCATCTTTCATCGTTTGATTTATGGCTTTGTTTTACAAGGTGGTCAATATTACTCTGATGGTAGTAAATTACTGAATATCCCGGCAAATGCCCCTGTAGTAAATGAGTTTAAGGTGTCCAATACCAAATACACGGTGTCTATGGCTAAATTAGGGGGGCAGCCAAACAGCGCCACCAATAACTTTTTTATTAACTTAAACAATAACTCCGCCAATTTAGACTTTACTAATGACGGCTTTACGGTTTTTGGTAAGATTACACAAGGTCAAGAAGTGGTGGATACCATCGCCTCTCTGTATCATCAATGCAGCGAATGCGAACCGTTGTATAAATATGTTGGAGTCAAACCGGGCTTAGATAATCTTGTGTACATTAATAAGGCTTATGTATTGTCTGATAAATTCCAAATCAATGCCGGTCTTTCAGGAGCTTGGTTTAACCCGGCGACCAATGGTCAAGGTGTTTATTTGGAGGTTTTACCTACCAGTAAAGTCATTGTTGCAGCTTGGTTTACCTATGACTTATTGCCACCGGAAGAGGGGGCTAGTGCTCAAATTGGCGCGCCTGAACACCGTTGGTTGACCTTGCAAGGAACTTACAATGAGGATACCCTAGAGCTATCTAATTTGGCGTTGTCTGAAGGCGGTATATTTGATAGTGGTGAGCCGGTTGTCCATAGTTTATTTGGTCATGCGCAAATCGTTTTTGATAGTTGCGAGCGCGCGACGCTATACTATGAAATTCCTAATCCGGCTTTATCGGGCAGTATTCCATTACACCGACAATCTGGTGACAATGTGGCTTTATGTGAACAATTAGAACAAGCGGCAAACCACGGCGATTCACCTTAACGGTAATTGTCGCAGACCTTGAAATTTGTCCGGCTGCCAATGATCGATCGCCCATTTAATCAAATCATTTTGATTGCCTAATGGGCTAGTTGGAAGCACTTGGTTTAGAAGCTTTAAAGCTGCTACTGTTGTTGAATACGGGTTTTCGTTACCGATGGCTTTGGCATGATTTTGTTTACTTAACTTTGCACCATCTGCGGACGTTACCACCGGGAAATGGGCATATTGCGGGGTGCTGAAACCTAACAGTTGTTGTAAGTACAGTTGCCGTGCGGTCGATGACATAATATCAATGCCACGCACCACATGACTAATCTCGGCATAGGCATCATCCACAACCACCGCCAACTGATAACAAAACAATCCATCTTTGCGCTTAATATTAAAATCTCCACATTGTTGCTGGATATTTTGCTGTTGTAACCCTTGATAGTCATCATCAAAGCTGAAATCCTGCTGTTGTGTAATTAGTCGTATGGAGCTTGGTTTGTTATTGGCAGGAGGCAGCAGCCGACAATGTCCCGGGTAAGTTTTGGATCCGGCAAGCTCTTTGCGAGTGCAGCCACAGCGATAAGTTAAGCCTTTTTTGGATAGTTTTGTTAATGCGTTTTGGTAGCGGCTTTGCTGTTGCTCATGGGATTGGTAAATGATCGGACCATCCCAATACAGAGCATAGTTTTCAAGGGTTTTAAATATTTTCTTGTCCGCACCTTTAACAACTCGGGTGGTGTCCAGGTCTTCAATCCGCAAATGCCAGTAGCCGCTATTGGATTTGGCTTCGCAGTAGCTAACCAAAGCAGCCAGTAATGAACCAAAATGTAAATCACCGGTGGGTGAGGGGGCAAACCGACCGCGATAAGTTGCTGCGGTTTTACTCAACACTCTCCATCACTTCTGAAGGCTCGCCGATAAAATTACCTTGAATTAAATTAACAGACATCTTCCACATTATACTCATGGTGTTGGCATCTTCAATAAATTCACATATCACCTGCTTACCTTGGTTATGGGCCTTATCAACAATGTCTTTGACTTTCTCTTGGTTCTCAGTGTTTTCTGCTAAGCCAGGCATAAAGGATGAGTCAATTTTGAGCATATCAACCGGAAAGTGTTTAAGAATGCTAAATGAATTTAAACCTGAACCAAATTTTTCCACAACAATTTTACAATGCAAAGCCTTAATGGCTTTGATAATGGGTTTCATTTTGGTGGCGTGGGTAACCAACTCACTTTCCTTAATTTCTAAGGCTAACTTTTCGCCGGAAATACCGAGCTCTTTAAGCTGACCTGCGAGCCAACTCGGAAAAGCAGAATCAGTTAATGAATTTGAGGATACTTTTATGAATAAAGAAACATCAAATTCAGCATTTTTAATGGCCAATAATGCTTTCCGTAACACCAAACGGTCTATTTCCGTAATAAACCCGTATTTGATGGCCACCGGAATAAACTGTTGCGGTAATATCAATTGGTCATCATCTGATTTAAGTCGAATAAGACATTCATAGGATTGGCCATCATCACCATCAATATTAACCACTGGTTGGTAATGCAGGATAAATCGATCATTTTCAATACCGGCGGTTATGCGGTCAATCCACGCTTTGGAAGCAGCACGCGCTTGTTTCTCTTCTTCAGCAGGATCAAATACAGCTACCCCGTTGCCACCGTCTTTTTTAAGTTTCTCAATAAGGTCAGTGAGGGTTTTAATGACTGTATTTACCGATTCACTTTGGGGCGTAAGTTGTGTAACACCGATGCTGACAGTGCAATTGGTAGAGGTGTCACCGGCATTAAAAATCTGCTCGGTTATGAGTTTCCTTAATTTGTCAGCCGCTTTTTCTGCGCGCTCGATATTGGTTTTAATTTTAAGGATGAAAACAGCATCATTATAGCGACAATAGACTACATCGTCCCCTAATTTACTTTGTAAAAACTCAGCGATGCTGACTATAAATAAGTCAAAATTACCTATACCCATTTTCTTTTCATGCTGGCGCTCGTCATCGACCGCAATCATGAGTAAGCTATCACCGGGCTCACTGCGAGCTTGGTCTACATCATCAGCTAAAATGTCATGGAAATAACTTCGGTTAAAAAATTTCGTTAGTAAGTCCTTGTTTTTAATCTCAAAAAGTTCTTTTTCGACTTCCGGGTCCACGGAAGGTATATTGATAATGAATTGAGCGCAGGTCTCACCGTTAATTGTGGCTTTAGAGACATCAATGATACCGTCAAATACTTCACCTTCAGAAGTAACCATTTTAAATTCAAGGTTGCCCTCAGGCATGATGTTGTTGTTTATATCCCGTAATACCTTTTTAGCTTTAGCCACATCTTCTTTAGCAATAATATTTAAAAATGGGGTGACTTCAAGTTCTTCATTATCAGCATATTTAAACAGCTCTTGATACGACTGATTACTGTAGGCGTGCATACCGTCATGAATGTAGGCAATCGCCTGTTTGGATGAGTCTAATAAACTGTTGCAGCGTTTTTCGGTTTGTCGTAAGTCTCTTTCCAGTTGGATATTACGTCGCCTTTGCTGTAAGTTGCGCATATCACGGATAATGACATGGTGCATATGCTCAGGCAGTTTTGGTGAACAGTACGAATTAGCACCGGCTTCGATGGCGTCACTAATCATGTCTAAATCAAAATCATTAATCAAGGCAATCACCGGTAAATCTTGGCCCATGCGTTTTATGTGGTCTATAACGGTTTGGGTTGGTAGTTGCTGTTGCAATTGCTGGCATAAGACCAAATCAATATTTTTTCTTTCCAGAACTCCGAGTAAGCTTTCTTCATCAATACAACGGGTCGGACGCACCGCAATTTGATAATTTCGCAGTAACGACAAAATGCGTTCTGCTTCTTCTTCAGACTGGTGAATAATTAGTAGATTAATGGATTTATCTGTAGACAAAAAGTCGCTCCTGTCGAATTATGAGTGTGAGTTTTTTTTCATTATTCCGAACATTATAGTCATTTCAAGTCACCTTGAGAAGTCACTGTATCGGCTTATTACTATTCGGGCTTCACGTTCACCGGTGATTTTGATGATTGCCCCGCAACTTCTTGGACCATTTTAGGTAGCAGATATCCGGGTAAACGGGCTTGTAATTTGGAATAAATTTGGCCTGCTGTGGCTATGTCAACTTCAAAATGTGCAGCATTTTGGACACGGTCTAATACATGTAAATAATAAGGTAAAATACCGTGTTTAAATAAATTATGACTTAACTCAGAGAGCACCTCTACATCATCATTGACAGATTTTAGCAGGACACTTTGATTCAGCAAGGTGGTTCCCGTTTGAGTTATCTTATTAAGGGCTAATGCCGCTGCCGGTGTGATTTCAAGGCTGTGATTAATATGGGTAACCAATACTTTTTGTAAGGGCAATTGTGTCAGCCAATCTAGTAGATTATCATCAATTCGTTCCGGCAATACAGTTGGAATTCTGCTATGAATACGTAAGGTGGTGATTGAATCGAGTGTCCGTAATTGATCCGTAAGTCGCCGTAAGTGTTCGGTAGTTAGGGTCAGCGGATCGCCACCACTAAGAATGACTTCGTGAATTTCAGGTTGTTGTTTTAAATAAGTGATTAGCGATTTCCATTTTTGCCTGGCACCCAGCTGTTGCTGATAAGGAAAATGGCGACGAAAACAGTAGCGACAGTTCACCGCACAACTGCCACTGGCTATCACCAAAACCCGACCATAGTACTTGTGGATAATGCCTTGTCTAGCCAAGGCGTCATGATCACCCACCGGATCCAATTTAAATTCAGGATGATGGACAGTTTCTGCAGCCATAGGCATAAACTGCCTCAGCAAGACATCACTGCTCGGCTCGTTTTTTATTGCCAGTGTAACTTCTTCGGTCACTACGGTTTTAAATAGTTTTGCAGCGGCTTCACTGTAGTTTGGTTGGCTTTGTATTGCCGCTGTGTTGTGGCCGCTTAAGGCCTTTTTAAGTTGTTGCTGCCAAGATGTGGCCATAATGATCTGAAGATAAAAAAATAGCGAATATTTTAACATGTTACTGCAACTAACTCAGCTATTCTGCCGCCAATCCATTTGCTCTCAAGCGCTGGTTATTCTCACGTTGGGGTGTGTTATAATCGCCATTTTATTAAAAACATAGTTTTAAAGGAGCCATTTAATGTCAGGAGTTTATAGCACCAATCAATTTAAAAGCGGTTTAAAAATAATGTTAGATGGCGATCCCTGCAGCATTGTTGAAAATCAAGAGGTTAAGCCTGGAAAAGGTCAGGCTTTTAATCGCGTTAAGATTCGCAATTTAAAAACCGGGCGAATGATTGAACGCACATTTAAGTCGGGTGAAAAGCTTGAAGGTGCCGATGTTGTTGAAACTGAAATGCAGTATTTATACAGTGATGGTGAATTTTATCACTTTATGGATCCTGAAAGTTTTGAGCAGTTTCAGGCTTCACAGGAAGCGGTTGCAGAGCAAAAAATCTGGTTAAAAGAACAAGATATGTGCATGATAACTTTGTGGGATAATTCACCGATTCTAGTAACACCGCCTAATTTTGTAGAATTAACCATTACCGAAACGGATCCGGGTGTCCGTGGTGACACTTCAGGCGGTGGCAGTAAACCTGCGGTGCTGGAAACCGGGGCGGTGGTTAGCGTACCGTTGTTTGTTCCCCAAGGCGAGGTTATCAAAGTCGACACCCGAAGTGGTGAATATGTTTCTCGTGTGAAAAAATAAACGAAAATCCCTATGAAATGGCAATTTCAAAGCCCGTTATCGCAGTTGCGTAAGCGGGCTTTTTTAATGACAAAAATTCGCGAGTTCTTCGCTCAAAGACAGGTTCTTGAAGTTCAAACCCCAATTCTTTCGCGTTACGGCAATACCGATGTTCAAATAGAGGTGTTTACTTCCCAGGGTATTGGCTTTGGGCAATCAAAGAGTTATTTAAGAACATCACCTGAGTTTTTTCACAAAAGATTATTGGCGTCCGGCAGTGGTGATATATTTGAAATAGCACCGGTATTTCGACATGGTGAAGCCACGCATTTGCATAACCCCGAATTTACATTGTTAGAGTGGTATCGGCAAGATTTTGAGCTAACCGATTTAATGGATGAGGTTGTGAGTTTAGTGCTTTTCTTAAATGAAAATTGTGGTGATAGCCCACTGAAAATCGAAAAAATTAGTTATCAGGATGCCTTTATGAAATATGCTCAAATTGATCCGTTTTGCATAAATGATGATAATTTAAATAAATTTTGTTACACCAATAACTATGTGGGCGGGCGTTTAAGTCGGACTCAGGCATTAGATTTTGTATTTGCTGTCATGATTCAACCTCAGTTAAGCATTGATACTCTTTGGTTATTATTTGACTTTCCGGTGGAGCAGGCAGCATTAGCGCAAGTGCACCCTCAAAAGCCGGACCGGTGTCTGCGTTTTGAATTAATTTATCAAGGTGTTGAGCTGGCGAATGGTTATCAGGAGCTTAGTGATGCCACTGAGCAACGTCGCCGATTTCAACAGGACCTGGTGTTACGAGCTGAAGCCGGAAAAGTTGATGATATTGCCATTGATGAGTACTTATTAGCTGCATTAGCGGCCGGTATACCGAGTTGTTCAGGGGTGGCGGTTGGTATTGAGCGATTGCAAATGTGTTTAGTTGGCGCCAAAAATATTCAAGAAGTAATGGGATTTTTTGTTGATAACAGCTGAAAAGAGTCAGTTATCAGATTTTTGAATATTATCTTTAGGTTAATCCTGTGTTATTAGTGCAATTACTCTAAAAATTAATGTTTTTTTAACTATTGTGCTTGTAATTGAATGTCATAAATTCGTAAGATAATA
>Ga0079224_100000533_pt1 | contig 37692 bp, 28 predicted proteins | sample Stecom2015_FD_80414 | JGI IMG/M metagenome (GOLD analysis project Ga0079224, IMG submission 80414) | Agricultural soil microbial communities from Utah to study Nitrogen management - Steer compost 2015 | ecosystem: Environmental > Terrestrial > Soil > Agricultural land | place: USA: Utah... | reverse complement strand
GCGTCCGGGCCGCCCCGGACGAGAAGAAACCCTCGCGGGCGCGGACGAGAGCCATCAACGCTGCCCGCGAGGGCGGCCGGCAGGGTCGGGCCGGCCTCGAACGACAGGGCCTCCCCCGAGACGAGGTCCTGTCCCGGACTGCAATCCGCGACCCCCCATCACGGACCAGTCACCTACGAAGACGCCTCGCGGTGGGCCGGAGGTTGCTTCCTCCCGGAAAAATCCGGCAGGGCTCAGGCCTCCCCCTCCTCGGCCTCCGCCTCGGCGGAGACGTAGCCCTCGGGCAGCGACTGGAGGAACGCCAGGGCCGAGTTCACCGCGAACTGGTAGGTGTAGGAGGGATCGGTCTCCACGACCACCGCGAAGGCCACGCGCCCCCGGTACCCGGCGAACCACTGGACGGCCTTCTCCGCCCCGTCGATCTCCTGGCGGGCCGTACCGGTCTGGCCGTGCACCGGGTTGGCATAGTCGATGTTGAGCGTGGCGGCGCTGCCCTGCTGCACCGAGGCGAGCATCAGCTCCCGCAGCGGCTCCAGCACCTCGGGATCCACCGCGATGCTGTCGACCTCCGGCTCCGTTCCGTCGACCAGCCGGGGCGCGTGCCAGTGGCCGTCCGCGACGGCTCCCGCCACCAGGGCCATGCCCAGCGGGCTGACCGTGACCCCGTCGGCGCCCACGGCCGCGGCGGCGACGGACTCCGCGCTCCCCTCGGCGGTGAACTCGCCCGGGAACGCCGGGATCGGCAGCTGCCAGGGCTGCCCGATGCCGAACCGCTGCGCGGTCTCCGCCAGGTCGGCGGCGTCCAGCGACTCCGCGAGCTCCGCGAACGCCGTGGTGCAGCTGTAGGCGAAGTTCGTCCGCAGGTCCGGGGTGCCCAGCAGGCCGCTGCCGTTGGGAGTGGTGAAGGTCCGGTCTCCGACCTTCGTCTCCCGCTCGCACACCGCGGTGGTGTCCGTCGTGACCTCGCCCCCGTCCAGCATCGCCGCGGCGGAGACGATCGTGAAGGCCTCCCCGGGCCGGTACTGCTTGGTGAACGCGCCGTCGTTGGCGGTCCCGGCGGGCTGGCCGGCCACCGCGAGGATCTCCCCGGAGCCCGCGTCCACCGCCACCAGGTAGGCGGTGCCCTCGATCGTGGCCAGGGCCGCCTCGGCGGCCTCCTGCACGGCGCCGTCGAGGGTGGTGGTCAGCGAGCCGCTCTCCACCCCGGTCCAGGTCTCCAGGACCCCGGTCTCCTCGCCCCGGGCGTCGAGCGTGACGATCCGGGTGGTGGCGGTGCCCGCGAGGTGCTGCTGGAAGCTGCTCTGCAGACCGCTCAGCCCCACCGTGTCCCCCGCCTGGTAGGGGCCCGAGACGCGGTTGGAGACCTTGTGTTCGGCGGTTCCGGCGACCTCGCCGACGACCCCCGCGGCCAGTTCCGGGTTGAGCGGCATCTTCCGCTCCTCGGTCTCCGCCCCGGGAATCCGGGCCACGTCGTCCAGGAGCGCGTCGGAGACGTCCTGGGTGCGTTTGAGGACCAGCGGCTGGAACTCCTCGGGCGGCGCCGAGCGGACCCGGTTGAGCAGCGGCTCGGGGTTCTCGCCGAGCAGTTCGGCGAGGTCGTTGATCCCCTCGGTCATGTCCGCCATCTCGGCGGGGCGCACCCCGAAGGCGGTGACCTCGGTCTCCTCGACCAGCGCCGTGCCGTTGCGGTCGTAGATCTGGCCGCGGTCGGGCACGTCGTAGGTGACGGCGAGCCGCTCCCCCTCCTCCAACTCCGGGTGGATGACCGCGGGCGACCAGGCGATGGCCCACCCCCCGGACGTGCGGTGCAGGGGGATCGTGCCCGTGTAGCGCCACACCGGGTCGCCGATGCCGAGGTCGACCTCGGCCCCGAACTCGGCCGTCGCCGTGTCGCCGGCCATCTCGATGGGGCGCAGGCTCAGCCGCAGGGCCGCCAGGTCGAGCTGGTCGTGCGCCTGCCGGAGGGCCTCGACGACCGCGGCGCCGTCACCGTCGGTGTGCCGGGCGGCGGCCTCGTAGTCGCCCTCCTGCCAGTTCAGCAGGAAGTTGCGGACGGCGACCTCGGGACTCGGCTCCGCCGCGCAGGCCGCGGTGGCCGCGACCACGAGGACGCCCGTGGTCGCGGCGAGGAATCGACGGAGGCTGTTTCGGGGGGGCAACCTGTCTGTCCTTTCAACGCCGCCGACGCAGCGCTCTCTCGATGTCGCGCTTGGCCTCGCGTTCGGCGATGTCGTGGCGTTTGTCGTACTCGCGCTTGCCTCGGGCCAGGGCGATCTCGACCTTGGCCCGTCCGTCCCGGAAGTAGAGCGACAACGGGACCAGGGTGCGACCCGCCTCGCGGGTCTTGGCGTCCAGCTTCGTGATCTGCTCCCGGTGCAGCAGCAGCTTACGGGGACGGCGTGCGGCGTGGTTCGTCCAGGTCCCCAGGGTGTACTCGGGGATGTGGACGTTGTGCAGCCAGGCCTCACCGTCCCTGATCTGGGCGAAGCCGTCCACCAGTGAGGCGCGTCCGGCGCGCAGCGACTTCACCTCGGTGCCGGTGAGCACCAGACCGGCCTCGTAGGTCTCCTCGATGTGGTAGTCGTGCCGCGCGCGCCGGTTCTGCGCGATGGTCTTCTGTCCTTTTTCCCGTGCCATGTGTGCCAGCTCCTCGTCAGGCCGGTCGCCTCAGGGCCTCAGACGCGCAGGTAGCGCCGCAGCGTCAGGAAGGAGGCGATCGCGCAGAGCAGCACACCCAGGATGATGGACATTCCGATGACGGAGAGCAGCGCCCCCGTGCTGAGCTGGACGCCGGAGTAGAACCAGTCCTGGATCTTGTCCAGCAGGACGAACCTGGTCGCGACGATGAAGCCCGAGGCGATGATACCCCCGATGAGGCCGCAGATCGCGCCCTCGAGGAGGAACGGCAGCTGGATGTAGAAGTTGGAGGCTCCCACCAGCCGCATGATGCCGGTCTCGCGGCGGCGGCTGTAGGCCGACAGCCGGATCGTGTTGCCGATCAGCAGCGCGGCGGCGGCCAACTGGACGACGGCGACGGTCAGCGCCGACCACTTGAGGACGTCGAACAGTTCGAAGAACCGGTCGAGCACGTCCTTGTCGTTGGAGACCATGTCGACGCCGGCCCGGTTCCGGAAACTCTCCTGGACCTTCTCGTACTGCGAGGGGTCGACCAACTGGACCCGGAAGTTGTCGGGGATGTCGCCTTCCTTGGTGGCCTCGACGAGGGCCTGCTGGTTGGCGAAGCGCCCCTGGAAGTCCTGCCACGCCTGGGCCTGGTCGACGTACTCGACGTCGGCGACCTCGGGCATGGCTTCCAGGTCCGCCTGGATCGAGTTGCGGTCCTCGTCGGTCGCGGGCCCGTTCTCGACGCAGTGGGTGCTGGGCGAGCTCTCGGTGCACAGGTAGATCGTGATCGAGATCCGCTCGTCCCAGTACCCTCGCATCGCGCTGACCTGCTGGTTGATCAGCATGCCGGCACCGAACAGGGCCAGCGAGATGGCGACCGTGGTGATGACCGCGATGGTCATCGTCAGGTTCCGCCGCAGGCCGATCCAGATCTCAGAGAGTACGAACTGTGCGCGCATGATGTGTCAAAGGTCCATCCTTGTGGGGCTCCGTGCCGCTCGGTGGGCAATACGAACAGAGCCGCTGGGCGGTGTTCCGCTACAGGCTCCGTGAGCCCGGGATTCACGAAAAGCGGGACCTAGTACGCCTGGCCGTAGACGCCACGCGACTGGTCCCGGATGACCTCGCCGTCTTCGAGCTCGATCACGCGCTTGCGCATCGAGTCGACGATGGCGGCGTCGTGGGTCGCCATGACGACGGTGGTTCCGGTCCGGTTGATTCGGTCGAGCACCTTCATGATGCCGATCGAGGTCGCGGGGTCGATGTTTCCCGTGGGCTCGTCGGCCAGGAGGATCTGCGGCCGGTTGACGAAGGCCCGCGCGATCGCCACGCGCTGCTGCTCACCACCGGAGAGTTCGTCGGGCATGCGGTCGGCCTTGCCTTCGAGACCAACGAGTTCGACGACCTCGGGGACGACCTTGCGGATGAACCGGCGAGGCTTGCCGATGACCTCCAGCGCGAACGCCACGTTCTCGAAGACGTTCTTGTTCGGCAGCAGCCGGAAGTCCTGGAACACGCAGCCGATCCGGCGGCGCAGGTGCGGCACCTTCCAGTTGGACAGTCGCGCGAGGTCCTTGCCCGCGACGTGGACCCGACCCCTGGTCGGCTTCTCCTCTTTGAGGATGAGACGGAGGAACGTTGACTTACCCGATCCCGAGGGGCCGACGAGGAAGACGAACTCCCCCTTGTCGACGTCGATGGAAACGCCGTTCAACGCGGGGCGTTTCTGGGTCGGGTAGACCTTGGTGACGTTTTCAAACTGGATCACGGGCGCATCACAAGGGTCTCGAAGGTTGGGGCCCACAAGTGGTGGGGCCGCTCGGATCAGTACCGCGGCCGCAGGGCCAATCGACAGTGTAGGGGGAAAGCGACCCGGAATGTCCGGGTCCACTTCGAACCACGGAACGTGCGGCGCCGCCGTTCGCTCCCCGACTCCGACGGTGTCTCCCGTCCCCGGCCCCGCACAGGGGCTCGGGGGCAACACTAGTCAGCTACCAAGAGCATAGAGGAATCGTCAAGCGGTGATAACGTTCACATATACACGACCTCTCGGGCGGGCCCCGGTGCGCTTTCGCCGCCGACCGGTCACCCCGCCGCCTGCTGGTTCCTCTCCTGGCTGCGCAGCCACCTGATCTCGGCGTCGATGAACTCGTCGATCTCCCCGTCGAGCACCGCTCCGGTGTTCCCGGTCTCCACCCCGGTGCGCACGTCCTTGACGCTCTGGTACGGGTGCAGGACGTAGTTGCGCATCTGGGTGCCCCAGGCCCCCGCGGACTCGCCGCGCAGCGCGGCGAGTTCGGCCTCCTCCTCCTGGCGTTTGCGTTCCAGCAGCTTGGCCTGGAGGACCGACATCGCGGTCGCGCGGTTCTGCAACTGGGAGCGCTCGTTCTGGCAGGAGACCACGATGCCGGTGGGCAGGTGGGTGATGCGCACCGCCGAGTCGGTGGTGTTGACGCCCTGGCCGCCCGGGCCCGAGGAGCGGTACACGTCGATGCGCAGGTCGCTCTCGTCGATGTCGATGTGGTCGCTCTGCTCCACGACCGGGACCACGTCGACCCCGGCGAAAGAGGTCTGGCGCCGGCTCTGGTTGTCGAAGGGGGAGATGCGCACCAGCCGGTGGGTGCCGTGCTCGCCGCGCAGCAGACCGTAGGCGTAGGGGGCCTTGACCACGAAGGTCGTGGACTTGATGCCGGCCTCCTCCGCGTAGGAGGTCTCGTAGACCTCCGTCGGATAGCCGTGCCGCTCGGCCCAGCGCAGGTACATGCGCTGCAGCATCTGCGTCCAGTCCGCCGCGTCCACCCCGCCCGCCTGGGCGTTGATGGTGACCAGCGCCTCGCGCTCGTCGTAGGGGCCCGAGAGCAGGGTGCGTACCTCCAGCTCGCCGATGTCGGACCGGAGCGACTCCAGTTCGCCCCGCGCCTCGGCGAGGGTCTCGGCGTCGTTCTCGGCCGCCGCGAGTTCGAAGAGCACACCGATGTCGTCCAGCCGACTGTGGATGCTCTCGACCTTGGTGATCTCGGACTCCAGGAAGGACAGCCGACGGGTGACCTTCTGCGCGTTGTCCTGGTCGTTCCACAGCTCGGGATCGGCTGACTGCTCCCGCAGCTGCTCGATTTCCGTGCGCTTGGCGTCGAGGTCCAGCACGGCCTCGATGTTCTCCAGCGTGGACGCGAGTTCCTTGATCTGCTCTGCGGGGTCTAGTTCTGCCACGCTGCCCAGTCTAGACGGCCGTGGCCGCCGCCTCGCCCACGCGGCCGCGGCCCCGCACCGGGCGCACCGGGTTCAGAGCCCGTGCCGGGCGCGGGCCTGCTCCACCCGCCGGTACAGGTCGGCCACTTCGGGGTGCTCCCGCTCGACGTCCCCCAGCCCGCGCAGCCGGGCCACGGCGAGGACCGCGTCGGCGACGCGTCCCAGGCGCAGCTGGGCCTCGACGGCCTCCATGAGCGGGAGCGGGCCGTGCGACGCGCTCCAGTGGGCCGCCACCAGTGCGGCGCACTCCGCGTCGCGGCCCTTCGCGGCCAGCGCCCGGGCGGCCCGCCGCAGCGGCTCGCGGTGCCGCCCCCCGCGTCGGCAGGCGGCGGCGAACAGCTCCACGGCCGACTCCACCTCGCCCCGGTGCAGGGCGCGTTCGCCCAGCATCACCGTGGCGCGCCAACTGCCGGCGGCCCGTTCCGCGAGCCACGCGTCGGCCTGCTGCGGCCCCTGGTCGCGCGCGTGGCGGCGCCATCCCCACACCAGCGCGTCCGCGTGGTCGGGGTCGAGGCGCAGCGCGTTGTCCAGGGCGGTGGCGGCGTCCTCGGCGCTGCCCCGGCGCTCGGCCAGCCCGACGAGCGCGAACCAGGTGTCGGGGTGCCCGCCGCGGGCCTCGATGTGCCGGACGAGCTCCCGCTCGGCCCGGTCGTGCCGGCCGCAGGCGCGCAGGGCCGACGTGTACAGCACGATGCCGCGGTCGAGGTCCGGGTCGAGGTCGCGCACCCGCTCGGCCGCGGGCAGGACCTCCGGGCCGAACCCGGCGTCCAGCGCCGCGCGGACGATCGCCCGCAGCCGGTCGATGTCGTCCCAGACGGCGTCGACGGCCTCCAGCAGCGCGTCGACGCTCGGGCGCTCCCCGTTGGCTTCCACACCGCCATGACACCAATTCCGCGCGGCCGACGCCAACTCGCCGGTCCCGCCGGAGCCGGGGGCGCCCCGACGCGGAGGGACCGCGGCCGTGGCGGCCGCGGTCCCCGAAACGGTGTCCGAAGCGGTCCCCGCTCAGCCGCTGGACGTCACCAGCGACCGGATGGAGCGCACCGCCACCGAGAGGGTGGGCAGGTCGAACCGTTCGGTCTCCCAGATCTCGGAGAGCAGTTCGGTGGCCTGCCGGACCGCGGCGCGGTTCTGCTCGGTCCAGTGGGCGCGCAGCTCGTCCGGCCGCTCCCCGGCGTGCCCCGACCGCAGGATGGTCGCGCACAGGTCGGCCTGCGCGGCGTACAGGTCGTCGCGCACGGCGCCGCGCGCCATCGTGCTCCAGCGGTCGTCGCGCGGCAGCGCGACGACGCGCTCCCGCAGCCGGCTGAGCTGCAGCTGGTCCGCGAGGTCGAAGTAGACCTCGCCGACCTCGCGCAGCGACCGCCCCGTCTCCTCCGAGACCCGCACCAGGTCGAAGGTCGAGTAGGCGGGCACCATGTCCGCGACCCTCTCGGCCAGCTTCCGGGGCACTCCCCGGTCGGTGAGGGCGTCCCGGCGCTCGTTGAAGGACTGCAGGTCGCGTCCCTGCAGCATCTCGGGCAGTTGCGGGACGATCTCCCGGACCCCCTCCCGGAACCGGGCGATCTCGGCGTTGAGGTCGGAGCCGAATGAGGGGTAGCGCATCAGCCAGCGGGCCGAGCGCTCGACGAGCTTGCGGGCCTCCAGCAGCATCGTCAGCTGGGTGTCGACGTCGACCTGGTAGTCGAGGGCCTCCACCTCCGCCCAGAAGTCCCGGAGTCCGAAGACCTCCGTGGCCAGCAGGTAGGCGCGGGCGATCTGGGGCGCCTCCGCCCCGGTCTCCTCGTTGAGACGGAAGGCGAAGGTCGATCCGCACCGGTTGACCATGTCGTTGACCACCATGGTGGTGACGATCTCCCGGCGCAGCGGGTGCTGGGCGATGGCGTCACCGAAGCGCTCGCGCAGCGGCGTGGGGAAGTACTCCACGAGCACGGAGTGCAGGTAGGGGTCGTCGGGCAGGTCGGAGGCGAGGATCTGCTCGGCCAGCACGATCTTCGTGTAGGAGATCAGGGTGGCGAACTCCGGAGCGGTCAGGCCCCGCCCCGCGGAGCGCCGCGCGGCGACGGCCTTGTCGTCCGGCAGGAACTCCAGCTTGCGTTCGAGGTGTCCGTCCCGTTCCAGCTTGCGCATGTAGCGGGTGTGGACGTGCAGCATGGCGGCGCTCTGCTTGCGGGCCGCGGCCAGCACCGTGTTCTGCTGGTAGTTGGTGCGCAGCACCAGGCGGGCGACCTCGTCGGTCATGCCGATGAACAGCTTGTCGCGCTCGGCCTTGTCCAGCCGCCCGGCCCGCACCTCGCGGTCCAGCATGATCTTGATGTTCACCTCGTGGTCGGAGGTGTCCACCCCGGCGGAGTTGTCGATGAAGTCGGCGTTGACCCGGCCGCCCGCGAGCGCGTACTCGATGCGGGCCTGCTGGGTCATCCCCAGGTTGCCGCCCTCGCCGACCACCTTGCAGCGCAGTTGGGCGGCGTCGACGCGCACCGGGTCGTTGGCCTTGTCCCCGACCGAGGCGTGCGTCTCGGTGGAGGCCTTGACGTAGGTGCCGATGCCGCCGTTCCACAGCAGGTCCACCGGGGCGGTCAGGACGCACTTGATCAGCTCGTGCGGGGTGAGCGAGGTGACCTCGTCGGCGATCCCGAGGGCCTCGCGCACCTGCGGGGTGATCGGAACGGACTTGGCGGTGCGCGAGTACACGCCGCCGCCCTCGGAGATCAGCGAGGGGTCGTAGTCCGCCCAGGAGCTGCGCGGCAGTTCGAACAGGCGGCGGCGTTCGGCGTAGCCCACCGCCGGGTCCGGGTCGGGGTCGAGGAAGATGTGCCGGTGGTCGAAGGCTGCGACCAGGCGGATGTGCTCGGAGCGGAGCATGCCGTTGCCGAACACGTCCCCGGACATGTCGCCGATGCCCACGGCGGTGAAGTCCTCGTTCTGGACGTCCACGCCCATCTCGCGGAAGTGGTACTTGACCGACTCCCAGGCGCCGCGGGCGGTGATGCCCATGGCCTTGTGGTCGTAGCCGACCGAGCCGCCGGAGGCGAAGGCGTCGCCGAGCCAGAAGCCGCGCTCGGCGGCGACGGAGTTGGCGATGTCGGAGAAGGTCGCCGTGCCCTTGTCGGCCGCGACCACCAGGTAGGAGTCGTCCCCGTCGTGGCGGACCACGTCCTCGGGGTGGCTGACGCGCCCGTCGACCAGGTTGTCGGTGACGTCCAGCAGTCCGCCGATGAACTGCTTGTAGCAGGACACCACCTCGGCCATGACGGCGTCGCGGTCGCCCTTGGGCAGCTGCTTGCAGACGAAGCCGCCCTTGGCTCCGCTGGGCACGATGACGGAGTTCTTGACCGTCTGCGCCTTGACCAGTCCCAGGATCTCGGTGCGGTAGTCCTCCAGCCGGTCCGACCAGCGCAGGCCGCCGCGCGCCACGGTGCCGAAGCGCAGGTGCACGCCCTCCACCCGCGGCGAGTAGACGAACATCTCCAGCTTGGGCAGCGGCTGGGGCATGTCGGGGATGCGTCCCGGGTCCAGCTTGTAGACCAGGTAGGGCTTGGCGCCGCCGTCCTGGAAGTAGTTGGTGCGCAGGGTCGCCTGGATCGCGGCGAGGAAGAACCGCAGGATGCGGTCGGCGTCGAGGTTGTCGACCCGGTCGAGCTCCCCGAGGATCTCCTCGGTGATCCTGTCGCACCGCTCGGCGCGGGCCTCGTCCAGCCGCGGGTCGAACCGCGCCTCGAACAGCCGGACCAGCAGCCGGGCGAGGTTCGTGTGGGAGTTCAGCACGTCGGCGATGTAGGCGGGCGTGAAGGTGCTGGCGGTCTGGCGCAGGTACTTGGCGTAGGCGCGCAGCACGGTGATCTGGCGCCAGTCGAGTCCGCCGTGCACCACCAGGGCGTTGAGGCGGTCGGATTCGACCCGCCCCCGCCACAGCGCGACGAAGGCCTCCTCGAACAGGTCCTTCACCTGGTTCACGGCCTCGGCGTCCAGCGGCGGGTCGACGAGGCCGAAGTCGTAGACCCACGCCCACTCGCGCCGCTCGCCGTCCTCGCCCGGCCGCTCGAAGGAGTAGGGCCACTCGTCGACGATCTCCAGGCCCATGTCCTCCAGCAGCGGGAGCACCTGGGACAGCGTGATGGGGCTGCCGGTCCGGTACACCTTGCAGCGCCACTCTCCCGGCAGCACCCCCTCGGGGCGGTAGAGCCGGACCATGACGTCGTCGGGGCCGAGCCGGTCGATGCTGTCGATGTCGTCGACCGCGGCCGCGGCGGGCACGTCGACCTTGTAGCTCTCGCTGATCGTGTCGAGGTGGGCGTCGAGCAGTTCGCGGGCGCGGTCGGCGCCGAAGCGCGCGGTCAGCTCCGCCGCGAAGTCGTCGTTCCAGGAACGGGTGACCCGGGCGACCTCGGCCTCGAGTTCGGCCCGGTCGACCCCGGCGAGCTCGGCGTCGCGGCCCGCGCGCACCACGATGTGCAGGCGGGCGAGGGAGGAGGAGCCCACCATGACGCTGTGGTCCATGGTCGCGCCCCGGAACGCCCGGGCCAGCACCTCCTGCACGGCCAGGCGCACCTTGGTGGTGTAGCGGTCGCGCGGCATGTAGACCAGGCAGGACACGTACCGGCCGTAGGCGTCGCGGCGCAGGAAGAGCCGGGTGCCGCGGCGCTCCCGCAGCCGCAGGACGCCCAGCACGACCTCCTGGATCTCCTCCACCGACATCTGCAGCAGTTCCTCACGGGGGAAGGCCGCGAGGAGTTCGACGGCCTCGCGGCCGTCGTAGCTGTCGGGGGCGAACCCGGAGCGGCGCAGGACCTCGTCCTGTTTGCGGGCCAGGATCGGGACCTGGCTGATGGCGCTGGTCTCGGCCGCGTGGGTGTACAGGCCGAGGAAGCGGTGCTCGCCGACGACCCGGCCGTGCTCGTCGAACTTCTTGACGCCGATGTAGTCCAGGTGCTTGGGCTGGTGGACGGTGGCCCGGGAGTTGGCCTTGGTGAGCACCAGCACGTGCGGTTCGCGGGCCTTGCTGCGCCCCTCGGGCGGCAGCGGGCGGACCTCCTGGGAGGCGGCGGAGTCCATCCGCAGCAGCCCCAGGCCGGTGCCGAGGACGGCGCGCAGCCCCTCGGCTCCGGTCTCGTCGGTGTCCAGCCGGTACTCGCGGTAGCCCATGAAGATGAAGTGCTGGTCGGCCAGCCAGCGCAGGAACTCCGCGCTCTCGGTGATCTCCGCCTCGGCGACACCCCCGGAGACGAGGGTGGCGGCGGACTCGGTCACCTGGTCGGCCAGGCGGAGCGCGGTGTGCCGCATCCGGGCGCGGTCCTCGTCGACCACGCGCACGTCGGTGAGGACGTTGTCCAGGTCCTCGGTGAGCTCCTTGCGGGCGATCTCGCTGTCCTGGCGGTCGATCTCCAGGTGGATCCAGGACTCGTCGAGCGGACGGAGGGTGTAGTCGTCAGGATCGACCTCGACGAGGTTGCCCAGGGTGTCGCGCTCCACCCGCAGCTGGGGATGGATGATCAGCCGTACGCTGATCCCGCGTTCGGCCAGACGCATGGTCACCGAGCTGACCAGGAACGGAGCGTCGTCGGTGACGATCTCCACGATGCTGCGGCCGGTGTCGCCGGGGTCCTCGGGACTGCGGACCCGCACCTTGGCCCGTCCCTGGGGGCGCTGCGCCCCCAGTTCCCAGTGGGCGAGGGCGTGGCGTACGAGCTGCTCGGGAAGCCGCTCCTTGAGTTCCTCGAGGTCGACGTGCCGATAGTACAGCTGCAGGAACCGGCCGAAGCGGTCGGCGTCCACCGGAAGCCGTTCGGACCGGGCCCACTGGCGGACGGCGTCGTCAAGCAGCTGGGCCTTGACGACGTCGGGTTGCCCTGACATCTGCGATCTCACTCCTTCGTGAGCCGTAGGGGTCACGGGCCGCGGTGCTCGCGGTGCCGCGTACCCTCGTGCGAATTCGTGCGACGGAGACTGGAGAAAAGTCATAACCGCCCCACCGACCGAGACCGTTCGGGGGAAACCCGCGCACATGGACAGAGACGCTGCTTGGACAGGACGCCGTTGTCCGGCCCACGCCGTGTCACAGGCTATTCGGGTCCCGAAGAGCGAGCGCGATCGGGCTCGGCCATCACTGCGTTTCGCCTGTTGAGAGTGGGTTTCGTCCTCGGACACTACTGCACCGGACGAAGCCCGCCCCCACCACCCCGCCCGCAGGGGGCGAGCGGGTGTCCCGGCTCTTCGAGAGTACCCTCGCGGCCGCTCCGGCGGGGCGGGGTTGCGCCCTTCCGCCTCCTGTTCGACCGGCTCACTCCCCGCCCGTGGCGGCCCGGACCGCGGCCACCACCGCGGCCGGGTCGGTGAGGTCGGCGAGGATGAGCTCGGCGCCGGCCGCACGCAGCTGGGACTCGGTGGAGGAGCCGCTGACCACCGCGATCGGCTCGACCCGGCCGATACGGGCGGCCTCGACGTCGCGCGCGGACTCGGTGATGTAGACGGTCCGGGACTCGGGGAAGGCGCGTCCGTAGGCTTCCTCCGCCCGCATCCGGGTGAACTGGATGAGGCTGGCCTTGGGGTAGTTCTCCGAGCCGTAGCCGCCGATGCTCAGGTCGAGCCGGCTGTCCAGCCCGAACGCGGCGAGCTTGGTCTTGGCGTTGGCCATGATCGTGCCGGTGACGACCGTCTGCACGGTGTCGGGCAGCCGCATGAGTGCGTCCAGCGCCTCGGGCGCCCCGGGCATCACCCGCCCCTTGACGGAAAGCTCGTCGCTGCGCCGCGCGAAGGCGGCGCCCAGCTCCTCGGTGAAGCGCGGCAGCAGCGCCTCGTCCGCGTCGTCGACGTCGTTGCGGGCCAGGAAGTCGAAGAACAGCTCCGAGTCGGTCCGTCCCGCCGCCGACGCCAGGTACACCAGCGGCGCTCCGGTCACCTTCTCGAACGCCTCGGCGTAGGCCGCGCGCGTCACCTGGGCGACGTCGAGGAGGGTGAGGTCGATGTTCCACAACACCAGGCGGCTGATGGGGGGCTCCTTCACGCAGGGAAACGGCACTGACGCTCCATACCGGTCCCATTCTGCCGTACCCGTCCGACTCCCGCCGGATCGGTCGCCGCGGGAACCTCCGGGCGCTACGCGCGGTCAGGAGTAGCGGAGGAATCACCCAACGAAACGACGGGAGCGCCGAACGGTGAGCGACGCGGATCGGTTTCTCGACCTGTTCCAGGACTTCTGGGACGTCCGCCAGAACCACAGAATCCGGACCCTGGAGAACTCCCTGGACCTCGCCGTCTGGTCCCAGCACACCCGGACCCGGCGGCTCCACTCCGAACTGCGCCACGTCAAGGGCACCCTGGAGCAGCGGCTGGACCGGCTCACCGCGAGCTTCGACGCCTTCGTGGAACTGGGCGACCTGCGCACGCTGCTGGTTCCGTTCGCCCCCTACGCCCTGGTGCGCCACCAGGTCCACCGTCTCCTGGCCGACGGCGCCGCCGCCCGTCCCCACCTGGACGACGCGCCCGCCGACTACTGGCTGACCCCGGCGGCCCGGGGCCTGTTCGCTGCCCTCGACGGCTCGGTCGACTCGGCGCTGCGCCACTTCGGGATCGCGGCCCGCCTCGACCCGGTGCGCGCGGGCGTGTTCGCGGTGCTGGCGACGGCGACCGCCGGGAACCGCCCCGCCCCCGACCGGGCCGCCCCCTTCGCCGAACGGTTCCTGCCCGACCTGCTGCAGGCTCCCTCCACCGAGATCCGGCGGCACGAACGCGCCCTGTGGCTGACGGCCGCCGGAGGGCTGCTGGGGGCCGAGGCGCACGACCTGGTCCGCCGCCATCTGGCGGCCGCGCTGGACCGCTACCCCGAGGCGGAGCGGTCCGCCCCGGTCATGTCGCTGCTCCCGCCCTCCCCCGACCAGGCGCGGTCGGACCTGGTGACCCTCGGGGAGGTCCCCGCCCGCCTGGACGCGGCCCACCGGCTCTGCGCGCTCCGCGCCGCCCTGGACCGGTCCCCCGCCGCGGAGGCCGCGCCCGAGGTCGACTCCTTCGTCACCGCGGCTCTGGACCTGCTCGTGGCGGAGGGCTGCGCCGAGGAGGCCCCCCTGGTCCGCCGGGCCGAACAGCTGCGCCGGGTGCTGGAGAGCAGCGGGGAGCAGTCCCTGGACACCGAGCCGCCGCTGTGGGACGAGACAGTGGGCGACCTGCGGGAACTGCTCGCCGCGGACGTCGTCGCCGCCGAGGGGGCCTCCGCCCGGGGCCGGTTCGCCCTGGGAGTGTGCGCTCCCCAGGTGCTCGCGGCCGCCGAGGACCTGGCCGGGAAGGCGCGGCGCCCCCTGGTCGACGAGACCTCCGTCTCCTACCGCGGTGCCCGGGTCGTCCTCACCTCCCGGGGCGCGGACCAGGACAGCCTCGCCGCGGCCGAACAGCGGCTCGAACGGGTCTTCCTGAGCGACCCGCCGATGACGGTGGTGTGGTGGTCCCTGGGAGTGGCCGCGGGAGCGGTCCTGCTCGCCCTGGTGACCGGGTGGTTCCCGCTGTTCCTGCCCGTGGCCGTGGTCGCCGGCGTCGTCGGCGGCTGGAGGTACGTCGACGTGCGGGCCGAACAGGCCGAGCAGCGGAACGCGGTGGACGCCGACCTCGCCTCCCTGCACAGCCGGGTGAAGGCGGGGGTGCGCGAGTGGCGCTCCCTGCACGACCGGGTGGCCCGGGCCGCCGAGGACGCCGAGCGCGACCTGGCCGCCGTCCGGGAGCGGCTGGCTCGGCTGTGAGGGCCGGGCCCCCGGGGGGCGGGGCCCGGCTCACTCCAGGAGGTGGCGCAGCTCCTGGGTGGCGTACCAGAGCAGTTCGTGGTCCTCGGCGCGCCCCGCGGCGACGTCGGGGGCCGCGGCCGCGTCGTCGACGTGGGCGGAGGCGACCCGTTTCAGCGGGACCTCCGTCTCCACCCGGACCCGCGCGGGCGCATCGGGGGCGGCCGCGGGGCGGACGACCCGGTCGGGCAGCTCGGCCGCGACCACCACCCGGCGGGCGGGCGTGTCCGGGGAGGCGGCCAGCAGCCGCGCCGACTCCTCCGCGGCCGCGCCCATCGCGGCGTACTCCAGCTCCTCCTCGTCGTCGGTGCCGAGAGCGGCGCGCAGCTCGGGGGTCACGGCGTAGGCGGTGTACGGAGCGTCGCGGAACCCCCCGTCGGCCAGGGCCGCGGCGAGGACGGTGAACGTGGCGGGCAGATAGATGCGCATGAGCCATTGTCCCCAGAACCGCGGGGGTCTGCGCCCCGCCCGGGCCCCGTGCCTCCCGCGATCCGGCCCATGATCCGGCTCACAGCTGGGGGGTGAGACTGATCCCGCAGGTCTCCTCCAGTCTCATCCGCGTCTCGGCGGGGTCCCGGTGCACGATGCCGATCATGCCGAGGTCGACGGCGGCGGCGACGTTGCTCTCCACGTCGTCGATGAAGACGCAGTCCTGCGGCTCCAGCCCCACCAGTTCCAGCGCGTGCCGGAAGATCTCCGGTTCGGGTTTGCGCATGCCCACCTCGCCCGAGATGACCACGCCGTCGAAGGTCTCGGCGAACAGGTCGCGCGGATAGACGTTGCCCCAGGAGTTGGAGAGCAGGCAGGTGCGCACGCCCTGGTCGCGTGCGGCGCGCAGGGCCGCGTACATCTCCTCGACCGGTTCGAAGCCCGCGAACATGCGCGTGATGAGCCCTTCGGCGGGGACCGGACCGCCGTCGACGAGCCGCAGCCGGTCGGCGAGCATCCGCTCGAACTCGGAGGTCTCCACCTCGCCCCGTTCCAGTGCGTGGACCGGGTTGTGCGCTCCGCCGTTGTAGGCGGCGTGGACCCAGGTGCGCATGACGTCGCGGTAGGCGACGCGGTCGATGCGTTCCTGCTCCAGCCAGGCGGAGATGGTCTCGGGCAGCGGTGTGGTCAGCACCCCGCCCCAGTCGGTGATGATTCCCCTGCGGCTTCGGGACATTTCGCCTCCATCCTCCCGAACTACCGGGCGATGTTAGTTCCCCGTCCCGGCTCCGCCGAATCCTCGGGCCCGACGGGACACGCACCCCAAGGTACCGACCGGTCGGTTAGGTGCCATACTCGTGTCATGGACTTCGAACTCAGCCCCAAGGCCAAGGACTATCTGGCCAACCTCCAAGAGTTCATGGACGAGCACGTCTACCCGGCGGAGCCCGTCTACCACGCCTGGCGCCGCGCGGCGGGCCCCGACAACCACGAGCTCCCCCCGGTGATGGAGGACCTCAAGGCCGAGGCGCGCCGCCGCGGACTGTGGAACCTGTTCCTGCCGGACGTGGGCGGACTCAGTGTTCTCGACTACGCCCCGCTCGCCGAGCTCACCGGCCGCTCCAGCCTCGCCCCGCAGGCGCTCAACTGCTCCGCCCCGGACACCGGGAACATGGAGGTGCTGCACATGTTCGGCACCCCCGAGCAGCGGAAGCGGTGGCTGGAGCCGCTGCTGGACGGCAGGATCCGCTCGGCCTTCGCGATGACCGAACCCGACGTCGCCTCCTCCGACGCCACCAACATCTGCACCTCGATCGTCCGCGACGGCGACGAGTACGTGATCAACGGGCGCAAGTGGTGGATCAGCGGCGCGGCGGACCCGCGCTGCGAGATCTTCATCGTGATGGGCAAGACCGACCCCGAGGCCGCCCCCCACCGCCAGCAGTCCATGATCCTGGTCCCGCGCGACACCCCCGGCGTGAAGGTGCTGCGCTCCCTGCCGGTCTTCGGCTACCAGGACCAGGAGGGCCACTGCGAGATCGAGTTCCACGACGTCCGGGTGCCGGCGGAGAACCTCATCGCGGGCGAGGGCGACGGCTTCATGATCGCCCAGGCCCGCCTCGGCCCCGGCCGCGTCCACCACTGCATGCGGGCCCTGGGCAAGGCCGAGCGCGCCCTGGAGCTGATGGTGCGCCGCGCCACCAGCCGGGTCGCCTTCGGCAAGCCCCTGTCCGAACAGGGCGTCGTCCAGCAGCAGATCGCCGAGTCGCGGCTGGAGATCGAACAGGCCCGCCTGCTGGTGCTCAAGACCGCCTGGATGATCGACAAGTACGGGGCGAAGGCCGCGCGCAACGAGATCGCCGCGATCAAGGTGGCCGCGCCCCGCGCTGCGGTGGCCGTCATCGACCGGGCCATCCAGGTCCACGGCGGCGCCGGCGTGAGCGACGTGGTGCCGCTGGCGGAGATGTACGCCGGAGCGCGTGCCATGCGGATCTTCGACGGCCCCGACGAGGTGCACCTGCGCTCGCTGGCCCGCCGCGAGATCAAGCGGTACTCCTGACCCGTCCCGCTCCGGGGCCCCGCGGCCGTCCGCGGGGCCTCCGCCGCTTCCGGAGGCCCGCCCGGACGGCCGGGACGGTCAGTAGCCCAGACCGCCGCCGAAGGCCAGGTCGGTGCCGGGAAGGTCCACCGGCAGCCGTCCCGACGGGGACACCGCCCCGGCGATCACCCGGGCCGCGGCCGTGCGGGACACCTCCATCGAGGAGTAGACAGCCAGGTAGGCGTCGATGCCGGGCAGCGCGGCGAGGTCGTAGGGGGTGCCCTGGGCCACCACGACGACCGGGGCGCCCGAGGCCCGCGCCCGCGCCACCAGGTCCCGCTGCTCGGCGTCACCGCGTGCCCCGTCGGTGCCGACCACGACCGCGTCGGCGCCGTCCGCGGAGTCGGTGACGGCCAGCCCGAGGTCCGCCAGTGCCGCGCCGATCTCCTCGGCCCCGACCCCCAGCACCCGCACCGACGCGCCCTCCGCCAGCGGCAGCACGCCGCCGTCGTTGCGCAGCAGGGTCACCGACGCGTCCGCGACCCGCTGGGCGGCGTCGTGGTGCGCGGCGTTCCCGGCCACCCCGGCCGCGGCGTCCGCGTCGGCGGGGGCGGCGCCGAACAGGCCGCGGCGCAGCTTCAGCCGCAGCACGCGCAGCACCGACTCGTCCAGCCGCTCCTCGCTGATCCGCCCCTCCCGCACCGCCGCCAGCACCGCGGAGTGGGCGAGGTCCAGGTCGGGCGGCATCAGCAACTGGTCGGCCCCGGCCAGCACCGCGCGCACCGCGACCTCGCCGTCGTCGTGGGTCTGGCGCACCCCCTCCATGTTGAGCGCGTCGGTGGTGACCACGCCGTCGTAGCCGAGCTCCTCGCGCAGCACCCCGTTGATCAGGTCGGGGGAGAGGGTCGCGGGCTCCTGCGAGCCGTCCAGCTGCGGCATGAGCACGTGCGCGGTCATGATCATGTCGACCCCGGCCTCGACCAGCCGCTGGAACGGCGGCAGATCGACCCGTTCCCAGTCCTCGCGGCTCTTGTCGATGACGGGCAGACCGGTGTGGCTGTCCACGTCGGTGTCGCCGTGGCCGGGGAAGTGCTTGGCGACCGCCACCACCCCGCCCTCCTGGAACGCCGTCACCTCGGCCGCCGCCATCTCGCCGACCAGTTCCGGGTCGGAACCGAAGGAGCGGATGCCGATGACCGGGTTGTCGGCGTTGACGTTGACGTCCGCCACCGGCGCGTAGTCGAGGTTGATGCCGACCGCCGCCAGCTGTTCGGCGGTGGCCGACGCCAGCTCGGCGGCCATGCCGGGGTCGCGGGTGGCGCCGAGCGCCATCGCGTCGGGGAAGCGCGCGCCGAACGGCAGCCGGGAGACCAGGCCCTGCTCCTCGTCCACGCCGAGGAACAGCGGCACCCCGGCGCCGCTGTCGGCGGCGAGCTCCTGGAGGCCGTTGGACATGGCGGCGACCTGCTCCGGGGTCTCCAGGTTCTCGGGGAAGTAGATGAACCCGCCCGGGTGGTACTGCTCGACCACGTCGGCGTTCTCCTCGGCGGTGGTGCCGACGAGGACGGGCACGAACAGCTGGCCGACCTTCTCCTCCAGGCTCATCTCCGCCAGCAGCTCCGCCGCCGCGGCCTCCGGGTCGGCGGAGTCCGGGGGCTGCGCGGGGCGCTCCCCGGGGCGGGGCTCGTCTCCTCCGCCGCAGGCGGTCGTGAGGAGCAGGACAGTGGCACCGGCCAGCACAGGCAGACGTCGAAACACGGACACGCTCTCAGACTAGGGCGACGCCCCCGGTTCCGGGGGCCCTACGCCGGATTTCCCGGCCTTGCGGATCGGGGCCGTCACGGGGTGGCGGCGATCTCGGCGAGCCGGTCCAGCAGCTCCTCGGCCCCCTCGCCCTCGACGGTGATGACGATCTCCTCCCCGCTGCGCACCCCCAGCGTCAGCACCGCCAGCATGCTCGTGGCCGGCACGCTCGCGCCGCCGGGGCGGGCGATGCGCACCCGGCCGTCGAACGCGGAGGCCGCCGTGACGAACCGGGCGGCGGGCCGGGCGTGCAGTCCCACCGGGGAGACCACCGTGACCCGGCGTTCGGCGCGGCTCACGCCTGCCCGGCCAGCGTGGACCGGGGGGCGTCCGGGTCGCGCAGGACCAGCTGCGGCCAGGCCACCTGGGTCAGGTGGTCCACCACCAGGTCGGCCCGGGCCAGCGCCTGCGGCGGGTGGGTGGTGGTGATGCCGACGACCCGCATTCCGGCGCTGCGGCCCGCCTCGATCCCCGCCGGGGTGTCCTCGAAGACCACGATGTGCTCGGGATCGTGGCCGAGGATGCGGGCCCCGTTGAGGTATCCCTCGGGGTGCGGCTTGCCCGCGGTGACGTCGTCCGCGGTGACCAGGCCGCGGAACATCGCGCGGACGCCCAGCGCTTCCAGGGTGCTCTCGGCCCAGTGCGGCCCCGCGGAGGTGACCAGGGCGAACGGCACGCCCTGGGAGTGCAGGTGGTGCAGGAAGGCCACCGACTGGGGCAGCTGCTCCACCTGCGGCAGGTCGGGGTCCTGACCGTACCGCCACAGGTCGGCGAAGATGTCGTCCAGGGACTCCCCCGGGAACAGGTGGGAGAGTTCGGTGACCACGTCCCGGCCGCGCCGCCCCATGAACCTGCGCAGCAGCGCCTCGTCCGGCTCGACGCCGCGGGCCCGCAGTACCTTGGCCCACACGGCGACGCTGCGCGGCTCGCTGTTGATCAGGGTCCCGTCGAGGTCGAACAGGGCCGCCCGCGGCGGCGTCCCCCCGGTCCCGGCTTGTCTCACGCCCATCGAAACAGCAGTGCTCCTCGTCTGACTTCGCCGCTGACCGGACGCGAGATGACGTCGCCGTCGGCGTCCAGGGCCACGATCGGCACGATCGGGGAAACTCCGCTCGCCACGACCTCGGCGGGGTTCCACCGGATCAACGGTTGTCCGGCCGTGACATCCTGGCCCTGGGCGGCCAGAAGTTCAAATCCCCGGATCAGCGGGAGCCGGACCGTGTTGATCCCCAGGTGGACCAGGACGCCCTTGCCGTGGGCGCTGCGCACCACGAAGGCGTGCGGGTGGAAGCTGACGATCCGGCCGGTGATCGGGGCGACCGCCTCCTGGAGCTCCCGCCGGGGGTCGATGGCGGTTCCCGGACCGACCAGCCCCTGCGCGAACGTCGGTTCGGGGACCCTGGCGAGCCCCACAGCCACTCCCGTCACGGGGGCGAGTACCGCAAGCACGCTCCTACCTCCTTCACCGGCCAGGGCGTTGTCGGACGGCGGTGGCCACCCGGACTGGCGAGGTGCCGTGGGTCACAGCAGAGCTTAGGCCGGAGCGGTGCGGAAACCTAGACGGTCGGCGGAAAAACGCGTGGCCGCTCCGTGACAGGACCATTCCGTTCCCTCGCCCCCGCTGCCGGAACCGCACCTGTCCGCCCTGTCGCGGACGACGCGCGGAACGGACGGCGGCCCCGGGGAGGAAAACCCCCCGGGGCCGCCGTCCGTTCACCGGTGGTGTCACACGCGCGTCTTGGGAGCGCCGTGGCACTTCTTGTACTTCTTGCCGGAACCGCACGGGCAGGGCGCGTTGCGCGGAGTGCCGGCGTACTCCGGCTCGTTGCTCTCGGTGTGCTTCTCCACACCGCCGCCCTCGCTGGGACCGGTGTACTGCAACTGCGCGGGCTTCTCCGTCCCGCCCAGCCCGGGCACCACGACCTCCGGTTCCTTCTTCTCCCCGTCGGCCTCGGCCTTCTCGGCCTTCTCCTTCTCGGCCTCGGGGGCCTCTCCGGCCGCCGGGGCCTCCGCGGCGGCGGAGTCCTCGGCCCCGCCCTCCTCCGACTTCTCGGAGTCGGGGGTGACCACGGGGATCGCGGAGGCGGTGGCGGCCGCCGACGCGGCGGTGATCCCGCCCGCCTGCGGCTGGTTGACCCGAACCTCGACGTTGAACAGGAAGCGGACCGACTCCTCCTTGATGCCCTCCAGCATCTCCTGGAACATGTCGTAGCCCTCCCGCTGGTACTCGATCAGCGGGTTGCGCTGCGCCATGGCGCGCAGGCCGATGCCCTCCTGGAGGTAGTCCATCTCGTAGAGGTGCTCACGCCACTTGCGGTCCATGACCTGGAGGATGACCTGGCGCTCGACCTCGCGCATGGTCTGCTCGCCGATCTCGGCCTCGCGGCGCTCGTAGAGCTCGTGGGCGTCCTCGCGGACCCGCTGGCTGATGATGTCCGGGGTCAGCGCGCTGATGTCGCCGCCGTTCTCCTCGATCAGCTGGTCGGCGGTGAAGCTCACCGGGAAGACCTGGCCGAAGGCGGTCCACAGGCGGTCGAGGTCCCAGTCCTCCGGGTCGCCCTCGGCCGTGGCGGAGCGGACGTAGGAGTCGAGCACGTCGTCGATCATGCCCTCGACCTGCTCGCGCAGGTCGGCGCCCTCCAGCACCTTGCGGCGCTCGGCGTAGACCACCTTGCGCTGCCGGTTGAGGACCTCGTCGTACTTGAGGACGTTCTTGCGGATCTCGAAGTTCTGCTGCTCGACCTGGCTCTGCGCGCTCTGGATGGCCTTGGTGACCATGCCCGACTCGATCGGCTGGTCGTCGGGCAGGTTCAGGCGGTCCATGATCATCTGGACCCGCTCGCTGTTGAACAGCCGCATCAGGTCGTCGCGGAGCGACAGGTAGAAGCGGGACTTGCCGGGGTCGCCCTGCCGGCCGGAACGGCCGCGCAGCTGGTTGTCGATCCGCCGGGACTCGTGGCGCTCGGTGCCCAGCACGTACAGTCCGCCGGCCTCGACGACCTGCTCGTGCTCGGCCTCGACCTCCTTCTTGGCCTTCTCCAGCGCCTCCGGCCAGGCCTTCTCGTACTCCTCCGGGGTCTCCAGCGGGGACAGGCCGCGCTCGCTCAGCTCCTCGGCGGCGATGAAGTCCGGGTTGCCGCCGAGCATGATGTCGGTACCGCGACCGGCCATGTTGGTGGCCACCGTGACGGCGCCGAGCTTTCCGGCGCGGGCCACGATGGCCGCCTCACGCGCGTGGTTCTTGGCGTTGAGGACCTCGTGCGGGATACCGCGCCGCTTGAGCATCTTGCTCAGCAGCTCGGACTTCTCCACGCTGGTGGTGCCCACCAGCACCGGCTGGCCCTTCTCGTGGCACTCGGCGATGTCCTCGACGACGGCCTCGAACTTGGCCTCTTCGGTCTTGTAGACGACGTCGCGCAGGTCCTCGCGGATCATCGGCTTGTTGGTGGGGATGGGCACCACGCCGAGCTTGTAGGTCTGGTGGAACTCCGCTGCCTCGGTGGCCGCGGTACCGGTCATGCCGGCCAGCTTCTCGTAGAGGCGGAAGTAGTTCTGCAGGGTGATCTTGGCGAGAGTCTGGTTCTCGTCCTTGATCTTCACCTTCTCCTTGGCCTCGATGGCCTGGTGCATGCCCTCGTTGTAGCGGCGCCCCCGCAGGACACGGCCGGTGAACTCGTCGACGATGAGCACCTCGCCGTCCTTGACGATGTACTCCTTGTCCCGGCGGTAGAGCTCCTTGGCCTTGATGGCGTTGTTGAGGAAGCTGATCAGCGGGGTGTTGACGGCCTCGTAGAGGTTCTCGATGCCCAGCCAGTCCTCGACCTTCGCCACGCCGGACTCGGTGATGCCCACGGTGCGCTTCTTCTCGTCGACCTCGTAGTCGACGTCCCGGCGCAGCCGCGGGGCGATCTTGGCGAACTCGGTGTACCAGCGGGAGTTCTGCTCGGCGGGACCGCTGATGATCAACGGGGTGCGCGCCTCGTCGATCAGAATGGAGTCGACCTCGTCGACGATCGCGAAGTGGTGGCCCCGCTGCACGCAGTTGTCGATCGACCGCGCCATGTTGTCGCGCAGGTAGTCGAAGCCGAACTCGTTGTTCGTGCCGTAGGTGATGTCGGCCTCGTAGGCCTTGCGCCGGTCGGCCTGGGACATCTCCGGGGAGATGACGCCGACCTCCAGCCCGAGGAACTGGTAGATGCGGCCCATGGTCTCGGCGTCGCGACGCGCCAGGTAGTCGTTGACGGTGACCACGTGGACGCCCTTGCCGGTGAGCGCGTTGAGGTAGACGGGGAGTGTCGCCGTGAGCGTCTTTCCCTCACCGGTCTTCATTTCGGCGATGTTGCCGAAATGCAGCGCGGCGCCGCCCATGAGCTGTACATCGAAGTGCCGCTGCCCCAGGGTCCGCTTCGCCGCCTCCCGAACGGTGGCGAAGGCCTCGGGCAGCAGGTCGTCCAGCTCCTCACCGTCCTTGAGCCGCTGCTTGTACTCGTCGGTGAGCTCACGCAGTTCAGCGTCGCTGAGATCGACGAAATCATCCTCGATGGAGTTGATCTGGTCCTTGAGCTTCTTCAGCCTGCGCAGGACTTTGCCCTCGCCTGCGCGCAGGACCCTGTCGAGTATGCCTGGCACTTCTAATGCGCTCCTCGCGATCGTGGCCCGCATCCGGAGACGGGACGCATCCATTCCCCGTAGCTTCCATCGTAGGAGAGCCTATTCCCTCCCCAGGCACATCTGCGTACCGCGAGGAGGGTATTACGGAGCGTGGTCACCTGCCGCGGGGGGTGCTTCCTCCCGTGTCGGTGTCGTCGGCGTCCAGGAACTTCTCCCGGATCGCGTAGACGGCGGCCTCGGTCCGCGAGTGCAACTGGAGTTTCTCCAGGATGTTGCGGACGTGGTTCTTGACGGTGTTGTCCGAGATGTAGAGCCGGTCCGCGATGTCGCGGTTGTTCAACCCCCGTGCGACCAGGCGCAGCACCTCGGTCTCCCGGCCGGTCAGCCGGGGGGCCGCCGTGGGCTGGGCGCGTCCCCGCTCGTCCTCCTTGCGGGCCAGTGCCGTGAACTCGCCGATGAGCTTGGTGGCCATGGAGGGGTTGATGAAGGACTGGCCGTTGGAGACCGCGCGCACCGCCTCGGGGAGCTCGACCACCGAGATCTCCTTGAGCAGGTAGCCGGTCGCACCGGCCTTGAGCGCCTCGAAGAGGTCCTCCTCCTCGTCACTCATCGTGAGCATCACGATCTTGGCCTCGGGAACGGCGTTCCTGATCCCCGCGCAGGCGTCGATGCCTCCCGCCTTGGGCATGCGCACGTCCAGGAGCACGACGTCGGGGCGGAGCGCGGCGGCCCGGGCGACCGCCTCCTCACCGTCCCCGGCCTCCCCCACCACGTCGATGTCGGGCTCCTCGGCCAGGACGGAGACCAGCCCTCTCCGGAAGAACGCGTGGTCGTCGACGACGAGCACCTTGATGGATTCCAGTCGGGTGGGGGGACTCCCGCTCACTGCCTGTGTTCCTTCCTCCCGCGCGGCGGCGTCACACGGGTGCGGGCGCTCCGTGGGCGAACGCCGTGCCGTTCGCCCACGGAAAGACGTGGCCGTGCCCGGCCCCGGCGACCCGGGGGTCATCGGGATCCCGCCGGAGCGCCGTACCCCACGGTGCGCCGCGCCCGGCCGCGGAACCGGACGCGGCACACCGGACGCTATTCAGATGTAGGAAACTTTATTCCATGAGGCGCAGCACGCCATAGTTGAACCCCTTGCGCCGGTAGACCACGCTGGGCGACCCCTGTTCCTTGTCGCGGAAGAGGTAGAAGTCGTGCCCCACCAGCTCCATCTCCATCAGCGCCTGGTCGATGGTCATGGGCTCGGCGTGGTGGAACTTCTCGCGGACCACCAGGGAGGCGTCGCCCTTGGTGTCGAGTTCGACGAACTCGTCGGCGAACTCGTTGTCCACGGCGCTGCCGTCGAACTCCTCCTCGGGCTCCGCCGACTCCCGGCGGCGCTGTTCGGCGGTCTGCGGCTGGACGACGGAACCGAGCGGGGAGTTGTCGGTGGGCAGCTGCGCGGTGGCAGCGGCGACGGAGACCAGCCCGCGGCTCCCCTTGTGCACCTTGCGGCGGTCGGCGGCCTTGCGCAGTCGGGCCTCAAGTCGGTCAAGGGCGAGGTCCAGAGCGGTGTAGCGGTCGTCCGCAGCGGCCTCGCCCCGGATCACCGGGCCGGCGGAGCGGATGGTCAACTCGACTCGCTCGCGGTGGTCGGCGAGCTTCGGGTTGCGCTCCTTGGACACCTCCACATCGACGTTCATCATGTCCTTGTGGTCCCACTTGTGGAGCTTGGCCAGCTTGTGCTCGACGTGGCGCCGGAACCTGTCGCTGACTCCGGTGCGTCGACCCTTGACGATGATGTCCACAAGACCCCCTTCTCGCTTGGCCGTCCGTGTGCGGCGGCCAGCTGTGTGGTGTGCGCCCCGTTCGCTGTAAGCGCCGGGTTGTCCGTCTCTTCCTCCTCTCTGGCCACAGTGGCCACGGGTCTCCTCAGTTGGGCGTATACCCCGTGGACCGCCTGGTCATCACTGGCCGTTGGTCCCGGGTTCAACAGGAGGAACGGTGGGGCGGCCGGAGGACCGGAGGCCGGTCGGCCCAGCACGCGGACCGTGATCGGGGAGCGGGGGGCGGAGCGTGCGCCGGAGCGGTCGTGCGGGACGCGCCCGGCGGTCGCGAGGCCCACAAGAGGGGCGCCCCGCAGGGCGCGCCCCGTGTGGACAGGAAGTGCCACCCGTCCGGCCGACCTGGTCTTCGTCCCCACATCCGCCTGCTGAGGGGCTCGCGGCGCTTGTGCGCCACTACTGCCCTTCTCCCTTGTCCGGAGGGCATCGGACCCTCCCAAGAGGCAGGACTTACCTCTAAGCCGCACCGTGATCAGTCGACGAAAAGTCGCCTTACGTGGGCCGTTTCGCCTGCGGCTGGCATCGGCTTGCCGACCCGGAGCCCTCGTGAGGAGGACGCCGCGTTCGACGCAACCACGGACCCGGACGGGTGCCATACCTGGAACGCTAGCCCGAGATCGGCCAGTTGTCAGGTACTGTCTCCCAACGACTTGCCAGAGGTTCACGGAGGATTCCTCCGTTCCGGCGCCCCGGTGGGAAGGGCGCGGGCGCCGCCTCCTGCCCGGTGTGGCCGTCCTCACCCCGCTCCCGCGGCCCGCGTTCCGCCACCACCGCCGCACCGGCCACCCGGACCCCCGCCGCACCGAGCGCCCGGACCGCCTCCGCCAGCGTGGCGCCGGTGGTGAGCACGTCGTCGACGACGACGGTCGCGCCTGCTGCGGTAGGCACTCCACCGCGGGACCGCACCCGCATGGCCCCGGCCAGGTTCGCCCACCGCGCCGCCGCGTCGAGGCCCACCTGGTCGCGGGTGGTGCGGACGTAGCGCAGCGGGCACACCATGCGGGCCGCCACCCCCTGCGTGCGCAGCCGGACCGCCGCGGCCGCGCCCAGCGTCCGCACCGGGTCGTAGCCGCGCTCCCGGGTGGCCGCGCCCCGCCCCGGCACGGGGACGAGGCTGATCCGCTCCGCCGTGGGCGCCGCCGCCCGCACCGCGGCGGCCAACCCGCCGGCCAGCCGCCCCGCCAACGCCCTGCGTCCGCCGTTCTTGAACGCCAGCAGGACCGCACGGCCGCGGCCGGCGTACGGGCCGGCGGCCCAGACCGGCGGGCAGCCGCGCCGGGACCGGCAGCGCCACGGCCCCTGGTCGACCACGTCCGCGCACACCGCGCAGACCGGCCCGCCGGCGCTCCCGCATCCGGCGCAGCGCTGCTCCAGCACCAGGTCGCCCAGTGCCGCCGTCCATTCCGTGAGGACCGAGAGAATCGTCATGTCTCCACGGTGCGGCCGCGCCGCGGGGCGCCGCACCCCGGATTCCCCGGTTGTGGACAACCCCGGGCCGGCCCCGGGTCACCCCGGGTAGACCGGCTTGGTGCCGTCGACCGCACGCTGCCACATGAGGCGGTCGCTGGAGGAGGAGATGGTGTCCTCCTCCGTGCCCGCCAGCAGGGGCATGCCCGGGGCCGCGGTGATGGTCTTCATGTCGGCGCCGGTCACCGCGCCCGCGCTGGTGGACTCCCCGCTGCCGTTGAGCGAGACCAGGTAGGCCTGGACCGCGCCGCGGTCCCGCTGCCCCAGCACCGCCAACTGGTCGGCGCCTCTCCAGGACAGGGCGGTGACGGTGGCCAGGTCCCCGGCCAGGGGCAGGAAGGCCTGCAGGGACACCGACGACTCGCCGTACACCACCCGGCCCACCAGGACCCGGCCCGCCTCGGCGGTCCCGGTCAGGACCGCCACCCGGGTGCCGTCCCGGGAGACCCGCAGCTGGGCGACCGGGGTCTCGGCCAGCTCCGGCGCGTGCACCTCGACCGGGTCGGCGCCGTCGGCCAGCAGCCACAGCCGGGTCAGCCGGCTCCCCCCGTCCGGTGCCGCGCCGGACCGCCCGGAGCCCTCCGAGGCGGTGTCGCCGGGTTCGGTGTCGTCGGCGAGGTCCTCCTCCTGCCGGGCGCGGGCCACCTCGTCGGACAGGTCCTCCAGGACCCACAGGTTGCCGTAGCCGTCCCAGGACAGCGAGGTGTAGTCGCCGCCGTCGAGCACGGTCGTGTAGCCGCCCCCCTCGGCGATGGGGGCCACCCGGACCGAGCCGTCGTCCGGCGCGATGCCCGCCACCCGCTTCTCGTCGAGGGAGACCGCGTGCTCCTCCAGCAGGACGTGCCCCTGTCCCGGCGCGCCCGGGACCAGCTTCTCCTGCTGGTCGACGTCGAGCGACCACAGTTGGCCGTCCCGCATGAAGTAGGCGCGCGGCGACCCGGGCATCCCGGCCGGGTTGACCGCGTTCCACTCCTGGCTGCTGGCCTGGAGCACGCCGTCCTCGACGCCGGGCAGCTCCACCTCCTCGCCGCCGATGCGCAGGGTGAACTGCTGGATCTCGGGGAGCTGCTTGAGGGTCCACACGAGCTGGGCGCCCATCTTGAAGCGCCACCTGGGGTCGTCGTCCGGGGCCGGGGTGTCCAGGTCCACGACGAGGCTGCCCGAGGAGTAGTCCACGGTGGCGGTGGTCCCCTCGGGGAAGGACGTGCGCACCGCGGGCGCCAGCCAGTCGGTGGGCCCATCCACCAGCATCGCGACCAGGCGCCGGGCGAGCTGTTCGGTGATGTCCACCGCGGAGCGCACCGGCAGGAAGACCGGGTCCGGCACGAGCCTGCTCATGTCCTGGTTGAAGTAGTACAGGTTGAGCGGGCGGTACACCCGGTCGACGTCCTGGCGGCTCAGCAGGATGTCGTCCGGCAGGTTCGCGATCCGCCACTCGCCCTCGACCTTGGCCAGGTCGAAGACCTCGTCGATCGTCTCGCCCTGGCCGGCCGCCACGTACTGGCCGTCCGGGCGGATGGTGGCGTACAGCCGGGTGCGGACCCGCACCCGGGCGGTCCGCTCCTCCTCGACCGTCTCCACGTCGAAGCGGACGGCGTCCATCTCCTCGTAGACGAGCACCCGGTCGCTGGGCCGCCAGTCCTCGCTGCGCTCCTCGGTCATGTACAGCCGGGCCGCCTCGTGGTTCTCCTCGAAACTGCCCATGTCCTTGAGGAAGCCGCGCACCAGCGCGTTCTCCCCCCAGCCCGGCTGCGGTCCGGCGGGCAGCAGCCGAGTGAAGGTGTCCACCTGGCCCGGCACCTCGCCGCCCCGGCCCTCGAAGGTGGGGCCTCCGGTGGGCACGGTGGCGCATCCCGACAGCACCGCCGCGAGACAGGCCGTCCCGGCCGCGGCGAGGATCCGGCTCGGCCGTCCGATCACGCGTCCTCCCCAGCGCCCGTGCCGCGCACGGTCTCCAGATCCACCTGCTGGCCGCTGAACACCGACAGTGTTCCCCCCAGCGCCATCTCCGGCGGCACCAGCGGCAGCGGGGAGCCGCGCAACTCGGTGCCGGACACCCTCGGCAGCGACAGCCGGAACTGCGACCCCTTGCCCGGTCTCCCCCACGCCTGGAGCCAGCCTCCGTGCAGTTGCGCGTCCTCCTTGGCGATGGCCAGCCCCAGCCCGGTCCCGCCCGTGGTCCGGGCGCGGGCCGGGTCGGCGCGCCAGAAGCGGTCGAAGCACAGGTGCTCCTCGCCCTCCTTGAGTCCGACCCCGTAGTCGCGGACCGCCACCGCCACCGCGTCACGGTCGGCGGCCGCGGTCACGACGACGTCCTTGCCCTCGCTGTGCTCGATGGCGTTGACGATGAGGTTGCGCAGGATGCGGTTGATGCGGCGGGCGTCGAACTGGGCCGTGCACGGCTCCGCGGGCAGCCGCAGCACCACCTTGATCCCGCGTTTCTCCGCGATCTGCTCGGCCTCGCTGACGGCCTTGAGGACCGCGTCGCGGATGTCGGAGCGCTCCACGGCCAGCGTGGCGGCTCCGGCGTCGTGCCTGCTGATCTCCAGCAGGTCGGTGAGCAGCTCCTCGAAGCGCTCCAGCTGGCTCTGCAGCAGCTCCACCGAGCGCCGCACCGTCGGGTCGAAGCCGTCCCGCTCCTCGAACAGCAGGTCCCCCGCCATGCGGATGGTCGTCAGCGGGGTGCGCAGCTCGTGGGAGACGTCGGAGACGAACTGGCGTTGGACCTTGGACAGCTCCTCCAGTTCCTGGATCTTCTCCTGGAGGCTGCCCGCCATGTCGTTGAAGGACACCGCCAGGCGGGCCAGGTCGTCCTCGCCGCGGACCCGCATCCGCTCCGACAGGTCGCCGGAGGACAGCTTCTCGGCCGAACTGGCGGCCTGCCGCACCGGGGTGACCACCTGCCGGGTGACCACGTAGGCGATGGCGGCCAGCAGCAGGACCATGACCGAGGCGACCAGGACCAGGGTGCGCTGCACCAGGTCGAGCATCTGCTGCTCGTGGTCGAGGGGGAACAGGTAGTACAGCTCGTAGGCGCTGGACAGCTGGGCGCCCACGGCCAGCCCGGGTTCGCGGTCGGGACCGCGGATGATCTCGGTGTAGCGGCCGTGCTGGGTGTCGCCCTCGCTGCCCTGCACCTCCTCGCGCAGTTGCGCGGGCACGCTCCCCTCGGCGACACCGCCGCTGGCGCGGCCGGTCATCCCGCCCACCGACGGCAGGATCACGACGTCGTACAGTCCGGTGGAGCCGCTGCGCGCGCTGAGCTCCTCGACGATCTCGTCGAGGTGGCGCTCGGGGTCCTGCTGGCCGCTGTCCTGCAGGATGCCCAGGGCCGCGGTCAGCCCGATGTAGTGGTCGCCGAACGCGGCCTGCTCCTTGGCCTTGAGCAGGTCGGAACGGACCTGCTGCACCATGAAGAAGCCCAGGACCGCGGTGACCAGCACCGAGACCAGAAGGGTGGTGGTGACCACGCGCAACTGCAGGGAGCGCCGCCACCGCGAGTGCACGGCGGTGACGAGGGCGCGCGCCAGCCGCTGGGTCACCAGGTACCCAGCGCGCAGCGTGGTGCCCGTCCGCTGCCATCGCGTGAACGCGGCCTCCCCGCCCGAGGCGGGGGCAGCCGCGTTCGCATCGTGGACGCTGTCCGTCACCGCTTCCGTCCTCGGTGCCGTCAGGCGGCGCCGGCCTTGTACCCGACGCCCCGCACCGTGACCACGATCTCCGGGTGTTCGGGGTCCTTCTCGATCTTGGCCCGGAGCCGCTGGACGTGCACGTTGACCAGGCGGGTGTCCGCGGCATGGCGGTATCCCCAGACCTGTTCCAGCAGGACCTCGCGGGTGAAGACCTGGCGGGGCTTGCGGGCGAGCGCGACGAGCAGGTCGAACTCCAGGGGAGTGAGGCTGATCGGCTGGTCGCCGCGGCGGACGGAGTGCCCGGCGACGTCGATGGTGATGTCGCCGATCTGCAGCACCTCGGGTGCGGGCTCCTCGGTGCGGCGCAGCCGGACCCGGATGCGGGCCACCAGTTCCTTGGGCTTGAACGGCTTGACGATGTAGTCGTCGGCGCCGGACTCCAGGCCGAGGACGATGTCCACGGTGTCGCTCTTTGCGGTGAGCATCACGATGGGCACCCCGGACTCGGCGCGGATCTGGCGGCACACGTCGATGCCGTCCGCTCCGGGCAGCATGAGGTCCAGCAGCACCAAGTCGGGTTTGGTCTCGCGGAAAGCCTCCAGAGCCTTGTCTCCGTCGTGCACGAACGACGGCTCGAAGCCTTCACCTCTGAGCACGATGCCCAGCATCTCGGCGAGAGCGAGGTCGTCGTCGACGACCAGTACGCGTCCCTTCATCAATTCTCCGGCGTCGGTCGACATCCCGCTCGGGGACGACTCCGGTCCGCCTTCTCCTTTCCGGACACTCTCAAGGGGCAGAACTTCGACGATCTTCCAGCCGGGCCCCGTCAGCTCGACCGGCCCTCCCCGGGCTGTTGCTCCGGTGGGACGTCCCGTCGGCGTCTCGCGTCGGTGGGCGGCGAACTCCGGGCTGCCCCGCCCACACTGCCGCCTGTCCGCCGTTCCGTCCAGTGCGGGCAGCCGCGTTCGTGGCGGAGGTCAGGACGTCAGATAACAAAAGCATACAAAACCAACAGATGACCGCAGGTCGGACGATACGCGGTCAGCGACGTCCCCGTCCCCGACATCCCGGCAGTAGGTTGGACTCGCATAGCGTGAGAGTGCCGCGCCACGGGAGGCAGCACACCGCCTGCACGGTCGACACAGGAGGTCCCATTGTCCGAGGAGGAGGGTCAGGAATGGCGCGCCCCGGGAGGGCAGCCCTCTCCCAGCCAGCCCCCCAGGCAGGACACTACCCCAGAGCCCGGCCCCGATGGGGGGAATCACACCTCCGCCCCCGCCCCGGGGCAGGGGCCCGCCGGGCCGCAGGAGCCGGGAGCACCGGAGGCCGCGCCTGCTGATCCGGTCGGCGCACCGGGCCGGGCCGCGCCCGCCCCGTCGCCCTGGGCCGCGCCGGACGCCTCCGCCCCCGCGGCGGTCCCGCAGGGGTGGCCCCCTCCCCCGGGCTCACCCGCCCCGCCGGGCCCGGGCGGCGGCCCCGCTTCCACCGCGGCCGGGACGGACGGCGCCGCCGCGGCCGCCCTGCGCCCCGCCACCCTGGGCGACCTGCTCAACGGCGGATTCGCCTACCTGCGCGACAATCCGCGGACCGCGTTCGGCCTGAGCTTCCTCGTCGTCGCGCTCACCAGCGTGCTGCCCGCCCTGGGGATGGCCGACATGTTCTCCGGGTACACCGAACTGCTCCGCTCGGAGGTCGCCGACCCCGCCGCCCTGGGGATGTCGGGGCTCGGCACGGCCAGCTTCTACGTCGGCACGCTGCTGCAGTCCGTGGCCAGCGTCCTGCTCCTGGGACTGCTCAGCACCGTGGTCGCCGCGGCCGCGCTGGGCCGCCGGATGTCCTTGCGCGAGGCCGTCGCGGCCCTGCGCGGCCGCTGGGGCAGCCTGTTCACCCTGGTCGGCTTCTACCTGGCGTTCTCCTCCGTGGCGGTGGGCGCGCTGACCGTGGTGCTCCTGTTCGCCGTGCTCCTGACGGTGGTCGTTCCCCTCGTCGGCCTGCCGCTGTTCCTGCTGCTCCTCGCCGGGTACGTCGCGCTGTTCGGCTGGCTCGCGGTCAAGACCTCGCTGGCCGTCCCGGTGGCGGTCCTGGAGCGGGCGAGCGCCGGCCAGGCGCTGGTGCGTTCCTGGCAGCTGAGCACGAACAACTTCTGGCGGATGGCGGGAGCGCTGGTCCTGGCCTTCCTGCTCTCCTCGGTCATCGCCAACGTGCTGTCCCTGCCGTTCTCCCTGGGTGCGCTGCTGACCGGCTTGGCCGAAGAACTGCCCCTGGCCACCCTGCTCACCGTCGTGCTGTCGTTCCTGGGCATGCTGGTGACCGGCTGCGTCAGCGAGCCGTTCATCGCGGGCGTCACCACACTGCTCTACCTGGACGTGCGGGTCCGCCGGGAGGCGCTGGACCTGCGGCTGCGCGAGGCGGTGCGGACCGGCGCGACCCCCGGACCCGAGTTCCTGGCCGCCACCTCCCCCGGGGGAGCGGCGGCTTGAGCGAGATGGTGAGCCGCGAGGAGGGAGCCCGCCTCGCCTGGGAGGAACTGTCCGACCCGGTCTACCAAGAGGCCCGCCCGTCCCTGCTGGAACGCTTCCTCGCCTGGCTGGACGAGCTGCTGGGCGGCCTGCTGGGGGAGGCCCAGGCGGTGCTGCCCGGCGGCTGGTGGACCCTGGGGGCGCTGCTGGTGCTGCTCCTCCTGCTGGTCGCGGCACTCGTCTGGTACCTGCGTCCCGGCGGAGGCTCCCGCCGCGCCGCCGTGCTCGACCCCGCCGAAACACTGACCGCCGACGACCACCGCGCCCGGGCCGAGCAGCACGCCGCGCGGGGCGCCTACGCCGAGGCGATCCGGGAGCGGCTGCGCGCGATCGCCCGCGACCTGGAGGACCGCGCCGTGCTCACCCCGCGCGTGGGGCGCACCGCCACCGAACTGGCGGCCGAGACCTCCGCGGTGCTGCCGGACCTGCGCGCCGAACTGCACCGGGCCGCGGCCCTGTTCAACGACGTCTGGTACGGCGACCGCGAGGCCACCTCCGAGGGCTACGGTCTGCTGTGCGCGCTGGACGACACGCTGCGCTCCGCCGTGCCCCCGACGACCGCGGAGCCCGCCCGATGACCGCCGCCCCCTCCTCCGTGTCCTCCCCCGGCCCCCGCGAACTGTGGCGGCGGGCGCGCGGACCGCTCGCGTTCCTCCTCGTCGCCGTGGGAATCGCCACGGTCCTGGCGTGGGGCGCCCAGCCGGCGCCCACGGGCGAGCTCGACCCCGAGGCCGTCACCCCCGAGGGCTCCCGCGCCCTGGCTCAGCTCCTGCGGGAGCGCGGCGCCGAGGTCACGGTCGCCCGCACCGCCGACGAGGCGGCCGACGCGGCCGGACCGGACACGGTGCTGCTGGTCGTGCACAGCGACGAACTGCTGCCCGAGGACGTCGAGCGGGTCGCCGCACTGCCCGGCGACCTGCTGCTGGTGCGGCCCTCCCGGGAACTGCTCGACGCGGCCGCGCCCGGGGTGGAGCAGGCCGGGTCGCCCGGGTTCGCGGAGCCGCTCGCCCCCCGCTGCCCGCTGCGGGCCGCCACCCTGGCCGGAAGCGCCGAACTCGGCGAGGAACTGTACGAGGGCGGCCCGGTCGCCTGCTACCCGGCCGAGGAGGGCCACGCCCTGGTCCAGGTGGACGAGGGGGGACGCACCGTCACGGTGCTGGGCTCCCGGACCCCGCTGCACAACGGCTCCCTCGGATCGGAGGGCAACGCCGCGCTGCTGTTGAACCTGCTCGCCGGACGGGACGTGGTGTGGTTCGTCCCCGACCCCGCGGCCGCGCAGTCCCCCACACCGCAGAGCCTGCTGCACCCGGGTTTCGTCCTGTCCCTGCCCGTGCTGCTGGCCGCGTTCGCGCTGCTGGCGTTCTGGCAGGGCCGGCGGCTGGGCCCCCTGGTCGCCGAACGGCTGCCGGTGGTGGTGCGCGCCTCGGAGACCACGGAGGGCCGGGCCCGGCTGTACGCCTCCCGACGCGCCCGGGACCGCGCCGCGGCCGCGCTGCGGTCCGGCCTGGTCGACCGGCTCCGCCCCGGTCTGGGGCTCGGCCCCGACGCCGCCCCCGACGCGGTCGTGGCGGCCGTCTCCGCACGCTGCGCGCACTCCCCCCAGCAGGTGCACGACCTGCTGTACGGCGGACCGACCGACACCGACCCCTTCGTCCGCGACGACGCGGGCCTGGTCCGGCTCGCCGACGAACTCGATCGACTCGAAAGAGAGGTAAGGCAGTCGTGAGCGACGTCCCCCCGGGGCCCGAGCCGTCCGCAGACGCGGCGCGACAGGCCCTGACCGCGCTGCGTTCCGAGGTCGCCAAAGCCGTGGTGGGCCAGGAGGAGACGGTGACCGGGCTGGTCATCGCGCTGCTGTGCCGCGGCCACGTGCTGCTGGAAGGCGTGCCGGGCGTGGCCAAGACCCTGCTGGTCCGGGCGGTCTCCGCCGCGCTGTCCCTGGACCACCGGCGCGTCCAGTTCACCCCCGACCTGATGCCCGGCGACGTGACCGGGTCGATGGTCTACGACGCGCGGACCGCGAAGTTCGAGTTCCGCGAGGGGCCGGTCTTCACCAACCTGCTGCTGGCCGACGAGATCAACCGCACGCCGCCCAAGACGCAGGCGGCGCTGCTGGAGGCGATGGAGGAGCGGCAGGTCAGCATGGACGGGCGGACGATGGCGCTGCCCGACCCGTTCGTGGTGGCGGCCACGCAGAACCCGGTGGAGTACGAGGGCACCTACCCGCTGCCCGAGGCCCAGCTCGACCGTTTCCTGGTGAAGCTGATCGTGCCGCTGCCGGAGCGCGCCCAGGAGGTCGAGATGCTCTCCCGGCACGCCGCCGGCTTCGACCCGGGCGACCTGACCGCGGCGGGGGTGCGCGCGGTGGCGGGCGCCCCCGAGCTCAAGGCCGCCCGGGAGGCGGTGCGCACGGTGCACGTCGCCCCCCAGGTGCTCGGCTACATCGTGGACCTGTGCCGGGCCACCCGGATGTCGCCCTCGCTGCTGCTGGGCGCCTCCCCGCGCGGCGCCACCGCGCTGCTGCGCACCAGCCGGGCGTGGGCGTGGCTGTCGGGACGCGACTACGTGACCCCCGACGACGTGAAGGCCCTGGCCAAGGCGACGCTGCGGCACCGTGTCGCGCTGCGCGCCGAGGCGGAGCTGGAGGGCGCGACCACCGACGGCGTGCTCGACGGCGTGCTGGCGTCGGTGCCGGTCCCCCGCTGACGGCCCGTCGGGCGGACACAACCAGAGAGGGTGTGGTCATGGCTGTCACCGGTCGCGCGGTGTTCCTGGCGTTCGTCGGGGTGGCGGTGGCGTTCGTCGCCGCGCCCGCGGGAGCCTGGGTGCCCTGGGCGGTCCTGGGGCTGCTGCTGGCGGCCCTGCTGACGGACCTGGCGTTGGCCGCGAACTCCCGGGCGGTACGCCTGGAGCACGGCGGGGACACCTCGGTGCGGCTGGGTGAGCACGCCGAGGTGTGGCTGTCGGTAGCCAACCCGGGGCGGCGCACGCTGCGCGCCACGGTGCGCGACGCCTGGCGGCCTTCCGCCGGGGCCGCGCCGCGCGCCCACGACGTGGTGGTCCCCGCCGGGGGGCGGCGGCTGGTGCGGACGACGCTGACCCCGAGCAGGCGCGGCGACCAGCACAGCGCGCACGTCACGGTGCGCTCCCACGGTCCGCTGCGGCTGGCGGCGCGCCAGTCCTCGCACACGGTGCCGTGGACCGTCCGGGTCCTCCCGCCGTTCCGCAGCCGGCGGCACCTGCCGGGCAAGCTGGCGAAGCTGCAGGAGCTGGAGGGGCAGCACCGCGCGATGATCCGGGGCCAGGGCAGCGAGTTCGACTCGCTGCGCGAGTACGTGCCCGGCGACGACGTGCGCTCCATCGACTGGCGGGCCACCGCGCGCCGGGAGACGGTCGTGGTGCGCACCTGGCGGCCGGAACGGGACCGCCGCATCCTGCTGGTGCTGGACACCAGCCGCACCTCGGCCGGGCGGGTGGACGACCTGCCTCGGCTGGAGCACTCGATGGACGCGGCGCTGCTGCTGACCGCGCTGGCCGCGAAGGCCGGGGACCGGGTGGACTTCCTCGCCTACGACCGGCGGGTGCGTGCCCGGGTGCGGTCGGAGGGGCGCGGCAGCACCCTGCCCGCGATCGTCTCGGCGATGGCGCCGCTGGAGCCGGAACTGGTGGAGGTGGACGCCGCCGGGATGGTCTCGGCGATCCTCGCCGGCCAGCGCCGCAGCCGCCAGCTGGTGGTGCTGCTCACCGACCTCAACGCCGCCGCGCTGGAGGCGGGCCTGCTGCCCCGGCTGGCCGCGTTGACCGCCCGCCACCTGGTGCTCGTGGCGGCCGTGGCCGATCCGCACGTCGACCGGCTGGCCGCGGAGCGCGGAGACGCCCAGGCCGTGTACCGGGCCGCCGCCGCGCAGCGCACCATCGTGGAGCGCCGCCGCGTCACCGCGGAGCTGCGCCGCCGCGGCGTGGAGGTCGTCGAGGCCGCCGCAGGAGAGCTCGCCCCGGCTCTGGCCGACGCCTACATCGCGTTGAAGGCCCAGGGGCGGCTGTGAGCGGTCCGCCCCCGCCCCGTCCCCTCCCGCGGCCGCCGGGTCAGGGCCGGAGCGGGACGGGGCTCACCCCGCCACCGCGACCGTCTGCGGGGCGTCGGCGATGTCGCCGGTCTCGCCCTCGCGGGCGGCCCGGCGCCCCAGGGTGAACACGTAGAGCGGGAACAGGGCCTCGGCGACCACGCCGATGCCGATGCGCAGCCAGGTGACGTGGACCCAGCCGGTCACGAAGCCCTCGATGAGGCCGGAGACGAACAGCACCACCACCAGGCCCAGCGCCACGCCCATCGCGGCCCGCGCCTCCTGGCCCAGGGCCTGGGCGCGGGTGCGGTGGCCGGGGACGAGGAAGGCCCAGCCGACCCGGATGCCGACTCCGCCCGCGACGAACACCGCGGTCAGCTCCAGCAGGCCGTGCGGCAGGATCAGCCCGAAGAAGATGTCGGTCTTGCCGTGGGCGGCCATCAGCCCGCCCGCCACCCCCAGGTTGACGGAGTTGAGCAGCAGGACGTAGACGGCGGGCAGGCACAGGAACGCGCCGAAGACGATGGACTGCGCCGCCACCCAGGCGTTGTTGGTCCACACCAGGGCCGCGAACGACGCGCCCGGGTGCTCCACGTAGTAGTTGGCGAAGTCGTGTTCGACGTAGGCCCTGATCTCCTCGGGGGTGCCCACGGCCGCCTGC
>Ga0079224_100000531_pt1 | contig 37781 bp, 37 predicted proteins | sample Stecom2015_FD_80414 | JGI IMG/M metagenome (GOLD analysis project Ga0079224, IMG submission 80414) | Agricultural soil microbial communities from Utah to study Nitrogen management - Steer compost 2015 | ecosystem: Environmental > Terrestrial > Soil > Agricultural land | place: USA: Utah... | reverse complement strand
GACAAGGTCGCCGCCGCGCGCTGGCAGAACGTGTCCGACTTCGTCGACTGGCTGAAGAAGCGCGCCGACGACGACGGATCGACGCTGGCGCAGCTGGCGCAGGCCGTGTCGCTGCTGTCGCAGCTCGATCGCCGGGACAGCGACGCCGACGCCGTGCGGCTGACGACGATCCATGCGTCCAAGGGTCTCGAGTTCCCGCACGTGTTCGTCGTCGGCTGCGAGGAGGGCTTGCTGCCGCATCACGGCGGGCGCGGCGCGGCGAACGACGCCGACCAGGCCGACCAGGCCGATGCTGCGGGCGCCGCGGACGCGGGGGCCGGCGCACGGGGCGCGGACGCCGCCCGCGTTGAGGAGGAGCGCCGCCTGATGTATGTCGCCGTCACCCGTGCGCAGCGCAGTCTCACGCTGACCTGGGCGCGCGAGCGCAAGCGCGGACGCGAGAAGTACCCGCAGCTGCCGTCGCGTTTCCTGGCCGAGATGCAGCTCGATGCGCGGCCGAAGGCAGGCGCAACAGTCAGCGCGGATGCCGCCAGGGCCAGGCTGGCAGGACTGCGCGAGCTGCTCGGGCAGCGGCGCCCGGCCGCCGGTTGACCGGGTCCATCGTCTATCCTTCGGCTGGAGCGTCATACTTCAGCCTTCAGGGGGACCCGAACGGATGGGACTGTTCCGACGCAACGGGCCGGTCGTCTTCGAGCGCCACGCCTATGGCCGGCGCCGTCGATGGGCCGTGCCGAACTGGCTGCTGCTGCTGCTCGCCGGCATCGCGCTCGGGGCGGGCGGCCTGTACTACGTGCAGGAGGAGCACCTGCCGCCGCGTCTGACGCCCGAGGAATCGACGCGACTGCAGGCCCGCGTGGGCGAGCTCGACGCCGACCGGCAACGCCTGCAGGCCGCGCTGCTGAAGGCCACGGCCGACGCTAAGGCAGCACGGACCGATGGCGAGCGGCTCACCGGCGAGCTGGCCGCGGCGCGCGAGTCGGCCGATCGGCTGCAGAAGGACCTTGCGCTGTTCGACGAGGTGCTGCCGCCCGATCCTCGCGGCGGCGCGATCGGCGTGCGCGGCGCGCGCTTCGCCAACGAGCGCGGCCAGCTGGCCTACCACGTGCTGGTCACGCGCGATCGCGACGGCAAACGACCGTTCAAGGGTGTGATGGAGCTCGTGGTCGCGGGCGAGCGTCCCAGCGGCCGCAGCGATACGATCACGCTCGACCCGGTCGACGCGTCGTTCACGAGCTACCAGCACCTCAAGGGCGCCCTGCCGCTGCCCGACGGCTTCGTCGCGCGCCAGGTCACGATCCGCGTGCTCGACCGCGCCGGCGGCACGCTTCAGGGCATGCGCGTCTTCAACGTGCGTTGACCAGCCGGATCGGCGCGCCGTCGAGCCAGGCGGCGAGCGCGTCGACGATGCCGTGGTGGAACGCCGAGAACACCTGCCCGTTCACGTAGCCGAGGTGCGGCGAGATCGTCACGTTCGGCAGCGCGAGCAGCGGATGGCCGGCCGGGACCGGCTCGGTGTCGAACACGTCGAGCGCCGCCCAGCCCGGCCGGCCCGCGGCGAGCGCCGCGGCCAGCGCGCGCTCGTCCATGAGCCCCGAACGCGACGTGTTGACGATAACCGCGTCCGGGCGCATTCGCGCGAGATCGGCCGCGCCGACGATGCCGCGTGTGCGCGCCGACAGCACGAGGTGCAGCGAGACCGCTGCGCTGGTCTCGAACAGTTCCTGCTTCGGCACGCGGCGCACGCCGACTTCGGCGGCGCGTGCATCGTCCAGGTTCTGGCTCCACGCCACCACGTCCATGCCGAACGCGCGGCCGACCCGCGCGACCCGCGCGCCGATCTGACCCAGCCCGACCAGACCGAGGCGCTGGCCTTCGAGGTTGGCCGGCAGCGCGTAGCGGCGGCCCTGCGCATCGAGCCGCCAGTGTCCCGCCCGCGTGCCGCCGTCGGCCTGCACGACGCGCTTCGTCGCGGCCAGGATCAGCGCCCAGGTCAGCTCCGCCGTCGAGGCCTTCGACGGGCCGCCCGGCGTGAACGAGACCGGGATGCCGCGGCGCGCCGCCGCGTCGTGGTCGACCGCGGCGTTGCGCTCGCCGGTGAAGACGATGAACTTCAGGTTCGGCAACGCGCCGATCACCGTCGCCGGGAACGGCGTGCGCTCGCGCATCAGGCAGACTGCGTCGAAGTCGCGCAGTGCGTCGATCGTGCGCTCGACGTCGCCGAACGGCTGCTCGAAGACGACGACGTCGGCCCGCTCGCGGATCGCCGACCAGTCGGCACCCGCGAGCGCGGCGCGCTCGTAGTCGTCGCAGACCGCGATACGCAATCTCGTGTTCGTCATCCGTAGTACCCCCGGATCGGCTTGACGGGGCCGCCGAAGTGCTCCCTGCCGGGCTTGCCCGGCAGCGGCGGCAACTCGAGTCGCTCGATCGGCACCTTGCGGTCGGGCACCTGGTCGAGCAGGTGGCGGATCAGGTTGAGCCGGCCGCGGCGCTGGTCGTCGAAGTTCACGACGAACCACGGCGCGTGCTTCGTGTGCGTGGCCTCGAACATCGCGTCGCGCGCGCGGCCGTAGTCGGCGTAGCGCTCGCGCGACTTCAGGTCGATCGGCGAGAGTTTCCAGCGCTTGAGCGGATCCTCGGCGCGCTCGGCGAAGCGCTCCTCCTGGTACACCTGGTCGACCGACAGCCAGTACTTGTAGAGCAGGATGCCGTCGTCGACCAGCAGCTTCTCGAACACCGGCGCCTGTTTCAGGAACAGCTTGTACTGGTCGGCGGTACAGAAGCCCATCACCTTCTCGACGCCGGCGCGGTTGTACCAGCTGCGGTCGAACAGCACCAGCTCGCCCGCCGCCGGCAGGTGCGCGGCATAGCGCTGGAAGTACCACTGCGTCACTTCGCGCTCGCCCGGCTTCGGCAGTGCGACGATGCGCACCTGGCGCGGGTTCAGCCGCTCGGCGATGGTGTTGATCACGCCACCCTTGCCGGCGGTGTCGCGGCCCTCGAGCAAGACCATCATCCGCTTGCCGGTGTGCGCCAGCCAGTGCGCGAGGTCGTTCAGCTCGAGCTCGAGCGGCTCGAGCGCCTCCTCGTACTCCTTCTTCTTCATCGGCTTCATCGGCTTCATCGGCTGCTTCCCCTTCAGGCTTGCTGGACGTCCTCCAGCCCGCGTGCCAGCGACACCGCGAGCGCGCACATCAGCGCGAACAATGCCATGACCGCGACTTCCCCGAACAGTTGGTCGACGACGCCGAACACGCCGGCGGCGAGCATCACGCCGCCGGTGATCGTGTTCGACAGCGCGGTGTACGCGGCGCGGCGCTCGCGATCGGCCATGTCGACGACGTGCGTCGTGCGCCCGAGCCGGACACCCTGCTCGGCGATCGTCAGCGCAAACACCAGCGTCGGCAAGGTCCACGCCGAAACGAGCACCGGGCCGGCCGCGGCGCCGCCGGCGCCACCGAGCATCGCGGCGACCGCGAGGCTTGCTGCGCCGAGCGACCCGGCGATCACCAGCACGCGCCGGCTCGACACGTCGGCGAGCCTGCCCCAGACGTAGCTGCTGGCGATCGTCGCCAGCGCCGACGCGATCACGAACGGACCGAGGCCGACTGCCTGCGTGCCCGATGCGCGCCCGCCCATCGCCAGCAGGAAGGGCGGCGCCAGCGTCGTCGCCAGCAGCAGGCAGCGCACCGCGATGAAGCGCACCAGTTGCGGGTCCTCGCGCAGCAGCCCGAACTGCGCGATCGCCACGGTCAGCGGATTGCCACCGCCCTCGCTGGCGCCGGGCTGCTCGGCCAGCGACGCGAAGAGCAGCGCCGAGCCGATCCACAGCACGCCGGCGACGACGAGCGCCACCGCGATCACGCCGATCGAGCGCTCGACGAGCCCGCTGCCGAGCAGCACGCCGAAGCCGAGCAACAGCAGCGCCGACGCGGTGCTCGCGGTGCCGGTCACCGTGCCGCGCGTCGACTTCGACACCGTCTTGCCGAGCACGTCCTTGTGCGCGATCGAGCAGCCGCTGCGCGCCAGCGCGAGCACCGCGAGCAGCGCGAGGATGGTCCAGCCGGCGGCCGTGCCCTCCAGCGCGACGGCGGCCAGCGCGATGCCGATCGCGCTCAGCCCCTGCACGACGCTGCCGGCCGCCCAGACCCACTTGCGCACCGGCAGCGCGCGGATGCCCGCGGCGATCACCAGTTGCGGCAGCAGCGCGCCGGCCTCGCGGATCGGCACCAGCAGGCCGACCATGAACAGCGGCGCGCCGATCGCCCCGAGCAGCCAGGCCAGCACCAGCTTCGGGTCGAGCAGCCCGTCGGCGGTCTTCGTGGCGGCGAGGCTCGCGACGTGGGTCAGGAAGTTGCGCGGCTGCTCGCTGCAGGCTTCGTCGGGGATGTCGCGGCAGACCCGTCCCTGGTCCTCGCCGGTGAGCACCTCGTAGATGCGTTCGTGCGCATCGCTGGCGGGGATGGCGGACATCGGGCGATTATGCCTGCTGGGCTATGATCGCCCGATGCCCCGCTCGCTCGACGCCTTCCACGATTCGGGCCGCGTGCTGCGGCTCGCGGCCGAGACCTTCTTCGACCACCTGTCGGAGATGTGCGAAGGCATCCTCGTGGTCGACAAGTCGGCGCGCATCGTCTGGGTCAACGACCGCTGGGAGCGCAACATCGCGAACCTCGGTTTCTCGAGCGCTGCCGAGATCATCGGCAGGCCGGTCGAGGAGGTGGTGCCGAACACGCTGATGCGCCACGTGGTCGAGACCGGCAAGCCGATCCTGCTCGACATCCTCGAGAACAAGGCCGGCACCTACCTGGTGTCGCGCTTCCCGCTGCACGACGACTCCGGGCAGGTGATCGGCGCGGTCGGGCTGATCCTCTACGACCAGATCGAGTCGCTGAAGCCGCTGTTCGGCAAGATGGGCCGGCTGCAGAGCGAGCTCGCGCAGGCGCAGAAGGAGCTGGCGCGCCAGCGCCGCACGCGCTACACGTTCTCGAATTTCGTCGGCAACAGCGAACGCGCGCTCGAAGTGAAGAGCCGCGCGCGCCGCGCCGCGGTGCTGAACACCACGGTGCTGCTGCTCGGCGAGACCGGCACCGGCAAGGAGCTGCTGGCGCAGGCGATCCACGCGGCGTCGACCCGCGCTCGCCACCCGTTCATCGCGGTCAACGTCGCGGCGATTCCGGAGACGCTGCTCGAGGCGGAGTTCTTCGGCGTGGCGCCCGGCGCCTACACCGGCGCCGACCGGCGCTGCCGGGACGGCAAGTTCAAGGCCGCCGATGGCGGCACGCTGTTCCTCGACGAGATCGGCGACATGCCGATGGCGCTGCAGGCCAAGCTGCTGCGCGTGCTGCAGGAGCGCGAGGTCGAGCCGCTGGGCTCCAACGCGGTGACGCACATCGACGTGCGCGTGATCGCGGCGAGCAGCGTGGATCTCGCGACGCTGGTGGCCGACGGACGCTTTCGCAGCGACCTGTATTACCGGCTCAACGTGCTGCCGATCCGGCTGCCGCCGCTGCGCGAGCGCCCGGAGGACCTGGAAGCACTGTGCGAGCACCTGCTCGAGCAGCTGGCGCTCGAGCACGAGATGCTGCCGAAGGAGATCGACCGCGACGCGCTCGAGGCGCTGGCCGCGATGCCATGGCCGGGCAACGTGCGCGAGCTGCGCAACGCGCTCGAGCGCGCGTGCTCGTTGTGGGACGGGATGCGGCTGACGCTGGAGGCGTTCCGCGAGGTGGTGCCTGAGATCGGGGCGGTGGCGGGGCGGCAGGACGCTGCGGTGTCGCGGCCCGGGCCAGGCGCGGACGTCGAGGACGCGGCGCGGGGCGGGCGTGTGATCGGTGCGTCCGCGCCTGCATCGACCGACCCGACGGCGGTCGGCGAGTCGAGTGACGGCGCCGCGACGCTGCCCGAGCGCATCGCCGCGCTCGAGCGCGCGGCGATCCGCGATGCGTTGCGCGCTACCGGCGGCAATCGCGTGCAGGCCGCGCGCCGGCTCGGCATCGCGCGTGCGACGCTGTACCAGAAGCTGGCGGAGTCTCCCGAGTTGGCGGGGACGCCTGCGGATCGAGTGGCCTGAGGCAAACCTGGCTGCCGGCATGCCGGCCGGCCGCAGGCGGGCAGTCGTCCCTCGAGTGGTGCCGCCGATCGGCAAGCGCTTGGCGGCCGTAGCCCCCGTTGATATTCGTGCCGGATACCCGAAGAGCAGTGCGCCGGGGTCGACCATCGAGGGGCGCATGAGAACCAACTACGTACTGATCGACTACGAGAACGTGCAGCCGGCGGCGATGTCGGTCCTGGATGCGGAGCACTTCAGGGTTCAGGTGTTCGTTGGACCCGGTCAGTCCAAGGTGTCGTTCGAGATCGCCAGCGCGCTGCAACGCATGGGGCCGAGGGCCGAGTACATCAGGGTCTGCGCTCCCGGCAAGAACGCACTCGACTTCCACATTGCTTTTCACCTCGGCCAGCTGGCGCTGCGCGAGCCCGATGCCTACTTCCACATCATTTCGCGGGACAGCGGTTTCGACCCCCTGATCTCGCACCTGAAGACCTTGAAGGTGTTCGCGTGCCGGTCGACCGACGTCACCGAGATGCCGATCGTGAAGGCGGGGCTGTCCCGGCCGGTCGCTGAGCGTGCGGCGGTGGTGGTGAAGAACCTGAAGCAGCGTGGGGCCGCGCTGCCGCGAAGCGTCGCGACGCTGACGAACTCGATCGGCGCGCTGTTCCAGAAGCAGTTGTCGGACGACGAGCTCTCGCGGCTCTTCGGGCACCTGCAATCGACCGGCATCGTCTCGGTGCAGGGGACTAAGGTGTCGTACTCGCTGCCGGGTTAGGGCGCGCAGGCTCGCTCGGCGAGCCCGACGGGCCGGAGAATACCTGCGGCTTCGATACCGCTGGTCGACCGGCCTCGACTCAGGGGCTACACTCCGCCCATAACCCGAAAACCTGGCCCGAAACAGGTGCCCGCCCCCAGGTGCCCACCACCGAGGAACTCGCCCGAGCAGGAATCGACCGGCTGCTGACCGCAGCCGGCTGGCACGTGCGCACCCGGAGCGAGCCATGCTTCTGACCGTCGGCGAGCTCCGTGCGCGCGTAGCGGCGGATCTGCCGTCACTCGTCGCCGAACTTGCCGACCTGACCGGACGCGGTGGGCCGAGTGAGCGTCACGCATGGGAACGATCTCTGCCGCGGCTCTGCGATGCGTTGACGACGCCGGAACTCGGCCGCGTGCACGTGCACTTCGCGAGACGAGAACATCACGCTGCACTCGAGTACCAACTCCCCGGTGCTTCGGCATGGTGCGACGTAGTCCTGCTCGGTCGACATCGGGATCGGCCGAGTGCCGTCATCGTCGAGCTCAAGGATTGGGAGACCAGCAGTGACCGACCGGGGGTTGCCGAAGGCCTGATCGAGCGTCGCGGTTCGCAGGAACTCCATCCTTCCGACCAGGTACGCGGCTACGTCGAGTATTGCCGGCGATTCCATTCGGCCGTGCTCGAGCACCGTGCCGCGGTGCATGGCTTCGTGTTGTTGACGACGGGCCTGCTGAAGCACCCCTATTTCGTTCCGCCGAACGAGCGGCTCGCGACCGAATTTCCCCTCTTTTCGATGTCCCAGGACGACGTCGGGGTCGAACTGCCTTCGTATCTCGCGGCGCGGATCACGGAGCAGGACGAATCGTTTGCGACGCAATTCGCCGTCGGGACGTACAGGCAGGACCGGGGCTTCATGCAGCAGATCGGGCGGCTGATCCTCGACGGCGACGTGCGCCACTTCGAACTCCTGGACAATCAGCGGCGGGCTCTGCACCTGTGCGAAACCAAGGCGCGCGATGCGATGTCCACGGCGCCCGATCGCAAGCACGTCATCATCGTCGAAGGCCCGCCCGGATCGGGGAAGTCGGCCGTCGCGGCGCGCCTGTGGGCGAACCTCGTTGCCGACGAGGCGGTGCCTGAGGGCAACGTCGTGCTCGTCACCACCTCGCAGAGCCAGAGCAGCAACTGGACCTACCTGATCGACAAGGTCTCGCGGTCACGCGCTGCGCGCGGTGTCGCGAGGAAGGCGACGAGTTTCTCGCCGATCGACACCCAGCAGCTCGGCCGGATCCGGCGCGCCACCGGTCGGTCGAGCCTGTATCGAGATGCGGCCGATTGGCGCGAACATCTTCGGGATCTTGCCCAGCGGGGCATCCAGCCGAAGAAAGGCGCCGAAGACGATGCGTGCCTGTTCGCATTGGTCGACGAGGCGCATGCGTTGATCAATCCCGAGCGCGAGCATGGCGTCGGACAGTTCGGCTTCGTGACCGGGCTGGGGCCCCAGGCGTTTCACATCATCCGTTGCAGCAGGCTTGCGGTGTTCTTTCTCGACCCGGACCAGAGCTTCAGGGCGCGCGAGAACACGAGCGTGTCGGACATCGAGGGATGGGCACGCGAACTCGGCGCCGTCGTCGAGCGCGTCTCGCTGCAAGGCGTGCAGTTTCGTTGCGCCGGGTCGGCCGAATACGTCGCCTGGGTCGATTCGCTGTTGAGTGGGGGTTCGGAGGAGCTCAACCGCGTGTATGCGTCAGCGTGGCATCGGCCCGCGGGCGATGGGGCGTTCGGCCGATCCGGGTCGAACAACGTCATTGCGATTCCAGTGCGGCTCGGGACCAGTGGGCAGTCCAGTGGGCTCCTGGCTGCGGCGGAGGCGACGACCGGCTCGTCCTTTGGCGTCGGAGTGACTGCACGCCCGGGCATGGACTTCCGCATACTCGCGAACCCGTTCGAGATGGAGCGTGAACTGCGACGACGCGCCGACGGGCGGCATACGGTCAGACTGGTTTCCACGTACTCGAGGCCCTGGAAGACCGAGGGATCGACGTATCCGCATCGCCTTCCGCCGGACGCTCTCGACTTTCGGGAAGTCGTCGAGATGCCGGATGGCGAAAGGCGAATCTGGAGTCGACCCTGGAACTTCGTGCCCGGGCAGGACTACACGGGCTTCGTTGCGGGGCGCCCGGGTCTTCCGATTCACGACGACCCGCTTTGCGAGGTGGGCTGCACCTATGCGGTCAGGGGCTTCGACTTCGACTACCTCGGGCTGCTGTGGCTGGACGACCTCGTGTGGCGCGACGGGCAGTGGAAGGTACAACTGGAGAACGTCCACGAGTCCGGGATAGGTGTAATGGTGCGCCAGGCGCTTCGAGAGGGCGCCGTGGCGCCAGCGGGGCCAAGAGGCGCGAATGTCGTCGAGAAGGTAAGGCAGGCGTACAGGATTCTCCTGACCCGCGCTATCAGGGGCGTGTTCGTGTGGATCCCGGATGCGGAGACGAGGTCGCACGTCGCCGCGTCCCTGGGCGTGGCTATGGGGCGACGCTGGAGCAGTTCAGATTGATTGCGGACGACCTCGGGCAGTCTTCGAACGACCAATGACCGACGAGACCCGTTCACCCATCAAGGACAAGCCGCTGCGCCTGCCTGGACAGTCGATCGACGAGCAGCGCCAGAAGCTAATCGAGGATTGGTTCGAGCATCCCGCGCTTTTTGCCCTGATTCTGACCGTCTTTGCCGGCGTTGAATGGTGGCGCGACTATGCGGGCGCGCCGCCGGTGCCGTGGCACATGACCGCCCTCGCTCTGGCAGCCATTGCCTTCGCTGCCCGGCGCTTCTATCGCCTTCGCCCACGACTTCATGCACTGCGTCTCGCATCGGAGGGCGAGAAGGTGGTCGGTCAGTATCTCGAGGGGCTGCGTGCGAAGGGCTACCGGGTGTTCCATGACGTCGTCGGAACCGGATTCAACGTCGACCACGTCCTGATCGGCCCGGCGGGCGTGTTCACGGTTGAAACGAAGACAAGATCCAAACCGCGGCGTGGCGATGCCCGCATCGTGTTCGATGGCAAGGCGCTGACCGTGGGCGATCGGGAGGGCGATGATCGCATCGTGGTGCAGGCATTGGCGCAAGCGAGGTGGCTCCGGGAAGTGCTCGCCGAAAGCACAGGCAAGCGTCTACCGGTCAGGCCGGTAGTGCTGTTCCCGGGCTGGTTCGTCGAGCCAAGGCCCGGCGCCACGCGCGAGATCTGGGTGCTGGAACCGAAGGCGCTGCCGGCCTTTCTGGACAACACCGCGCAGGCGCTGATGCCCGAGGAGGTTGCGCTGGCGAGCCTCCACCTTTCCCGACTGATCAGGGTGCGGGAGCGCGACCGCTGAAGACTCCTGCCTTGCCCTGTCCGTTCTCGCGCTACCACACTCGACCTTGACATACCCAAATTGGGCATTATCATACCCGATATGGGTATGAAGAAGATCTCCGCGGCCGAGCGGCGCCCGACCGGCTTGGCCGACGCGCTGTTTTCCGGCACCCGCCAGCGTGTTCTGCGTCTGTTGTTCGGCCAACCCGAGCGCAGCTACTACGCGACGGAGCTGATCGCGCTCGCCGGGTCGGGGTCGGGCGCCGTTCAGCGCGAGCTCGCCAGCCTGGCGGACAGCGGCCTGGTGACGGTGCGCGCGATCGGCAATCGCAAGCACTACCAGGCCAATCCCGAGTCACCGGTCTTTGCCGAGCTCTGCGCGATCGTTCGCAAGACCTTCGGCCTCGCCGAGCCGTTGCGCGAGGCGCTCACTCCGCTGGCTTCGAAGATTCGTGCCGCCTTCGTCTACGGGTCCGTGGCGAAAGGCGCCGACACAGCGGCCAGCGACATAGACCTGATGGTCGTCAGCGATACTGTCAGCTATGCGGACACCTACGCGGTGCTGGAAGATGTCAACGCGGTGCTCGGTCGCCAGGTGAATCCGACGATCCTCACCACGGAAGATCTCGCAGCCGCCTTCGAGAAGCAGAGCGCGTTCACCGTGCGCGTATGGTCCCAGCCGAAGGTGTGGGTGATCGGGAGCGAAGATGACGTCGGCGTTCGACAACCTGAGCGGCCCGGGTAAGCCGTTGAAGCCCGAGTCCTCGGACGCTGCGGAGTTCGCGGGGCTTCGCCGGTCGGCGTCCGCCCGCCTGGGCGATGCCACGAACGCGAACCTGTCTTTGGAGAGCCGGTTCGATCTCGCCTACAACGCCGCGCATGCGCTGTGCCTGGCAGCACTTCGGTGGCACGGCTATCGATCGGCGAACCGCTACATCGTGTTCCAGCTACTGCCTCACACTCTCGGTTTGGGTCCGGAGGTCTGGCGGGTGCTGGCCAAGTGCCACGACATCCGGAATCGCGGGGAGTACGAGGGCGATCTGGAGGTGACCGAACGGCTTGTCACGGATTTGATCGATGCCTGTGGCGCGGTGGTACGGAGGCTCGACACGCTCGAGGAGCGTTGAGGACAGCGCCACGCCAGTCACGTCGTCACGAACTACCCCGCCGCCATCTTCACCGCCGTCCCGCTGACCGACACCATCATCATCCCGTTGGCCTCGCCGAGCACTTCGTAGTCGAAGTCGATGCCGACCACGCCGTCGGCACCCAGTTCCTTCGCTGCCGCGACCATCTCCCCGAGCGCTGCGTCGCGGGCGCCCGCGAGCGCGCGCTCGTAGCCGCCGGCCCGTCCGCCGACGACGTCGCGCACCGACGAAAACATGTCGCGGAAAATGTTGGCGCCGATGATCGCTTCGCCGTTGACCACGCCGAGGTACTTGCCGACCCGCGCGCCGCCGTCGTTCGGCACGACGGTGGCGAGGAAGAAATCGTCGTCCTTCTTCGAGAACCAGCCCATCTTCGACTCCTGGCGCAGTCGGGGCCGGCCGGAATGGCCGGCGCGTCCGGCGAATCTACCACCCAGCGACGGGCGTGCCGACGCGCTGCGCGCGGCGCAGACTTTCCGCGTTCGTCCGTCGGTACGCGTCATGCTGCGCGACGGGCGGCGCATCGTCGAGCACGTCATCATCCACTATGCTGGCGGCCGGATCACGCGCCAGGTCGACGTCGAGGCGTGGGACTGACGGTGCGACAGCGGTCGCGGCGCGTATCGCACGTCGCGCGCCCTGGCGCGCAGTCGATCCAGTGCCGCGCGGAGCCCGAGAACCATGGTCAGCCGAATCGTCATCGCGCTCGCAACTGCGCTCGCCCTTGACGGATGCGCCGTCCTCACGGGCGGCGGGGGCGCCCCCACGCCCGATGGCGAACCGCCTCAGGCGCTGACCATCGCCGGCGCACTCGCGTACCGCGAACGCATCGCGCTGCCGCCCGACAGCGCCGCGATCGTCGAACTGCGCGAGGTCTCGCCGGTCGATGGCCGGGTGGTCGCCGAGAACCGCACGCCGCTGAACGGCCGTCAGGTGCCGATCCCTTTCAAGCTCGCCGTCGATCGCGCGAAGCTCGGCAGCGGTGCGCGCTACGAGTTCCGCGGCGCGATCGCGTCGGGCGGTCGCCTGATCTGGGTGACCGAGCCGGTCGAAATCGACACCGCGTCGCGCGCGATCGAACTCGGCGCGCTGCAGCTCGTGCGCTACCAGGCCCTGGCTTTTGCGTCGACGTTGCAGTGTGGTGACCAGGTGGTCACGTTCGGCCACGTCGGCGACACGATGCGGCTGACGATCGGCAACGAGGCCTTCACCATGCGCCAGGTGCCGGCGGCGTCAGGTGCCCGCTACGAAGCGGTCGGCGATCCGACGACCGCCTTCTGGTCGAAGGGCGAGCGCGCGACGCTCATCGTCAGGGGGCAGCGGTATCCCGAGTGCGCGACCGTGAGGGGCGCCGCCACGCCGTTTCGCGCGACCGGCAACGAGCCGGGCTGGCGCCTCGACCTCGACGCCGAATCGATGGCCCTGCTGATGGACAACGGCCAGACGCGCATCGAGGCGCCGACGCCAGCGCCCGAGCGCGGCCACGATACGCGGCGCTACCGGGCCAGCGCCGCCGGCCGGCCGCTGACGGTCACGGTCTTCGATCGGCGCTGCGACGACACGATGACCGGCATGCCGCATCCGAATACGGTCGTCGTCGAGTTCGGGGGCAGGACGCTGAACGGCTGCGGCGGCGAACCGGCCGCGTTGCTGCAGGGCGGTGAATGGGTGGTCGAGGACCTGCGCGGCGGCGGCATCGTCGAGCGCTCGCGCATCACGCTGAACTTCGGTGCCGACGGCCGCATCGCGGGCCGGGCCTCGTGCAACGGCTACACGGCGGCGTACGCGCTGACCGGCGAGGGACTGACGATCTCGAAGGCCGCGGCGACGATGATGGCCTGCGCGCCCGCCCTGATGCAGCAGGAGCGGCTGTTCCTCGACCTGCTGGCGCAGGTGCGGCGCTTCACGGTCGACGCGACAGGCGCGCTGGTGCTGCACGCGGCCGACGGGCGGACGATCAGCGCGCGCCGACCGTAGCCTGCGCGGCGTACTCCAGCACGACCTCGCGGAATCGCGAGGCCGTCGGGATCACCGGCTCGGGCCCCGAGGCCAGCGCGATCGCGACCGTCAGACCGGCGTCGGTCGGTGCGAGGCGGCGAAAGACTACGCCGCCCGGACCGTGGCGGCTGCTGTTCGAAGGAACCAGCGCGATGCCCATGCCGCTCTCGACCAGGCTGATGATCGTCTGCACCTGCACCGCCTCCTGGACGACACGCGGAGTGAAGCCCGCCGCCTGGCATGCCAGCATCACCTGACCACGCAGGTTGGCGGCCGCGGTGGCCGAGTACATGACGAACTTCTCGAGGGCGAGGTCCCGCAGCGACAGGCGCTTGCGCTTGCGAAGCGGGCTCTCGGCGGGCAGCACGGCGACCAGGGTGTCAGGCTCCACGGCGGTCAGCACGGTGGCGTGCGGCTCGAGGACCGGATAGCGGACCAGTCCGAGGTCGAGCGAACCCTTGCCGATCTCTTCGAGGATCTTCGTGGTCGTTCCCTCGCGAAGCTCGAGTGCGATGTCCGGATAGCGTTCCCTGAAGCGCGGAAGGATCCGTGGCAGCAGGCTGTAGGTGGCCGAGCCGACGAACGCGACCCGCAGCGCGCCGCTCGTGCCGGAGATGGCCGTCGCGGCCGACCGGCGCAGGTGCTCGGCGTGCAGGACGACGCGACGCGCGTCGTCCAGGATCGCCTCGGCCAGCTCGGTGAGCCGGACGCCGCGGCGTCCGCGCACGAACAGCGGCGCCCCGAGTTCCTGCTCCATGCGCCGCACCGCCATCGACAGCGGCGGCTGCGCCATGTGCAGGCGCTCGGCGGCCTTGCGGAAGTTGAGGGTTTCCGCGACGGCGATGAACTGGCGGATCTGGCGCAGGTCCATATTCGATACGCAAACGGTATCACAGCTTCAATCTTCGATACTGGACGGGTGATGGCACGTCTGCGATAGTCCATCGCCTGCCCTGTCACGACCGGAGCCGCAGTGTCCTCGATGTCCGACCGCGAAGAAACGATCCAGCTGCTCGCCGACGCCGTGCGCCGCTTCGCCCGCGAAGAACTGGTTCCCGCCGAGCCGATCGTCGAGGAGACCGACCAGATTCCCGAGGCGATCGTGCGCCAGCTCAAGGAGCTCGGACTGTTCGGCATGACCGTGCCCGAGGAATTCGGCGGGCTGGGCCTGGGCATGTACGAGGAAGCGCGGCTGGTATTCGAGGTCGCCTATGCGTCGCCGGTGTTCCGCTCGTACTTCGGCACCACCAACGGCGTGGGCACGCTCGGCATCGTGAACGACGGCACCGACGAGCAGAAGCGCCGCTACCTGCCGCGCATCGCGACCGGCGAACTGATGGCATCGTTCTGCCTGACCGAGCCCGATTCCGGGTCCGACGCGGCGTCGCTGACGACGCGCGCGGTGCGCGACGGCGACCACTACGTGATCAACGGGACCAAGCGCTTCATCACCAACGCGGTCCACGCCGGGTTGTTCACCGTGTTCGCGCGCACGGCGCCGAGAGAGGCCGGAGCGGCGGGCATCTCGGCGTTCCTGGTGGAGCGGGACACGCCCGGCATCACCGTGGCGCCGCCATACAGGAAGATGGGATTCCGCGGCTCGCACGAGTCGGACGTGATCTTCGAGGACTGCCGCGTGCCGGCGAGCGCGTTGCTGGGCGGGCGTGAAAGCGGCGGCTTCAGGAGCGCGATGAAGTCGCTGGATCACGCGCGGCTGCACATGGCCGCAGTCGCGACCGGTGTCTGCGAGCGCCTGATCGACGAGGGCCGGCGCTATGCCATGGAGCGCAAGCAGTTCGGCAAGCCGATCGCGAGCTTTCAGTTGATCCAGGGCATGCTCGCCGATAGCCAGGCCGAGGCCTACGCTGCGCGCGCGATGGTCGAGAAGGCGGCGCGCGACAAGGACGCGGGCCGCAACGTGACGATGGAGTCGGCCTGCTGCAAGTATTTCGCCACCGAGGCGGCGGGCCGGATCGCCGACCGCATGCTGCAGATCCACGGCGGCAGCGGCTACATCAAGGAGTACCCGATCGAACGCCTCTATCGCGACGTCCGACTGCTCAGGATCTACGAGGGCACCAGCCAGATCCAGCAGCTGATCATCGCGCGCGAGATGCTGAAGCAGGCGGGCGCCTGACCGGCGCCCGGAGTCGAGTCACTCAAATAGGGAGACGGGGATGCTGAAGTTCACCAGTTCGATGTTCGCAGTGCTGCTCGCGGTGGCCGGTGTCGCGCCGGCGCAGGCGCAGGACTATCCGAACAAGCCCATCCGCTGGCTGATTCCGTTCTCGGCGGGCGGCCCGACCGACGTGCTCGCTCGGGCGATCGCGCCGAAGCTCAGCCAATCGCTCGGGGTGCCGGTCATCGTCGACAATCGGGTCGGCGCGGGCGGCGGCATCGCGATGGAGACGCTGGCGCGCTCGGCGCCCGATGGCTACACGATCGCGATGGGGCACACCGGCACGCAGGGCATCAACCCGCACATCTACGCGAAACTCGCCTACGACCCGCGCAAGGACTTCGCGGCGGTGACGCCGGTGGTCTCCTACGTGAACGTGCTGGTCGTGAACCCCGCGGTTCCGGCGAAGACGGTCGCGGAACTCGTCGCCTACGCGAAGGCGAACCCGGAGAAGGTCACGCTCGGATCGGGCGGCATCGGCGCAACCAACCATCTGTCGATGGAGCTCCTCAAGTCGATCACCGGTGCGCCGATCGTCCACGTTCCGTACAAGGGCAGTGCGCCCGCGCTGGTCGACGTCATGGCCGGCAACATCACCGGGATGTTCGACATCCTGGTCACGAGCCTGCCGCAGGTTCGCAACGGAAAGGTTCGGGCGCTGGCCGTGACCAGCGACAAGCGCAGCGAGTACGCCGCCGACATTCCGACGATGCGCGAGTCCGGCGTTCCCGGTTACTCGGAAGCAGGCAGCGACCTGTGGTTCGGCGTCTTCGCGCCGGCCGGCACGCCGAAAGCGATCGTCGACCGGCTGAACGGCGAACTGGTCAAGGCGCTCGACACGCCTGAAGTGCGCGAGCGCATCAAGGCGCAGGCCTACAGCGTCTGGACGCTGAAGCCGGAAGAGTTCGAAGCGTTCGTGCGCACCGACTACGAGAAGTGGGGCAAGATCGTGAAGTCGGCGAACATCCAGTCGCAGTGATGGCCGGACCGCTGGAGGGGGTGCGCGTCCTCGACCTGACCAGCGTGGTCATGGGACCGTATGCAACCCAGTGGCTGGGCGACTACGGCGCCGACGTCGTCAAGATCGAGCCCCCCGAGGGCGACGTGATGCGCCTGTCCGGGCCGATGAAGTCGGAACGGATGGGCCATTTCTACCTGACCACGAACCGCAACAAGCGCTCGGTGGTGATCGACCTGAAGGCACCCGGGGGGCGCGAGGTCATGCTCGACCTGGTCAGGACCGCCGACGTGCTGGTCTACAACGTGCGACCCCGCGCCATGGAGCGGCTGGGCCTCGGCTACGAGGATCTGCGCGCGGTCAACACCGGCCTGATCTATGTCGGCGGCATCGGCTTCAGCCAGCGCGGTCGGTATGCGGCACGGCCCGCGTACGACGACCTCGTCCAGGGGATGTCGGGCCTTCCCTGGCTCACCCGGCAGGCCGGCGCCGACGAGCCGAGCTATGCGCCGCTGGTGCTCGCGGACCGCCTGGTCGGGCTGCAGCTGGCGCTCGCGGTCGCCAGCGCGCTGTACCACCGTGCCCGCACCGGGCAGGGGCAGAAAGTCGACGTGCCGATGTTCGAGGGGATGGCGTCGATCGTGCTCGGCGAGCACCTGGCCGGCGAGCTGTTCGACCCGGCGATCGGTTCGTTCGGATACTCCCGCAGCCTGACCCGCGGGCGTCGCCCCTACCGCACGCGCGACGGCTACCTGTGCACGCTGATCTACAACGACAAGCAGTGGCGCAAGTTCCTGGAGGTCATCGGCCGGCCGGAGATGATGGACGAGGATCCGCGTTTCTCGTCGCAAGGCGCGCGGCTGGCGAACATCGACGCGGTGTACGGCTTCCTCGGCGAGATGCTCGCCATGCGGACCACCGACGAGTGGCTGCGCGTGTTCGAGCAGGCCGACCTGCCGGCGGCCCCCATGTATTCGATCGAAGACCTCAAGAACGACGAGCACCTGCGCGAGACCGGGTTCCTCGGCGACACGTTGCACCCGTCGGAGGGCCCGATCGCGTCGATCGCGAATCCCACCGAGTGGTCCGAGACCCCGCCCGTGATGCGCCGGCACGCGCCCCGTTTGGGGGAGCACACGATCGAAGTGCTCCGCGAAACCGGTCTGGACGAGGCGACGATCGAGGGCCTGGTCCGCCGCGGCGTCGTCGGGGTGGCCAGGTCCTGAGCCGCAGGGGCGCCACGGCCGATCGCGGGTGCCTCACCGCATGTACGCGTAGCCTTCGTTCTGCAGCCGCACGATCTCGGCATCGGCCATCGGCACCATCCGCACGAAGCCGTGGATATCCGCAGGCCGGTAGCCGAGCACGCCCGCGGCGGCGCGACACAGCCGGAACTCGATCATGCCGCTCTGCGTCAGGCTCTGCGCTCGCTGCATGACGTCGCGGTACTTCGCATAGTCGCGGATCCCGAACAGCGGGATCGCGTCGCCGTGCACGACGACCACGATCGACGACTCGAACGGGTCGGCCTCGTAGAGCGTGTTCAGCAGGCTGACGCGGTCGAGGAGGTTGTTCAGCGCCGCGACGCCTCCCTTGTCGACGTCGTAGAGCACCCTGGCGGGCGCGTAGCGGCCCGGCTCGTCGCGCGCGCCGCCCCAGGGCGCGTTCGTCTGCGCCTGGGGCGTTAGCGGCGCCAGCAGCAGCAGGCAGATCAGCCAGCGCGATGTCATCGGCATGCCCCGATCGGTCGCGCGGAACGGCCCATGCCTGCCGCGATCGCGAACCTGGCGACGACCATGACGGAGTTCATTCAATTTTCCCGGTTGGTGTCGACTGCCGGCATTCTCGCTCAGGCCGCCTGCTTCCGGAGATGCTCGACCAGCAGCCGCGGCGTTGCTTCGCGTGCCTGGCGAAGCAGCACCCCGCCGGCGTCGGTCGGTTCGACCCTCTGCGGCTGCGCACCATTGCCATGTCTGATCATGCCGCAGTCCGCGAGTGCGCGGTCGACTTGCGCCGGCCGCCGCCGCACCCGGAATATGTCCTATTGACAGGACAATAGACCCGCCGCAGGCTGTCATCCTCCGATGAACCCCCACCTGCCGCTGCCCAAGTACCACCAGATCTACCTCGTGCTGCGCGAACAGCTCGAGGAAGGACGCTTTGCGGCCGGCGTGCCGGGCGAGTTGCAGCTGACCCGGCAGTTCGGCGTCGCCCGCGTGACCGTGCGCAAGGCGCTCGCGCGGCTCGAGGCGGAAGGGATGATCGAGCGCAGCCCCGGCCGCGGCACGGTGGCACTGCGTCGCGCCAACGGCGGTGCCGCCGCCCCGCGCGCTTTCAGCGCGCGGCTGACCGGCCTGCTGGAGAACATCGTCAGCATGGGACTGGCCACCTCGGTGCGGGTGATCGAATGCGAAGTGCTGCCGGCCCCCGAAGCGGTCGCGCGCGAGCTCGGCATCGATCCTGGCGCCCCGGTGCAGAAGGCAGTGCGCGTGCGCTCGACGCGCGAGGGGCCGCTGTCGCACATCACGACCTACGTGCCGGGCGCGCTGGCAAGCGGCTTCGGCCGGCGCGAGCTGGCGAAGAAGCCGATCCTGATCCTGCTGGAAGAGTCCGGCGTGCGCATCGGGCGCGCGACGCAGACGATCTCGGCGCGGCTGGCCGATGCGGTGGTCGCGTCGCGGCTCGGCGTCGAGGTCGGCTCGCCGCTGCTGGCGGTGTCGCGACTGATCTTCGACGAGCAGGACCGGCCGGTGCAGTGGCTGCAGGGCCTGTACCGTCCCGATCGCTACGAGTACCGGATGCAGTTGTCGCGCGTCGGCGACATCGACGCCAAGGTGTGGGTCAGCAAGGAGCTGACCGCGCAGTTCCATTGACCGAACAACCCAGGGAGCCTCTCATGAGCAACCGTCGCACGTTCATCCAGCAATCCGCCGCTGCCGCGTCGGCGCTCGCCTTCCCGATGGTCGGCGGTGCCCAGCCGAAGCCGCTGAAGATCGGCATCCTGCACCCGGTCACCGGCGCGCTCGCGTACTCGGGGCAGCAGTGCCGCGAGGGCGCGATGATGGCCATCGAGGACATCAACAGGACCGGCATCAAGGCGCTGGGCGGCGCGAAGCTCGAAGCGATGCTCGGCGACGCGCAGAGCACGCCGCAGGCGGGCGCGGCCGAGATCGAGAAGATGAACGAGGCCGGCTGCTCGGCTGTGGTCGGCGCCTACGCCAGCGCGATCTGCCTGGCGACCACGCAGGCCGCGGCCAAGTACAACCTGCCGCACGTGGTGGACGTCGGGGTGGCCGACCAGATCGTCGAGCGCGGCCTGAAGAACACGTTCCGCTTCGGGCCCGGCTACCGCACCTGCGCGCAGACCGCGGTGGCCAACCTGCACGTGCTGAACACCTCGGCCGGCAAGCCGGCCAGGACCGTGATGATCATCCACGAGGAGAGCCTGTTCGGCACCGGCACCGCGAACCTGCTGGCGCGCGAGCTGCCGGGCTACGGCTACGAGGTGAAGGAGGTGGTCAAGCACGCGAACCCGACGCGCGACTTCAACAACATCGTGCTGCGGATGAAGTCGGTGAACCCCGACATCGTGATCCCGGCCAACTACTACAACGAGTACGCGTTGCTGGTGCGCACGATGCAGCAGCAGAAGGTGATGCCGAAGGCCATCTACTCGGTGCTCGGGGGCGCGGCCTCGAGCTACAAGTTCGTCAAGGAGTTCCCGGAAGCGGCCAACGGGATCATCGACTGCAACCACTGGTTCAACCCGAAGGACAAGCGCAGCTTCGAGCTGAAGAAGCGGGTCGAGGCCAAGGGGCTGTTCTACAGCTACGAGGTGTTCATGACCTACACCGCGGTGCGGCTGCTGGCCGACGCGATCGAGCGCGCGAAGAGCGCCGACCGCGCGGCGATCAATGACGCGCTGGCCAACAGCACGTTCTCGGACCATTTCATGCCCTACGGGCCGACGAAGTTCGTCAACGGCCAGAACCAGGGCGCGCAGCCGCTGATGACCCAGGTGATCAAGGGCGACATCCGGGTGATCGTGCCGCGCGACTACCGCGAAGCCGACCCGATCTTCCCGCTGCGCGGGTGACCGCGCGGGCCGGGCGCGACGCGCCCGGCCGAGACGTGCGGACCTGCAGGCCATGCTCGAGTTCGGCATCCTGTTTCCGTCGGTCCTCAACGGGCTGACCACCGGCGCGGTCTACGCGCTGATCGCGCTCGGGCTCACGCTGATCTACGGCGTGCTGCACATCATCAACTTCGCGCACGGCGCGGCATTGATGGTGGCGCTGTACGGCGTGTACCTGCTCAAGGAGCGGGTGGGCATCGACCCTTACCTTGCATTGCCGATCGTCGTTCCGGCGATGTTCGCGCTCGGCTACCTGCTGCAACGCGCAGTGATCAACCGTGCCAGCCACGGCCGCGACGAGAACATCCTGCTGGTGACGCTCGGCCTGTCGATCGTGATGGAGAACCTGGCGCTGATCGTGTTCAAGAGCGACACGCGCACGATCGACACGGCCTACACGCTGACCACGGTGCCGATCGGCCCGGCGATGATCGCGCTGCCCAAGCTGGTCGCTTTCGCCGGCGCGCTGGTCGCGTCGGCGGTGCTGGTCTGGATCGTCGAGCGAACCGACCTCGGCCGCGCGATCCGCGCGGTCGCGAAGGAAAAGCACGGCGCGAAGCTGATGGGCATCGACGTCGACCACGTCTACGCGATGAGCTTCGGCATCGGGCTGGCCTGCCTCGGCGCCGCGGCCTGCTTCCTGCTGCCCGCGTACTACGTGAATCCGCAGGTGGGGTCGGGCTTCGTGCTGGTCGCGTTCACGATCGTCGTGCTGGGCGGCATGGGCAGCTTCGCCGGGGCGCTGCTGGGCGGCCTGCTGATCGGCGTGGTCGAGTCGCTCGGCGGGCTGTTCCTCGGCGAGTCCCTCGGGCAAATCGGCATCTTCCTGATCTTCATCGCCGTGCTGCTGTTCCGGCCGCAGGGGCTGTTCGGGGCGCGAGCGTGAGCGGGCGGGCAGGCTTCGCGAGCGGGGGTGCCGGCGCATGAGCGCGCCGCGGTCGCCGACGCGCGATCTCGCAGCGATCGCCGCCTTCGCCACACTGGTCGGCGCCGCCACGCTGTGGCTCGACTCCGGCGTCTGGCTGAACTTCGTCATGATGGCGCTGTACGCGACGCTGCTCGCGCAGGCCTGGAACATGCTCGGCGGCTACGGCGGCCAGTTCTCGTTCGGCCACGCGCTGTTCTTCGGTACCGGCGCCTACGTGCAGGCGATCGCGCAGATGCAGGGCGGCGTGAACCCGTGGGCGGCGCTGGCCTTGGCGGTCGCGGTCGCCGCGGCGGTCGGGCTGTTCGTCGGCGCGCTCAGCTTCCGCTACGGGCTGAAGGGCTCGTACTTCGCGCTGGTTACGCTGGCCTTCGCCGAGGTGTTCCGCATCCTGGCGCTGTCGGTCGGCTTCACCGGCGGCGGGGTCGGCCTGATGGTGCCGCTGCAGGAGGGCGTCGCGAACCTGCAGTTCGCGTCGCGCAAGGGCTACATCGCGCTGGTGCTCGGCTTCGTCGTCGCGGCGCTGTTGGCCACCAGCTGGCTGCGGCATTCGCGCTTCGGCGCGTCGCTGCAGGCGGTGCGCGACAACGAGGATGCGGCGCGGGCGGTCGGCGTCGACCCGTACCGCACCAAGCTCGGCGCGATCGCACTGTCGGGCGCCTTCATGGGCGCGGCCGGCGCGTTCTACGTGCAGGTGTTCCAGTACATCGACCCGGCGATCGCCTACGGGCCGCACGTGTCGGTCGAGGCGCTGGTGGGCGCGATCGTCGGCGGGATGGGCACGCTGTGGGGGCCGCTGCTCGGCGCAGCCGCGCTGCACCTGCTGGCCGACCTGACCCGCAACCTGTTCGGCCAGCTGCCCGGGATCAACATGGTGGTCTACGGCGTCGTGCTGGTGCTGATCGTGATGTTCCTTCCGCGTGGCATCGCCGGCATGGGCGCGTCGGTGCGCGAGGTCTGGAGAGGACGGCGCGATGGCTGAAGCGCTGCTGGAATTGCGCGGCGTGTCGATCGCCTTCGGCGGCTTGCGCGCGGTACAGGACGTGAGCCTGGACCTGCCGGCGGGCACGCTGAGCGCGCTGATCGGGCCCAACGGCGCCGGCAAGACCACGCTGTTCGCGCTGATGACCGGTTTTCTGAAGCCGGATGCCGGTACGGTGCGCTTCGCCGGCCGCGACATCACCGGCGTGCCGCCGCACCTGAACGCCCGTGCCGGCATGGCCCGCACCTTCCAGATCGTGCAGCCGTTCGCGGCGCAGACCGTGCGCGAGAACATCGCGGTCGGCGCGCACCTGCGCGAGCCGAAGCGCCGCGCGGCGCTCGAAGCGGCCGACGAGGTCGCCCGGAGGGTCGGGCTGGCGCAGGTGCTGGACAAGCCGGCCGGCGACCTGACCGTGGCCGGGCGCAAGCGGCTGGAGTTGGCGCGCGCGCTGGCGACCCGGCCGACGCTGCTGCTGTTGGACGAGGTGTTGGCCGGCCTGAACCCGCAGGAGATCGCCGAGATGATTCCGGTCGTGCGCGCCATCGCCGACGGCGGCATCACGGTGCTGATGATCGAACATGTGATGCAGGCGGTGATGAACCTCGCCGGGCATGTCTGGGTGCTCGCGCAGGGCCAGCTGATCGCGGCCGGCGCGCCGTTGCAGGTGACCCGCGATCGCGCGGTGATCGAGGCCTACCTCGGACACGGCGCCGCCGCGCGGCTGTCGGGAGCGGCCGCATGAACGAGGCGCTGCTGGACATCGCCGCGCTGCGCAGCGGCTACGGCCGGGTCGAGGTGCTGCGCGGGGTCGACCTGCAGGTGCGCAGCGGCGAGATCGTCGCGCTGCTGGGCAGCAACGGCGCCGGCAAGTCGACGCTGAACAACACGGTCTGCGGATTGCTGCCGGCCTGGGGCGGCACCGTGCGCTTCGACGGCGCCGACCTGACCGGCGCGCACTATCGCCGCGTCGTGCAGGCGGGGCTGATCCAGGTGCCGGAAGGCCGCCGCATCTTCCCGAACCTGACGGTGCGCGAGAATCTCGAGCTCGGCGCGTTCACGCGCGCCCGCGAACGGCGCGCGGACAACCTCGAGCGCGTGTTCGCCACCTTCCCGCGGCTGAAGGAGCGCGAGGCGCAGAAGGCCGGCACCATGAGCGGCGGCGAGCAGCAGATGCTGGCCATCGGCCGGGGGCTGATGGCCGAGCCGCGGCTGTTGATCCTCGACGAGCCGTCGTTGGGCCTGAGTCCGCTGCTGGTCGAGCAGCTGTTCGCGCTGATCCGGCGCCTGCACGACGACGGACTCGCGGTGCTGCTGGTCGAGCAGAACGTCGGCCAGTCGCTCGAGATCGCCGATCGCGCCTACGTGCTGGAGATCGGCGCGCTGCGCTTCCAGGGGCTGCCCGGCGAGCTGCTGGCCAGCGCCGAACTGAAGAAGGCCTATCTGGGACTGTGACGATGCAGGCGCCAGTGACACCTCCGCAGACGCTCGCGCAGAAACTGGTGGCGCGCGCGGCCGGACGCGAGCGCCTCGCCCAGGGCGAGATCGTCAATTGTCGCGTCGACCTCGCGATGTTCCACGACTCCAGCGGCCCGCGCCGGCTCGCCCCGATGCTGGCCGAGCTGGGCGCGCAACTCTGGGACAGGAACAAGGTCGTCCTGGTCATCGACCACTTCGTACCGGAGGCCGACGACGAGTCGCACCGCATCGTGCGCCTGGCGCGCGACTGGGCGGCCGCGCAGCGCTTGCCGCACGTCTACGACAGCGTCGGCATCTGCCACGTGGTCGTGCCGCAGCACGGGCACATCCGTCCCGGGATGTTCTGCGTCGGCGGCGACTCGCATTCGCCGACCGGCGGCGCCTTCGGTGCCTACATGTTCGGGATCGGCGCGACCGAGATGCTCGGCGTGGTCGTCACCGGCGAAATCTGGCTGCAGGTGCCGCAGACGATCTTCATGCACTGGCACGGGCGGCTGGCCGACGGCGTGGTGGCCAAGGACATGATGCTGGCGATGATCGGCCGCTTCGGGATGAACGGCGGCCGTTACCAGGCGGTCGAGTACTGCGGCGACGCGGTGGTCGCGCTGCCAATGGCCGAGCGGATGACCCTGTGCAACATGAGCGCCGAACTCGGCGCGCAGGCGGGGCTCATCGCGCCGGACGAAACGACCCGCGACTGGCTGGCGCGCCACGGTGCGCCCGGCGTGGACGTCGCGCCATGGCACGGCGACGAGGGCGCGGCCGGCGTGCGTTGCGAGTTCGACGCTGCGGCATTGGCGCCGCAGGTGGCGCTGCCGCACAGTCCGGCGAATGCGCGCGCGGTGGGCGAGCTCGAGTCGACGCCGATCGACGTCGCCTACATCGGCGCCTGCACCGGCGCGAAGCTCGAGGATCTGCGCGGCGCGGCGCGCGTGCTGGGGGGGCGCCGTGTCGCGCCGGGCGTGCAGTTGCTGGTCGCGCCGGCGAGCGTCGCCGATCGCGAGGCGGCCGAACGCGAGGGCGTGCTGCGCCGGCTGCTCGATGCCGGCGCCACGCTGCTGCCGACCACCTGCGGCGCCTGCGCCGGTTACGGCCACGCGATCGCCGAAGGCAGCACGGTGATCTCGTCGACCGCGCGCAATTTCAAGGGGCGCATGGGCTCGGCCAGCGCCAGGGTCTACCTGGGCTCGCCATACACGGTCGCCGCATCGGCGCTGCAGGGGCGCATCGCCGACGTGCGCGAGGTGCTGTCGTGAGCCGTGCCTGGAAGCTCGGCGCTGCGGTCGACACCGACCAGATCGTGCCCGGCGCCGTGATGAAGTACGGGCTGGACGTGATCGCGCGCCATTGCCTGGAAGGGGTGCGGCCGGAGTTCGCGGGCGGCGTGCAGCGCGGCGACGTGATCGTCGCCGGGCCGGACTTCGGCATCGGCTCGTCGCGCGAGCAGGCGGCGGCGGTGCTGGTGCAATTGGGCGTCGTGGCGGTGATCGCGCCGTCATACGGTGGGCTGTACTTCCGCAACGCGTTCAACGTCGGACTGCTGCTGCTGACCTGCCCGCGGGCCGAAGAAATCGCCGACGGCGAGCGCATCGCCTTCGACGCGCGCGCCGGCACGGTCACCCGCGAGAACGGCGCGGTGCTCGCCTGCGAACCGATCCCCGGCTTCCTGCTCGACATGATCGAGGCGGGCGGCCTGCTGAACCAGCTGAAGACCCGATTGAAGAGCCGAACGGAGAAGCCATGAACAAGCCGGAATTCGACCTGCTGATCAGGAACCTGTGCGTCGTGCGGCCGCACGGCAACGTGGCCTTCGATGCCGACGTCGCGGTGAAGGACGGCCGCATCGCGAAAGTGGCGCCGGGCATCGACCCGGCGCGGGCCAGGGCGGTCCACGACGGCCGCGGACTGCTCGCCTTCCCGGGCGTGGTCGACGCGCACATGCACAGCGGCATCTACTCGCCGCTGCAAGAGGACGCGGTCAGCGAGAGCAAGGCCGCGGCGATGGGCGGCGTGACCTCGTCGCTGAACTACTTCCGCACCGGGCAGTACTACCTGAACAAGGGTGGGCCGTACCGCAAGTTCTTCCCGGAGGTGCTGAAGCTGTCGAAGGGGCGCTTCCACGTCGACTACGGTTTCCATCTCGCGCCGATGGACCGCACGCACATCGACGAGATCCCGATGCTGATCGACAAGCACGGCGTGTCCAGCTTCAAGATCTTCATGTTCTACGGCTCGCACGGGCTGCACGGAAAGAGCGACAGCCAGCGCGAGTTCCTGATGATCGGCGAGGACGAGCGCTACGACTACGCGCACTTCGAGTTCATCATGCGCGGCGTGCAGGCGGCGCGCGAGCGCTTCCCCGACAAGGCGAGGCAGATCTCGCTGAGCCTGCACTGCGAGACGGCGGAGATCATGACCGCCTACACGAAGATCGTCGAGAAGGACAGGAGCCTGAAGGGGCTGGCCGCCTACAGCGCATCGCGCCCGCCGCATTCGGAGGGCCTGGCGGTGTTCATCGCCGCCTACCTCGCGCACGAGACCGCGCTGCCGAACATCAACCTGCTGCACCTGAGCTCGCGCAAGGCGGTGCAGGCCGCGCTGATGATGGCCGACGTGTTCCCGCACATCGACTTCCGCCGCGAGGTGACCATCGGCCACCTGATGCTCGACATCGGCTCGAAGGCCGGCGAACTGGCGAAGGTCAACCCGCCGATCCGCCCGCGCGAGGACGTCGAGTTCCTCTGGGACGCGCTGCTCGACGGCGAGATCGACTGGGTGGTGTCCGACCACGCCTGTTGCCGCCACGAGACGAAGATTGCGAAGCGCTACTTCGGCAACATCTGGATGGCCAAGTCCGGTTTCGGCGGCACCGAGTACCTGCTGCCGGCGCTGGTGAGCGAAGGCACGCGCCGCGGCATGGGGTACAACCACATGGCGCGCGTGACCAGCTGGAACCCCGCGCAGCGCTACGGATTGAACCGCAAGGGCGACATCGCCGAGGGTTTCGACGCCGACCTCGCGCTGGTGGATCCGGCGAAGACCTGGACCATCCGCGCCAGCGAGTCGCCGTCGACACAGGGTTACACGCCGTTCGAGGGGCTGGAGATGTCGGCGCGGGTCGAGCAGACCTACCTGCGTGGACAGCTGGTCTACGACCACGCGCGCGGCGTGGTCGGCAAGCCGGTCGGGCAGTACCTGTTCAGGCCGCAGTGACCGCACGCACGGCGCCAAGCCGGCTCGCCGGACCCTGACGTGGACCCGTCCATCGTTCGCGCCGACGCGATGCCCGGCGGCACGCCGTCGGTGCCGGCGGCGATCGTCGGCGCGGGCGCCTGCGGGTTGACCGCGACGCTGATGCTGCGCGACGCCGGCGTCGACTGCGTGTTGCTCGAGCGCGACCCGCGTCCGCAGGGCTCGACCGCATTGTCGTCCGGCTTCGTGCCGGCGGGCGGCACCGCCGTGCAGCGAGCCGCCGGCGTGCTCGACGACGGCCCGGCGCGCTTCGCCGCGGACATCCAGGCGAAGGCGCACGGCACGGCGGCGCCGGATCTGGTGGCCGCGTACACCGAGGCGATCGTGCCGGCGCTCGACGCGCTGCAGGCGCGCCACGGGCTGGCCTTCGAGTTGCTCGACGGCTTCCTGTACCCCGGGCACTCGGTGCGCCGGATGCACACGCTGCCGCAGCGCACCGGCGCGGCGCTGGTGGCCGCGCTCGATGCCGCGGCGGAGCGGGCCGGCGCGATGCTGGTGACCGACGCGCTGGTGCGCGAACTGTGGAGCGACGCGCACGACGGCGTGCTCGGCGTCGGCTACCTGCGGCCGGACGGCGCGATCGAGCGCCTCGGCTGCGATGCGCTGCTGCTGGCCTGCAACGGTTTCGGCGGCAACGCGACGCTGGTTCGCGAGCTGCTGCCGGCGATGCGCGATGCGCCGTTCGCCGGCCACGCCGGCAACGACGGCAGCGCGATCGCGTGGGGGCGCGCGCTCGGCGCGCGGCTGGCCGATCTCGGCGGCTACCAGGGCTACGGATCGTGGGTGGTGCCGCAGGGCGCGCTGATGACCTGGGCGGTCATGACCGAAGGCGGCGTGCAGGTCAACACGCGCGGCGAGCGCTTCCACGACGAGACCGAGGGCTACTCGGAGGCCGCGGTGCGCGTGCTCGGGCAACCGGGCGGCATCGCGTGGAACGTCTTCGACGACCGGCTGCTGGCGCTCGCGCGCGGGTTTCCGGACTTCCGCGAGGCCGAGGCCGCCGGCGCGCTCAGGAGCGCGCCCGACGCGGCGACGCTGGCGCGGGTCGTCGGCTGCGATGCGGTGGTGCTGCAGGCCACGCTGGCCGGCACGCGGCTCGCGCCGCAGTATCACGCGGTGAAGGTGACCGGCGCGTTGTTCCACACCCAGGGTGGGCTCGATATCGACGCGGCCTGCCGCGTGCTGCGCGAGGACGGCACGGCGCTGCCCAACCTGCTGGCCGCCGGTGGCGCGGCGCGCGGGGTCTCGGGGAACGCGGTCTGGGGCTATCTGTCGGGCAACGGCCTGCTGTCGGCCGTGGCTGGCGGCTTCATCGCGGCGCGCACGATGGCCGCGTTGCTGCGCGGCCGACCAGGGTGATTGCGGTCGCGCGCGCGGCCGCGGCTATCATCGCAGCGACTCACGCCTCCCCCCGGATCGAGCCATGACGAACCACGAACATCGCACCCGCATCGACCGCGGCGAATACGAACGGATCGCGCCCGGCGTCGTCGCCGCGCTGCGCGCCATCGGCAAGGCGGTCGACGAGTCCGGTCTGGAGAAACCGCTGACCGAACTGGTCAAGGTGCGCGCGTCGCAGATCAACGGCTGCGCGTTCTGCATCCAGCTGCACCTGAACCTCGCGCGTCAGCTCGGCGTCGAGGCCGCGAAGCTGGACCAGCTCGCCGCATGGCGCGAAGCCGCCGTGTATTCGGAGCGCGAGTGCGCCGCGCTGGCCTGGACCGAGGCGTTGACGCGGATGGCCACGCGATCCGTGCACGACTCGGTCCACGTACAGCTGCAGGCGCAGTTCACCCAGCCGGAGATCGCGTTCCTGACCGCCACGATCGCCACGATCAACGCGTGGAACCGGATTGCGGGCGGGCTGCAGTTCGCGCCGCCGCTGCCCTGAGCGACCGCGGCCGACGCCTCCCGGCATCGGCCTATACTGGAAGCACACCGCGCGTCGCCGGTGCACTACAGGAGCAGGGCCATGGGCAAGATCAGGCAAAGCAACAAGGAAACGAAGAAGAAACCCCTGTTGACGCCCAAGGAGAAGAAGGCAGCCAAGGAGGCGAAGAAGCACGCAGTGGAGGGAATTCGCCCATCGACGACCCGGTGAGGCGGAGACCTCGACTACCGCGCAGACCAGGTCGCCCGGACGACACGCGAACCTGAAGGTGCTGCACGTACGGGGCGCGCGCGACCGCGGGCAGGGGCCGATCGACGGCCGCGCCAGGAGAACAGCGTGGACAGGATCTGGCTCGACAGTTATCCGGCCGGCATCCCCGCCGAGATCGACGCCGATCGGTTCACGTCGATCCCGGACCTGATCGGGACGATCGTCGCCCAATGCGGCAACCGACCGGCCTTCCACAACCTCGGCCACACCATCAGCTACGCCGAGCTGGATCGGCTGTCGCGCGACTTCGCCGCTTTCCTGCAGCAGCTGCCGGGCATGGCGAAGGGCGAGCGGGTCGCCATCATGGCGCCGAACCTGCTGCAGTACCCGGTGGCGCTGTTCGGCGTCCTGCGCGCCGGCATGACGGTGGTGAACGTCAATCCGCTCTACGCGCCGCGCGAGCTCGCGCACCAGCTCGAGGACTCCGGCGCGAAGGCAATCGTCATCCTCGAGAACTTCGCCCATGCGCTGCAGCAGGTGCTCGGCAGCACCGCGATCAGGCACGTGATCACCACGCAGCCGGGCGACCTGCTGCCGGCGCCGAAGCGCTGGATCGTGAACCTCGTGGTCAAGCGGGTGAAGAAGATGGTCCCGCCGTGGCGCATCGAGCACGCGATCGGGTTCCGCGCGGCACTCGCGCGCGGCGCGGCGACGTCGCTCTCGCCGGTCGAAGTCGGACGCGACGACGTCGCCTTTCTGCAATACACCGGCGGCACCACAGGCGTCGCGAAGGGCGCGATGCTGACCCACCGCAACATCCTTGCCAACCTGGAGCAGACCGGCATCTGGATCTCGGGCAGCTTCAAGCAGGGCGCCGAGATCGTCATCGCGCCGCTGCCGATGTACCACATCTTCTGCCTCACCTCGACGCTGTCGTTCATGAAGTGGGGCAGCCTGACCGTGCTGATCACCAATCCGCGCGACCTGCCGGCGCTGGTCGAGGAGCTCGGGCGCTGGAAGTTCACCGCAATGACGGGCGTCAACACGCTGTTCAACGGCTTGCTGAACACGCCCGGATTCGACCGGCTCGACTTCTCGACGCTAAAGGTGGCGGTCGGCGGCGGCGCGGCCGTGCAGAAGTCGGTGGCCGAGCGCTGGCAGCAGGTGACCGGTCGTACCATCACCGAAGCCTACGGCCTGACCGAGGCTTCGCCGGGCGTTTGCGCCAATCCGCTCGATGCGCCATGGAACGGCACGATCGGCCTGCCCTTTCCGTCGACCGACGTGTCGATCCGCGACGACGGGTTCGGGGAACTGCCGGTCTGGACCGGCCAGGGCGACATCGAGAAGCACACCGGCGAGTTGTGCGTTCGCGGCCCGCAGGTGATGAAGGGCTACTGGAACCATCCGGAAGAGACCGCGAAGGCGATGCAGGACGGTTGGTTGAAGACCGGCGACGTCGGCCACCTGGATGCGAGAGGCTACGTCACCCTCACCGACCGCAAGAAGGACATGATCCTGGTCTCAGGCTTCAACGTCTATCCGAACGAGATCGAAGGCGTGGTCGCGTCGCATCCCGGCGTACTGGAATGCGGGGTAGTCGGCGTTCCCGACGTGAAGTCGGGCGAGGCAGTGAAGGTGGTGATCGTGAAGAAGGACCCGGAACTCACGAAGGAGGCGGTGATCGAGCACTGCAGGGCCCGGCTCACCGGGTACAAGGTGCCGCGCCTGGTGGAATTCCGCGATACGCTGCCGAAGACGCCGATCGGCAAGGTGCTGCGGCGCGAGCTGCGCGACACCGCAGCTTGAAGGCGCAGGTGCAGGCGCGGTTCACTGCGCTGACGCGCATTGCGCGCGAGCGCGCGCACCTCGAGGAGCGCGTCCGCGCCTGCGGCAGCACGACGCCGGCGGGCTAGCCGCATCGCATCGCCGGGGGTTGACCACGGCCGGTCGCCGGCGGCGCGGCTCGTGTAACCTGCCGTTTCGATGAACGTCAGCGTCCACGAGGGCTACCTGCCGGGCTGCATCGGCCGCGTCGCCGAGCTCCATGCCCGCCATTACCACCGGCTCGCCGGCTTCGGCCTCGCGTTCGAGAGCAAGGTCGCGCGCGAGCTCGCCGCGTTCTGCGACGGCTACGTCGACGGCCGCGACGGCCTGTGGCTGGCGCTGGCCGACGGTTGCGTCGAGGGGTCGATCGCGATCGACGGTTCGCATGCGCCGCAGGACGGTGCGCACCTGCGGTGGTTCATCGTGTCGGACCGGCTGCGCGGCCAGGGCATCGGCAGCCGGCTGCTCGCTTCGGCGATGGCGTTCTGCCGCAAGTGCGGCTACCGGCGCGTCTACCTGTGGACCTTCGAAGGGCTCGACGCAGCGCGGCACCTGTACGAGAAGTCCGGCTTCCGGCTGGTGCAGCAGCAGCGCGGCGCGCAATGGGGCACCGAAGTGAACGAGCAGCGCTTCGAGCTGTTCGCCTGAGCAAGGAACCCGCACCATGCCCGGCCCCGCCACGATCGCGTACTTCTCGATGGAGATCGGCCTCGACGAGGCGCTTCCCACGTACAGCGGCGGCCTCGGCCTGCTGGCCGGCGACACGATCCGCTCGGCCGCCGACGGCGACGTGCCGATGGTCGCGGTCACGCTGGTGCACCGCAAGGGCTACTTCCGCCAGCGCCTCGATGCCCAGGGGGTGCAGACCGAGGAGCCGCAACCGTGGTCGCCGCCCGAGCGGCTGGCGGAGCTGCCGGCGCGCGCCACGGTGAGCATCGAGGGCCGCGACGTCGCGCTGCGCGCGTGGCGCTACGACGTCCGCGGCGTCGCCGGGGCCACCGTGCCGGTGCTGCTGCTTGACAGCGACCTGCCGGAGAACGCAGACGGCGACCGGCACCTGACCGATCACCTGTACGGCGGCGACGACCGCTACCGGCTGTGCCAGGAGATCATCCTCGGGATCGGCGGCGTGCGCATGCTGCGCGCACTCGGGTACGACCAGATCCGGCGTTTTCACATGAACGAGGGTCACGCAGCGCTGCTGGTGCTCGAGCTCGGCTACGAGGAGATGCAGCGCCGCGGCCTCTCCGAGGTGACGCGCGAGATCGCCGTTGCGGTCAAGCCGCTGTGCGTGTTCACGACGCATACGCCGGTGCCGGCCGGTCACGACCAGTTCCGGCTGTCGCTGGTGCGCCGCGTGCTGACCGACTACCACGGCGCCTACGACGAGCGCGCAGTCGAATTCTGTCTCGACAACGTGCTCAACATGACCTACCTCGCGCTGGACAACAGCCACTTCGTCAATGGCGTCGCCCGCAAGCACGGCGAGATCTCGCGCCAGATGTTCGCGCAGTACAAGGTCGACTCGATCACCAACGGCGTTCACGCGGGCTTCTGGATCTCGCCGCGCATCCAGGCAGTGCTCGATCGGCACATCACCGCCTGGCGCGCAGACAATGCGAGCCTGCGCTATGCGCTCGGCATTCCGCGGCACGAACTGTGGGCGGCGCATCAGGCGGCGAAGCAGGACCTGGTCGCATGGGTCAACCAGCGAACCGGGGCCGGCATGTTCTCGAACACCTTCACGATCGGCTTCGCGCGCCGCGCGACGACCTACAAGCGCCCGGACCTGCTGTTCCACGACATCCAGCGCCTGCTGGCGCTGCACCAGACCCAGGGCCCGATCCAGGTGATCTTCGGCGGCAAGGCGCATCCGCGCGACGGCGGCGGCAAGGAACTGATACACCGGGTCTTCGAGCACATCGCGCAGCTGCGCGGCAAGCTGGTGGTCGCCTATCTCGAGGATTACGACATCGCGGCCGCCAGGCGCATGGTCGGCGGGGTCGACCTGTGGCCGAACACGCCGCAGCCGCCGCTGGAGGCGTCGGGCACCAGCGGGATGAAGGCGGCCATGAACGGCGTGCCGCAGCTGTCGGTGCTCGACGGCTGGTGGATCGAGGGCTGCATCGAGAACGTCACCGGCTGGGCGATTGGCAGCACGGCCAACGGAAACGGCAACGCCCCAGGCGTCGACGAACGCAGCTTCGACGCCCAGTCGCTGTACAACAAGCTCGAGACCGTGGTCCTGCCGATGTTCTACCGCGACCAGGATCGTTACATCGACGTGATGGGCCACGCCATCGCGCTCAACGGCTCGTTTTTCAACACCGAGCGGATGGTCGACCAGTACGTGCGCAAGGCCTACTTCAGCTAGGCCGGCGGCCGCGCCCCGGCGCTACTTCTGCTTCGCGATGATCTGGTCGCTGATCTCGTCGTAGACCGACTGCGGGAGGATCTTGCGTCGCACCAGGTCGTCCTTGCCCTTGTAGGGGCGACCCTTGACGATTGCGGCCGCGCGAACCGGCCCGACGCCCTTGAGCGCTTCGAGTTGCCCGACGCTGGCGGTGTTGATGTCGAGCTTCTCGGCGACCGGTGCGCGCTGTGCCGCCTGCGCCTTGGGATCCGCCGGTTTCGCTCCGCTGCCCTGCGCCATGGCCAGGCCCGACGACAGGGCCAGCGCGGCGATCGTCACCGAGAGCCTGCCGGCAAGGGTTCCGTTCATGTTCCTGCTCCCCGAAAGGTTCGTTGTAGATGAGGTCTGTTGCAGCGGCGCCCAGTCTACCTCGCGCTGTCCGGTCGCTCCCAGATCACCGCCCCGTCGTGCAACACCTGCCTGACCCGGTGAAAGGGCACGTGGTGGACGATGCCTTCGTCGTCGAGCAGCTCGAACGCGAAGTGGTCGTGCGGATCGACGACGACGTCGCGCAACGGAACGACGACGATGCGCCCGAGCACGCGGTCCAGGTAGCCGAGGGCGAACTCGCCCTTCCCGAACTCCGGGTCCCAGCGGATCCGCGCGAGCAACTCGTGCAGTGGGACCATCGCCGGCGGCTCACTGCGTCGCGGCGACGACGCTGACGGTGGCGAGCGACGGGCCCTCGGAGACGTCGAAGCGCACCGGCAGGAACTGCCCGATCAGCCACATCGCCGTCCGCGCGTGGCTGCTGATCGCGCGGGTCGTGAAGCGCGATCCGGCCCCGGCGAGCGCGAGGTAGACCAGCAATTGGTCGGCCGCATGCGTGTCGAGCGCGGCGCCGCATTCGAGATCGCCACGCAACTCGGCGCCGGCCTCGCCGCCGAGGCGTTCGGCCGGGACGCCGCGCTGCGCCACGCGGCCGGCGCCGAGCACGCTCGCCGTGGTGCGCGCGCGCAGCACGATCGCGCCGCCGGCCCCGATGGCCTGTTTAGGTCCCGGCAGGTCGATGTGGATGTTCGGCGCGGGCAGCCCGCGCAGTGCCTCCAGGGCGGCCGAGGCCATGCGCTGCGCGACGTGCGCGGGCAGGTTGCCGACGTGGGAGAACGCGTCGATCGACTCCAGCGCCGCTGCGCCCGCGAGATCGATCGGGCGCATGGCCGACGGCGCGGCCTCGCAAGCCACCTCGCCGCCGCCGAGCGGGAAGTAGCCGCGTCGCACCAGCTCGATCTCCGCGTGCGCGCCGACGCGATGCAGCAGCGGCAGCAGCACCGCGCGCAGGTAGTCCAACGGGGGCGCAGCGCGCACGTCGGTGCCGCCGACCACGCGTACGCGCGAGGGCGCGGGCGCGGTGAGCATTACCGGGAGCAGAGCCTGCAGGACCAGCGTCACACTGCCGGCGGTGCCTATCTCGAAGACGTGGTCGCCGGCGCGCACGGCGCGCGGATCGAAGTCGATGTCCTGCGAGCCGGGCTCGAGGCCGGCGACCTGTGCGTCGCACAGCGCGGCGACCGCCCTGACGGCAGCCAGGTGCTGCGCGGCCAGGCCCGGGCGCACGCGACCCGCGCGGATGCGCGCCAGGCGCACGCGGCGCCCGGTGATCGCCGACAGCGCGACCGCGGTCCGCAGCAGTTGGCCACCGCCTTCGCCGGTGGACGCGTCGATCGCGAGGGGCCCGCACGCCATGGCGCATGATGACGCAGTTCGGCGCGGCCAGCGCTTCCACGACGAGACGCAGGGCTACTCGGAAGCGGCAATGCAGGTGTTGGCGCAGCCCGGCGGCATCGCGTGGAACGTCTGCTCGCTGATCGCCGTCGTCAGGATGGCTCGAGCACGACCGCATGGACCGGCGGCAGCGACGTCGACACCGTCTGCCAGCGCTCGCCGCCGTCGTCGCTGGCCCACAACCCGCCGGTCGTCGAGCCGATCATCAGCGCGCGCCCGTCCACGCCGACGTCGAGACCGTGACGATAGACGAGGTCGTAGCAGTGCGCCTGCGGCAGGCCCTCGCGCAGCACGGTGAACGTGCGGCCGCCGTCGTCGGTGCGCAGCACCGCGAGCGCCGCGTCGACCGGCACCCGGCGCTGGTCGGCGACCGCCGGCACGAACCACGCGCGGGCCGGGTCGTACGGGTCGGCGGCGACGGTGAAGCCGAAGTCGGACAGAGGCACGCCGGTCACCTGCTGCCACGAGTTCCCCCCGTCGGTCGAGCGCCAGATGCCGTTGTGGTGCTGGCACCAGAGATGCGCCGGGCTCGAAGCGCAGGCGACGATGCGGTGCACGTCCTGCGCGACCTCGTCGAAGGCATGCTCCGGCGGCATGTAGTCGGCGCGCATGCCTCGCGCGCGCGATACCCAGCTTGCACCGCCGTCGTCGCTGGCCCAGGCGCCGCCGGTGCTGACGCCGACCAGGATGCGCTGCCGCGCCGGGTCCGGGCTGCGCGGGTCGAGCACGATCGAGTGGATGCCCGGCGCGTCGTAGCCGCCACCCGACCACTCTCGCCGGCGCGGGTCGGTCCACAGCGGCTCGTTGATCTGCCACGACGCGCCGCCGTCGTCGGAGCGGAACAGCCCGCCGGGCAGCGTTCCGGCCCACACGGTGCCGCCGCTGCCGGCCAGCGCCCAGATCTGCACCAGCTTCCATTCGACGTCGTCCTGCGCGCCGGCGGGCTGCGGCGGGTACAGCGGCGCGCCCACTTCGCGCCAGTTGCGGCCGGCGTCGTCGGAGGCATGGCACTTGACGCCGAAATGGCCGAGGTTGAGTGCCACGATCATCGGACGGCCCGGCTCGGCGGGATCGGGCGGCAGCACCGCGCTGACCGGCTCGCCGAGGAAGGCGACCGATGCGATCTCCCAGTCACCGCGCGCGCGGCGCAACTCGAACAGGCCCTTGCGGGTCGCGACCCAGGCACGGCGGCTCATCGTCGTCATCCTCCGGTCAGTGCCTGCAGCACGTACACCGTGCCGTCGGACGGCAGGGCGACGTCGAGCATTCGCCGGTCGCTCAGGCGCCGGCCGTCGATGAACACCACCAGGTGCGGCCGCAGGTGCGACTGGTCGTCGAGCACGTAGCCGCGCAGTTGCGGGTTCACGGCAAACGCGTCCTCCAGCGCCTGTCGCAGCGAGCCCGCGTCGGACTCGATCTCGGGCACTTCGGTGAAGCGGCGCAGCTGTTGCGTGAAGACCAGGCGCGGCATGTCGTCGATTGATACTGCAGCGCGTGCCGCGTTGTCAAAGGTGGCGAAGATGCAGGTTTCGCCGTCAGGGAGATGCCGGCGGCGCCGACCGACACGCGATATCCTCGAACCGCGATGCGGGCGGTCGTCGACGCACCGCGACAACCGGAGGCGCCCCATGCGAACGATGTCCCGCCGCGATGCGCTCGGCGCGCTGGGCGCCACGGCCGTTGCCGTGGCACTGCCGGCATCGTCGGCGGCCCGCGCGGCGGTGATGCAGTCGTGGCCGCTGGCGACCGCGCGTCGCACCGGCATCCACGACGTCGCGCCGGCGCCCGACGGCGGCGTCTGGTTCACCGCGCAGCGCACCGGCCACCTCGGCTGGTTCGATCCGAAGAGCGCGCGCGTCGAACTCGTCGCGCTCGGCGCGGGTTCGTCGCCGCACGGCGTGATCCAGGGTCCCGACGAGGCTGCGTGGATCACCGACAGCGGCCGGAACGCGATCGTGCGCGTCGGCTGGCCCGATCGCGCGCTGCGAGCCTTCCCGATGCCGGAGGGCACACCGTACGCGAACCTGAACACCTGCGCGTTCGACGGCGACGGCGACCTGTGGTTCACCGGACAGAGCGGCTTCGTCGGCAAGGTGTCCGTGAAGACCGGCGCAGTGACGGTGAAGGCTTCGCCCCGCGGTCCCGGTCCGTACGGCATCTGCGCGACGCCGCGCGGCGACGTCTGGTGGTGCTCGCTGGCCGGATCGTTCATCGCGCGCGTCGACCGGCGCAGTGGCGAGTCGATCGTCGTCGAGCCGCCGACGAAGGCGCAGGGCGCGCGGCGCGTCTGGAGCGACAGCCGCAGCCGCATCTGGGTCAGCGAATGGATGAGCGGCAACCTGTCGGTGCACGACGCGGCGCGCGGCAGCTGGAACACCTGGAAGCTGCCCGGCGATGCGCCGCGGGCCTACGCCGTCTACGTCGACGAGCGCGACCAGGTCTGGGTCAGCGACTTCGGCGGCAACGCGGTGTTCCGCTTCGACCCGGCGAGCGAGCGCTTC